>Ga0208080_1001526_pt1 | contig 11297 bp, 10 predicted proteins | sample NGESurdeep092012_3_FD_184476 | JGI IMG/M metagenome (GOLD analysis project Ga0208080, IMG submission 184476) | Arctic peat soil microbial communities from Barrow, Alaska - NGEE Surface sample 210-3 deep-092012 (SPAdes) | ecosystem: Environmental > Terrestrial > Soil > Wetlands > Peat ...
GAGCCGGCTCGCCGCCCAGAAACGCGAGAGCGAAGGCGACGGCAAGCCCCGCCGGCGAGCCGCCTCGCGCCGCGTGCCGTGCCGCCAGGAACAGCCACGGCAGGAAAGACGCCGTCTCGAAGTTGTTGTAGACGAGCGCGAGCGAGAGAAAACCGCCGCCCCCCGCGAACACGGCCGCGCCGAGAAGAGAGCCGGCGCGCGACGTGCCGAGGCCGGACAGCCAGGCCGCCATTCCGGAGGACGCGATCGCGAGGTGGAGGGCGATGCCGAGAAGAGGGCCCCAGGCGCCGGGCAGCAGGAACGGCAGGTCTCCCGGGTAGAAAACTCCGGTCTGAAGCTGGGCGAGCCACGGCTCGCCGCACCCCGAGAGCGGATTCCAGAGCGGCACCCCCGAGGGCCAGCGCGCGGCCGTGTAGGCCTTCATCGGCCAGAAGAAGTCGGCGAGATCGCCGCGAGCCGGCACGCCCCCCGAGAGGGCGCAGGGGACGAGAAGCAGGCTCGCGAACGCGAGCCCCAGGGCGCCGCCCAGGAGCGCCGTCCGTCCCGTCGTCCCGCGGCCTTGCACCGCGGCGATTCTAGGCCCGGAAAAGAAAAGAGCCCCCGTCGAGGGGGCTCTCGGATCGGGCCGCAGAGGGAGGACGACTAGTTCTGCGCACCCGCGGGGTACTGAACGAACTGGCCGTCCACGAAGCAGATGTCGTTATTGAAGTTCGTCGTTTCGCTGTACGTGGCCGCGGCGTCGACCGTGCCGTCTTTGCCGAATGAAGTGATGATGTAGTCCTGGTTTTTGGTGCCGGAACTGTAGCGGAAGAACGAATTCCAGCCGTCCACCAGGGGCAGCACGCGGATGTAGGTCGGGGTGACCTGGAGGTTGAAGCCGGAGCCTTGGGCGCCGAAGGTTTTATCCCCAGGATATGTGAGGCCCGAGGGAAGCGTGAAGCCCGCTGCCGCCGGGTAGTGGTTGAAGTCGACGGCGTATGCCTCCGCGGCCGTGCCCGAGGACCGCATGTCGCCCATCGTCCTCTTCTGCTTGGCGCGCGAAATGGCGTTGAGCAGGTTCGGAATGGCGATCGCGACGATGATGCCGATAATCGCGACGACGATCAGAAGCTCGATAAGGGTGAAACCCTTGTTGTTCCTCCGATTCTTCATGAGATGAACCTCCTAATGGGCCGATGTGCTTTCAAGACGCGTGCCGCGCGCTCCGGAGCCGGAATCCGGCTGGTTCGGGCACGAATCGGGCCGGAACGCCGGAGGGGCGACGAAATTTTGTCGGAGGAAGCGGGGAGGCCGAGCCACCATTTGTCGGGCCGGCGCCGCTCCGGTCACTTCTGAGCGCCGTTCGGGTGCCCTCGATTTGGCAGGGTGCATGCGCCTTTAGAATGGGTCCAGCTTGATTCCCCGCCCGCCCTTCGCGTCCGCGCTCACGCTCGAGCAGGAGCTCGCCGAGTTCGAGGTCCTGAAACCGCGCCTGGCCGAGGTCTGGGATTCGATCTCGTTGCGAGACGAGGAGCCCCACACCTCGGTCGTCGTCCCGTCGCTCACCCTCGATCAGGCCGAGATGAGGAAGCTCGAGGGCGTGAGCTTCTACGAGGAGAGGCTCCTGTTCCTTCTCATCCGGCTTCGCAATCCGCGGGCGCGCGTCGTCTTCGTGACGTCGCAGCCCGTGCATCCCCTCGTCCTCGAGTACTACTTCCAGCTCCTCGTCGGCATTCCCACGAGCCACGCGCGGAGCCGGCTGACGCTGCTGTGCGCGCACGACGCGTCGCCGCGCCCGCTCACGGAGAAGATCCTGGAACGGCCGCGCCTCCTCGAGCGCATTCGCCAGGGCATCGCCGACCGCGCGCGGGCGTATCTCACCGTTTTCAACTCCACGCCCCTCGAGCGCAAGCTCGCGGTCCTCCTCGGGATTCCGCTCAACGGCGTCGACCCCGCGCTCAACACGCACGGGACGAAGTCCGGGAGCCGGAAGATCTTTCGCGAGGCCGGCATCGCCATTCCCGACGGCTTCGAGGACCTGCGCGACGACCACGACATCGAGACCGCGCTCGTCGAGCTCAAGCGCAGGAAGCCGGGCCTGAGAAGCGCGGTCGTGAAACTGAACGACAGCTTCTCGGGCGAGGGCAACGCGCTCTTCCACTACCCCGAGCCGACGGGCAATCTCGTCGAGGCCGTCCACGCCGCCCTCCCGCGCGTCGCGTTCTCGGTGCCCTCGGAGACGTGGGACGAGTACGGTAAAAAGTTTCGCCGGATGGGCGGCATCGCCGAGGAATTTCTCGAGGCTCCGTGCAAGATGTCCCCGAGCGTCCAGCTCCGGAGCGATCCGCACGGGGCGGTCATCCCGATCTCCACGCACGACCAGATCCTGGGCGGCCCGAACGGCCAGGTGTTTCTCGGCTGCCTCTTTCCGGCCGCCGACGCGTATCGCATGCACATCCACGAGGAGGCCCTGCGAATCGGCGCCGTTCTCGCCGCGAAGGGCGTCGTGAGCCGCTTCGCGATCGACTTCCTGCTGACGCGGGACGATCCGTCGGCCCCCTGGAAGTCGTGGGCCCTCGAGATCAACCTCCGCATGGGCGGCACGACGCATCCCTACCTCGCGCTCCAGTTCCTGACGGGCGGGCAGCTCGATCCTCGAACCGGCCTCTTTCACTCGCCGCGGGGCTTGCCGAAGTTCTATCGCGCGACGGACAATCTCCAGTCGGAGACGCTTCGCGGGCTCCTGCCCGAGGACCTCATCGAGATCGTCACGATCAACTCCCTTCACTACAGCCACAATTCCGAGTCGGGCGTCCTGTTTCACCTCATCGGCGCGCTCTCGGAGTACGGAAAGCTCGGGATGACGGCGATCGGGAACACGCGCGAGGAGGTCGAGGCGATCTACGGCAGGGCGCTGCGGATTCTCGGGCACGAAGCCGGCATGGGCCGGTGAGGCCGCCGGGATAGCATCCGCGGATGGCCCGCCCCACGCGACAGGCTGGCGTGCTCCTGCACCCGACGTCGCTGCCCTCGCGGTTCGGCGTGGGAGATCTCGGGCCTGCCGCCGACGCCTTCCTGGACTGGGCGTCGCAAGCGGGGCTGAGACTCTGGCAGGTCCTGCCGCCCGGCCCCACGGGCCCCCACCATTCGCCTTACGACGGGCTCTCGGCTTTCGCGGGCGATCCGCTCCTCGTCTCGCCGGAGTGGCTCGTCGAAGAGGGTCTCCTCCTCGCGGGCGCCCTCGACGGCGCTCCGGAGTTTCCCGAGGGGCGCGTGGACTGGGAGCGTGTCGTGCCGTTTCGCCGCCGCCTTCTCGAGGACTCGTTCCGCCACGCGAAGTCTCTCGGCAGGCGCATCCTCGACGAGGTCGCGCGGTTCGCGGAAGCCTCGTCGAACGCCGCGTGGCTCTCCGACTGGGCTCTCTTCGCCGCCCTGAGGGAAAAGCACGCGGGGCGGCCCTGGACAGAATGGGATCCCGCGCTCGCACGCCGCGAGGAGCCCGCCCTCGCCGCGGCGCGGACCGAGCTCGCGGACGAGATCGCGTTTCACACGTATGCGCAGTTCCTCTTTTTCCGGCAGTGGCAGCGCGTGAAGTCGGAAGCGAACGCGCGCGATATCTTGGTGATGGGGGACTTGCCCATCTACGTCGCGTGTGACAGCGCCGACGTGTGGGCGCACCGCCGGCTGTTCGCGCTCGGCGAAGACGGGCGGCCCACGGCATTGGCGGGCGTTCCGCCCGACGACTTCAGCGCGGACGGGCAGCTCTGGGGCCATCCCCTCTACCGATGGGACGTTCTCGCCGAGGACGGCTACGACTGGTGGATCGAGCGGATCCGCCTGAACCTCCGGCTCGCGGATGCCGTGCGCCTCGACCACTTCCGCGGCTTCTCGGCGTACTGGGAGGTGCCCGCGGGCGCGGCCACCGCGCGCGACGGGCGCTGGGTGAACGGGCCGGGCCTCATGCTCTTCACGGCGATCCAGCACGCGCTCGGAGACGTCACGCTCGTCGCCGAGGACCTCGGCCTTCTCACCCAGGACGTCCGCCGTCTCCTCGAGGTCCTCGGGCTTCCCGGCATGAAGGTGCTGCAGTTCGCCTTCGGCGAGACCGACAGCGAGCACCTGCCGCACCATCACGTCCCCAACCTGGTGGTCTACACGGGCACGCACGACAACGACACGTCCCGCTCGTGGTTCGCGGCGCTCGACGACGGCGCGAAGGCCCGCTTTCGCGACTACCTCGGGACGTCGGGCGAGGATGCGGCGTGGGACCTCATTCGCGCCGCGTTCGCGTCCGTCGCCGAACGCGCGATCGCGCCGATGCAGGATTTCCTCGGCCTCGGAGTGGAGGGCCGCATGAACGTGCCCGGGCGCGCCGGAGCGAACTGGGACTGGCGCGCCACGGTGGACGCGTTCTCGCCGGACCTCGCCGCGCGCGTGCGGCGCCTCGCGGCGCTGACGGGACGCGCGGCACCCGCACGCTAGAGCGGGCGCGTACGGGAACTCCGAAGACCCCGCTCCGTGAAATCATCTAGAGCCCTAAGCGCCGGTGGAGGACGTGTGGTTCGAACGATTCGGGAGGAGCCGGGAAGCGGATCGCGCGCGAGCGGGACCTATCCGGCCGCGGATGAGTCCGACGTCGTTCTTCGCGACGGCATGGCGATGCACCTGCGTCCCATCCGAAGAGACGACGGACCCGGTCTTCTGGCGCTCTACGACCGCCTTTCGCCCGCGAGCCTGTATTTCCGCTTCTTCGCCGTTCCCGACAAGGACGCGGGGAAGGCCGAGTACCTCACTCACGTGGATTACGACAGACGCTACGCCATCGTCGCGGAGACGGCGGGGGCCATCGTGGGGGTCGCGCGGTGGGAACGCCTCTCCGAGCGGCCCTCTCACGCGGAGGTCGCGTTCACGGTGGCGGACGACTTCCAGGGCCGCGGCCTCGGCAGCCTTCTTTTTCAGCGTCTCGCCACGCTCGCGCGCGCGCGGCAGATCACCGTCTTTACGGCCGAGGTCCTGAAGAACAACGAGCGGATGCTTCGCCTCTTCGCGCGCACGGGTCTCACCTCGACGACGCGTGATCAGGGAAGCGGTTTGACGATTCTGCTGGCGCTCGATCCGGCCGCCCTCCCGCCCGCCTGATCGAGGAGCTGGGACTCCCTATACTTGCGGCGCGGTGGCCGCGGAACCACTTCCCAAGAGCGTAGGCCGGTACATGAACGAGGCGCGCGCCGTCGCGGCGCTCAACCATCCGAACGTCATCACGATCCACGACCTCGCGACGACGGAGGCGCGCGACGTGGGTTTCCCGCCGGGCGCCCTCTATCTCGTCCTCGAGTACCTGGAAGGCGAAGGCCTCGACGAGATCATGGACAAGCGGAGGCTTTCGATCACGGAATGCCTCGACATCGCGATCCAGGCGCTCGAGGGCCTGAAGGTCGCGCACCAGAGCCGCATCCTGCACCGCGACATCACGCCCTCGAACCTCATGCTCGCGCCGGACAGCCGCGTGAAGGTGCTCGATTTCGGTCTCAACAAGACGCTCAAGACGCTCGACTATCTCTCTCCGGAGCAGACGCTCGGAAACCCCCTCGACGAGCGGTCGGACCTCTTCTCCTTCGGCATCGTCTTCTACCAGATGCTGGCCGGCGTGCATCCGTTCTCGGGCGCGAGCGTGACCCAGATGGCGGCCGAGACGATGACCAAGGAGGCCGACCCGTGGCCGGAGCCCGACCTCGTGCCCGAGACCCTGAAGCAGATCGTCGCCAAGGCCCTCGAGAAGGAGCCTCTGGAACGGTACGGAAGCGCCGCGCCCGTGACGAGCGAGCTTCCGCCTCCGAAGAAGGGTCCCCTGCTGCTGCTGTTCGGCGCGAGTCTCGTTCTCCTCGCCGGAGCCGCGACGTTTCTCGCGGCACGCGGTTGCGCGTCTTTCCGCGCCCTCTCATTCGTCCGCGCCTTCACGCTGAGCTCGCGTTTCGGTAATTTCTCCAGAGAGGGCGCCTGAGCGCATCGCTCATTCACCCTTCTAAGCAAATTGCCGATGCCGTCGCGAGGCTTCACGTCGCGCGCGAACCCAGTGCCTCCGCGAGGGAAGCCAGAATCTCCTCGTAATCCCCGGGCAGCGGCGCCGTGACGTCGATGCCCATCTCCGGAATCTCGATGCGCGCGGCGTGGAGCAGGGGGCGCGCGATCCCCGCGAGCGCCTCGCGGAGTCTCCGGTCGCGCACCCCGTGCCACCGGCTGGCCCCGCCGTAGAAGTCGTCGCCCACGATCGGATGTCCCTTCGCGGAGAGGTGGACACGGATCTGGTGCGTGCGCCCGGTCTCGGGATGAAGTTCAAGGTCCGCGAGAGACGAGAACCTCCGGAGCGTCGCGTAGCGCGTCACGGAGGGTTTGCCGTCCGCCGCGACGCGCATCTTGCGGCCGTCCTTGGGGTCGCGCGCGAGCGCGAGGTCGATCGTCCCCTTCGCGGGCACCGGGTGGCCCCAGACGAGCGCGCGGTACGTCTTCTTCGCGCGGCGCTCCTGGAACGCGAGGCTGAGCGCACGGTGGGCTTCGGGCGTTTTCGCGAAGAGGACGACGCCCGACGTCCCCGCGTCCAGCCGGTGCACGAGGAGCGGAGGCGAATCCGGCCGAGGAACGCCGCACGCCGCGAACAGGCGCGCGACGGCGTCCGCGGCCGACTTGCCTTCTTTCGTCGACGTCGCCATCGAGACGCCTGGCGGCTTGTCGAGCGCGAGCACGTCGTCGTTCTCGAAGAGGACCACCCAAACGTTATGCCACAGGACATGCGGACGGGAGACGGCGCGTACGTGCCGATGACGCGCTGACTCTCGTCCGAGGCCACCGTCAGTTCACGTTCGTGAGGACGACGCGCCCTTCGGCGTACGAAACTTTCGTTGCGACCCGATGCTTCTTGACGATTTTCGTCTCGACGAGCACCTGGCGGCCGGGGCCGAGATCGTCCGGCAGGATCGTGCCCTTTCCGAGGCGGTACTCCACGAGCGATCCCGCCGGCGTCTTCACGGTCAGGGACTTGCCTTTCTGGTAGCTCGTGACCGTCGAGGCCGCTCCGTGCGAGACGGCGACCGGCTTGGGAGAAACCACGCCCGCCTTCGCGTGCGCGCTGCCGGCCGCGGGCGACGCGGAGATCGGCGGCGAGGAGAACGTGGGCGCCTTCACCGTGCCGCGCGCCGCCCCCGAGCCGGTCGCACTCCCCTGCGCCGCGGCGCCGCCGGGAGCCGGCGAGGTGGAGGACGGGTCGACCGCCCCCCTATTCGTCCGCACGTAGCCCTCCGAGTCGGTCGGCATCGAGCCGCTGGGGCGCACGACGCCTTCCTTGTTCGGCTGATCCGGAAGTGACGGCGCGACGACGTGCTGTTCGACGGGCGTCGGCGTCGCCTGCTGCGCGGCGGCCGAGCCGGCCGCTACCACCGCGAAAGAGACGAGCGCGGGGAGCGTGAGCTTCATGAGCGAATTGTAGATCCCCCGGGAGTCCGTGGCGTCACCTGGAGGTCGGGAAACCGCGACGTCACGACGAGATTCACGAACGCGAGGGCGAGCAACACGGCGAAAACGGGCAGGAGCGACTGCTCGAGCGCGAGCCGAAGCTCGCGGGGCACGTGCCCCTCCGCCAGGGCCGCTCCCGCCGATTCGGCGGCGGCTCCCATCCGCCTCGTCAGGCCCGATGCGAGGATGCCCCCGAGAGCGCCCACGCCCAGCGAGCCCCCGACGGTGCGAAAGAACGGCACGAGGCTCGTCGCGACGCCCCGGCGGCCCTCGTCCACGACGTTCTGGATCGCGAGCACCTGCGAGAGCGACGACGGTCCGAGGCCCGCGCCGATCAGACCGCACGCCGCGCTGATGGCGAAAACGGGCGCGTCGAGCCGTGCCGCGACGAGCAGGCTGATGAAGCCCGCGAGGATCAGAAAAGCACCCGCCCGGGCCGTCTTCCGGAAGCCGAACCGGAGGATGACGCGGGCGGCGGCCGCCGCCGAAAGAGCCCAGAAGAGGACGAGCGGCGTGATGACCGCCCCGGCCGCTCCCGCGGTTCCGCCGCGCGCGCCCTGCACGAAAAGGGGGACGAACGTGTCGACGCCGTAGATCGTCGTTCCCAGGAGAACGCCGCCCACGTACGGAGCCGCGGTCCGCGCGTGGCGGAAAAGGTCCGGCGGAATGAGCGGATGCTCCCGCCTCCCCTGCAGGCGGGCGAAGACGGCGAGGAGAACGAGCCCTCCGGATCCGAGGACGAGCCGCAGGCCAACCCCGAGAGCTCCGGCCCCGGCTCCCTGGAGCACCGCAAAAAGGAGCGCTGCGATGCCGAGCGCCAGCATCACGGCGCCCGCGACGTCCAGCGGGTCGGACCCTGGCTTGCGCGACTCGATCATCTTCGTCGCGACAAGGACGAACGCGATGATGCCGAGCGGCACGTTGATCGTGAAGATGGAGCGCCACCCGAACGTCACCGTCAGAAACGCGCCGAGCAGCGGGCCCACCAGGCTCGCGAAGCCCCAGACGCCGCTGAAGAGCGCCTGCACGCGCGCCCGCTCCTCGAGGGAGTAGAGATCGCCGGAAACGGTGAGCGCGATCGGTATGAGGCCGCCCGCGCCGAGACCCTGAAGGCCGCGCGCCACGATGAGCTGCGGCATCGAGCGTGCCAGCGCGCACGTGACCGCGCCGGTGAGGAAGATGGCCGTGGCCGTCATCAGGATGCGGCGCCTCCCGTAGACGTCCGCAAGGCGCCCGTAAATCGGCATCGTGACGGTGGACGTGAGGAGGTAGATCGAGAAGACCCATGAATAGAGGGGCAGGCCATGGAGCTCGCCGATGATCGTGGGCATCGCGGTCGAGACGATCGTCGACTCGAAAGACGCGAGCGCCGTGACGAGAAGCAGGGCGATCGTCACCGCCCGCCGTCGCGCGGGGTCGAAGCGGGGCGCGACCGAGACGGACATGGGCGCGAAAGAGTAGCAGGCGGTACCACCCCAAACCCCACAGCCGCTCTAGAATCCTGCCCGGAGGCGCCCATGGAACTCGAGGGCCGGGTCGTTCTCGTCACGGGCGCCGGACGCGGCATCGGCCGCGCGCTGGCGCATGCCTTCGCGGGAGCCGGAGCGAAAGTCGCGCTTCTCGGGAAAACGAAGAAGAACCTCCTCGAGGTCCAGAAGGAGCTGAAGGATTCGGGCGCCTCGACGTTCGTCGTTGCGGCGGACGTCGCGGACGAGGGCGCCGTCTCGCGCGCCGTGGCGGCCGTCGAGCAGCAGCTCGGGCCCGTGGACGTCCTCGTGAACAACGCCGGGATCTTCGCGGCCGCCCCCGTCGAGAAGATGGACGCGGTCGTCTTCGACCGCGTTCTCGCCGTCAACCTGCGCGGGCCGTTCCTCATGTCGCGCGCCGTCCTGCCCGGGATGAAGTCGAGAAAGCGCGGGCACATCGTGAACATCTCTTCGACCGCGGGCCGCCGCGGGTTCGCAGGGGGCGGCGCGTATTGCGCATCGAAGTTCGGGCTCGCGGGCCTCACGGAGGCGATGCGGTACGAGGCGCGCGCCTCGGACGTGCGCGTGTCCTGCGTTTTCCCGTCCACGGTGGACACGAGCCTCGGGAAGAAAGCGGGCATGGACTTCAACCGCGAGAGCGCGATCCAGCCGGAGGACATCGCGAAGGCCGTCGTGTCGCTCGTGGCAATGGACGACCGCGCGATGGTGACGGCACTCGAGATCTGGCAGACGAACCCGTGACGGCGGAGAAGCCGAAAAGAAACCCGCGCCCGCACACGGCCGCCTCGCCACCGCACGCGAAGGGCACATCGCGGCCACGACCGCGGCACCGCCACGTCGAGTCGCACTTCTCGGGCTCCGAGACGGTGCGCGACGTCGTCCTCGGAATGTCCGACGGGCTCACGGTTCCCTTCGCGCTCGCCGCCGGCCTCTCCGGAGCCGTCGCGAACGCGCGCATCATCCTCATCGCGGGCATCGCGGAGCTGGCCGCCGGCGCCATCGCGATGGGCCTCGGCGGCTACCTCGCCGCCAAGAGCGAGGCCGACACCTGGGCCAGCGAGCGGAAGCGCGAGCGCGAGGAGGTCGCCGAGGTTCCGAGCGAGGAGCAGGAGGAGGTCCGCAAGGTCTTCCGGGGATGGGGCCTCGAGGGCGACACGCTGGAGAAGGCCACGCACGCCATCTGCGCGGATCACACGCGCTGGATCGATTTCATGATGCGCGAGGAGCTGAATCTCATGGAGCCCGATCCGAAGCGCGCGCGCATGTCCGCGCTCACGATCGGAGGCTCGTACGTCGCCGGCGGGGCGATTCCCCTCGCCCCCTATCTCCTCGCGATCCCCGTCACGTCCGCGCTCGCGCTGTCCGTGGGCGTCACGCTGGCTGCGCTCGCCGTCTTCGGCGGCGTGAAGGGGCGCCTGACCGGCCGCCCACCCGCGCAGGAAGCCCTCCGCACCGTCCTGGTCGGCGCTCTCGCTTCGGGAGCGGCGTACGCGCTGGCGCGGCTGATTTCGGCCTGAGACGCAACCTCAAGGGGTGATCCGTTTGCACCATTGAGGCGGACCTCGTCCGCACGCACTCTGGCGCGCACCCGAAGGGACCCTCCGGCGAGTCCGCGATCCGTTCGGAGAAGGCGAGGCCACGATGCCGAAACGAGATCTCACCATAGCCATGGTCGGCGCTGGCGGCGACGGAATCGTCACGATGGGCGACGTCCTTGCGCAGGCCGCCGCGCGCGAAGGGCTCAACGTCCTGAAGACCGAGGCCTACGGCCCGCAGATCCGTGGCGGCGAGTCGTCCTGCGTCGTCCGGCTCAGCGCGGACCCGATCTACGAGTCGGGCGACGCCATCGACGTCGTCGTCGTCTTCAGCTGGGCCGACTTCGCCCGCTTCAAGGGCGAGGTCCTGCCCGCGAAGAACGCCGTCGTCCTTTCGGACGAGGCCGATCCCGTCGCGCGCACCCCCGAAGACCTCGGACTCGGCGCGGACGCGGTCTGGATCAAATTGCCGTTCGGAAAGTTGTCGACGGATTCGGGCGCGAAGGGATCGAAGAATCTCGTGGGCCTGGGTGTTCTCACGGCTCTCTTCGGCCTGCCGGTCGACACGCTGCGCCGCGCGGTAGTCTCCCGCTTCGGGCGGAAGAAAGCGGCCGTCGGCGAGGGCGCCTTGAAGGCGTTCGAAGCCGGCTATCTCCTCGGCCAGACGCTCCCCCCGATGCCGGAGCGCCGCCTCGGCTTCACGCCGGGACCCGCCAAGCTCATCATGTCGGGCAACGAAGCGACGGCGATCGGCGCCCTGCACGCGGGCTGTCGCTACTTCGCGGGCTAC
>Ga0208080_1001528_pt1 | contig 11291 bp, 8 predicted proteins | sample NGESurdeep092012_3_FD_184476 | JGI IMG/M metagenome (GOLD analysis project Ga0208080, IMG submission 184476) | Arctic peat soil microbial communities from Barrow, Alaska - NGEE Surface sample 210-3 deep-092012 (SPAdes) | ecosystem: Environmental > Terrestrial > Soil > Wetlands > Peat ...
AGCGCGGCGGCCGTGGTTGAATCGCGCGCCACTTGGGCTTCGCACACCGGCGACAGCGTTAACGCGGGCGCTCCTGCTCCCCCTCGGCCGCCACGACCCGCACCCGCCGGCTGCGCCGAGGCCATCACCGCCAGCGTGGAATCGGAAAGGCGCGAGGCCGTCGCGACGAATGCGTTCACTGGGCGGTTCAAGGGCGGTGTGAGCATCACGAACGCATTCTTGAGCTTGCCGGGGTATTGTGCCCTGAGCTCGTCGGAGCAGCCAGCATGAATCATCAATGCCGGCCCGCCGGTCGTTCCCCGGGTGCTCGCCGACCACGCCTGCGGAACCGCCTGTACGATGAAGGGCACCGGCGACGTCGCGTTGAAGGAGAACCGCTGGTTCTCCCAGCCGAGTCCAGCCGGTGTGTCCCACGTCTCTTCGTGCACGTTGTCGAGGCCCCAGGACTTCATCTGGCTCATCGTCCAATCGCGGGCGCGAGCCGCATTGGGAGACCACGTGAGTCTCGGACCATAGACGTCAGAGAGCCAGCTCGTGATGTCCATGACCTGAGAATGGTTCATCTCTTCGGCTTTGATTCGCTCGACGGTGGCGACGTCCACTCGCTCCTGTGCGAGCAGCGGCGTGGCGCCAGCGATCATCGCGGCGAATAGAGCGGCGCGCGACAGATGGAGGAACGGCGCGCGTGTCGGGTGCAGGTTCGGCGGACAAATCATGAATGAGCTCCAACGCATCGAGTTGAAAACCGAGGACCGGGTGAACAATGGCGCTCGGGGACGTGATTGTCACTTCCCCACGTATGTTTCCGTGATGGCGACGCCACACTCACACGATCCGGTCCAGGACTACACTCGGCGCGCGTCCTCCGCGGACGTAGCGGCGGTGCGCGTGGAATGGCGTGCGCGACGGCTCTCCTGGTCGCGTCTCGCCGGCGCCCTCGTGGTGGTACTTTCCATCGTCTACGCCAATCGCGGCGGGTCGCCCGGTATTGCATGGATCACGGCGGCAATTGGTGCCGGCGCCTTCATCGTCCTCGTGCGCCTCCACCGGCATGCAGCCGCGCGCGCTACGCGAGAGCGTGAGACCGCAGCGGCGTGCAGAGCGGGCGTTGCGCGCTGCCTGCGCGACTGGCCGAACGTTCCTCCACCGCGTCTCGCCATTTCACCGGCAGGCCGCGGCGCCACCGCAAGAGATCTCGACATCTTCGGCGACGTCTCCCTCTTTCATCTCCTCGACGTCGCGGCTCCCGCGCTGGGCGGAACGCGGGTGGTCGAGTGGCTTCTCGCCGACCCGGCGGACGTCGCGACCATCATGGAGCGCCAGCGGTCGGTCGCCGAGTTGCGCTCGCGGCCAGCGTTCCTCCTCGACGCCGCACTGATCGGCCGTCACGGTCATTACACCCTGCGGTCCGCCTCTGGCGACGCGCTGGCGTCATTCGTCTCCTGGTGCGGCCACATGTCCTCTCCGCAGACTCCATGGCCCTCTCGCGGAAGACTCGCAGGCTGCTGCGTCGGCCTCATCTTCGCTCTTACCGTATGGCATGCGCGGTTTGCAGTACCGCTCATCGCATTGCTCGTCTTCGTTCAGTTGTCGCTCTCCGTCGCGGCACGCCGACACCTGACCGCAACGCTCACCGGACTCGGCTCCCTGCTCCCACAGCTCCGCGGTCTCGATGCGTCGATGCGTCTCATCATCGACGAGGCCGAGGTCCCCGGACTCTTCGGAACGGTGCAGCAGGAGCTGCGACGCGAGGGCGCCGCCGACGCGCTCGGCAAGCTCGACGCAATCCTCACATGGAACGACGTCTATCTCACGCCGATGGCGCACTGGCCGCTCAATGCGCTCGTGGCGCTGGACGTCCATCTGGCCGCGGCGCTCGAGCGGTGGCGCGCACGCTATGGTTCGCACATCGCTGAGTGGGTGGACCGCACATCGAGCGCGCAGGCGCTCACCGCACTCGCGACGCTCGCGTACGAGAATCCCGATTGGATCATGCCGCTCGTGAGCGACGAGCCCTCAGAGCCGGCCTTCGATGCCGAGCGTGCCGCGCATCCACTGCTCGCACCCGCCATCGCGGTGCGCAATCCGGTGCGCCTTGCGGTGTCGGGCTCAGTGCTCGTATTGAGCGGCTCGAACATGTCCGGCAAGACGACGTACCTGCGAGCCATCGGATTGAATGCGATGCTCGCTTTTGCAGGCGGGCCGGTGTGCGCGTCGCAGATGGTGATCCGTCGCGCTCGCGTGCGCACGAGCGTTCGCATCGAAGATGATCTCGGCGCCGGCGTGTCACTCTTTCTCGCCGAAGTGTCGCGGCTGCGAGACATCGTGCGCGACAGCGAGGAGGCCGGGGCGGCGCCCGTGCTCTTTCTGTTCGACGAGATCCTTCACGGCACGAATGCCGCGGACCGCCGCTATGCCTCGCAGGTGGTGCTTCGCCGATTGTTGCGTGGCTCCAGTTGGGGTGTGCTCACCACTCACGACCCGGACCTCGTCACCGATCTGTTCGTCGACGGGCCCACCGCCGCGCATGCTCCGCACATCGAGCAGGGGCACTTCCAGGAGACCGTGCAGCGAGACGGTGGTTCCGTGCGGATGTCGTTCGACTATCTGCTTCGACCAGGCCCGACGACGAGCGCGAACGCGAGGCTCATCCTCGAGTCGATGGGGCTCGGTGAGCGGTCGTCCTGAACCAAGAAGTTGGCGCTGCTTGGCGACTAATAGTAGCGGAAGTCGTGCACCCCGCCCTTCTCGTGCACCACGGTCATCGTCCGGTTCACCGAGCGCTGGGCAACGGGCTGGCCGTACGCGTCGTAGTGGCTCACCATGCTGCGGTTCGTCGCCGCACCGCGTTGAGGCACGTACTGACCGGTCGTCATCGCGCACGCCTGTAGCACGGCGGCGCCAATGAGAGCACAAGCCAGAGCGATCAATCGGCGATTCGTCCTCGAATTCATGGTGCTCTCCTCGCGTTGGTGAATGTCGGTGCGCACAGAGATGACTCGTTGCAGGCGAACGATCGTCGCCGGCGTGCGGCGACGTACGACAGGAAACATGCCAGCCGTGCGTCCATGCGGTAGACCCTACAGCACCGTCTTACCCTCTGTGCCCATTCAAGCACGTCCGGCCGCTCACGGAATCGGCTGGTTGGCCTTTGCTCCCGCCGCGGGCGCCGATTTCGGCTTGTCGGCAAATGTGACGGGGTGACCAAACTGCCACTGCGAATGCTCCCGATCGCGCTTGGGGGTGCTGAGGATCGACTTCATCATCGGGTAAAGCTCCCGCTGCGACGGCGTAGTGAGTGAATCCGCGATCTCCGGCTGCTCCCAGAAGATCTTCCAGTACTCCTTCTGAATCGTCTGCACGCTGTCGAGTTCCGCCTTGCCGGCGCCACCCTCCCCCTGCGCAAGAAATTGTCCGAGGGGGACGTAGACCCCACGCACACGCTCCGAGAATACGGAGTCCGCACGACGCAGTGCGACGACTTGCGCCGCGCTGAGGAACAACGAGTCCGTCTCCTCGAGCAGCGCCTTGTAGATGCTCGACGTTCTGCCGAGGTAGAACGCGGTGAGCGAGTCCGCCGAGCGTCGCTCCCAGCCGCTTGGGCTGCGTATCGGCTCGACGGCTCGGCGCAGTTGCTGGAGATCGAAGTCGGTGGACAGTCTGAACGAGAAGTCAATCACGAGGCGGAACGGATTCAGCGCGAGCGTGCGACCGGGACGTGTATCGGCGAAGCGCGAATTGACGTCGTAACGGAATCGCTGCGCCGCGGCGTCGAAGCCTCGCGGAACGAGCAGCACCGGATCCGGCGTCGCTGGCGAACCCCACCCGCGCATGGACTCGCTTCCATGCAGCACCTGGTCCAGCCCTGCGAGAACGTTCTGGAAATACACGTTCGGCGTCACGCGACCTCCCCATCGCTGCGGCGTGGGCGGCCTCCACTGCAGGTTGATGGACTGCGTCCACGGTCCGCGACAACTATTCCGCCCCGCGACCTGGTTCATGTTCGCGAGCAGACAGTCCTTCGCGGTGGAGGAACCAGTAGAGAGCAGCGTGCGAAGCTGGGCAGCGAGCGCTGCGTCAGTCTCGCGCGCCGGATCGGGGATGAATGCACGGTCGCCACTACGACCGTCGCCGTTCACGTCGCCCTGAACGAGCGGTGTGAACGGAAGGCCGGACTGCGCGCGCGCGAACAGCGTCCACGTGCCCAGCAGGCCCTTCGAGAATCCCGAAGACACGACGATGGCATGGCGCGCATCGAACTGGCCCGGCGCCCACTCCTCATCGCGCGGATCGCCGAAGCCCGCACCGTCGAAGCCGCGGAACTGCCTCTTCGTCGATTGGAGCGTATAGTTGATCGAACCATAGAACTGCGCGCCGCTACGGAACTTGAAGATGTCGGGCGAGAGGCCGAAGGTGATCTGGCTTCCGTACCCGCGCAGATCGCTGACACGTCGCGCGACTCGGCCGAATTGATCGGAGATGCGCGACTCGGCTGCGGAGACGAATCCACTCGCCGGGTCGATCGCGGCGGTGGAGACGAATACCGGACGGTTCCCTTCGCCCGCCAGCGAGAAGCGCGGCACACCCTTGAAGTTCGCGTCGACGGTACCAGGCTGCGAAAGATCGTACGACGCAAGTCCAGCCACGCGAACGAGCCACGACTTGTAGCTCGTGTTCCAATCGAGCGACGCGCGCCAACTATGTGGCACGTCGTATCCCGGATCGATCAGCGTCACGGACGGCGCGCGCTCGCCGAGCGCTCCGCTACCGTCCGCGCACTGCGTGGGAATGGAGCCCGGGTCCGTGTTGAAGCGAGACCAGTCCACTGCGGGAACCGCGGCGCCGACACACGACAGATTGGTCGTGCCGCCAGCGAGGCCGTTTGCCGCGGAGGCATCGGCGAGGACGCCCGGCCGCAACAGGTCGCGGAAGTCGCCGATGCCGCCGCGAATCACGCCCGTCGTCGTCCGGTAGTAGTGGCCGACACTATTGGCCATAATGCCGTTACCGTTGTCCTTGTCGCGATTGTACGTATATGAAAAGCCCACGCGTGGGCTCACGTGCAGCCGCGGCGGGGCGAGCCCCGACCGAAGCCCAAGCGCTTCTTCGAGCGCGGAATTCCTCGGCGGTGCCCCGAAAAAGCCATCGGCCTCGATTCGAGCGCCATACAGTACGCTGAAGAAGCGCGTCGGCGCCCACATGTGCGCCACCGCCGCCGCCGAATTCCACACGCTTCCCGAGCGCTCAGGCTGCGAGAGCGTGCGCGTGAAGCTCGCCGGATGTCCCGCGGAGAAGTCGGCAATGGAATTGAAGGCAAAAGTCCCGAGCTGATTGGGAATGCCATCCTGCCGAAGCCCATCGCCGCGCGCCCACAGGAGCGCCTTGAAGCGATGGCGCCGGCCGCCGGCATTCCAAACGGTTTCGTTCGCACCCTCAGCCGTCCACCGCGCATCGTCGGTGGATAGATACGATCCTCCGCCGAGCGTGAGACCGGTGACGTCCGTGCCCGCGTCCAGCGTGGACGAGCGGACGACGACGTTCGCCCCGGGTAGCGAGCGATACGGCGTGATCTGCGTGTTCACGGCACTGGCGGCCAGCCGCGTTTCCGTGAGAATGCGGCGACCCTCGCCGACGAACGTGCCGAGTGTGAGCTGGCCGCCGAGCGTGCGCTCGCGTCGCTCGCCGGAGGCTGACGGCGCCGACGTGGGACCGAAGCCGAGCGCGCCATCCTTCGTGTAGCCCGCGTAGGTCGTGAGCGCGCGGGTGCTCAGCGTGTCGCGCGTGTCGTCGAAGCGCCCGAGCCAACTGACGGCATCGTGCTGGCGGTTGGCCGGCAGTCCGCCAATCGTAGCGAGACCAAGCGGGCTCGCGATCGCAACGAGCCGCGCGACGGAGTCCGGTGCGACGCCGGCACGGAGCAGCGCAGCGGCATCGGCGTCGAGAAGGGTCGCCGGATCGCTCGTGTTGCGGGCAACGTCGAGCGAGACGTTGTACGTCGCCGCTCCGCGAATCATCTCTCCGTCTGCGCCAAGGCTGCCACGCGCGCCACCGCTGCGTGCTCCGAGCGATCGCGCGGTTGCGTCGGTAAACTGGAACTGCTGCGGATCGAGCGTAACGAAGGCGTTGCGATTCTGGTAGAAGCGATCGCCTGCTCCGAGGCGCACGTCGATGTTCGCACCCGCGAATCCGCCGCGCGTGGGATCGAAGGTCGCGCCAGTGACGCGCGTCTCGGTGCGAGCCGCGCGAGGAATCGCGCCGGCTGCGAGCCCCATCCCGTTCAGCGTGGTGAGATTCGATTCGCCACCGGAACCGAGGATCGACGGACCGGCACCCGTCATCGTGATGTTGGAAAACGTGCCAGCGATCGCGTTGAGGTCGCCGGCGACGGTGGGTGAGATGGCGCCGTTGATGCCGTCCTTCCACTTCTCGGACGATCCCGGCTCGGGTTGCGTGGGATTCACGCTATTGGATGCGCGCACCGGCTTGTCGGCCGTCACCTTCACCGCGGCGAGCAGCGCGATGTCTCGCTCCATCTTGAAGTCGGCGACGAACTCGTGCTCGGCCGCCTGCCGCTGCACTCGCCGGCGCGATGGCTTGAAGCCGGTTGCGCTCACGTACACGAGGTAGTCGCCCGTGCCCTGCTCGAAACGCACGCTGTATGTGCCCGTGCTGTCCGACGTCGCCTGCTGCGTGAGCCGATCAGGACCTCGCGTGACCATGATGGTCGCGACGAGCGCTCGGCTCGAGTCGTCGGTGATGCGACCGCGAATGATCTCGGGCACCTGCTGTGCCGACACGTGAGCGGACAGGAGAGCGCACGCCAACAGGGCGGCGGCGAAGGAACGATGATGGTTCATGAGTGGGGGGCGGGGCGAGACCACATGGAATGCCGGGAACAGCCGTTGGACACCCTACGAGCGCTGACGGTTGGCGGTTCCTATCTTCAATGCTAGACCATTAGCATATGCTATAACTTCAGCAACGCTCCTCGGCAACAGCGGTGCGAAAGGCGTTGATCGGGGAGAACGCGGATCAGGCGGATTTGAATGATCTGCGCGGATCAGTTGGATCCGCGAGATCCGCGATGGCTCCGGCCAACGCTATTTCTTTCAACGCTGTAGCCCGCCGACCTCAATTCGCCGGCTTCAACGTCCAGAACTCGCGATCCGGCGCGAGATCGAGCGAATCGAGGATGCGTTGCGATTCCTCGATCGACCGGGGCTTCCACTCGGCGCGCCGGCGGTCGGGATACCACGCCTTCGACAGCCGCCAGATGTCGGCGAGGGTGAGCGCCGCCCCTCGCTCACCGCCTCGCATCGCCAGCCACCGCTCGAGATGTTCTTCCGACCGGAAGAAGAGCATCGTGCCTCACGTGAAGCCGATGTCGTCGTACCAGCGACGGGCGGGGACGAAGATGTGCACCAGCCCTTCGCTCGATAGCGGTCCGCGCGCGGCATCAACGTCGATGCGCATAAGCTCATTGCAGCAGGCGCAGCTCGTCTCCACGCGCGCCGCAATGCCGAGTGACGCGGGAATGCCGAGCATGTCCCACGCGCAGTTTGCCCACCAGCTCGCGCTCGCTCCGTGCACGCCGCATAGTAGCGGATGTCCTTCTGTTCGCCGACCAGCGGCACCGTGCGCCGAGTCGGCTGACCGGCCTGGTCCTGAAAGAGCATCGTCTGCGTCGTAGTCCTCCGGCCGCTCATACCTCGAGATATGCCGAACACAAACCGAATCTACAAGCACGAGAGCGTGAGCGGAACGCACTTCGCACTGGGAAGCGGTCGTGGCGCGACTTCCCTCCCTGGTTCTCACAATTGTGCTCTTTTCGGCGTGCAATCGCGCGCCGAGTGCGGCTGAAGCGCTCGAGGTACTGCGAAGCGCGGATCCCGCTCTCGATACCGCTACGGTCGTCGAGCGTGTGTGGGCAGACGGTCCGCCCTGGTTCTCGTGCGCCGAGGTGATCGCCAAGTTCCGCGCGAACGCTGACAGCGCTGTGGTGCGCAATCAGATCGGCAATTGGCGGTCACTCGTGCTCGCGGATTGGGTCGTGCTGCGCGACACTGCGGTTGGTCGGGTCACGGAGACAAGCTGGTGCCAGGCGGCGCTGCGCGACGAAGCAGCGCGACTCGCGGGAGGTTGGCGCGTGGTGCGCGGTGACTCGCTATCGAGCGGGGATCGGCGTCGCGGCTGGGATGTGCCGGCTGGACGCCAACGGCTCGTCGTGCGCGACACGCCGCACGCTGTCGGTAGAGATTCAGTAGCCGTCGACTATCTGCTCACGGTCGCGCCGAACGCGAACGGCGTCGCGCTCGGTGCGGATCGAGACAGCACGCGTCGCCGTGCGCTGCTCGTGAAGGAGGATGGGCGTTGGCGCGCCGTCCAATTGAACTGGCCAAGCACCCACTCCGTCATTTCCCGTTGAGTGAAACGCCGAGCGATGTGCTGCGCGCGTTCCCTCGCCAGTTCTACGCCACGCACTCTACGGCTCGGACATTCTCGGCGTGCATCGCGAGCCACTTCTCGAGCTCCTCGCGCGTCTCGATCACCCGCTCGCTGCCCGCGAGGTTGGGATGCAACTGCTCGGCCTCGTACCCTGTCGGCTGTCCACTTTGCCGACTGACGACCCACGAATGCCGCTGATCGCGCTCGCGACCCTTCATCAGCGTCCTCGGCGCCTTGCCGAGGACAGCGGCGACGGCGCCATAGGTCGCCCGCTGCTGCTTGAGATCGAGCGCATCGAGAATCTGATCCAGCGTGTTGTCAATCATGTGCGGAGTCCTCGTTCGGAGAAGAAGGTGAGCGATGGTTCACGTGATGGAGTCACCCAGCACGCTCGCGCAGTCGACGACAAGATTCGTCACCATCTTTCTTCACGCAGGGGCGCATTACCGCAACATCTCCGGCCAGACTCCTCGGTCCGTTTGCGAACCAATTTCAGCATGAATAAAACGGATACGCGCGGATAAAGCTTCTCGCTCTATCCGCGCGTTTCCGCGCCGATCCGTGATGAAGTGCGGTTGCTATGGCACGCTACCGAACTAACAGCATTCGAAGCACCACATTCGTACTTCCTGAACCTGGGACACCGTCAACTAGATCGCCGCGGCCGCCTCCGCAGCGCTCCAGGGCTGCCAGCCGGCCCGATACTCCCGCGTCAGCCACTGATTCACATCCGGCATGTTCGTCACGCGCATCGAAGACGCATCGTAGAGAATCTTCTGCGACTGCCCGGCGCGCAGCGCGACGACGCCAAGCAGCATCGTCTCCGTGAGACGCGCGGCGTAGTCAAAGGGCGAGCTGGACGTGCCGTCGCCCTTGCAGGCCTGCGCCCAGTTCGCCTCGTGCGACACTGCGATGCGCGGCACCGACTTCGCGACCGACTCGGCACGTGACGCCGCCGCGTCCGGATACACTTTCGGCTGGTTGCCGTACGTCTCATACGTGAGGAAGCCGCTGTCTCCGACGAATACGCCACCACCGCCATCACCGCGCGGCAGCGGAAAGTCGGCGGCAAACGTCGGCATCAGACCGCCGTCATACCAGTGCACGCTCACCGGCGGCGCGGCGCCGCGCGCGGCGAACTCGTAGCGGGTCATCATCGCGAGCGGATACGATCCGGGATTGTTGGCCGGTCCGCCCCACGGCGTGGACGACGAGATCACGCTCGCTGGATACTGGAGGCCGAGCGCCCAGAACGGCTGATCGATCAGGTGCGCACCCATGTCGCCGATCGCGCTCACGCCAAAGTCCACCCAGCCACGCCAGCTGAATGGGTGATAGGCAGGGTGATACGGAATCGCCTTCGCTGGTCCGAGAAAAAGATCCCACTCCAGGCCGGCTGGAACAGTCTGCGGGTTCTCCGCCATGGCCTTGAGGACGGCACGATCGACGGTGCGCATGTTCCACTGCGGTGGAGGCGCATTCGGAGCTGGCGACGCCGTGGGCGGCGCCACTGCTCCCGGCTGCGCGGGACGTGGAATTCCCTGCGCCCAGTAGCGCTGCGGCCGGTCGGTCCAGATGTGCACCTCGCGCACCGGTCCGATCACTCCTGCGCCGATCAGCTCGACGATGCGGCGCGTGCCCTCCATCGAGTGTCCCTGATTGCCCATCTGCGTCACGACCTTCATGTCGCGCGCGGTCTTCGCCAGGATACGCGACTCGAGCACGGAGTAGGTGAGCGGCTTCTGGACGTACACATGCTTGCCGGCCTTCATCGCCGCGTAGGCGATGACCGCGTGCAGATGATCGGGCGTCGCGATCGAGACGGCCTCGATGTCTTTCTGCTTGTCGAGCATGACGCGGAAGTCGCTGTACTTCGCGGCCTTGGTGTACGCCGCCTGCAGCGCGAGCGCCGGCGCCGAGGGTTCGGTTTGCCCCTGCGCGGGACGCATGCGCCCGGCGAGCGAACGCTCCACGTACGGAAAGTCGGCGTCACAGATCGCCACGATGTTGACTCCAGCGGCGACGAGCGCGGCCATGTTCGACATGCCCATGCCGCCGATGCCGACCATTGCGACGTTGAGCGTATCGCTCGGCGCGCGGTAGCCCACGCCGCCAAGGACATGCCGCGGTACGATCATCGGCCCCAGGGCGAAGGCGGCCGCTGTGGCCGCTGATCCCTTGACGAAGGAGCGGCGAGAGATAGCAGAGGAATCGTCGGTGGGCATGATGCGCGACCTCTCGTGTAGCGGAAGTTGTGGAAAAGCGTGCGGCTCAAGATTACAGTGCACGCGCCCACCGCCGGAAGGGTGTTGACCGGAGCGAACGCGGATCAACGCGGATCCGCGAAGATCCGCGCGATCAGCGAAGATCCGCGCTTCCCGACGAACAACGCGGTCTCACAAACCGCCACTGGATCGAGAGAATATCCGTCGTTCCTATTCCGACGCCCGCTCGTATTGCGAGGGCCACTTGACCTTGACGCCGAGCACGCGTGCGGCGCGAAGAGGCCAGTAGGGATCGCGCAGCAGCTCTCGCGCGAGAATGACGACGTCGGCCTTGCCGCTCCGAATGATCTCGTCCGCCTGATGCGGATCGGTGATCATGCCGACCGCACCCGTCGGGATGCCCGCGTCTCGACGAATGCGCTCGGCGAACTCGACCTGAAAGCCGGGACCCACGGGGATCTTCGCGCCGGAGACGTTTCCACCCGTCGAGGTATCGACGAGATCGACGCCGCGCGTGCGCAGAATGCGCGAGAGATCTACGGACTGCTCGACGTCCCATCCACCCTCGGTCCAATCGGTGGCCGAGAGACGCACGAGCAGGGGCAGCTCTTCTGGCCACAC
>Ga0208080_1001531_pt1 | contig 11275 bp, 9 predicted proteins | sample NGESurdeep092012_3_FD_184476 | JGI IMG/M metagenome (GOLD analysis project Ga0208080, IMG submission 184476) | Arctic peat soil microbial communities from Barrow, Alaska - NGEE Surface sample 210-3 deep-092012 (SPAdes) | ecosystem: Environmental > Terrestrial > Soil > Wetlands > Peat ...
ATGCACTAGCACTCACTAGGTTGGCGGGCCTTCGGCTCTTCGACATCAAATGTGCATGGTTCAACGAAGAACAATATTGCGAATTCTTCCCGCGCGCATCGCTGGCGCGGCAAAACTGACTTTATGAATTGCAAGGCTCCTTGCTCCTCTCGCACGGCCGAAGGTTGAGCGAGGCCGAGCGAGTATTGGTGCGGGCGGAGGGACTCGAACCCTCACGGGATTACTCCCAACGGATTTTCGTACCAACTACGACTTTCGCCGCCGCCATTTGGCGTTTGTGGTCTGGACTATACCTTCACCATAGCCTGCGCCTTAGGTGCTGCCCGTCTAGTCTCTACACCTTCCCCACCGGGGCTTGGCTCGGGATTGCCATCTGACAGGTTCCCCCGAATTTGAGCAGTTCTGCATCCCCGGTTTCCCAGAGCGCACTCAAGTTGCTTCAAGTCCGTTGCGTCTACCTGTTCCGCCACGTCCGCGTAACGGCTCTCTATATCCACTCAATCGCTCCTAGCCAAGTGAGCGCTCCCCTTCCCTACTTCTTCTTGCTGGCGAATGGCTTGCCGCGCCTCACATTGATCGCCGCCGCATCCAACCGCGTTTTAATATGCGACGCATAATACTTTTCGATCATTTCCACGCTGGTGCGGCAATTTTTGGCGATTTGATAGATGTCGGCACCCTCCATCAAACGCAAGCACACATAGGTATGACGCAAGCTATACGCGGTACGGCGGTTTCCCTCGCGATCAAACTTTAACTTTTCCTCATCCAGGATTGCGTTGAACAATTCACGGTGCGTTTTTGGAAAGATTCGGTCCGTTTCCTGCGGCTTGTTTCGTTTCATTAATCGCTGAAAAGGCACCACGGCACCGTTGGTGCTCTTGCAGTAGCCAACGCCCCGTTTTCCTCGAACCTCTATCTCCAAAATCGTTTCGCCCGTGGCGTCGTCCTTAACGATTTTGACGTCCCGGTATTCGAGACGAGCCGCCTCGTCAGGTCGAAGACCGGTATTCGCCATAAAGAGTACGTAGTCATGGAGCTGTTCGCTCTCCCAAGCGTATCGTTTCTTTTTTGGATTTCTCGCGCGCCGCCGCGTAGCTTCGTATAATTTCTTATATTCCTCCGGTGAAAACCAAGCGCGATGCGAGATTTTCCCGGACATCTTATAAGGTTCGGCCAGATACGGCAGATGTTGCAGCCAGCCGTGTCGCGTTGCCGTTTTGAGCACCTGCCGGAGCGTAACGATTTCTTGGTGCAAAGTGCTGTGAGCCGCCTGCTTGCCGCCGTTCGCCGTCGCCTGCTCTTTTCGATGTATCCGGTATTCCTGCAATTGGCCGGCGCTGACTTGGGACAGTCCGTGCTTCGCGAAGAATGGCAGCAAATACATCCGAAGACGGCGCCCGTGGGCTTGCACGTATTGTGGGTTTCGCTGCCCCTCGGTGATGATTTCGTATTCGCGTAGAAATTGATCCGCGGCGTGTTGAAACGTCTTTTCGTTATTGATTTCCCCGCGGCGGCTACTGTCCTTGAGCCGAAGATACCAGTCTTCGGCAAAATCCTTCGCGCGTTCGAGACTCTCTTCCCGTGTGCTCACGCGTCGATTTTTGCCGGCGAGATATGTTGAGCACTGCCAATGACTGCTGTTCTCCCGTTTATAGAGATGCAGCGCGCCACCCATCAGGACATGGTCAGCCATCGGCCGCGACCTTGGTTAAGAAAGGGTTAAAATTCCTATTTTGTGTAAGCGTTGTGTAAGACTATCAGCCTGTTTTATGTCCGTCAAAATATGAACTAAGTAATTGATATTGTGTATTTTTCTAAAATCTCTGCTTTTAGCATGATCCGCTTTTAAGTCCCTTGCGTCTACCATTCCGCCACGTCCGCACGTGGTCGCTCACCGCCGGCGCGCGGCGGGTGAGCCCACGCGTCGGCGTGTCAAACTATTTCGATAACAACTGGCTCCAGGCCGGATCCCAGTCCTTGCCGCTGGCATCCACCACGCGACCATCCTGCTCGAAGAACTTGTTGGGGATCTGGAACATGGCGATGAAGGTGCCGCCCTGCGGGCTCCAGGCCACGTGCCGGCTGCCGGCCGGGCGCCAGACGAATTCGCCGGGGCCGACCTCGATGCCGGCGTCGGGGCCTTCTTTGTCCACCAGCGAGCCTTCCAGCACGTAAGTCTGCTCGATCAGCACGTGCTCATGGTCCGGCAGCACCGCGCCCGGCGCCATTTTCATCAGCATGGTGGCGAGCCCGCTCTTGGGATCGAACAGCAGCATCTTCATCTCGCAGCCGGGAAACCGCAATTTCTGCCAGGGCATGTCCTGCGGGCGCAGATGGCGCGAGCGCAAATCGTCGACCGCCAAATCTTCAACAGGTTTGGCGTTCTGGGTGTTCGGCTTGACGTTCATCGCTTTGCTCCCGGACGGCCCAATTTTGTAGATCATACACCCAAATGACGCCAGGTGTGACTGAGGCAAAAACCACCGTCATTCCGGGGCGCGGGCTTTAGCCCGCGAACCCGGAATCCAGAAACGAGTTCAGAGGCCGCATCTGGATTCCGGGTCCGGGGCTAACGCGCCGTCCCGGAATGACAATCAGAGTGTTTCGGGATCATGCGCTGGCTATTTCTCCAATTTAATATTGGCTTTCTGCACGATCATGCCGAATTTTTCCGTCTCCGACGCCACGAAGCTCTTGTATTCCTTGGCCGTCATCAGCCGCGGCACGATGCCCTGCGCGATCAGTCTGTCGGAAATCGAGGGCGTGGTGAGCGCCGTGTTCACGATGTCGTTGAGGCGGTCGACGATCGCGCCCGGCGTGCCGGCGGTCGCGAATAGGCCGAACCAGTTGAGCAGCTCGTAGCCGGCGAGCCCCGGCGCGCCTTCGCTGAGCGGCGCCACGTCCGGCAATTGCGGCATGCGGTCTTTCGAGGTGACGGCGACCGCGCGCAGCTTGTCGGCGTTGATCAGCGGCAACACCGCCGCCAGACTTGAGAAGCTCATGGTGACGGCGCCGGTCGCCACGTCGGTCACCGCCGGCGCCGAGCCGCGATAGGGCACGTGCAGCACGTTGATGCCGGCCATGCTGTTCATCAGTTCGCCCGCCAGTTGCTGCGGATTGCCGACGCCGGACGAGGAGAACGACAATTTGCCGGCATTGGCCTTGGCGTAGGCGATCAGCTCCTGCGGATTGTGCACGGGCGTCGTGGTCGCCACGACCACCACGCAAGGCACGATCCCGACCAGCGCCACCGGCGTGAGCTCGCGGCTGGCGTCGTAAATCATCTTATCCTTGAATAGAAATTGATTGATCGCGACCTCGCCCGACGCCGCCATCAGAAGTGTGTAGCCGTCGGGCGTCGCCTTGGCGACGGTGTTGCTGGCGATCATCGCGCTGGCGCCGGTGCGGTTCTCGACGACGATCGACTGCCCCAACGCCGCTTTCATCGGCTCGCTCAGCAGCCGCGCCGAGATATCGACGCCGCCGCCGGCGGCGTAGCCAACGATGATGTGGATCGGGCGATCGGCATAGTCGGCCCGCGCGCCCATGGGGTACGCCATGCCGGCGGCCGCCGCGGTGGCCAGAAAGTTTCGTCTTGTCAGCATGGTCTCCTCCCTCGATTTTTTTCGCCGTGCCCGCCGTTTCTTGTTTGCGCATGATTTTACCCGAAAAGCGGTTCCCGCTTTTCGGGTAAAATCATGCGCTATTCACCACCTTCGCGGATCGGCGGCACGAAAGCCAAGCCGGTATCCCAAGGGAAATAGATCCAGGTGTCCTGCGACACCTCGGTGATGAAGGTATCCACCAGCGGCCGCCCCATCGGCTTGGCATAGACGGCGGCGAAATGCGCGTCCGGCAGCAGGTCGCGCACCACGCGCGCGGTCTTGCCGGTGTCGACCAGGTCATCCACGATCAGCACGCCCTTACCCTGGGCGCGCATCGCCGCCACCTCCGGCGCGATGCCTTTGAGCACCTTCAGCTCGCCCTGGTTCCGGTAGTCCTGGTAGCTCGCCACGCACACGGTCTCGATCAGCCGCACGTTCAATTCGCGCGCCACGATCGCCGCCGGCACCAGGCCGCCGCGGGTGATGGCGACGATGGCCTCGAACGGCCCGGCCTCGTGCAACCGCCAAGCCAGCGCGCGCGAGTCGCGGTGGAACTGGTCCCAGGAGACGGGAAAGATTTTTTCCGGGCGCGGCGGGCTGTCGGGTTGCGGTTTCGGCATGGATTGTTTTTGCTAGCGCGCCGCGGCCGCCATTTGCGACTTTACTTTTTTGAGCATGTCCTCGACCGCGCCTTTCGCCAGTTTCAATTTTTCCGGATCGCGCGAGCGCACCACGATATTGGTATTGGGCCCGAGCGTCTCGTCGAAGAACGGATAGCTGCCGATGATGGTGTCCGGATTGGCCTTGGCGATGGCGCCCAGTTCGGTGCCGACGTCGCCTTCCTTGGCGTCGGCGCGGATGGTTTCCGACAGCAGCTTGGCGCCGGTTTTGAGTTTCGGCGCCACCTCGTCGACCATCGCCTGCATGATCGAGGGCACGCCGGCCATCACGATCACGTTTTCGATCCAGAAGCCGGGCGCGCCCGACACCTTGTTCGCCACCAGCGCGGCGCCCTGCGGAATGCGCGCCATGCGCATGCGCGCCTCGTTGAGCTCGCCGCCGATCTTGGCCATGCGCTCCTTCAGGATCGCGACCGCCTGCGGGTGGTAATCGATCGGCACGCCGAACGCCTTGGCCACGCAGTCGGCGGTGATGTCGTCATGGGTCGGCCCGATGCCGCCGGTGGTGAAGACGTAGGTGTAGCGCGCGCGCAGCGCGTTGAGCGCCTCGACGATCGCCGCTTCGTCGTCGGAGATCACGCGCACTTCCTTGAGATCGATGCCGATGGCGGTGAGATAGTCGGCGATGAAGCCGATGTTCTTGTCCTTGGTGCGGCCCGACAGGATCTCGTCGCCGATGACAAGGACCGCCGCGGTGACGATCTCAGACTGTGCGCTCATGGCGGTCATCGCGTCCTTGGCGGCCCGAACATGATCCCGAAAAGTGGGAACCGGTTTTCGGATAAGATCATGCTCAAACGAATTGAACACCTAGCGTGGCCCCGCCAGCCACTCAAGGCGCGGCCGACCCTCGCCGCCGCACTGGCCCCCTCCCGATAACCGGTGTCGCCCATTATTTAGGCACTGGCGGGCGCCGCCGACGGGCGCAAATACGTGGTTTTCCTAGGTTTTTCTTGGCCTGAAGCTTGCAGCTTAATAGCCGGGGACGACGGCCGCCGTGCCCCAAGAAGGTCCCATGAAGGAAAGGGCACAAAGCCGCACGGTCGAGCGTTTCTCGTCAACGACCGCGCGCTGGGGGTCCCAAGATGGTTGCCGCGTTCGATGAGATGAAGGGAGCCGACGGGGGCGTGCGGCCGGCCTATGGCGAACTCGCGCGCTGGCTCGATGAGGTGCCGCCCGACGTGCTCGACTACCGCCGGCGCGAAGCCGAGCTGTTGTTCCGCCGCATCGGCATCACCTTCGCGGTCTATGGCGAGGCCGACGCGCAGGAACGGCTGATCCCGTTCGACGTCATCCCGCGCATCATGTCGGGGACCGAATGGCGGTTCCTGGAAAAGGGTCTCACCCAGCGCGTCAAGGCGCTCAATCTGTTCCTCAAGGATATCTATGGCGCGCGCGAGATCCTGCGCGCCGGCGTGGTGCCCGACGATCTGGTGTTCCGCAATCCGGCGTTCCGTCCCGAGATGAGCGGGCAGCGCGTGCCCTACGACATCTACATCCACGTCGCCGGCATCGACATCGTGCGGGTGGATGCCGACACCTTCTACGTGCTCGAGGACAATGCGCGCACGCCCTCCGGCGTCTCCTACATGCTGGAGAACCGCGAGATCATGATGCGGTTGTTTCCGGAACTGTTCGCGCGCCACCGCATCGCGCCGGTGGAGAATTATCCGGACGAATTGCTCGCCACGCTCAAATCGGTGGCGCCGGCGCCGGTCGCGCGCGACCCGACGGTGGTGCTGCTCACGCCCGGCGTCTACAACTCGGCCTATTACGAGCACTCGTTCCTGGCCGACAAGCTCGGCGTCGAACTGGTCGAAGGTCGCGACCTGTTCGTGAAGGACGAGTTCGTCTACATGCGCACCACGCAAGGCCCGCGCCGGGTCGACGTGATCTACCGGCGCATCGACGACGACTTCATCGATCCGCTCACCTTCCGCCCCGATAGCGCGCTCGGCGTGGCCGGGCTGATGTCGGCCTATCAGTCCGGCAACGTCACGCTGGCCAACGCGGTCGGCACCGGCATCGCCGACGACAAGGCGGTCTACAGCTTCATGCCGGCGATCGTGAAGTTTTATCTCGGCGAGGAGCCGCTGCTGAAAAACGTGCCGACCTGGCGCTGCCGCGAACCAGAGCATCTCGCCTATGTGCTCGACCATCTGCCCGAACTGGTGGTCAAGGAGGTGCACGGCTCCGGCGGCTACGGCATGCTGATCGGCCCGGCCGCGAGCAAGATCGCGATCGAGCAATTCCGCGCCAAGCTCAAGAGCGCGCCGAAGAACTTCATCGCGCAGCCGACGCTGGCGCTGTCCACCTGCCCCACTTGCGTGGAGCAAGGCGTGGCGCCGCGTCACGTGGACCTGCGCCCGTTCGTGCTCACCGGGCGCGACCGCACCCGTATCGTGCCGGGCGGGCTGACGCGCGTCGCGCTCAAGCAAGGCTCGCTGGTGGTCAATTCCAGCCAGGGCGGCGGGACGAAAGACACCTGGGTGTTGGACGGATGAAAAGAAAACGCACGCCGACTTTTCCTTCCTTTACCTCCCCCCTTGTGGGGGAGGTCGGTCCGCGCAGCGGACCGGGAGGGGGGTCGTTGTCGAAGTTAAATAACTTAACTACCCCCCTCCCCAACCCTCCCCCACAAGGGGGGAGGGAGTAAAAGCCATGCTCTCGCGCACCGCCGATAACCTGTACTGGCTCTCGCGCTACGTCGAGCGCGCGGAATATCTCGCGCGCATTCTCGACGCCACACAGCGGCTGAGCGCGCTGCCGCTCGCCTATGTCGGCTCCAGCAACGAATGGGAATCCGCGGTGCTCACCGCCGGCTGCGCCAATGCCTTCTTCAAGGCCTATGACGAGGCCAACGAGGAAAACGTCACCGACTTCCTCGCCTTCTCCACCGCCAATTCCTCATCGATCCGCAGCTGCTTCGAGATGGCGCGCAGCAACGCGCGCGCCGTGCGCACCGCGCTGACCATGGAAATGTGGGACGCCATCAACGGCACCTGGCTCGAGCTCAAGCGCTACGGCAACGGGCCGGCCTCGCGCGAGGAAGTCTCCCGCTTCCTGCGCTGGGTGCAGGAATCCTCGCTGCGCTACGACGGCTCCGCCTACCGCACCATGCTGCGCAACGACGCCTACTGGTTCTCCCGCCTCGGCGTCTATCTGGAACGCGCCGACAACACCGCGCGCATCCTCGACGTGAAATACCATCTGCTGCTGCCCGACAACGAACGCGTCGGCGGACCGCTCGACTATTTCCAGTGGGCGGCGATCCTGCGCTCGGTGTCGGCGCTCACCGCCTACCATTGGGTCTACCGCGAGAGCCTGCAGCCTTGGCTGGTGGCCGACCTGTTGATCCTGAGGGAGGAGATGCCGCGCTCGCTCGCTTCCTGCTACGAGGCGGTCGTGCGCAATCTCGACCAGGTCGCCGGCGCCTATGGCCGGCAGGGCCCGGCCCAGCGCCAGGCCCGCGGCATCCGCGCCCGGCTGCAGAACAGCAAGATGGACGGCATTTTCCAGCGCGGCTTGCACGAATACATCGGCGAATTCATCACCGAGAACAACCGGATGGGCGCCGCCATCACCGAGCAGTTCCTGCTATGAGCCGGCACGGGATATTTATATTGCGCATGATCTTATCCGAAAACCGGTTCCCACTTTTCGGGATCATGCGCAGCCTGTGCTAGAACGTCACCGGTAAATTTGGCCCCCGCGAGCGCATGCGAATCCGCATCTCCCACGCGACGACTTATCGCTACGACACGCCGCCCACCGGCGTGATTCAGCTACTCCGCCTCACCCCGCGCAATCACGACGGTCAGCATGTGGTGGCCTGGCGCGTCGATCTGTCGGAGGATTGCCTGCTGCACCAGCACGAAGACGCCTTCGGCAACATCACTCATTCCTTCACCGCCGAGGGACCGTTCAAAGAATTGTCGGTCGCGGTCGAAGGCGAGGTCGATACCCACGACACCCAAAGCGTGGTAAGCGGCGCGGTCGAGCGCTTTCCGCCCGGACTGTTCCTGCGCGAGACCGCGCTCACGCAACCCGACGCCGCCATCATCGACTTCGCCGACAGCGCGCGCGCCGACGCCGGCAACGAACCGCTGCCGCTGCTGCACGGGCTGATGAATGCGCTCAACCGCGAGATGAAATTCGACACCAGTCCGACCGTCAGCACGACCACGGCGGCGGAAGCCTTCGCGCTGCGCCGCGGCGTCTGCCAGGACCTCACCCACATTTTCATCGCGGCGGCGCGCCAGCTCGGCATCCCGGCGCGCTATGTGGGCGGGCATTTCTACCGCGTCGATGGCGTCACCGAGCAAGACGCCGGCCACGCCTGGGTTGAAGCCTATGTCGATAACCTCGGCTGGGTCGGCTTCGACCCGACCAACGGGATCGGCACCACCGAAGCCCATGTGCGGGTCGCGATCGGCCTGGATTATCTCGGCGCGGCGCCGGTGCGCGGCACGCGCTTTGGCGGCAGCGGCGAAACCCTCCAAGTGGCAGTGCATGTCGACCAGGCGCGCCAGCAGGCGCAAAATTAACATGGCGCAGGCGCTGTGACATTGCCGGACATGGGCCCGCGTAGTTATAACCCTGCGGCCGGGACACGGAAAAAGAAGACGGACCACATGACCTATTGCTGCGGAATTCTGGTGCGCGACGGGCTGGTGATGATCGCCGACACCCGCACCAATGCCGGCCTCGACAACGTCTCCACCTTCCGCAAGCTGCACGTCTACACCGAGCCGGGCGAACGCATCATGGCGCTCGCCTCCTCCGGCAATCTGTCGTTGAGCCAATCGGTGCGCAGCCTCCTCGCCGAGGGCGTGGATAATCCGGAAACCGGCGAGCGCGAGACCTTGATGAATTCGCCGACCATGTTCCAGGCCGCGCAGCGCATCGGCCGCGCCGTCCGCCAAATTCAGACGATGGAGGGCAAGGCACTGGAAGCCGCCGAAGTCGAGCACGACGTGGCGTTTCTGTTCGGCGGCCAGATCAAGGGCCGCGCGTTGCGCCTGTACATGATCTATTCGGCCGGCAATTTCATCGAATGCACCATCGACACGCCCTACCTGCAGATCGGCGAGCACAAATACGGCAAGCCGGTGCTCGACCGCGCCATCCAGTTCGATACCGACCTTTATGACGCGCTCAAGATCGGGCTGATCTCCATGGATTCCACCATGCGCTCCAATCTCGGGGTCGGGCTGCCGATCGACATCCTGGTGGCGCGCCGGGACACCTACAACCCTGAGGTGAATTATCGCATCGAGCCGGGCGAGCCCTATTTCCAGGACTTGCGCGAGCGCTGGTCCACCGCGCTGCGCGCCGCCCATATCGCTATCCCGCGCCCGCCCTATCGCAGCCCGGGCTGAAAAATCTCATCGCCGGCCTTTACCTTCGGTTAACACCGCCGCGTGAAAGGCGGTAAGCCGACGCCATCGGCGCCGCCGAAACGCTGAAACGAAAGCGAAAAGCAAGCTTTCCGCCCTAGTTTCCGCCCCTAAAAGTCTAATGGGTAGGACACTTTAAGGGACAAACCTTGCCGGCTGTGGCTCGCCCGCGCGCCTCCAACGAAAGGCCGTACACGAGTTGGGACCGCGCGCGCTTGAGCGTCGTGGTCCCGATCGGCGTCATCGTGGCCGTGGCCATCGTTTGCATCGTCGTCGCCGTGCTCTCCTCCGCCCAGCGCGCCGACGAAGTCGCCATCCAGCATGAGAAGCAGTTGTTCGCGCGCGCGCTCAGCAACTACGGCGAGCGCGTGCTACGCGAAATCAAAAGCGTCGCCGCCTCCGAGCAGGCGATCCAGAATATCCGCGTGAAATACGATCCGGTCTGGGCGAACCAGCGCGTCGGGCTTTGGCTGAAAACCTACTTCGATCACGACTACGTCTTCATATTCGACGGCAGCGACAAGCCGATCTTTTCGCAGATCGGCCGCCAGGCGCTCGATGCGTCATGGTTCGACTCGGCGCTGGTCGATCTGGAGTCAGTGCTCGCCTATATGCGCGGGCGCAATCCAGCCTTGCACGGCACGCTCCGCCTCACCGAACCGAGCGTGGCGGAGGATGCCCCGCATACGCAAGCCGCGGTGATCCGCAGCCTCGCGGGCCGGCCCGCGGTCATTGCCGCGGTAGCGGTCGGGCCGGTCGGCGGACTCCTCGGCGCCGGCGACAATGCGGCGCCGATCATGATGTCGGTGAGATTCATCGACAGCGACGCGCTCGCCGGCATCGCCGCGCAACTGCGGCTGACGAACCTGCGCAAGCTCGACGACGCGCCGGCGCCGTCCACCGATTTGACCTATGAGGTGGAGGGGCCGCAAGGCAACCTGATCGCGCGCTTCGCCTGGACGCCGAAGCAGCCCGGCGCCGAGATTGTCAGCAGCGTCATCCCGTTCATCGCCGTCGCGCTCGCCGGCTTCGCGCTGCTGGCCGCCTTCGTGCTGCGCTACATGCGCCGCACCGCGGTCGCGATCGCCGCCGGCGAATCGCGGCTGCGTCATCTCGCCATGCACGATCCGCTCTGCGGCCTACCCAACCGCATCTTCTTCGGCGAGCGACTGGAGGCGGTGATCGACGAGGTGCGCGCCGGCTCGTCGCCGGCCGCGGTGTTCTATATCGACCTCGACCATTTCAAGGACGTCAACGACACGCTCGGCCACCCCGTCGGCGACGAGCTGATCCGCAACGTCACGCTGCGGTTGTCGCACACGCTGCGCGGCGATGACCTGGTGGCGCGGCTCGGTGGCGACGAGTTCGCGGTGATCTCCTCGATCGGCGACGACAGCACCAAGATGCTGGCGGTGGCCCAGCGCCTGATCGCCGCGATCTGCGCGCCCTATGTGATCAACCGGCAGAACATCGTGATCGGCGCTTCGATCGGCATCGCGGTGATCGACCGCAAATGCGGCGCCGCCGCCGACATCATGCGCTACGCCGACATGGCGCTCTACCGCGCCAAAAACGAGGGCCGCAACCG
>Ga0208080_1001534_pt1 | contig 11264 bp, 9 predicted proteins | sample NGESurdeep092012_3_FD_184476 | JGI IMG/M metagenome (GOLD analysis project Ga0208080, IMG submission 184476) | Arctic peat soil microbial communities from Barrow, Alaska - NGEE Surface sample 210-3 deep-092012 (SPAdes) | ecosystem: Environmental > Terrestrial > Soil > Wetlands > Peat ...
ATCGGAGATAGAAAGAAATCCCAAAGTGACGACCCTTTGCGGGGCCACCGTCAGTCGCCGATGCGATTACTCACTTAACCAGCGGCCTACCTCACAGGAGCCCCTTTTCCGGGCCCAGATGTCACAGTGGGCGATGGCGTCGGGCGGGCCGGCCCGACGGGTCAGGCAGGGACTGTCGTCGCCGTACTGGCGGATTGCCGGATGAGCGGGAAGTGGCACGCCACCTGATGCCCGGGTGAGATTTCGCGGAGAGGCGGCTCCTCGCTGGCGCAACGTTCCTGGGCATAGGGACACCGTGTCCTGAACCGGCACCCCGAGGGGGGGTTGAGAGGCGAGGGCAGCTCGCCGACGAGTGCCTTGTGGTCGGAGGAATGATCGGGATCGGGCTCCGGGATCGATGCCATCAGTGCTTCGGTGTAGGGATGGGCGGGCGACCGGTAGAGCTCGTCGGATCCGGTGAGCTCTACCAACTTGCCGAGGTACATGACGGCCACCCGATCACTGACATTCTTCACGACCGCCAAGTCGTGGGCGATGAAGACCATGGTGAGCCCGAACGCGGCTTTCAGGTCGGCGAGCAGATTGAGGATCTGTGCCTGGATGGAGACGTCCAAGGCCGAGACCGGTTCGTCGCAGATGAGTAGCGACGGCTTGGCCATCAGAGCACGTGCGATGCTGATGCGCTGGCACTGCCCCCCGGAGAACTCCTGGGGGCGGCGGTCACCAGCGGTGTCCGGGTCGATGCCGACCGACTCGAGCATGATGCGAACCTGTTCTTCTCGCTCCGCCTTGGATCCGATGCCCCAGATGACCAGGGGCTCGGCGACGATGTCGCGAATACGCCTCCGGGGATTCAGTGACGAGATCGGATCCTGAAAGATCATCTGCATCTTCGATCGCAATGCTCGCAATTCTCTTCCCGAGAGCTTGCCAAGGTCCTGGCCATTGAAGCGGACGGTGCCCGATGTTGCCTTTTGCACCTGTACCAGTGCCCGACCGGTGGTTGTCTTCCCGCAGCCTGATTCTCCGACCAATCCGAGCGTCTCACCCTTCTTGACCTCGAAGCTGACGTCAGTGACGGCCTGGACCCGTCCCCTGCCGCTACGGAACTCGACCACCAGGTTCTCCACCTGAAGCACGGTGTTCGGCGTCGATGGGTCGACTGATCCGCCGGCCGGTGGGTCTGTCAGTGGGTCTGTCATGATGACGGCGCCTCCCTATCGACCGCCGAAGCTGAACTTGTGGCGGAACCATCGGCCGACACCCTGTCCACCAACGGGAACCAGCAGGCAAAGACGTGGTCGGACGATGCGGCTGTCCGCAGTGGGGGATCGGACTCGCGGCACTTGTCCTGGGCGTAGGGACACCGGGGTGCGAATCGACAACCCTTCGGAGGATGGATCAGGTCAGGGGGTCTTCCTCCAATGGCCTGGAGTCGGGTCCCGCTCGGGTTGGCCAACCGGGGAATGGAGTCCATCAGCGCCCGTGTGTACGGCATGTGGGTGTGGGCAAACAGGGTGCGGGTCGGGGCTCGTTCGACGATGCGCCCGGCATACATGACGGCAATCTCATCGGCGCGTTTGGCCACCACCCCGAGGTCGTGCGTAACCAGAACGACCGCCATATGGCGTTCGCTCTGCATTGCTTCGAGCAGGTCGAGGATCTGTGCCTGCACTGACACATCGAGCCCGGTGGTGGGTTCGTCAGCCAAGACCAGGCGGGGTGCGCAAGCCAGGGCGATGGCGATCATGACCCGTTGGCGCATGCCTCCCGAGAGTTGGAACGGGTACCAACGCACCCGTTCTTCGGGGGAGGGAATACCCACTGAACGAAGGAGCTCGACCGCGGTGGCATTGGCCTCTTTGCGATCCATGTGCAGGTGAAGGCGGAGTGAATCGGTGATCTGCCTCCCGATTCTGACCACCGGGTTGAGGGCGGTCATCGGGTCCTGGAAAATCATGCTCATCTGGGCCCCCCACACCTGGCGGAGCTGGGCCGGGGCCATGGTGGTCATCTCATGACCGGCGAACTGCACGGTTCCGCTACGGATGACATCTCGGGTCGGGAGGAGTCCCATGATCGACCGGGCCAGAACCGTCTTTCCCGAACCGGACTCACCAACTACGCCAAGCGTCTTTCCCCGGCCGACGGTGAGTGACACTCCATCGACCGCGTGCACCGTGCCACGGCCGGTGCGAAACGACGTGTGTAGATCCTTCACCACCAACAACGGATCAGCCAAGTCGGTGACGTCGAGGAACTCGAGGGTCCTGTCGGCAGGTCTCCCCGAACGGCGAGAGTTCACAGCAGGCCCTCCCGAATATCGAACCGTTGACGCAAACGATCCCCGATGAGGTTGATGGACAGCAGCAACAAGAACATGGCGAGAGCCGGCCACATCAGGATGTACGGGTTGATACTCAGGTTTCCATTGGCGGTTCCCTCGGAGATCAGATTCCCCCACGAAGGAGTGGGAAGGGCAACGGAAAGGCCGAGGAAGGCCAACGATCCCTCGAGCACGATGACGCCGGCCACGGTGATCAGGCCGAAGGAGACTGCAGCCGGTATGACGTTGGGGAGGATCTCCCGGAAGACGATTCTGGTGCTGGTGGCGCCCAAAGTACGCGCCGCTATGACGAAGTCGCGATTGACAAATGCCAGCGACGAGGCACGTACCACCCGGAACATGATCGGGATGGTGCCGACGCCGATGATGATGGTGATCTTCGCCAGGGTCTGGCCCCAGAAGGCCACGATGGCGATGACCGCCACGATGGCCGGGAAGGCCAGGATGACGAATGAGCCGGCATTGAGCGCGATGTCGAGCCGGCCGCCCTTGAATCCCGAGATGAGCCCGAGCGTGCCGCCGATGACCATGCCGATGGCGACGGATGCAAAACCCACCACCAAGGACACCCGGGCACCGAAGATGATCCGACTGAGGAGGTCGCGTCCGAGGTCGTCAGTGCCCAGAATGTGGTGAATCCCGGGGGAGGCATTGATGGCGGCATAGTTCTGATGGTTCGGGTTGGGGAGAGGTAGCCAGTTGGCGATGATGGCAAGGATGGCCACCAGAGCCACCCAGACAAGGGCGAACCAGAACAGTGCGCCCAGAGGTCGTTTGGCCAGGATGTCGTCGTCTACCGGCGGATCGGCCAGAGCGGCCGCCACCACGAGCGGTGGCGTCTGGCCTGGGAATATGCCGAGCAAACTGCTCACGCCCGGAGAGTGAAGTTTCCGCTCGTCAGCCATGGTTCACTCCCGTGTCACTCGTGGATCGACCACCGTGAACAGGAAGTCGATGATGAATTGCAGCACGACATAGGCGATGGCCACCACCAGCGCGATGCCCTGGACCAACAGATAGTCCCGTTGCTGCACGGCTTGGACGATGGAGTATCCCAAGCCGTCCATGGCGAAGAGGTATTCGACGATAAACGTGCCGGCCAGCAGGGCGCCGATGTTGACGCCGGCCACAGCCAGCAGCGAGAAGGTGGAGGGCCGGAACGCTTGACGCATCATGATCCGCCGGTTGGAGAGACCCTTGGACCTGGCCATGGTGATGAAATCTTCCTGCAGGGTCATGATCAGATCAGAGCGGAGTAATCGGTAATAGACAGCTATCGATCCGGCGGTCAGGGCCAGTCCGGGGAGGATCATGTCGTGGAGGTTTGAGGCCGGGTTCTGGCTGAAGGGTACGTACCCGGTGGCGGGAAACCAGTGGAGGCCGACGGCAAAGATGGCAACCAGTATTGGCGCTATCAAAAACGGGGGAAGGGCAAGCAACCCGAACGTCCCGGTGGTAGCGATGTTGTCCAGAGGCCGGTTGGGTCGACGAGAGGTGATGAGCGCCACCGGGATGGCCACCGCGAACGCCACCACCTGGGAAATGATGATGAGTTCGACATCGATTGGAAACCCCGTGGCGATGACGTGCCCCACTGTCTCGTGGGTGAGGTACGACTGCCCGAGATTTCCGTGGAGGGCGTGGATCAGCCAGATCCAGTACTGGTGGTAGAGCGGTGTGTTGAGACCCAGCTCATGCAGGAGGATCTGCCGATTGGCGGCAGTGACGTTGCCACCGAGGATGGAGACGGTCGGGTCACCGGGCAAGAGGTGGACCAACAAGAACACCAACACCGAAATAATGAAGGCGACGACAACCAACTGTGCGAGTCGTTTGAGGAGGTAGCTGAGCATAGATCTATCGAAGGCGACCGGATATCCGGCCGCTTACCCGGCCATCCAGATCTGGGTGGGAAAGAAGATGCCGTTGTCGAACGGCTGACCCGGGGAGCCGTCGGGAAGTATCGGATTGGCGAAGTTCTGGATCCGAGCATCGCCAACCTCCGACCAGACAGTCTGGCCCAGCCAGACGTAGGGGAGGTCCTGGGCCAGCCGTTCGTTCACGGTTTGATAGGCCTTGACCCGGGTGGCCGGGTCAGGACTCCTGCGTCCCGACAGTAAGGCGGTCTCGATCTGCGGATCTGAGTTGCGGGAGAAATTCAGAGCGATCTGTCCCGGAGGGGCCACCGTAGTGGTACTCCACCACACGTAGTTGAGATCAGGATCGGGGGAGGCGTATTGCTCAAAGGTGTACGCCTGAAAGTTCCCCGTGACCACGTTGGAGATGAGCTCGGCCTGTTCGACGGTCTTGACGCTGATGTTGAAACCGACCGCCTCCCACATCTGCTGGAGTACCTGAGTCACCTTGATGTCGCGTGAGTCGGGGACGGTGACCAGTTCGATGGTTGGCGTGCCGTGTTGTTGTTTGTAGGCGGAAACCAATGTCTTGGCCCCGGTGGGGTCGAAGGTTGGATAGCCAGTATTGCTGTAGTACTTGGACCCCTTGGGGAAGAGCCCATTGGACGGCTGGGAGAGCCCGCCGCCGAAGAGCTTTATGACCTGGGCCTGGTCGGTCGCCTTGGCCAGTGCCTGGCGAACCCGGAGATCGTTGGTCGGCGGGCTGGCACAGTTCAAAAGAATGAAGGCCACGTCGGGTTCGCCGGTGATGTCGGACAAACTGTCGACCACCTGGTAGGGGGACTGCCCGGTGAAGTGATTCACGGTGACCGGGTCGGCCGACAGGATCAGATCCACGCCTCCGGTCTTGAGGGTCGCCTCCCGTTGGGTGGTGTCGGGGATGGGCCGGTAGGTAATCGAATCGAGGTAGGGATACCCGCTCCGCCAGTAGTGAGGATTCCGGGTCGCGGTGAAGTGGTCGTTGGGCTGCCAGGTGTCGTAGATGAACGGGCCGGTACCGACCGGGTGGGGAGGCGTCGTCGGCGATTTGGATACGGCGTCGAGCATGGCTTGGCCCACCACATAGCCAACCTGGGTGGCGAGGGATGCGGGAAGCGACACGAAGGGATCGGCAAAGTTGTACACCACCGTCAGCGGATCGGTGATGGTGACCGAAGTGACCTGTTCTAAGGCGATCCCCGTCAGCGCTGACGCTTTCAGGGCGTCGAAGTTGGCCTTGACCACCGCCGCAGTCAGGGCCGATCCGTCGTGGAAGGTGATGCCGGAGCGGAGCTTCAGCGTCCAGGTGGTGTACGTCGAATTAGGGGTGATGGTTTCGGCCAGATACGGTTTGATCGAACCATCGGCCGCCACCGCGGTCAGCGGGTCGTAGATGGTATTGGCATAGAGAAAACCGTTGTTGTCCCAGTGATTGGTCGGAGGGAAAAACCCGTCGATATCGGCAGTGGTCCCGATGACCGCCTTGCCACCCCGCTTGGGTGTTCCCGTAGAGACCCCTGCCTTGCCACCCTTGTTGGCACCGGTGGACGTACTCGATCCCGAAGAACCTGACGAACAACCGGCCAACCCGGCCGATGCGCCGGCCCCGACCAGAATGATCCCACCCGTTGCTGCCCCCCGAGACAAAAACACCCGACGACTGATTGGATGAGACGTTGTCACTGCTTTCCCCCTTCACGTTCCTGTCTCCCGTACCCACGCGTGGTACTGCCGAACACTGCCACACGTGGGACCGGCCGTGGGGAGGTTGCTGCTCGGGACCTGTGGTGTGGAGGTGATCATGGCTGAAAGTGCGGCGAAAGGTCACGAATCCACCTGGGGGTCGGTCCTGGGTACCATGCGGGCCATGGATATGGTTTCGAACGGGACCGCGCCGGCGTCCCCGCCCGAAACGGATGCGCCAACCGATGGTTCAGGGCTTCACGGGTCGACTCAGGTCGGGATGGAGATCCCTGCCCCGGATACCTGGACAACCGACGGGGTGCAGCAACGAGAAAGGTCATTTGGGCGGGGCGTCACCATCTGGCTCGGCGTGGCGACGGTGGTCATCCTCGTGGCGGCTTTGGTTCTTCGGTTTTGGACCCGTTCCGATCTATGGCTCGACGAGGCACTGACCGTAAACATCGCCAGGCAGCCGCTGCACGCACTCCCGTCGTATCTGAAGAGAGACGGCGCGCCGCCACTGTTCTATGTGCTTCTGCACGTGTGGATGGGGTTCTTCGGGACTTCGGACCTGGCCGTCAGGTCCTTGTCAGGGGTGATCGGGGTGGTCACGGTTCCGCTGGTGTGGCTGGCCGGACGCCGGATGGGGGGACGCACTGTCGGGTGGGCGGCCATGCTGTTGGTCGCCACGTCGCCTTTTGCTGTTCACTACGACACCGAGACCCGCATGTACGCCTTGGTGACACTGTTGACGGTGCTCGGGTTCCTGGCGCTTCACCGGGTATTGGACCGGCCCCGACCGGGCAACCTGGTGGCGGTGGCTGGGATCACGGGGCTTCTCCTCTACAGCCACTATTGGTCGTTCTACCTTCTCGGCACCACGTTTCTCTGGTTGGGGTGGCAGGCGTGGCGCGGACGCCCACAATGGCGACGCCCCTCGCGACTGGGCCTGATGGCCATGACCATCGGCGGTCTGAGTTTCGCCCCATGGGTCCCGATTTTCCTCTACCAGTCGGCACACACCGGCACTCCGTGGGCCACCCCCGCCAACTTTGCCGCCATGGTGAACGCGGTGGCGTCCTTTGCCGGCGGCGGCTCCAACCAAGGCCGCGCCCTGGCGCTCATCTACTTCGCCCTCATCGGGCTCGGCCTGTTCGGGCTCGCCACCGATCGACGCCATATCGAACTGGACATCAGAACCCGTCCCCTCGGCCGACCACTGGCGGTGATCGTGGTGGGCACGTTGGCGGCTGCCATCGTCGGTGGCTTCCTGTCCAACAGTGCCTTTGACGCCCGTTACGCGTCAGTGGTGTTTGTGCCGTTGGTTCTGCTGATTGCCATTGGGCTGAACACGTTCCTCGACCGACGGGTGAGGACCACCATTCTGGCCATCGCCATCATTTCGGGTCTGGTCGCCTCGTTTGCGAATATCACCACAAATCGGACACAGGCCGGAAAAGTCGCCGCGGCCATGAGTACCAGGGCGCATTCCGGCGATATTGTCGCCTACTGCCCCGACCAGCTCGGTCCGGCCGTCGACAGGCTTTTGCCAGGTGGCCGGTACCGGCAGATTACCTATCCTCGGGGCACGGGCCCGACCTTCGTCAACTGGGTCGACTACGCCAAAGCCACCCATTCCGGATCACCGGCCTCATTCGCGGCTCAGGTCGAAGCCATGGCCGGTTCGAGTCGTCAGATCTTTGTGGTGTGGGCGCCCGGGTACCAGTCGTTGGGGTCCAAATGCGAACAGATCGTCAACACGTTGCAGAACGATCCCCGGTACCAGGTCCACGGTCTGGTGGTGGGGAACAATGCCCAGTTCTACCAACCCATGTATCTGTATCAGTTCGTCCCGACGAAATCCTGACCGTCAGGTGAGCCGAGAGACACGATTTCCCCACGGATCTCTGGCCGACCCTTCGATGCCGGCGGAGATGCCCCATCTTGGTCGATTCGCCCGGGCCGTGGTTCTGGTGCTCCCGGCGTGGGCGACGGCCCGGGTGGTGGTGGTGGCGGTATTGATCGTCGCCCATCACATCGTGGGCCGGGTGCGCCCCGGGAACCCAGGTGCAGCGCTACGGGTCCACCAAGGGTTGCTGGGATGGGACGCCGGCTGGTATCAGTCGATCGCCACCCATGGGTACGCGGCATCAGGCGAGCAGTCACTCCGGTTCTTTCCGGCCTTTCCCGTGGCCGGGCGCCTGCTCGGGTGGATTCCGGGCATGAGTCCGGGCACCGGATTGATCATCTTGTCGAGCCTCTGTGCCCTGGCGGCGATGGCGGTCTTGTGGATTCTGGTCGAGCGCGAGTTCGGCGACAGGGATCTGGCTCGGCGCAGCGTATGGCTGCTGGCCCTCGCCCCACCGGCCTTCACCCTGGTGATGGGGTATGCCGAGGGAGCCCTGTTGCTCTGCACGACGGTGACGTTTCTGGCCATCCGCACTGGTCGGTGGTGGTGGGCGGCGGCAGCCGGAGTGGTTGCCGGCGCGGTGCGTCCGATCGGACTGCTCCTCATCATTCCCGTGGTGATCGAGGTGTTCCGCGCCAGCAGATCGGAGGGATCGGCCGACGTTCCGGCCTCCGCCGTCCCTGCCGTGGTCTCTCGGCTTGCTGCGGTAGTGGCCCCGGTGGTTGGCATGGCCGCCTATCTGACCTGGGTCAACGCCTCGTTCGGGGACCCGCTGTTGCCGTTCCGGGTACAAGACCAGGCCGGGCATCGGGGGGTGATCACCTCACCGTTGGCGTCGATGGGCAGCAATCTGGTGGCGGTGTTCCACGGCCACCACCTGGGGAGTGCCCTCCACATCCCGTGGGTGGTTCTCTGTGTGGTGCTGCTGGTGGTGGCGTTTCGTCGACTCCCGCTGTCCTACGGCTTGTTTGCCGCCGGCATCCTGGTGGTGTCGGTCGCCTCCTCCAATCTCGATTCGTTCGAACGGTACGCGCTGAGCGGGTTCCCTCTGGTGATTGCGGCCTCAACCCTGACTTCCCGACGGGGCGTGGAACGCATCGTCTTGGCGCTGGCGGCCCTGGGCATGGTCGGGTACTCATTTCTCGCCTTCCTGGGCGTTTCGGTCCCTTGACTGCTCGGTTGTACCCCTGCACTTGGACTGAGGAGGAGAAGGTACTGTTTCCGGGGGAACTACGTCAGGTGTGAGCCTGGGTCACCACAAATCCAGATGCCACACCGACGCGAACGGGCGTTTATCAGAAGGAACGGATTGCACCTAGTGGGAGCATCGAAGGACAGCGCAACCGAGATCGACACCGCCGGTCCACCCGCTTCTCTTCCTGATCCGGTCGTCGTCATCGGCGCGGGTCCTGCCGGCCTGACGGCGGCCTATGAACTGGTGATGTCGGGCGATCCGGTCATTGTGGTGGAGGCTGATTCGGTAGTGGGAGGTATCAGTCGAACAGTTGAACGGGATGGGTGGAGATTCGATATCGGTGGTCACCGTTTCTTCACCAAGGTGACACCGGTGGCGGAGTTCTGGCACCAGATTCTCCCGCCCGAGGACTTTCTCCTGCGCCCCCGGATGAGCCGGATCTTCTACGGCGGCAAGTATTACGACTACCCGATCAAATTGACGAACGCGCTTTCGAACCTCGGACTCGTCGAGGCATTTCGGTGCGGTCTTTCGTTTCTGTGGGTCCGGATCCGACCGCCAAAGGATCTATCAACCCTTGAGGGATACATCGTCTCCAACTACGGATGGCGCCTGTATCGGCACTTCTTCAAGACCTACAACGAAAAGGTCTGGGGAGTCTCCGCCTCGGAGATCTCGGCAGACTGGGGTGCGCAACGCATCAAGGGAATGTCGATGTGGAATGCGGTGTGGGAGCCGATTCGGGCATCGGTGGCCGGCAAACGCCGGAACAAGTCGAAACAGGTGACCAGCCTCATCGAGGAATTCGAATATCCGAAGTTCGGTCCCGGCATGATGTGGGAACGGTGTGCCGAACAGGTCATTGCCCAGGGTGGAGAGGTTCGGATGGAGACCAAGGTCACCGCCGTTCATGTGGAGGACGGCAACGCGGTGGCAGCCACCGTCACGTCGGATGGGTCCACCACCCGAGTGCCGGCATCGCACGTGATTTCGTCAATGCCCTTTACTGAACTGGCCCAGATTGTCGACCCACCCGTACCCGACGAGGTGCTCGCCGCCGCCTCCGACCTTCATTACCGGGATTTCCTGACGGTGGCACTGGTGATCCCCGAGAACCGGGGATTTCCCGACAACTGGATCTATATCCACGCTCCTGACGTGAGAGTCGGGCGCATCCAGAACTTCGGATCATGGTCCCCGTTTCTGGTCAAAGATGGCCGCACCTGTTTGGGTATGGAGTATTTCGTGTTCGAGGGAGATGACCTCTGGACGAGCAGCGACGACGAGCTGGTGGCGTTGGGTACCAAAGAGTTGGCCGCCATCGGACTGGTCGATGCATCCGACATCGAAGCCGGGTACGTGGTGCGAATGCCCAAGGCGTATCCCGTCTATGACGACGTCTATCGAGACAATGTCGATGTACTTCGTCGCTGGTTCGAGGCCAACGCGCCCAACGTCCACCCGGTGGGTCGGAACGGCATGCACAAATACAACAACCAGGACCACTCGATGTACACGGCCATGTTGACGGTAGAAAACATTCACGGGGCGCATCACGACATCTGGTCGGTCAATGTGGAAGAGGAATACCACGAGGTGAAAGACGTCCGGAACCGAACGGGGTCGGACGTCGATGCCCGAGGAACCGGACGGGATGCGCCGGTCCTACCCCGTTCGCCGACGCATGCCGGGGAAGCCCCCTCCTCGTGATGGCTCCCCATTGATCTGGGGTGCGACAGGAGCTTCGGAGTGACGGCGAATAGGCCCGCCATTGGTGCTGTCGGACCCAATGACGGCGGCGCACACGCCGAGCGGGACGGGCACTCCTCGCCCTCCCTGGATGCGATCCTCGGAGAGATCGGCCTAGCCGTCGAACCGGTATCCGAATCAGGGTTGCTGGCCCCGGCTGTCGGCATCGGGGTGAGTGGGGGATCGATCATTTCGCTCCCCCATGACACTCCGGGCGCGGCTGGAGGTCCCAGTGCCGAATCGTTCCGGAGCGGGGTCGCCCAAGCCAGTCCGGTGGCGGTTGCCGGGTTGGTGGTCAATGCCGGCAGTGCCCTGGTTGTGGTGATGGTGGCTCATCTGGTCACCGCACGGTCCTATGGTGCCATCGCCCAGTTGTTAGGCCTCTTTTTCGTAACTGTTCACCCCCTGTAGGGGCACGGTCCACCACCTGGGACAACGGCGCGCGTACCGTAGGGAATTCCGACCGACGCATCCCCTTCCGAGCCC
>Ga0208080_1001539_pt1 | contig 11251 bp, 8 predicted proteins | sample NGESurdeep092012_3_FD_184476 | JGI IMG/M metagenome (GOLD analysis project Ga0208080, IMG submission 184476) | Arctic peat soil microbial communities from Barrow, Alaska - NGEE Surface sample 210-3 deep-092012 (SPAdes) | ecosystem: Environmental > Terrestrial > Soil > Wetlands > Peat ...
ATTTCCGCCGGATTCCTTCATTGTCGCCGACGTCGTGCCCTCGCCCAATCAAGACGAGCGCAAGGACGGCCGGCCGCCCGACATGATCCTGCTGCACTACACCGGCATGGAGACCGGCGAGGCAGCGCTGCAACGGCTATGCACGGCGGCGAGTAAGGTCTCTGCCCATTACGTGGTGTTCGAGGACGGCCGCATCGTGCAATGCGTGCCGGAGAAACTGCGCGCCTGGCATGCCGGCGTGGCGTCCTGGGCCGGAGAAACCGATATCAATTCGCGCTCGATCGGCATCGAGATCGTCAATCCGGGGCACGAATTCGGCTATCGCAATTTTCCGCTGCGGCAGATCGCGGCGGTGATCTCGCTCTGCAAAACGATCATCACCCGACGCGGGCCGATTGCCGCGGACCGCATCCTCGCTCATTCCGATGTCGCACCGTCGCGCAAGCAGGATCCGGGCGAGAAATTTCCCTGGGAGCTACTGAGCGAATCTGGCGTCGGCCATTGGGGCCGCGCGGCCCCGCTCAATCTCGATGGCCTCACGCTCAAGCCCGGCGATCACGGTGAACCGGTGGCGCGGCTGCAACGCACGCTGCGCACTTACGGCTACGGCATCGAGGAAACCGGCAGTTACGACGAGGCCACCCGCGACGTCGTCACCGCTTTCCAGCGCCATTTCCGCCCCGCACGCGTGGACGGGGTCGCGGATCCGTCCACGCTGCTCACGCTGCGCGCGCTGATCGAGACGCGGCCGGCGCCGCTGACCTGACCGGTCCGCGCCTGCCACCTTGACGCAGGCCTCGTCAGCCCCCATCCATATCCCTGTCAGTCGGCTGGACGGCCGTCCCGCGCCAATGCCGAAAGGCGGCCGGGGAGGAAAGTCCGGGCTCCATGGACGAACGGTGCCGGATAACGTCCGGCGGGGATCGCGTCCGCGCAAGCGGGAACGGGCCTCAGGGACAGTGCCACAGAGAACAGACCGCCGCGGCTGCGTAGTGTTTTGGCCGCGGTAAGGGTGAAACGGTGCGGTAAGAGCGCACCGCGTTTCCGGCAACGGAAACGGCACGGCAAACCCCACCGGGAGCAAGACCGAATAGGAATGACGTTGGGGCGCAAGCCTCAGGCCCGTCCGGGCCAGTCGTTCGGGTAGGTTGCTTGATGCGCCGGGTAACCGGCGTACCAGAGGAATGGCCGTCACGTATGCCGCTCACGCGGCATGCCATACAAAACCCGGCTTATAGGCCGGCTGATATGTTGAAGGGGCGTCCGGCGGAGAACCCGCCGGACGCCCCGCCAATTTTGCGGACCCGCGACGGCATACTCTTAGAAGCCATGATACTCGGCGCCGAGGATGCCGATGCTCGGTAGCTCGGAAGTTGGTCAAGGCGTGATCCGCCTTTGCGCGAGATCAAATTTCGGCGTTCGCGACGATGCGACGATCATTCCGACCGGCGCGCTGTTTCGCACCGGTGAAAAATGGAACGTCTATGTCGTGATCGAAGGACGGGCGCAGCGCCGTGCCGTGGAACTGTTACGGCGATCCGGCCGCTTCGCCGCAGTGACCGCGGGCGTGCAGCCGGGAGATCATGTCATCGTCTACCCGGGTGACCGTATTACACCGGATGTTCGGGTCGAAACGCGATAGCGCCGCTGGCGTCGGCGCGGCGCAGCCGTTAACGTTGCGCGCACTCCGATGAAGACTTCCCGCGAAAAACTCGGCCTCGCGCTCGGCTTTGCCGGCGTCTTGCTGTTCGGCGGCACGCTGCCGGCCACCCGGCTCGCGGTCGCCGCATTCGATCCGCTGTTCCTGTCGGCCGCGCGCGCGACCATCGCCGGGCTGGCCGGGGTCGTGCTGCTGGTCGCGGCGGGTAAGTCATTGCCGCCGCGCGCGTTGTGGCTCGAGCTCAGCCTTGCCGGCGTTTGCACCATTATCGGATTTCCCGTGCTGATGGCGCTGGCGATGGTGAGCGTGCCGGCCGCGCATGGTGGCGTCGTGCTCGGCATCGTGCCGCTGGCGACCGCCGCCGCTGCCGCGCTGATCGCGCATGAGCGCCCGAGCTTTGGATTTTGGCTGGCGAGCTTCGCCGGCGCAGGCGTCGTGGTCGTGTTCGTGTTGAGCCAGAGCGAAGCGCGCACGGTCGCGGCCGGCGACCTGTTCCTGCTCGGCACTATCGTCGCCGGCGCCTTCGGCTATACGCTGTCGGGCAGGCTGAGCCGGTCGATGCCGGGTTGGGAAGTGATTTCCTGGCAGGTCGCGCTGTTCCTGCCGCTGTCGGCGCTGGCGACTTATGCGCTGTGGCCGCCCACGCTCAGCGATGTGCCGGCGTCCGCCTGGGCCGGCCTGCTCTATGCCGGCTTCGTCAGCCAGTTCTTCGCCTTCTTCGTATTCAACGCGGCGATGGCGATCGGCGGCGTCGCCCGCGTCGGCCAGTTGATGCTGTTGCAGCCGTTCGTGATCGTGGCGCTGGCGGCGCCGGTCAACGGCGAGCCGATCCGGCTGACGACGATTGCCTACGCCGCCGCCGTGGTGGCGACGGTGATCATCGGCCAGCGCATGCGGGTGATGCGCGGGTGAGCGGTGGCGGCACTTCGCCGCCGCCTACTGCGCCTGCACGCCCGCCTTCTTGATCAGCGGCACCCATTTGTCGATCTCGTCCTTCAGGAACGCACGCAGCGCCTCGGGCCGCGCACGGTCCAGCGACACCGTTTCGGCGCCGGAGGCAGCGAGCCGGTTCTTCACCTCAGGATCCTGCAAAGTCTGTTGCAGCGCAGCCGCGAGTTTGTCGATCACCGGCTTCGGCGTGCCTTTGGGCGCATACATGGCAAACCAGACCGTAATGCCAAATCCGGGCAGACCCGACTCGGCCACCGTCGGCAAGTCCGGCGCCACCGCGAGCCGCTGCGGTGTCGTCGCCGCGAACGCCTTGATCAGGCCGGCCTTGGCCGGCTCAAGCACGTTGAGCGTCTGGTCGCACATGAAATCGAAATGGCCGCCGATCAGATCGTTGAGCGCTGGCCCGGTGCCCTTGTAGGGGATCGAATTGACCGTGGTTTCGATGGCGCTGAAGAACAACAGGCCGCAGAGATGCGAGGCCGAGCCGATGCCGGCAAAGCCGTAGGTCACCTTGTCCTTGTTCGCCTTCACATAGGCGACGAAGTCCTTGAAGTTGCCGGCGGGAAAATCCTTCTTGCCGACGAACGCCATCGGCGACTCGGCGATCAACCCAATCGGTTCGAAGTCCTTCACCGCGTCGTAGAGCAGATTGCGATAAAGCGCGGTGTTGGCGGCATGGCCGAAGTGCATTACCAGCAGCGAGTAGCCGTCCGGCGCAGAGGCGGCAACCTTGGCGGTACCGATGGTGCCGCCGGCTCCCGCCGTGTTCTCAACCACGAACTGTTGCCCGAGCACCTTGCTCATGCCATGGGCGGCGATTCGCGTGATGGTGTCGCCGGGCCCGCCCGCGGCATAAGGCATCATCATGGTGACGGTCTTGGTCGGATAGTCCTGCGCGGCCGCAACCGTGACGATGACGCAGCCGGCGACGATGGCGCCGATTGTCCTCAACATGGAAAGTCTCCCATCTTCTTTCGGTCTTGATAAATTCAAGACGGGCTCAGCTCGGCTCGACGCCCTTGGCCTTCAGCGTGGGCGCCGCCGTTGGCGCGGTGAGAAAGCGGATCAGCGCCTTGGCCGCCGCCGGCTCCTTGGCGGACGCGCCCAAGCCTGCGGCAAAGCCGATCTGGGTCTGCAACTCCGGCGGGATCGGGCCGACCGCATCGACGCCCGCGACGTCGTAAATGCGCGAGGCCACCACCACCACCATGTCGGCATCGCCGCGCGCGACCACCTCGACGGTGTCTTCCGCCGCCATCGGGCGAAGCTTGGATTTCATCGGCGCGGCAATTCCTAAGCGGTCGAGCAGGCTGACGAAATACAAGCCGCTGGCGCCCTTGCCCGGATAGGCGACCGCGTTCGCCGCCAGCAGTGCGCGCTTGAAGGCTTCGACCGATCCGATGTCGGGTTTCGGCGCGCCGCTACGCACCGCCAGCCCAAGACCGGCGCGGCCGATATCGGCGCGGCTGCCGGCGACGAGTTTGCCGTGTTTGATCAGCGCATCGATCACCGGCGGATTGAGCACGGCGACGTCGAAAGTCTCGCCGGCTTCGATCTTGCGTTCCAAATCGGCGTTCACCTCGAAGCGAAGCTCAATTTTGTTGCCGGTGGCGCGTTCGAACTGCGAGCAGAGTTCGCGCACCGCGGCCTTGGCGCCATTGCCGCTGAGGACTTTGAGTTCGGCCGCTTGCGACTGCGCACATGCGAGCAGCAGCGCGGCCGCCAGCGTCGAGGCAAACAACAGCTTCATAGCATAAGCCCTTTTCCTATGCCCAACCATAGCAGGCTTGTTTTACCCCCGACAGGGCGGACATATAGTGCGCCGTCCGCTTCCGTGACCGGAACCATGCCAGGAAAGACACGACCGCAACTTTGGGATTTCTGGATCGACCGCGGCGGCACCTTCACCGACGTGGTGGGGCGGCGTCCCGACGGCACGCTGGCGGCGCACAAACTGCTGTCGGAAAATCCGGAAGCCTATGCCGATGCCGCCGTGCAAGGCATCCGCGATCTGCTGGGGCTCAAAAGCGGCGAGCCGATCCCGGCAGCCTGCGTCGGCGCGGTGAAAATGGGCACCACGGTTGCGACCAACGCGCTGCTCGAGCGCAAGGGCGACCGCACGCTGCTGCTGATCACCAAAGGTTTCCGCGACGCGCTCAAGATCGGCTACCAGGCGCGACCGAAAATCTTCGCCCGTCACATCATCAAACCCGACATGCTGTATGAGCGTGTCGCCGAGGTCGACGAACGCGTGCGCGCCGACGGCACGGTGGAGCGCGCGCCCGATCTTGGCCTGGTGCGCGCCGATCTCGAAGCCGCCAAAGCCTCCGGCATTGACGCGGTGGCGATCGTGTTCATACACGCCTACCGGTTTCCCGAGCACGAAAGCCAAGTGGCGGCGCTGGCGCGCGCAATGGGCTTCGCGCAAGTGTCAGTGAGCCACGAGGTTTCGCCGCTGATCAAGCTGGTCGGCCGCGGCGATACCACGGTGGTCGATGCCTATTTGTCTCCGATCCTGCGAAGGTATGTGGCGCAAGTCGATAAGGACCTCGACGCAAAGCGATCGAATGCGCGCCTGATGTTCATGATGTCCTCCGGCGGGCTCACCGCCGCCGAATTGTTTCAGGGCAAGGACGCCATCCTCTCCGGCCCCGCCGGCGGGGTGGTCGGCATGGCCGAGACCGGGCGCTCAGCCGGCTTCGACCGGTTGATTGGCTTCGACATGGGCGGCACCTCGACCGACGTGTCGCATTTCGACGGCGAATACGAGCGCACTTTTGAGACCGAAGTGGCCGGCGTGCGCATGCGCGCGCCGATGATGCTGATCCACACGGTGGCCGCCGGCGGCGGCTCGATCCTGCATTTCGACGGCGCGCGCTTCCGCGTTGGCCCTGACTCGGCCGGCGCCAATCCGGGACCGAAATGCTACCGGCGCGGCGGGCCGCTGGCGGTGACCGACGCCAATGTGATGGCCGGCAAGCTGATCGCGGATTTCTTCCCGAGGATTTTCGGACCCGGGCAGAACCTGCCGCTCGATGCTCACGCGGTGCGCAACGCCTTCACCGATCTGGCGCAACAGGTCGGTGGCGGCCGCAAACCGGAGGAGGTAGCGGACGGCTTCATCAAGATCGCGGTCGAGAACATGGCGAACGCGATCAAAAAGATTTCCGTACAGCGCGGCTACGACGTCACGCGCTATGCGCTCAACTGCTTCGGCGGCGCCGGCGGGCAGCATGCCTGCATGGTTGCAGACAGCCTCGGCATGACGCGCGTGCTGATTCATCCGTTCTCGTCATTGCTATCCGCCTACGGCATGGGGCTGGCCGACATTCGTGCCACGCGCGAACAGGCGATCGAATTGCCGTTCGGCGACAAGGCGCTCGCCGCCATAAAGCGCATCGGGGCGCGCATCGGTAAGGCCGTGAAGAATGAAGTGGCCAGCCAGGGCGTGCCGCCGGGCAAGATCAAGGTCTTCGTGCGCGCGCATATTCGTTATGCCGGGACGGATACGGCGCTGGTGGTGGGCGCGGGCACCCTGCCCGCGATGAAGTCGGCCTTCGAGAAAGCGCACAAGGCGCGCTTCGGCTTCATCGACCGAGCCAAGCAGATCGTGGTCGAAGCGGTGTCGGTGGAAGCGGTCGGCGGCGGCGCCAAGTTCAGCGAAAAGGCCGCCAGGCGCGCAGGCGGCCGGCTGCCGCAGCCGGCGCGGCGCACGCAATTCTTTTCCCTAGGGCAATGGCATCGCGCCAACGTCTATACCCGCGACCAGCTCAAACCGGGCGCACGCGTGAAAGGCGCCGCCATCATCATCGAGCCGCACCAGACCATCGTGGTCGAGCCGGGCTGGCAGGCCGAGCTGACGGCGAAGAACCATCTGCTGCTCACCCGCGCGGTCAAGCTCAAGCGCACGCACGCCATCGGCACCCATGCCGATCCGGTGATGCTGGAGGTGTTCAATAACCTTTTTATGTCGATCGCCGAGCAGATGGGCGTGTCGCTGCAGAACACCGCCTACTCGGTCAACATCAAGGAGCGGCTCGACTTCTCCTGCGCGGTGTTCGCCCATGACGGCACGCTGGTCGCCAATGCGCCGCATATGCCGGTGCATCTCGGCTCCATGGACCGCGCGGTGGAAACCATCATCCGCGAGAACGCCGGGTCGATCGCGCCCGGCGACGTCTATGCCATCAACGCGCCCTATAACGGCGGCACGCATTTGCCCGACATCACGGTTTGCACACCGGTATTCGACGACAGGAAGAAGTCGATTTTGTTCTGGGTCGCCGCGCGCGGCCACCATGCCGATGTCGGCGGCATCTCGCCCGGCTCGATGTCGCCGAATGCGACGACCATCGAGCAGGAAGGCGTCTACCTGGACAACTTCAAGCTCGTGAATCGCGGCCGTTTCCGCGAGGCGGCGCTGATGGCGGCGCTCTGCGGCGCCAAATATCCCGCGCGCAATCCGGTGCAGAACATCAATGACATCAAGGCGCAGATCGCCGCCAACGAGAAGGGCGTCGCCGAGCTGCGCAAGATGGTGACGCACTTCACCATGCCGGTGGTGCAGGCCTATATGCAGCACGTGCAGGACAACGCGGCGGAAAGCGTGCGCCGCGTGATCGACCGGCTGCACGATGCAGAATTTTCCTACGAGATGGACCAGGGCACCGTGATCAAGGTGAAGATCACGGTCGACAAAAAAAAGCGCGAGGCCACCGTCGATTTCACCGGCACCAGCCCACAGCAGCCGACCAATTTCAACGCGCCGGAGCCGGTGACGCGCGCGGCCGTGCTTTATGTGTTCCGCGTGATGGTCGACGACGATATTCCGATGAATGCCGGCTGCCTGCGGCCGATCAACATCGTCATTCCGCCGAAGTCGATGCTGACGCCGGAATATCCCGCGGCCGTGGTCGCCGGCAATGTGGAGACCTCGCAAGCCGTGACCAATTGTCTGTTCGGCGCACTCGGTGCGCTGGCCGCCGCGCAAGGCACCATGAACAATCTCAATTTTGGCAACGCCAAGTATCAGTATTACGAAACCATCTGTTCCGGCTCGCCGGCCGGCCCCGGCTTTCCCGGCACCGACGCTGTGCATACGCATATGACCAACACGCGGCTCACCGATCCGGAAGTGCTGGAGTTCCGCTATCCGGTGGCGCTGGAGGATTTCCACATCCGCACAGGCTCGGGCGGCAAGGGCCAATGGAACGCCGGCGACGGCATCCGCCGCACCATCCGCTTCCTGGAAAAGATGGAATGCACGATTTTGTCCGGCCACCGCCGGGTGCGACCGTTTGGCCTCGCGGGCGGGCAAGCCGGCCAAGTCGGCGAGAACTGGGCGCGCCGCAAGGACGGACGGATGGAGCGCTTGCAGGGCTGCGACGACACCGTGATCGACGCCAATGAGGCGGTCATCATCCAGAGCCCGACCGCGGGGGGATATGGGCCGCCGGAATAAGCGCGGTTGCGCGCGCTCGCCCGGCGAGCCGCCACAAATGCCGAGCGCGCCTTGACCTTGATCAAATCCGGCTGTGGCCGACGGCCCTATATAGCCTTCAATGTTAGCCCCTTCCCGCGCCGGTCCTGCCACCTCGCCGCTCAAAGCGCTGCTGGAGCACGTCCCCAGCCTGCTGCTGGCGCCGGTGCCGCTGGCGCTGCTGCAACCGATCCTCACCCGCATCGCGACCCATGTGGCGCAGTCGCGCCCCGAACTGTTCAACCGGCTCGGCACGCATGCCGGCAAGCGCTTCCTGATCGATCCGATCGACCTGCCTTTCGTGCTGGTGCTGACGCCCGAGCCCGAGCTGCCGCGGCTGACCGCGCATCGCCGCTATGAGCGTCCCGCCCATGATGCCGGCATCGCCGGCAAGTTCTTCAATCTGCTCGACATGATCGATGGCTCGCTCGACGGCGACGCGCTGTTCTTTTCGCGCGCTCTGCAGGTGAGCGGCGATACCGAAGCGGTGGTGGCGCTGCGCAACGCGCTCGACGATTTTGAAGGCAGTGCGCTCGACAGCGTGATCGCCAGCTTCGGGCCGCTGTCGGCGCCGGCGGCGCTGGCCTTGTCGGGGTTGCGCGCCGTGCGGGGGAAATAGTGTCATGACGCAAGTGCAAGGCACGCAAGTCCACGGCCACCAACGCCCGGAACTGGTCTGCCCGGCCGGCACGCCGGCCGGATTGCGCGCGGCCGTCGATTCCGGAGCCGACGCGGTCTATTGCGGCCTGCAGAACGCGACCAATGCGCGCAACTTTCCCGGGCTTAATTTCACCCCCGCCGAGGTCGAACAATCGCTCGGCTATGCGCACGCCCGCAACGCCAAGGTGCTGCTCGCCGTCAACACCTTTCCGCCGGCCGGAAAGTTCGAGCTGTGGCGCGACGCGATCGACCTGGCGGCGCGGCTCGGTGTCGATGCCGTCATTGTCGGCGACATGGGCGTGGCCGATTACACCGCGCGCACGCATCCGAACCTGCGGCTGCATCTGTCGGTGCAGGCCGGCGCCTCCTCGCCCGAGGCGATCCGGTTCTATTGCCAGGAATTCGGCGTGAAGCGCGTGGTGCTGCCACGCATGCTGACCGTCGCCGAGATCTCCGAGCTGCATTCGCAGATCCCCTGCGAAATCGAAGCCTTCATTTTCGGCAATATCGGGATGATGGCGGAGGGGCGATGCAGCCTCACCAACTACGCCACCGGCGCCTCCACCAATATGGATGGCGTCTGCTCGCCGGCGGCCGATGTGCATTATGAGGAAGATGCCAAGCACAACCTGACCACACGGCTCGGCGACTTTGTGGTCGACTGCTTCGCACGCGGCGAAAGCGCCGGCTATCCGACCATCTGCAAGGGCCGCTATCTGTGCGGCGTCCAGAGCACTGGCTATTACGCCTTCGAGGAGCCGGTCAGTCTCAATTTGTCGGCGCTGCTGCCCGATCTCATGTGCGCCGGTGTCACCGCGCTCAAGATCGAGGGCCGCCAGCGCAGCCGCGCTTATGTGAAGAGCGTGGTATCCGCCTTCCGCAAGGCCGTGGACGACATCATGGCGGGCCGCGAGGCCGCCTTCGCCAGCCTTTTGGCGCTCACGGAAGGCCGCCGCGAGACCGAGGGCGCCTTCCCAAGCAAGCGATGGAGATAGCGGTGCAGGAGCGCGCGAGCGAGGTCACGCTGGGGCCGGTTACGTTCAACTGGGCGCCCGAGAGCTGGCGCGATTTCTATTTCCGCATCGCCGATGAAGCTCCGGTGACGACCACCTATCTCGGCGAGGTCATCTGTTTCAAGCGGGCGCCGCTGTTCGAGCCATATCTCGAAGCGGTGGCCGCGCGGCTGCAATCCGCGGGCAAGACCGTCGTGTTCTCCACGCTGGCCGAGGTGATGTCCAAGCAGGACCGCAAACTGGTGGACGACGTCTGCGTCGGGCAAACCGCCGCGGTGGAGGCGAACGATGCCTCCGCGCTGTTGCAACTGCGCGGACGGCCGCATCACATCGGCCCGTTCATCAACGTCTACAATGAGCGGACGGTTGCCGTGCTGGCCCGCGGCGGCGCCTGCAATGTCTGCCTGCCGCCGGAAATGCCGGCGACCGCCATCCGTGCGCTCGGCGCGGAAGCGGCCAATCTCGGCGTCACACTCGAAGTGCAGGTGTTCGGCCGGCTGCCGCTGGCGCTGTCGGCGCGCTGCTATCACGCGCGCGCGCATGGCCGCACCAAGGACAGCTGCAAGTTCATCTGCGAGAACGATCCCGACGGAATGCAGCTGCGGACCCTCGAGGACAAGCCTTTCCTGGCGGTGAACGGCGTGCAGACGCTGTCGCACGATTATCTCAATCTGATCGGCGAACTGCCGGACTTGCAGGCGATGGGCGTGACTCGCTTTCGCCTGTCGCCGCATAGTTGCGACATGGTGGAGGTGGCCACGATCTTCCGCGCCGTCCTCGACCGCCGCATCGACGCCCCGGACACCGCCGCCCGCCTCGACGCCCTCAAACTCAACGCGCCGTTCTCCAACGGCTTCTATTACGGCAAGCCCGGCCTGAGCTGGAACCGCGCGAACGTGCACTGACAGCGACCGGGTTCGGCCGCCAATTGCTATTCGTTAAGCATGCAGCCGGCCAGCACTTAATTTTCATGACTAGGTGGAAACGTCGGAACTTTAATTCCTGGCAATGATCTCGCGCTCGGCGCGATGCACCGGCGTCGCGTCGGTGATCCTGCCCGCCTTGCGGCGCATCGGCATCGAGGGACGGCGGCGCTTGAGCGCGCTGTGGCGGCGCCGGCGTGGACGTGACCGTCCGATGCGTACGCCGCCCATGCGCGCGAACGGCTCGCGCAAGCCCCCGTCGTCTTCCGCCACCAGCAAACGCAGGTCCAGCACCTTGCCCCAACTGCGCCATTCGGCCATAGCGTCGTCGGCCTCGGCCGAGACGAACAGCGGCAGCGCCAGCGCGGGATCCTTGTGTTCGAGAACGACGGCGACCGTGCTCGGCGCCCCGCCCTCGCCCGGCATCAGCCTGATGGCAATGCCGGCAAAGGCCGAGACCGGCATGTTGAGCGCCATGCGCATGCCGCGCAGCGAGCGCCGCACCACCACGCGCTCGCGATAAAGCTCCACATGCCGCACCCGCTCGTCGGCCGCGGCATCGCTC
>Ga0208080_1001540_pt1 | contig 11250 bp, 10 predicted proteins | sample NGESurdeep092012_3_FD_184476 | JGI IMG/M metagenome (GOLD analysis project Ga0208080, IMG submission 184476) | Arctic peat soil microbial communities from Barrow, Alaska - NGEE Surface sample 210-3 deep-092012 (SPAdes) | ecosystem: Environmental > Terrestrial > Soil > Wetlands > Peat ...
CCCCGCGCCGCAGACTTCCGGCATGCCGCAGGGGCCGCCGCCGCAGGCGGTCGACGCGTCGAAGCCGCCGCTGGACGGCGACGCCGTCTGCGCCGCGAACGTCGAGAGAATACGCGAGACCTTTTTCGAGCCGCACGAGGCGCAGACCGGCCGCCGCGCCGCGTCACCCGCGAGGACGAGATCCTCGGTCTTCTTCCCGCAATCCGAACAGCGATATTCCAAGAGAGGCATGGGCAGTCTCCGACCCGATTCTACGACCCCAGCCGAAAACGGCCTGATTCAGATGCCCCTTGCCGACGAGACGTCCGGGACCGCACCATTGATCGGGGGCTGCAAGCGGCCTTCCCGAGGAGGTTCCATGCGCGTTCAGGACGTGATGACCCGCCATGTGGAGACGATCGACGATCAGGCAAGCGCGGAGCTTGCGTTCGATTCCATGAAAGTGAAGGGCATCCGGCACCTCGTCGTGAAGAAAGGGTCCGAGCTCGTGGGGGTGCTCTCGCAGCGCGACCTCGGTGTGCCCGATCAGCACGACTTCCGTGAGAAGCACCGTGTGGCCGACCTGATGACGACGCAGGTCGTGACGGCCAGCCCGGACATGTCGGTCAGGCAGGCCGCGAACCTGATGCGCGGCCGCTCCATCGGCTGCCTGCCGGTCGTCGAGGAAGATCATCGCAACCGGCTCGTCGGCATCGTCACGGTGTTCGACCTTCTCGAGCTGCTCGGGCGCGGCGTCGACCGCCCGGCGCCAGGCAAGCGCGTGACGCTCAAGGGCCGCGCCCCGCGCGTCGACTCGAAGGCGAAACGAATGCGTTGACGCCTCAGAGCACGACGCGGCGGAAACGACTCAGCCCCGGATTTCCGAGAAGCGCGCGACGCGCACGAACTGGTCGCGGATCGAGCGCAGGAGCGCGATGCGGTTCGCCTTCACCTCGGGGTCCTCGGCCATGACGAGGACCTCCGTGAAGAAGAGGTCGAGGCTCGGGCCGAGGGACGCCATGATGGAAAGCGCGTCGCGGTACCGGCGGTTCGCCACGAGGTCGTCGAGCATGCCGCGCGCCTGCAGATAGTCGAGCGCGAGCGCCCTCTCGGCGTCGTCGGTCATCTTCGCCGGGTCGGGCTCGGCGCCTTCGTCCGGGGCCTTCTCGAGGATGTTCTGCATCCTCTTGAACGCGGTCGCGAGCGGCGCGAAGTCCTGCTCCTTGCGGAGCGCCTCGACGGCTTCCACGCGCTCGGCGGCGTCCGCGAGGTCGGGGCATGCGGTCGTGAGGACGGCCGCGACGGTGTCGGGCGCGTGTCCCTTCTTCTCGAGGAGGAACCGCAGGCGCTCGAGGAAGAACGCCGACAGCTCCGGCAGCAGCTCGTCCTTCGTGCGCGGCAGGCCGGCGTGCAGCGCCGCGGCGTCGGCGCAGGCCGCCGGAAGGTCGAGGCGCCACTTCTTGTCGAGAAGGATCCTCACGACGCCGAGGGCCGCGCGCCGCAGCGCGTACGGGTCCCTCGAGCCGGTCGGCGCGAGGCCGAGGCCGAAGAGGCCCGTGAGCGTGTCGAGGCGGTCGGCGAGCGCCACGGCGCCGCCCACGTCCCCCCGCGGCACGCCGTCGTCGGCCGAAGCCGGCCGGTAGTGGTCGTACAGCGCCTGCCAGACTTCCTCGCACTCGCCGTCGCGCCGGGCGTAGAGGCCGCCCACGACGCCCTGCAGGTCGGGGAACTCGCGCACCATGTCGGTCACGAGGTCCGCCTTCACGAGCCGCGCCGCACGCACGAGCATCCCGTCGAGGTGCGAGAGGCCGAGGCGCGCGGCGAGCTTCTCGGTGAGGTCCTGGATGCGGCCCGTCTTCTTCAGGTAGTCGCCGAGCGCCTCCTGGAACTGGAGCTTGCCGAGCCGCGGGAGGCGGTCCTCGAGCCTCGTCTTCCCGTCGTCGTCCCAGAAGAAGCGCGCGTCCGAGAAGCGCGCCGCGGTGACCCACTCGTTGCCCCGCGCGATCAGGCCCTTCGGGTCGCCCGCCTGGTCGCAGACGGCGAGAAAGTGGGGGGCGAGCAGGCCGCCCACGCGCACGGGCAGCATCTTCTGGTGCTCGCGCATGGATGTGACGAGAATCTCTTCCGGCAGCTCGAGGAACGCGGGGTCGAACGAGCCACGCACGACACCGGGCGACTCGACGAGATGCGCCCACGTGTCGAGAAGGGCGGCATCGTCGGCGGGCTCGCCTCCGACCTCGGCCGCGAGGGCGCGGGAAAGCTCCTCGAGGCGGGCCCGCCGGACGGCGAGATCGGGCTCCACGTGCGCGGCACGCAGCTTCTGGAGCCAGTCGGAGACGCCCATCGTGACGATGCGCCCCGGGGCGAGCGTGCGGTGGCCGTATGTCGTGCGCCCGCTCTCGATGCCGAAGAGCGTCATCGGGATCACGAGCCCGTCGAAGAGCGCGAGCACGGAGTGGACCGGCCGGATCCACTGCGGCGTGCCGTCGCCCCAGCGCATCATGCGTGGGAACGTCATCTTTTCGACAAGCGGCGGGAGGATCTCGCCGATCACCTCGTTCGCCGGACGCCCGGGCGTCACCTTGCGCGCGACGATGTAAGCGCCCTTCGGCAGCGACGCGACGCGGAGGTCCTCCACGGCGACGCCCTGCGCCTTCGCGAAGCCTGTGGCGGCCTTCGTCGGGTTGCCGTCGGCGTCGTAGCCGACCGAGGCCGGCGGGCCGGTGACTTCGGTCTCGGCGTCTCTCTGGTGGTCGGCCACGTCCTCGCCGACGAGGGCGAGCCGGCGCGAGGTGGAGTGCACGGCGAGCGTGCCCCCGAGCCGCGCCTCAGCGAACGCGGCCGACACCCTCGCGAGGAGGTCCTCGCGCGCCGCGGGCAGGACTCCGGCCGGGATTTCCTCCGCGAGGATCTCAAGCAGGAACTCAGCCATGTGAACGTACTCCACACGAGCCGGGGCGCGGGGGGCCCGGGGGGCGCCCGCAGGCAAGCCCACCGGCGAGCAATTCAGCCATTCCCCGCCTCGTCTCGTGCGGGTCGTGACGCCGGCTTCGGAAGCAGCGGGAAGCCCTGGGCCTCTCGCGAGGCCACGTACGCATTCGCGCAGCGCACCGCGAGCTCGCGCACGCGCCGGATGACGCCGACGCGATCCGTCGCCGAGACGGCTCCACGCGCGTCGAGGAGGTTGAACGCGTGCGAGCACTTCAGCGCGAGGTCGTACGCCGGAAGCACGAGCCCCGCGTCGAGACAGCGTGCCGCCTCGGCCTCGAAGCGCTCGAACAGCGTTTGCCAGAGAGCCGTGTCGGCCACTTCGAATCCGTATTTCGAGACCTCGTACTCGTCCTGCCTGCGCACCTCGCCGTACGTGATGCCGGGCGCCCACTCGATGTCGTACACGCTCTCTCGCTTCGCGAGAAACATCGTGATCCGCTCGAGCCCGTACGTGATCTCGGCCGTGATCGGCGCGAGGTCGATGCCGCCGGCCTGCTGGAAGTACGTGAACTGCGTGATCTCCATGCCGTCGAGGAGCACCTGCCAGCCGACCCCCCACGCCCCGAGCGTCGGCGACTCCCAGTTGTCCTCCTCGAAGCGGAGGTCGTGCTCCTTCGGGTCGATGCCGAGGGCGACGAGGCTCTCGACGTAAAGGTCCTGCACGTCGGCTGGCGCGGGCTTCAGGACGACCTGGTACTGCTGGTGCTTCACGAGCCGGAACGGATTCGCGCCGTATCGCCCGTCGGCCGGGCGCCGCGAGGGCTGCACGTACGCCGCGCGCCATGGCTCCGGTCCGAGGACGCGCAGGAAGGTAGCCGGATGCATCGTCCCCGCCCCCACCTCGACATCCCACGGCTGCTCGAGGAGACAGCCCTTCGACGCCCAGTGGGTCGACAACTTCAGGACGAGAGTCTGCAGATCCATCGGATGTAAGACCGCCTTGGCGCCGCCAAGTGTACCGAATCGGCGCTCAGCCGAGCGCGCCGAGGAACCGGTAGCTCTTCAGCTCGTGGCCGAGGAAGGTCCGGCGCGCGTCCCGCGTCAGGCTCTCGAGAGCGCCGAGAGCCTCGGGCGTCGGCGGCTTCCGGGAAAGCGCGATGAGAGGAAGCCTCCTCATCACCCTGATGAGCGTGCGGATCTCCTCCGGCGCTTCGTCCTCGGGCAGGACCCCCGCGAAGCGCAGGAGCCACACTTCGAAGTACCGCGCGGCGAGCGGCGCGGGGACACCCGCCTCGAGGGCGTCGAGGACGTGCCTCACGAGGCGGAAGACCTCGCCTCCCAACTCGGACTCGGGCACGAACGTGAGCGCGCTCTCGGCGAGATACGGGAGGAGCATCGCCGTCTCGGCGCGCGACGCGAGGTCGAACGCGCTCGCGACGATCTCGAGGCCGTCGACGCGCGCGAGATCGGCGCCCTCGCGCCGGAAGTACGTGAGCGAGACTTCCGTGAGGAGCTGCAGCGCGGCGGCCCGTTTCGACTTTCCGCGCGCGCCGCGCACGGCCGCGCGCACGACGCCGTGGTCTTTCGTGAGCAGCGCCGCGACGAGGTCCTTCTCCGAGAGAGGGTCGAGCTTCAGAATGAAGGCCGTGGTGGAGACGAGCGACATGCGACGCGATTCTGCTCCGCCGGGCCTGGCCGGTCTCCCGCGCGCCGTCGTGCGGCTCGGATGGGTGTCGTTCCTGACCGACGTCTCTTCGGAAATGATCGTCCCGCTCCTGCCGGCGTTCCTCGCGACGCTGTCGGGCGTGCCCGCAATGGCGCTCGGGTGGATCGAAGGCGTCGCGGAGACGACGGCGTCGTTCGCGAAGATCTTCTCGGGCCGCTTCACGGACCGCGCGAAGGCGAAAAAGCCCCTCGTCTTCCTGGGCTACGGCCTCTCCTCCCTCGCCCGCCCGATCATCGGCCTCGCCCCGAGCTGGCCCGCGGTCGTCCTCATCCGCTTCGTCGACCGCGTCGGCAAGGGCGTCCGCACCGCGCCGCGCGACACGATGATCGCGAACGCGGCGCCCCCCGGCCGCCGCGGCGCGGCCTTCGGCCTCCACCGCGCTTTCGACAACGCGGGGGCCGTGCTGGGCCCGCTCGTCGCAGCGGGGTTGGTGGGATGGCTGGGGTTCTCGCTGCGATCGGTCTTCCTCCTGGCTGCCGTTCCCGCCGCGCTGTCGCTGCTGGTCCTGGGCTTTGGAGTGAAGGAAGAGAAAGAGAAGATTTCTAAAGAAAAAACCACCGATCCCTCCACCGGGCCATCGCACGAAGCGCACGGGTCCGAGGCAAATCTTTCCCCCGTCTTTTGGCGCGCCGCCTGGCTGATCGCTTTCTTCACGCTAGCGGCTTCGTCCGACACGTTCCTGCTCCTGAAAGCGAGGGAGATCGGTGTCGCCGCCGGCTGGTTACCGGTCCTCTGGGCGTTCTCGAACGCTGTGAAATCCGCGTTTTCGATGTGGGGCGGCGGCCTCTCGGACCGCTACGGGCGGCGGCGACTCCTTCTCGCGGCGTGGGCGCTCTACGCGGCCTGCTACGCCGGCTTCGCGTTCGTCTCCTCGCCGTGGCCGCTCGTCGGGCTCATCGGCGTCTATTCGTTCTACTACTCGCTTTCCGAAGGCACCGAGCGCGCGCTCGTCGCGGACCTCGTGCCCGCCGCGTCGCGCGGGCGCGCGTTCGGCTGGATGAACGGTCTCATGGGCTTCGCCGCCCTGCCCGCCAGCGTCGGCTTCGGGCTCCTCTGGGAGCATGCGGGCTCGAAAACGGCGTTCCTGACGGGAGCCGCGATCGCCGGAATCGCCGCGGCAGCCCTCCTCGTTCTGCGGTTTCCCCGCCCGCGCCCCGCCGGGTAAGATCCCCGTCATGTCAGGACCCGTCTGGAAACGCCTCCGCCTCAAGGGAACCTGCGACGCCTGCGGCGAGACCTGCGACGAGCTTTTCGCCTCGGGCACCGTGGTCGATTTCGCGTTCACGCCCGATTCGCGCTATTGCGCGTCCTGCTACGCCCGCTATGCGGGCCGGTACGACGAGCTGAACCCGAAGGCCGTCGACGAACAGCAAAACCCGCCCGCTCTCTCGCGCCCCATCGCCACGGGTGACCTGCCGGATTGAGCGTCCTCCTGGAGCGTTTCGCAGGTTCGCCGCTCCTTCCGATCGCCGAAAAGGTCGCGGAAGGCCGCCGCCTCTCGTTCGACGACGGCGTCGCCCTGTCCACGTCGCCCGACGTCCTCGGCGTTGGCGCGCTCGCGAACTTCGTGCGCGAGAGAAGGCACGGCAACACCGGCTACTACAACGTGAATCGCTACCTGAACCCCACGAACCTCTGCTGGGTGGACTGCGCGCTCTGCGCCTGGGCGCGCAAGCCCGGAGTGGACGGCGGTTACACGATGTCCATCGAGGAAGCGGTCGCGGAGTCCGCCGCCGGCTGGCACGACGGGATCACCGAGCTCCACATCGTGGGCGGGCTCCACCCGTCGCTCCCCTACTCCTGGTACCTCGATCTCCTCCGCGCGCTCAAGGCCCGCTTCCCGGGCGTCCACCTCAAGGCGTGGACGATGGTGGAGATCGACTGGATCGCGCGTGTCGGCAAGCGAGACGTCGTCGACGTCATCCGGGACCTGAAGGCCGCCGGCATGGACTCGTGCCCCGGCGGAGGCGCCGAGATCTTCGAGAAGCGCGTCCGCGACGTCATCTGCCGCGACAAGATCTCCGGAGAGCGCTGGCTCGAGGTTGCGCGCCTTTGCCACGAGAACGGCGTCAGGACGAACGTCACGATGCTCTACGGCAGCGTCGAGACCGTCGAGGACCGCGTGGACCACCTCGTGCGCATCCGCGACCTGCAGGACGAAACGGCGGGCTTCCTCGGGTTCATCCCGCTCGCGTTCCATCCCGAGGAGACGCAGCTCCCCCATCTGCCCCCGGCGACGGGCCTCACGGACCTCAAGGTCATCGCCGTCGCGCGCCTCATGCTCGACAACGTCGAGCACGTCAAGGCGTACTGGGTGCAGATCGGCGAGAAGCTCGCGCCCGTGGCGCTCCACTTCGGCGCGGACGACCTCGTGGGCACCGTGACCGAGGAGACCATCACGCACGCGGCGGGCGCGAAGACCGAGTCCGGCCTTGCGCGCGCCGAGATGGAGCGGATGATCCGGGGCGCCGGCCGCGAGCCCTTCGAGCGCGACGCGTTTTACGAGCGCGTCATGCGGGACGCGAGCGGCCGCGTCCTCCGCGCGAACCGTCACGACTTCGCGGCTGCTCTCTCCGCGGCGCCGGCCGGCTCGTCGAGGCACCCCTCTTCCCTGGACGCCGCCCTCGCATCCAGCTGACCGCCTTTCGCGAGCCGGCGGGCTTTGCGGGAAGGAGCAGGCAGCCGGGGGGCTTTCGAGCCCCCCGGACCCGCTCGGTCATTCAAGGTTTCAGGGCCGCGAGGAATTTCAGCGCCTGTCCGTGCCCGCCGCCGCGCTGGACGTAGAAGCGGACGTACTTGCCTTTCGGCGCTTTCCGGATCTGCGCCTGCAGCTCCTCCACCGATCCCACGGCCGTGCCGTTCACCTCGAGGATGATGTCGCCTTCCTGGAGGTTCGCGTCGCCCGCGGGCGAGACCGGCTTGACGTGCGTGATCAGGACGCCCTTCTGGATCTCACGGTCGAGGCCGTACGCCCGGCGCGCCTGCGGCGTGAGCTCGTCGAGCTCAAGGCCGAGCATCTTCTGCTTGCCGGCCTTCGAATCCTCCTCTCCCTTGGCCGGCTTCTCGCCGGCTTCAACCCGCTCCTCGAGCGTCGCGACGGTGGTCTTCTCCCTGCCGTCGCGGAGGTACGCGATCGTGACCTTCGTGCCCGGACCCTTGCCCGACACGTAGTCGATGAGGTCGCGGTTGTTCTTCACGGCGACGTCGTCCACCTTCGTGACGATGTCTTCCCGCTTCAGCCCGGCCTTTTCCGCGGGCTTTCCGGCCTCGACCGAGGTCACGAGGGCGCCTTCGGGCGCCTTCAGGTCGTAGGTTTCCTGCCACTTCTTGTCGATCGACTCTATGTTCACGCCGAGGAAGCCGCGCACGACCTTGCCCTTCCGGAGCTGGGGCATCAGGCGCTTGGCCATGTTCACGGGCACCGCGAAGCCGATGTTCTGCGCGCGCGCGATCGCGGTGTTGATCCCGACGACCTCGCCGGCCACGTTCACGAGCGGGCCGCCCGAGTTGCCGAAGTTGATCGCCGCGTCGGTCTGCAGGAGGCTCTCGAAATTCGCGGTCGCGCGGGAGAGTCCCACGTTCCGGCCCTTGCCGGAGATGACGCCCACGGTCACGGACTTGTCGAAGTTGAGAGGGTCGCCGATCGCCATCACCCATTCGCCCACGCGGATGCGGTCCGAGTCTCCGAGCCTCACGACCGGGAACGGCCGAGGACCTTCGATCTTCAGGAGCGCGAGGTCCGTTCCCGGATCCCGGCCCACGACCTTCGCCGTGTAGTCGTCCTTGTCGCCGACCTTGACCTCGACCTTGTCGGCCCCGTCGATGACGTGGTTGTTCGTGAGGATGTAGCCGTCACTCTCGATGAGGAAGCCCGTGCCTCCTGAGAGCTGCTTCTGGTCCTCGTCATCGTCGGCGCCCCTGCGCCTCGGTCCGTCCGGGCCGAAGAAGAACTCGAACGGGTCGGAGCCGTCCGGGTTTCCGAAGTTGTGGAAGCTCCGGCGGCGCTTGTCGGCCTTGATGATGTCCGTCGCCGTCACCGAGACGATGGCCGGCATGACCTGCTCGGCGATGTCGGCGAAGGACGGCAGCGCGATCATCTGAGGGGCGCGGGTTGGAGCGGCCGCCGTCGCGACGGCAGGCGCGACGGCCGTTTTCTGGGCCGACGCGTGCTTCGTGAAGTCGAGACCGCCGGCGAGGATCATCCCAAAGACGACCGAGCCGGTGAGGAGAGCGGCGAGAGACAGAACCTTCGTTTTTGTACGCATACCGTCCATAGATGATAGATCCTCGTCGAGGACGGCCTCTGCCGCCTCTTGTTCGCGTTAGGGGCAAAGTTCGTGCCGGACTTCCCGTGTCAAAGCGACATCCCGTCAAAGAGCGGCATGGTCGCGGTAGATGCAGCGGTCCATCGCCACGGGGATGCCCGCGGCCGCGAGGCGGCGGGCCGCTTCCTCGTCCACGACGCCATCCTGCATCCAAAAGAATCCCGCCCCGCACGCAAGGGCTGCGTCGGCGATCCCGGGCACGAATTCCGAGCGCCGGAAGACGTCCACGATGTCGAGCCGCACGTCTTTCGGAATGGAAGCGAGATCCGGATAGCACGTGCGCCCCAGAATCTCGGTGTGGCCGGGGTTCACGGGGATCACGTCGAACCCCGCGCTCAGCAGATAGCTCGCGATCGCGTGCGACGGGCGACTCTCCTCGGGCGAGCAGCCCACGACGGCGATCGTCCTGGCGGTTTTCAGCGCGCGGGCGATTTCCCCAGGGTCGTTGATGCCTGCCATCTCGCTTCCTATCGCGGCCGGCCCCTGCCGGCGTACTCGTCTTCGGGGCGCATGTTGTAGAAGAACGTGACCGTCACGCCCTCGCGGTCGTGCCCGAGGTCGTTCGGCAGCGGGCGAAACGCGCTCGAGCGCGCGATGGCCTGGAAGGAGGCGTTGTCGAACGGGGGATGCCCGGAGCCCGAGAGAACCGTCTCGGCTTCGACCCGGCCGTCCTTCAGGATGAAAAAGCGGATCGTGATCCGGCCTTTCACGCCATAGCGCGCGAGAGCGGGTACGTCCCAGTTCCGCTTGATCTTTCTGATCATCTCGGCGGCGTACGCTCCCCAGTCGTATCCGACCGTGTCGAACGAGAGCGGCCCCGAGTCGACGAATCCCCCTTCCCGCTCGAAGCCCCCTCCGTCCTCTCCGCCGCCGCCGGACTGGGCGGCCTTACGGGCCGACTCGGCGGTGATCGCGCTGAGGTCGGGGCCCGGAATGCCGAGTAGCCGCTGCCGGGCGGCCCGCTCTTCGGCCGTCGGCGGGTCGTGGAGCGAACCGCCGGGCGCGAGGTCCGTGAGCTTCGGTTTCTCGCCCGCCGGGCTTCCCGCCGGCGGCTGAGCCGCGGCCGCGACCCTCGGACCCGGCTTTCCGGCCTCGAGGTCGCGAATGCCCGCCTGCGGATAGGCCTTCGGCGCCGGCATCACCGGGAGGGTGCGGTCCCCGCCGTGCGCCTGCCGGTTCATGTCCGACGGCAGCCCGGTTTTCGGCGCCGCCTTCGCGCGCGCGCCGGGCGCCGGGAAGAACTGGATCGGAATCGCCGGATCGGGCGGCGTCGACCTCATGAGGCTTTGGAGGCCGAGCGGGTCCATCTCGTCCTGCGCGGCGGTGCGCGCCGGAAGCTTCACCGTCAGGAGGACGATGACGAGGAGGAGGTGCAGGATGACGGACATCGCGAACGCGCGCTCGGTGCTGATGCGCCGCGACTCGTGCTGCACGACCGCGCCGGGCGGCAGGAACTCCGGCGCGGGAAGCATCGCCTTCTCGTCGAACGGATCTTCTCCGGGGGGCAGGCCTTCCCTGGGAGGCCAGGCCTCGGCGGTTTCCACGCCCTCGACAACTTCGTCGTTCAGAGGGATGACGATGAGATCGCTGATGTGTTGCCTCGGGAGGGCGATGCGTGGCGCGCCGAGCCTCCCCTCATGGGAAGTCCGTGCCACGTCGATCCGTTGCGCATGTTACGCGGTTTCAGGCTGTTTCAGGCGCTCGGCCCTTGCCCGGGACGCCCCGCGAGCCTATAATCCCGAAGCGGACTTTCAAGGGGCTTGAAAGGGGGCACACGCCCTCTTTTTTTTGCCCCAAAACGGCTCCAGAAAGGTACGAAACGGCTTTATGAACCAAGCGGCGCTCCCCTTCGACGGCGGCACGGCGGACCTCATCCGCGAGCGCATCACCGCGTTCGGGCTGGATCTCTGCCACGTCGAATGGAAGAAGGGAGCGCGCGCCACGCTGACGCTGTACGTGGACAAGCCGGCAGGAGTGACCCTCGAGGACTGCGAGATCGCCTCCCGGGCGGCGTCCGAGATCCTCGATCCCCTCGAGGAAAAGCTCCCGAATTACGCGCTTGAGGTTTCTTCGCCCGGCCTCGACCGGCCCCTGTGGACCCTCGCGGACTGCGCCCGATTCCGCGGGCGGCGCGTCACGGTCCAGCTCGTCCGAAAGGTGGACGGAGCGGCGCGGCTCAAGGGCGTCCTCGAGGACGTTCAGGGGGACACCCTGACCGTCCTTGATGAGGACCAGCACCGAAGATACACTGCGCGGTTCGGCGACGTCCGGCTCGCGCGCCTCGTCCCC
>Ga0208080_1001550_pt1 | contig 11224 bp, 10 predicted proteins | sample NGESurdeep092012_3_FD_184476 | JGI IMG/M metagenome (GOLD analysis project Ga0208080, IMG submission 184476) | Arctic peat soil microbial communities from Barrow, Alaska - NGEE Surface sample 210-3 deep-092012 (SPAdes) | ecosystem: Environmental > Terrestrial > Soil > Wetlands > Peat ...
AATACCCAAAAGTACAAGTTCAGCCCCCTCTATCAATGTGCATGAGAAATTTTTCAAACGTCGAATTGCAAGCGCGCCAGCCGCGCGTAAAGTCCGCTCTGTTTGCGCAGATCTTCCGGGGTTCCGGTTTCGACGATGCGCCCGTGTTCCAGCACCACGATGCGATGGGCTTTCTGCACGGTGGCCAGCCGGTGCGCGATGATCAGCGTGGTGCGGCCTTGCATCGCGGCGTTCAGGCCTTCCTGCACCAGGATTTCGGATTCCGCGTCCAGCGCGCTGGTCGCTTCGTCCAGCAGCAACAGCGGGGCGTTCTTCAGGATCGCGCGCGCGATCGCGATGCGCTGGCGTTGCCCGCCGGACAAGCGCGTGCCGCGCTCGCCCAAAAATGTTTGATATCCATCCGGCAGGCGGGCGATGAATTCGTCCACCAGCGCCGCTCTGGCAGCGGCCATTACCTCTGCGTCGCTGGCAGCGGGGCGCCCGTAGCGGATGTTCTCCAGCGCATTGGCCGAGAAGATCACCGGGTCTTGCGGCACGATCGCGATCTTGTCGCGCAGATCGTGCAAAGACAACTGGCGGATGTCCCGCCCGTTGAGGCGGATGACGCCATCCGTCACATCGTAAAACCGCAACAGTAACTGGAACAGCGTGGTCTTGCCCGCACCGGAAGGACCGACCAGCGCGACGCTTTCACCGGGCGCGATGTCCAGCGTGATGTCGTCCAGCGCGGCGGTCTGCAAACGCGACGGGTAGCGGAAGCTGACCTGCTCGAAGCGGATCGCCGCCTGTTCGGGCTGCGGCAGCGTTTGCGGTGCGGCCACTTCGGCGATATTGGATTCGGCATGCAGCAGTTCCAGCAGGCGCTCGGTGGCTCCCGCCGCGCGCATCACATCGCCCCACACTTCCGCCATCGTGCCCACGCCGCCCGCCACCAGCGCCGCGTAGAGGATGAACGAGGCGAGCTGGCCGCCGGTCATGCTGCCTTCATGCACCTGGTTCGCGCCTACCCACAACACGAAGATGATCGTTCCCATCACTGCGGTGATGATCAGCGCGGTCAAAGCGGCACGCACGCGGGTGCGCCGGATCGCGGTAACAAAACTCCGTTCCGCGCTGTCGGCGAAACGTTGTGTTTCACGCGGCTCCTGGGTGTAGGCTTGCACCGTCGGCACGGCGTTGAGTATCTCGCCGGCCAGCGCCGAGGCATCGGCGATCTTGTCCTGCGATTCGCGCGAGAGTTTTTTCACTTTGCGGCCGATCACAAAAATGGGCAGCGCAAGCAATGCCATCAAGCCGAGATTCAGCGAGAACAGATAAAAACTGGTGACCGCCAGCATGATCATGCCGCCGATGAACTGGAACAGGCTGCGCAAGCCCATCGAGATCGAGCTGCCGACCACGGTCTGGATCAGCGTGGTGTCGCCGGTCAACCTGGAGAGCACTTCGCCGGTCTGCAGCGTCTCGAAGAATTGCGGCGATTGCTTCAGCACCCGTGCATACACCGCGCTGCGCAAATCCGCCGTCACCCGTTCGCCCACCCAGGTCACGGTGTAATAGCGCGCCGACACGGCCAGCGCCCACAAGCTGGCCAACCCGAACAGCGCGGCGAAGTGGCCGTCCAGACTCTGTGTACCCAGCAGTACACCACGGGTGTTTTCGCGCTGCCCGAAACCGAGGTCGATCAGGTCGCGAAACGCCAAAGGCAACAACAGCACCGTGCCGGAAGCGAGGATCAACAACACGAAAGCCAGCGCGATCCTGCCGCGATAGGGGCGCAGGAAGGGCAGCAAGTCCCGCAACGAAGACAGGCGTTTTGTTGCGGCAACAGCTAGAGTAGGGTTCGCGGCAGTCATCTGGTTGGCAGTTGCGGTGATTTATTTTTTTCCCATTTGCTGCCGGTACAGTTGCCGCGCCTCTTCTTCCTTGAGCGTGTCGTTGATCTCGCGCATCACGCTGACCAGATCGGCCGGTTTCTCGTTGCGCTCGAAGCGCCCGGTCAGCGGGCTTTCCGGGTGAAGCTTGCCGCTCTGATAGAGCGACCATATCTCGATGCCATAGTCGGTGGCCAGCAACTCGGGCGCGAATTGTCCGAAGTAATTGGCCAGGTTGGTGACATCGCGCTCGAGCATGCTGAAGGCGTTGTTGTTGCCCGCAGCGTCGACGGCCTGGGGCAGGTCGATGATGACCGGCCCATCGCTGCCGACCAGCACGTTGTATTCGGACAGGTCGCCGTGAACGATACCGGCGCAGAGCATGCGCACGACTTGTGTGATCAGGAAGCGGTGGTACTCGCGGGCCAGCTCGGGCGTGAGCACCAGGTCGTTGAGCCGCGGTGCGGCTGAGCCGTCGGCGTCGGTCACCAGTTCCATCAGCAACACGCCCTCGAGAAAATTATATGGCGTGGGCACACGCACGCCGGCCGCAGCCAGCCGGTACAAGGCATCCACCTCGGCGCTTTGCCAGGCTTCTTCCTGCGCCTTGCGGCCATATTTGGTGCCCTTCTCGATCGCGCGGGCGCGGCGGCTGTTCTTGACCTTGCGGCCTTCGGTGTAATCCACGCTCTGGCGAAAGCTGCGCTGGTCGGCCTCTTTGTAAACCTTCGCACAGCGGATCTCGTCGCCGCAGCGGACCACGTAGACCTTGGCCTCCTTGCCGCTCATGAGTTGACGCATGACCTCGTCGACGAGGCCGTCCTGGATCAGCGGTTCGATTCTCTTGGGTGTCTTCATGGGTATATGGATATGCTTTGCTACATGATACCTTGAGTTGGCGGGAGGTCGAACTCGTATAAAAAAGTTTCACTTTTCCCCGTGACGGATTATCATCTGCGCGCGTTGTGCCTTGCCGTAACCGGGGTTGGGCCAGCGGCAGCAACCCGCGTTAAATGCACCACATCAGTTACAGCATATTTCACATGTCGTCACTACAAGGAGAATGATCATGGCCAAAGGACAACAGCGTAAAAACAAAGAAACAAAGAAACCCAAGAAACAACCGCCACCTGCCGCGATTAGCCGCGCAATCTAAGCGTTCGGCGTAGGTTGGGTTAGCGGCTTTGATGAGACCCCTGGCCACTCCGCTAACCCGCCAACAGACGGTGGGTAAGCGGCTGGTTATATCGCGTGACCCAACCTGCATGACTATCATGCCCAAACGTACCACTCCTGATCACGCCCGGCTCGACCGCGTCGTCGCCGAGGCGCGCCAACACAGCAACGAGCGCGAGGCGACTTATCGCGAGCGCGCCCTCAAATTGTTTCCGTGGATCTGCGGGCGCTGCGGCCGCGAGTTTGCCGGAGCGCGTCTGCGCGAATTGACGGTGCACCACAAAGACCACAATCACGACAACAATCCACTGGATGGCAGCAACTGGGAGCTGCTGTGCCTGTATTGCCACGACAACGAACACATGCGCCTGCTGGAAGAACAGTCCCGACCGGGAAACCGCGACAACCACTCATCCACAGCGACGCATAATCCGTTCGCCGATCTGCAGGCATTGCTGAACAAGAAGAGTTAACTCCGCCTTTCTTCAAAAGCGATATCCTTTCTGCTGAATGTCCTAAAGCTTTTATGAGCATCTGTAGGAGCGGGCCATGCCCGCGATAAAGATGTCGCGGGCATGGCCCGCTCCTACAAGTTATGCAGCTTTTAATGCAGATTGAAGCAATAACGGAATGACTCTGCGCTGAAAGCAAGCGTAAAAAAAACAGGGGAGCCGAGGCTCCCCTGTTTTTTGTAACAACCTGCCCCTGAAAAATACTCAGGAGATCATCACCCGGAAATTACCAGATCACTGCCAGGTTGACGAGTGTTTCCTTGCTGCCATGTGCAGAAGTGTTTGCTGCATCCCAGTAGTCGCCGCTCTGGCTGACATAGACCAGGTTCAGCAACATGTTCTGCGCCAGCTTGTAGCTGCCTTCGAGCAGGATCGCGTTGTCGGATGCGTTGCCAGTAGCTGCGCCGCCAGCAAGGAGGCCCATATCCTGACCACTCTTGCCGCGACGGATACCGAAGCCGATGGTCGCTTTTTCAGGAATCACGCCCAGTTCGGCCGAGATATTGAAAGAACTCTTGGTATCGGTACCTGCAACGCCGTTTGCATCCATGTTAAATATATTGACGACAGCAGCGTCAACTGGAGCACGTGCAAAGGAAGCATAGATGCCAAGCGGCATGTTGCCGACTGCGCCCTGTATCTGGCCGTCGATTGCCGTTGCCTTGGTTGTGGCCAAATTAGCCGCGCTGGCGTCAGTAGACACACCGCTCCAGCTCTGCACACCCACCGCGCTATCCCAACCGGCCATATCAAAAATAAACGCACCGCGCAGATAGGTGGAGGTCAAAGCCGCGCCGACGCCGCCCAGATCATTCGTCCCGACCCCATGGAACTTGGTCACGTTGACGAAGTAGTTGGCGTTGTTCAGCACGAGGGCCGCGCCGGTTGCCGGTTGGGCAGTGCCGATGTATTGCTGGGCAGAAAGTGCCGGAGCAACGGAGCCATTGAAGTCACCGCCCACGAACAACATGGTGTGAATGGCGTTGGCGCCGGTGTTCAGCTCTTCAAAGCCGTAGGATGCGCCCTGACCATTGGTCGTGAAGGGCACTATGCCTGCGCGGGTACCGTCGGTCACTTCCCACAGCATCGGGAACTTGGCAGAAGCAAGGCCTGCACCTAGGCCGCCGCTTTGCAGCAGGCCGACTTCGGCCAATGCGCCGGAGTTTGCACTGGTGCGTCCGCCGACGAACAGCGAGAATTCACCATTGGTGCCGGGTACGTATACCGAACCATCGCCTGTGGTACGCACACCTGCGGCAGAGAATGCAGTACCATTTGCAGCATCGATGGTAGCTTGACTATCGGAATTGTTCTTTTGGTAGCCCATGGTGGTCAGGATGGCCGCGTTCAGCACGCCGGGAATGGACATGTTGTCCCCCTCCACTTGTGCCTGCGCGCCCACCATCGAGAAAGCACCCGACTTGAAGGCACGACCGAAAGAGGTCAGCATTGGAAAGTGCTGGAAGTGACACGCCGCGCATTCCATGCCGGTTTGACGGGCAAACAATGGCAGCGCCGACGCTTCTGACACGAACGTCACGGCAGCGATGACGCCTGCCAGGATGAAAATTATTTTATGCATGATGATCTTATTCATGACTTCCCCTATTATGTTGATAATATTGTTGATGAGCTTTGCATAGCCAAGCGACTGATGGAACTACTATCCGACTACTGATGAAGCCACTGGTGAAACGACTAGCCATCCCACTGATGGAACTACTAAGTATTGACTAAGCACGATAACCCTGTGCCAAGTCACTACTTATAAGCAACCAGAAGACGGTTGCCAAGTGGTTGGTTATAGCCATTCCACCGGGCTACCAAAAGACGGCAGCCAAGTCGCTGGTTAACCCTGTATAGCCATTCGACTACGCTGGCATAGCCATTCGACTAAGCCAGAAAAAACACTGGCAAGTCGCTGGTTAACGCCAGCAAGTCGCTGGTTTACCCTGTATAGCCATTCGACTAAGCCAGAAAAAACACTGGCAAGTCGCTGGTTAACGTTATACAACTCAAATGATGACTTACCCTTCACACTTGAAATTAAAATATATCATGTTATGAAAAAACTGTGTCAATATATTTCAGTTACGTTCCGCCCTGATTGCCCATATTTAAAATAGGGTCAACAGGTTGATGGTGGTGGTTCCGCTACCCAGTGCATCCTGGTGAGCCGCATTCCAGTATTGGCCGCTTGCGCTGGTGAGGGAAAAAGATGCCATCATGTTCTGTGCCAGCTTGTAGGTAGCAACCAGCATGATCGCGTTATCACTTGCATTGCTGGCAGCCCCGACGATTGCAACACCACTCCTGCCGGAGCGATAGGCTGCGCCCAGCGTGACTTTTTCAGGGATCACGCCCACCTCAACAGAAATATTGAAGGAGCTCTTGGTAGCCGTACCGTAAATAGCAGGCACTGTCGAAGGTGATATAGCGGCAGCGGGATCCATATTGTATGTGTTGGCAGTGCCGGCCGGTGCCGTGGCATAACTGGCGTAGAAACCCACCGGCAAGGCACCCAGTTTGCCTTGCATCTGGCCGTCGATAGCGGTTGCGCTGGTTTCGGCGTATGTGGATGTGACTGGTGTGCCAAGGGTAGCCGGACTGCCTGGGACAGCCGAGTTTCCTCTCCATACCTGAATACCCGCGCCCGCATCCCAACCGGCCAAATCAAACATGGCAGCAACACGAACATAAGTGGAGCCCAAGACTGCCAGGGTACCTCCCGCTATGCCGGTCTGGTCGTACTTGGTCAGATTGATGAAACCCATGGGGTTGTTTACAACAAATGCCAGGCCGGTTGCTGAACCGGCGGTACCGATGTATTGCTGGGCTGAAAGCGCCGCGCTGTGCGCGCCATTCAGCCCCGGGGTGCCGCTCATCTGGTGCACGGCATTGGCACCGGTGTTCAACAGTTCAAAGCCATAGGACGCGCCTTGAACATCGGTGCTGAACGGTACGAAACCTACACGCGTGCCTTCTGCAAATTTAGACCCTGATGCATTCACTTCGAACAGGACAGGCAACTTGGCAGAGCCATGAACGTCCCTAACTGTTGTACCTGCCACTGCTCCACCCTTGCCGATTTCTGCCAGAAATCCGGTGTTCCCGCTTACACGTCCGCCAAAAAGCAGGGACAACTCACCGCCGGTGCCCGGCACGTAGAATGACCCATCACCCGTTGTTTTTGCGGCCGTAGTGCCTGCGGTCTGATTGGTTTTTTCATAACCGGCAGTAGTCAGCACGGCCATGTTAAAAGTGTTGGGAATGGACAAGCCTTCGCCTTCCACTTTTCCTTGCTCGCCCATCATGATGAATCCGGCGGACTTAAATGCACGCCCGAAACCATTCAGCATTGGAAAATGCTGAAAGTGGCATGCGGAACAAACCATGCCGGTTTGGCGGGCGAATAACGGCAGCGCCGACACCTCTGACGACAGCGTCACAGCAACCATACTGCCTGCCAGAAAGAGAATGATTTTTTTCATGCCTTTTCCCCCAAAGAGTTCAAGAATACAGTTGCTGAGTTTTGCCTTGCCATACAACCAAAATGCTTGGTGACGTTAATACCCACCACGGGTTTTAAAAACCCTTTCGGGAACTTACTGAAATACAATATCATGCTTTGTCAGGCATTGTATCAACGATGATAGCGCCAAAAAAATCTTCTTCCAACTCCAGCGGTGGCATCAGGCGATGTCTTGGGTGTTGCGTTGCCGGATGAAACACGCCATCATTTTCATCGGTTTGCAATGAACGCGCCTCATTTTTCATGCCTGATTTCAAATCCTGTCGAACCATTTTTCGACTTGGCACTCTTACACTGCGAGTGCTAAAATTACCGCACAAGGAGAAAACACCATGAATGCCACAATGAGTTTACCTATACCGTCTGCGGTTGGGAGCCTGGAGAGTTATGTCCAAACGGTCAATCGCTTTCCCATCTTGACGCAGCAGGAGGAGTTCGCCTTGGCGGTGCGCTTCAAAACCGAGAACGACCTGGATGCTGCGCGAGAGTTGGTGCTATCCCATCTGCGAGTGGTGGTGAGCGTGGCGCGCGGCTATGCCGGCTACGGGCTGCCCCAGGCTGATCTGATTCAGGAAGGCAACATCGGGCTGATGAAAGCGGTAAAACGCTATGACCCGGATCGCGGTGTGCGCCTGGTTTCCTTCGCGCTACACTGGATACGTGCCGAGATCCACGAGTTCGTGGTGCGCAACTGGCGGCTGGTCAAGATTGCCACCACCAAGTCGCAACGCAAGCTGTTCTTTAATCTGCGCAGCATGAAAAAAGGGTTGGAACCGCTCAAGCCACAGCAAATCAGCGAGATCGCGCAGCAGCTCAACGTCAGCGAACGCGATGTGGTGGATATGGAAGCGCGTTTTGCCGGACATGAGGTCGCACTGGAACCAAGCGGAAGCGATGACGATGAAAGCTATGCACCCATTCAATACCTGGCCGATAACGCGGAACATGAGCCATCACATATTCTGGAAACCACGGAACGTGAACGCTTGCAAACTTCCGGCTTGGCGTATGCTTTGGCGGGTCTGGATGAGCGCAGTCGCCGCATCGTTGAGGCGCGCTGGTTATGCGATGAGGGTGCTGCCGCGACGCTGCATGACTTGGCCGCTGAATTCAATGTGTCTGCCGAACGCATCCGCCAAATCGAGCAGAAGGCGATGAGCAAAATGCACGCAACACTGGCGCTTTCGGCTGCTTAGCGCCGACGGGTTGGCGAAAACCCGCAAGACAAAAAAGCCGCAGAGTCTGCGGCTTTTTTATTTAACGATTTTCAACTGGGGTCTGTGAGGTTTAGTCTTGGATTCTTCGCCGCCATTCGAAGAGGGCGGAGGCGATTGCTGGCCGTCCCCTTGAAACACCAACCCCTGCCCGGTCTCCTTGGCGAATATGCCAATAACCGCTACGACAGGCACCATGAGATCGAACGGGACGCCGCCGAAACGTCCGGTGCAGGTGATCATCTCATTGCCCATCAGCAGGTTGCGCACCGCATCAGCACTAAGGTTCAAGACGATCTCGCCTTCCTTCACATGAGCACGTGGCACCTCGGTGTGCTCATCGACTCGAACGGCCAGATAAGGAGTCAACCCGCTATCCACACACCATTCGTAAATCGCACGGATCAAGTACGGACGCGTGGATAAATCGCTCATTCCAATCCCGGATCGAAGGTTAAACAAAGCCGAAAGAGTGCAGTCAAGAAAGCCAACGCAACTTCACCGGTGAAGCGCGGCTGCAATCACTTGCGCATCGCTCTTTCGGATGCCGTCAGTGAATCGATAAAGCCCTGACGAGAAAACAAGCGCTCGGCGTATTTCATCAGCGGCGCGGCATCTTTACCCATCTGGATACCGTAATGGTCAAGTCGCCATAACAGCGGTGCAATCGCCACATCCAGCATGGAAAATTCATCGCCCAACAAGAATTTCTGGTTGGACAATATCTGCGCAAGCTGGGTCAGGTTATCTCGTACCACGGCGCGGGCCTTGTCAGCAGACTTCGCCACGCCATGCTCTATCGCATCGACCTGACTGTAAATCTCCTGTTCAAAACGATGCAGGAACAGCCGTGCCCGGCCACGCATGACTGGATCGGGCGGCATCAGTTGCGGATGCGGAAAGCGTTCATCAATATATTCGTTGATGATGTTCGCTTCATACAACACCAGATCACGCTCCACCAACACCGGCACTTTGCCATAGGGATTGATTGCAGCTACATCTTCAGACTTGTTCATCAAATCCACGTCGATCACCTCAAAATCCATGCCTTTTTCGAACAGCACGATTCGACAGCGATGACTGTAGGGACATGATGTCCCCGAATACAATCTCATCATTACCATTTACCCTTTGATCAACAACCGGGTACGCTGCATGCGCATACGCACCAGGAAAAAGCCGATTGCGGCAACCAGTCCGCTGACCACTATAGCAGCCAGAATTGGATACGCGCCCACTCCGCCCTTGACGCCGCCTATCCAGACGTAGCGCTCAAAGATCGTGCCGATGATTATACAGGTTGCGACGGCCGTCGTCGCCTTGATATTGTGTCGGGTGTACGGGAAGGCCAGTGTAGAAAACGGAATCACAAATTTAAGCGCGATCATCGCCCACCAAATAAAGGTGTAATCGCCGTCCTGCATACCCACCATACGATTTCTTTCATCGGGCAAATTGCCGTACCAGATGGTCAGGTATTGCGCAAAGAAGGTATAAACCCACAACAAGGTAAAGGCAAACAGCATTTGCGCGATGTAGTTGTAGACAAATGTCTCTACCGGACGCACCAGTTTTTTGCTGCTGTTCAAGGCAAAAATCCAGATCATCAGGAACGACAGGAACATGCCGAAATTGCTGATAAAATGTTGCATGCCATAGATCGCGCTCTCCCAGGAAGGAAGCATGGTCATCTCAAAGTCCCACGCCACCATCGTGCCGTACAACACGTAAACATAGGGAACCACACAGGCAATGAAATGGAAGCGTGCCGCATCTTCCTTGCTGCGTTCGCTAACCGCTTGACGCTGGATGAACACCCAGTGTATCGCCATCACCGCGAGCATTCCGAGCACTTCGCGCGTTACCAAAAATGTGTATTTGTGCCATACGGGAATGCGATGCGCATGTTCGCCTGTTTCCTTCAGCCACGGGAAAGTCGACTCGCCGTTAGCCAGCAACACTATCAATAACACAAACGCCAACGGAAACAAGGCAAACAGGGAGCTTGCCACCTGGCGTATCTCAAATCTCCAGCGCGCACCTACCAGATGCAGCACGGCGCACAGCGTCACTCCACCCAGCGCCAGATACAGCACCACCAGAAAATTCACGGTCAGAACCGACCAATTACTAAATGAAAACATTTTGACCGTCTCCTATTTTGTCTGCTGTGCAGCCGAAGCAGCAACGGGTGCCTTTTTTTGCAGCACAGTACGGATGTAATTTACGATATGCCAGCGTTCGGTGGGACTCAAATCAATTGCATATACCGGCATCACTCCGCCGCCGAAGGTCATCATGCCAAAAATGTAACCATCGGGGTAATCTTTGGAATTCCATGGATGCATGTCGTTGCTCAAAGTCAGATTCCACGGTTTCAGGATCAACTTGGCCCCGACCAGCCCGTCTCCGGTACCCGACTTGCCGTGACAAGGCACGCAATAGATCGTGAACAAACGTTGGCCCATGTCCACCGATTTTGCATCTGCTCGAACAGGATTGACCAGCTTGAACGCGGCGTCCTTATCCTTGACCTCTATCGAAGAAGTAGCAGTACCGGAAACAGGCACTGAACGTTTCGGAAAAGGGTTCATGCCGGGATTGGCCGGATCAACGCTTTCCTGGGGTTTGATGCTGACTTGATTAGCCATGTCCATAGACCATGGCCATGCATGTGCCAACGTGGGTGCAATCAACAATGCGATAACCAGCGACTTGGCTATCGCTTTTTGATAGCCAAGTCGAATGGCTATAAGTAGTGACTTAGACGCAGACTCTTCGCGTCTTAGTCCAATACTTAATAGCACCATCGGTCGTTTCATCAGTTGTTTTATCATCGCTAAGGATAACTTTCTCATTTCCCCGCCTCTTCCTGAATTTCCAATGCTCTGTGTTTAGTGAAAATTGCCTTCAAGG
>Ga0208080_1001552_pt1 | contig 11217 bp, 10 predicted proteins | sample NGESurdeep092012_3_FD_184476 | JGI IMG/M metagenome (GOLD analysis project Ga0208080, IMG submission 184476) | Arctic peat soil microbial communities from Barrow, Alaska - NGEE Surface sample 210-3 deep-092012 (SPAdes) | ecosystem: Environmental > Terrestrial > Soil > Wetlands > Peat ...
CACGCCGTCGAAATTGCCGATGGTAAGCGCTGTCGGCGACTGGCTGTGCTCGGAAATGGTGCGGCAAACCCGCATGTTCAGGATCAACTTTGGAAAGCTAAAATCCTGAATTATAGCGGCTTTCCGTCACCTCCGGAAAACGAAATCCGGCCTGTGCCGCTCAGGGCTGATCAAAAAATAAGCTGATACATCCCCGCATGCTCGCGCAGGTCAGGTGCCGTTTCACTAGTTCCGAAACGCTTAGGCTGGCGCGCGCGCCCGCGCCGCAATGAGCCATTTGACGGCGAAGAAAACAGCGGCGAGGAACAGCACGGAAAACCAGATGAGCGACCACTCGGGCACCTGCAACCCGAAGATCGGCTCATGCGGCGCCGTGCACTCGCCGCTCGCATGGAACAGCCAGGGCAACAGCTTGGCCGACGGCAGGCTGTTCACGAACTGCTCCATCACATCGATGCCGCAGCCGAATTTGGGGTGATGCAGCGTCCATACATGCCAGATCGCGACCCCCAGGCCCGCGAGCGAGGCGAGCGCCATTCCAGCGGCATAGATCGCGGCGCCGCGGCGCCGCGGCTGGTGTATTGCCGCTACCAGCGCGATAAGAGCGACCAGCAGAAACCCTGCGCGCTGCAGCACGCACAGCGGGCACGGAACTTGGCCTTTGAAGTGCTGCAAAACCAGCGCCTCTGCAACCAGCGCGAGGGGAATCAGCGTGAACGCTGCAAACACCCGTCTCGGGGTCAACTCGAATTTCATCTGGTTCGTCGCCTTGGCTCTTAGCCGAGCTTGGGATTGAGGGTGTAAATACCGGTGAGGCTGGCCTTGGCCAGCACATGGCCCTCGATCGCCTTCAGCACGTCGCCACCCTTGAATATACCGCTCACGGGGCAGCGTGCGCTGTCCAGCGCATACAGCGTGAACACGTAGTGGTGCAGAATCTCGTCGTTCCAGGGCGGGCACGGCCCGTCGTAGCCGAAGTAGTTGCCGCTCATGTCCTTGTCCCCGGCAAACCAGGCGGTATAGTCGTTGAGTCCCTGGCGCGTGGCGTGCTTCGCCTCCGGTCCCTTCTTGCCGCGCGCGCTGATGCCATCCGAAAACTCGGCTTCTGCGATCGAACTCATGCTCGAGGCGATGTCCACCAGAACCCAGTGGTAAAAGTCCACGCGCGGCAGGCTGGCCGGAACGCTGCGACCCTCCTTGTTCACATCATCGCCTTTACTCGGCACGTCGTAATCGTGGCAGATCAGGACAAAGGATTTGGTATCCGCCGGGGCGCCGCTCCAGCCGAGCTGCGGATTGCGGTTGGAGGACAACTTGATGTGGTCGGTCGCATTCGGCACCGCGAATGCGCAGGCGCCGGGAATGCGCTGATTGTCGCCGAAGCTTGAGCTGCTGAGTTTCATCTTCTACCTCCTGCATGGGAATGATTTCAACGCCAGGGCCGCGAAAAAACGCAAAGGACCTGTTTCAAAATGAGGGGATGCCTCCCCTCATGCTCCCCTAGATTGGCGCGTTGCAAAATTCATTTTGCAACGGGTTCAAAGGAAGGCAATGCAAAATTTCCTTGTATCCCTTGCACCCTTTGGGTTCAAATTTATTCTTTAGTTCAGCCGCGCGCACACCAGCCGCAGCGCCGCGGCCTTGTCCTTGATTTCGCCCACATCCGGCGCCTCCGGGCGCCGATCCAGGTAATCCTGCAAGTCGGCGAGCGCCGCGCGGAAGCAGTCGAGCTTGTAGTAGGCAAGGCCCCGGTCGCGCACCTCCTCGGCCGCATGCGGCGCCACCATGACCATGCGCTGCATCACCTTCAGCGTATTCTGCGCCTGCTCTGACTGCAGGTAAATCCCTTTGAGGTTGCGCAGCACGCGCGCCAGAATCTGCCGCGACGAGGCAGCTTCCAGAAACTGCGGCAGCGGCAGCGTGTCAGCGTCGCGCTGCGGCAGCACCTGCGCCAGGCGCGCGCGCAGGTCCGATTCCGATTGCGCCTCCCCGCCGCAGAAAGGGTCGATCACGAGCTGGCCCCCGGTCACGCGCAGCTTTACCAGAAAATGCCCGGGGAAGGACACACCCTGCAAGCGCAGGCCCAAGCGCCCGCCGATCTCCATGTACAGGATCGACAGCGTGATCGGGATACCCGTGCGCCGCTCCAGCACTTGGTTGAGATAGCTGTTGCGCGGATCGTAATAGTCGCCGGCGTTTCCGCAAAAGCCCTGCTCGTTGAACAGATACCGGTTCAGCACCATCACCTTCTGCTCGGCGAATGCGTCGCTCGACAGGCGGCCCTTCACCGTCGCGGCGAGCGCATCGATCCGCGCCAGGTAATGCACGACGTCCAAGTCGGGATAAGCATCCTGCGCAATCAGCAGGCAGGCCTCGGCAAGGCTGAAATTCTCCCTGCACAACAGCGCGGAAAACTGGTCCAGTCGGTATTCCATAGACTGACGACTGATTAATCTGCGGCGCGGCGCGCGAAATCCTTAATGCGAAAACCCAGCAACCACAAGCTGGCAAAGTAGACGCCGGCGCCCAGGCACACTATACCAACTAAGCCTGCCACCCGGTACTGCCAGGCGGCGCCTAGCCACCAGCCGTCGCTACCCATCGCTCCCCACAGCGCCGCGGCCATGACCGCGAGCGCCAGCGCCAGCTTGTAGGTAAACTCCGGCCAACCGGGCTGCGGCCGGTAGATGCGGTGCTGGCGCAGCTTGTAGTAGAGGAGGCCGGCGTTGAGACACGCGCCCAGGCCGATCGCCAGCGCGAGGCCCGCGTGCTTGAGCGGCCCGATCAGGGCGAGGTTCATCAGCTGCGTGGTAACGAGCGTGATGACGGCGATTTTCACCGGCGTGCGGATGTTCTGGCGCGCGTAGAATCCCGGTGCCAGCACTTTCACCAGAATCAGCCCGAGCAAGCCGATACTGTAGGCAACCAGCGCCTGGCGCGTCATCCACACATCCTCGACGCTGAACTGGCCGTAGCGGAACAGCGTGCTGATGAGCGGCACCGCCAGCAGCGCCAGCGCCACGGCCGCCGGCAGCGCAAGCAGCAAAGTCAGGCGCAGACCCCAGTCGAGCAGGCGGCTGTACTGCTCGGTGGCATCGCTCGAGTAATACTTGGACAGGCTCGGCAGCAGGATGGTGCCCAGCGCCACCCCCAGCAGGCCGGTGGGAAATTCCATCAGCCGGTCGGCGTAATAGAGCCAGGACACGCTGCCGTTGGCGAGAAACGAAGCGAAGACGGTGTTGATCAGCAGCGACAGCTGGGCGATGGAAACGCCAAACACCGCCGGCCCCATGAGCTTGAGGATGCGGCGAACACCCGGGTCCGAAAAACCCGGGCGCAGGCGCGGCAGCATGCCGATTTTTGCCAGATAGGGCAGCTGGAACGCGAGCTGCAGCACGCCGCCAAGAAGCACCGCCCAGGCCAGTACCAGCACCGGCGGCCGGAAATACGGCGCCAACACCAGCGCGCAAAAAATGAAGCTCAAGTTGAGCAGCGTCGGCGTAAATGCGGGAACGGCAAAGCGGCTCCAGGTATTGAGGATGCCGCCGGCGAGCGACACGAGCGAGATGAACAGCAAGTAGGGAAAGGTGATGCGCAGCATCGCCACCGTGAGCTCGAATTTCTCCGGCGTGGCGGAGAATCCGGGGGCGCTGACGTAGATGATCCACGGCGCGGCGAGGATGCCGATGGCGCTGACCGCGACAAGGACGAGCACGAGCACGCTCGCCGTTCGGTCGACCAGCAGCCTGGCCTCAACCTCGCCGTTCCTGGTCTTGTATTCGGCCAGGATGGGCACGAAGGCCTGGGAGAAGGCGCCCTCGGCGAACAGGCGCCGCAGCAGGTTGGGAATGCGGAAGGCGACGAAAAACGCGTCCGTCGCGAGGCCGGCGCCGAACAGGCGCGCGATCACGGCGTCGCGCACGAAACCGAGGATGCGGGACACGAGGGTCATGCCGCCCACCGTGGCGAGCGCGCGCAGAAGATTCATGCCCCGATTATACGAAAATGCGCTTGCGTAACAGGGACTAAATCAGTATCATTGCGCCCTTTCGTGTTCCTTACTTGGGTTTCATCATGGCCAATACAGATTCGGCGCGCAAGCGTGCCCGCCAAGCCGAGAAACAGCGGCGGCACAACGCCAGCCAGCGCTCGGCGCTACGCTCGGCGATCAAGGACGTGAACAAGGCAATCGCCGGCGGCGACAAAGCCGGTGCGAAGAAGGCGCTCGTCCAGTCTTCGAGCATCGTCGACCGTATCGCCGACAAGAAGATCATCCACAAGAACAAAGCCGCGCGCCACAAGAGCCGCCTGGCCGCCGCCATCAAGGCGATGGCTTAAATTTCGAACCGCACGAACAAAGACAAAGCGGCCGGCTTAACGCCGGCCGTTTTGTTTCCGGCGTTCCCGCCCGCGCCTGCTTCCAGCGATCGACTGGCGCACCCGTGCACAAATCCCGGGCAAAAAACGCGGGCAATGAGAAAAAATACCGTTGGAACATAAATTTGCGTTGAGTTGATAGAGCGCATATGCTATAGATCCCTTAAGCGCTTGAATGAGGGGGGCTTTGTGTCATCTTCAGCGATTATAAAATACGGGTTCCGCATTCGCACACGCACTGGATTGATTGTGGATAACCTGTTGATACACGGCAGGGACGAAATCGATGCCGAACGCAAACTGCGCCAGATGTATCAGTATTGCAAGATACTGGAATGCACGGTGCACAAACCCGGCAACAGGGTCCACCTCGCCGCAGCAAGGTAGATGCGAGCCCGCCATTTCACCAATGCAGCCGCGGTGCTGGCGCTATGCTGATGGCTGTGGCAGTGTGTTAAAATAATTTACAGAAGCTTCGGGCACACGGCGGCATTTGCCGCCGTGTGCGTTTTGTTTTAGAACTGTTACAAAATGAGGGGACCGAGGGGGAAACGGAAGGGGCCCATCCCTTCCTTGGCCCCTCATACTCCCCTAATTCGGAGGCTGTTTCAGTCGTTCTGAAGCAGCCTTTTAGGACGTGGCGATGTCGCACGTAATGAACACCTACGCCAGACTGCCCGTGGCCTTCACCCACGGCCAGGGCGTCTGGCTGTGGGACGCGCAGGGCAAGCGCTACCTGGACGCCCTCGGCGGCATCGCCGTGAACACGCTCGGCCACGCCCACCCCAGGCTGGTGAAAACGCTCAACACGCAGGCAGGCAGGCTGATTCACACCTCCAACATCTATCAGATCACCGAGCAGGAAAATCTTGCCGACAAGCTCGCCGCGATCAGCGGCATGGACAAGATTTTCTTCTGCAATTCCGGCTGCGAGGCTAATGAGGCCGCGATCAAGATCGCGCGGCTGTACGCCAAGGGCAAGGGTGTCGAGAATCCCGCCATCGTGGTGATGGAGAAGGCCTTTCATGGCCGCACGCTGGCCACGCTTTCGGCCACCGGCAGCCGCAAGGTGCAGGCCGGTTTCGAGCCGCTGGTGTCCGGCTTCGTGCGCGTGCCCTACGACGACCTGGAGGCGGTGCGCCAGGTGGCGCAGCACAACCGCAACGTGGTCGCCGTTCTGGTCGAACCGATTCAGGGCGAAGGCGGCATCAACGTCGCGCACTTCGAATACCTGCGGGGCCTGCGCGCGCTGTGCGATGAATACCAGTGGCTGTTGATGCTGGATGAGATCCAGTGCGGCCTCGGCCGCACCGGCAAGTGGTTCTTCTATCAGCACGCCGGCTTTCATCCCGACGTGGTCACCCTGGCCAAAGGCCTCGCCGCCGGGGTGCCCATCGGCGCCTGCCTCGCCAAGGGCGCCGCAGCCGAGGTATTCAAGCCGGGCAACCATGGTTCCACTTTCGGCGGCAATCCTTTCGCCTGCGCCGCGGCGCTCGCGACACTCGACATCATCGAGCAGGAACAACTGCTCGACAACGCGACCAAGGTCGGCGATGCCATCCGCGCCGGCTTGACCACGGCGCTGGCTGGAATCAAAGGCTTGGTTGCGGTCCGCGGCATGGGCCTGATGCTGGGCATCGAGCTCGACCGGCCCTGCACCGAGCTCGTCGGACGCGCGCTCGAAGCCGGGCTGCTTATCAACGTCACCGCGGACAAGATCGTACGCCTGCTGCCGCCGCTCATCATGAGCCTGGACGAGGCGCGCCAGGTGGTCGATATCCTCTCCGCCCTGATCCGGGACTTCCTCACCCAGCCGGCCCCGGCGCACTGACGCCGGAGGCGCATCATGAAGCTGCGGCATTATCTGCAATTCAGCGATTTTTCCGGCGCCGAATACGAGCACCTGCTCGAACGTACACGCTGGATCAAGTCCCAGTTCAAGCAATACAAACCCTATCACCCGCTGGTCGACCGCACGCTGGCGATGATTTTCGAAAAGCAGTCCACGCGCACGCGCCTGTCGTTCGAGGCCGGCGTGCAGCAACTCGGCGGCTCGGCCATATTTCTCAATACCCGCGATACCCAGCTCGGGCGCGGCGAACCGGTGGAGGATATGGCCCAGATCGTGTCGCGCATGGTCGACATCGTCATGATCCGCACCTTCGAGCAGGCGATCCTCGAGCGCTTTGCCGGGATTTCGCGCGTGCCGGTGATCAATGGACTCTCCAACGAATATCACCCGTGCCAGGTGCTGGGCGATATTTTCACCTTTATCGAGCACCGCGGCCCGATCGGCGGCAAGACGGTGGCATGGATCGGCGATTCCAACAATGTCTGCAATACCTGGATGCAGGCGGCGGCGATATTCGATTTCAACCTGCACGTCTCCACCCCGCCCGGTTACGAGGTGGAAGCGGAACGCGCCGGGATCTACGGCAAGAACCATTACGGGCATTTCGCCGATCCGATGGAGGCGGCGCGCGGCGCCGACCTGGTCACCACCGATGTCTGGACCAGCATGGGCTTCGAGGCCGAGGACGCCGAGCGCAAGCGCGACTTCAGCGACTGGCAGGTCGATGCCGACATGATGCGGCTGGCCGGCCCCGACGCATTGTTCATGCACTGCCTGCCGGCGCATCGCGGGGAAGAAGTATCCGCGGACGTGATCGACGGGCCGCAGAGCGTGGTCTGGGACGAGGCCGAGAACCGCCTGCATACGCAGAAAGCGCTGATGGAATTCCTGCTGCTGGGAAAGATCGCATGACCGGCTTGAGACGCTCACCGCAAGCCGTTGTTGCTTTTATCCATAACCGTGTTTTTGGTACGGATGCGCCTTTTATCCGTACCAAAAACACGGTTGGCGCGCGCAGCGCGCAAGTCCGTTGGCGACATGCTGCGGTATTTCTGACCAGTATTTAGCTTCACCATCCCAATTCATCATCTTTCGAGTGGCTAAATGGCAATCAAGAATAGCGCGGTAAAAAAAGTCGTGCTCGCCTACTCCGGCGGGCTGGATACCTCGGTCATCCTCAAATGGCTGCAGGACCAGTACGGTTGCGAGGTGATCACGTTCACCGCCGATATCGGCCAGGGCGAAGAGCTCGAGCCGGCGCGAAAAAAGGCGAAGCAGTTCGGCGTCAAGAAAATCTTCATCGACGATCTGCGCGAGGAATTCGTGCGCGACTTCGTCTTCCCCATGTTCCATGCCAACGCCATCTACGAGGGCGAATACCTGCTCGGCACGTCGATCGCCCGCCCGCTCATCGCCAAGCGCCAGATCGAGATCGCGCGCATGACCGGCGCCGATGCCGTCTCGCACGGCGCCACCGGCAAGGGCAATGACCAGGTGCGCTTCGAGCTCGGCTATTACGCTCTGGAGCCCGACATCCGCGTTATCGCACCATGGCGCGAATGGGATCTCGGCTCGCGCGACAAACTGGTCAAATACGCCGAGAAGCACGGCATCCCGGTGGAAGGCAAAAAGAAAGGCGGTTCGCCCTACAGCATGGACGCGAATCTGCTGCACATTTCCTACGAGGGGCGCATCCTGGAGAACCCGGCCAAGGAGCCGGAAGAGGACATGTGGCGCTGGACCGTATCGCCCGAGAACGCGCCGGCCCGCGCCGAATATGTCGAGCTTGAGTACAAGCAGGGCGACATCGCCGCCATCAACGGCAAGAAGCTGTCGCCGGCGACGGTGCTTCAAACCCTCAACAAGCTGGGCGGCAAGCACGGCATCGGACGGCTGGATCTGGTCGAAAACCGCTACGTCGGCATGAAGTCGCGCGGCTGCTACGAAACCCCCGGCGGCACCATCATGCTGCGCGCGCATCGCGCCATCGAGTCGGTGTGCCTGGACCGCGAGGTCGCCCATCTCAAGGACGACCTGATGCCGCGCTATGCCGCGCTGATCTACAACGGCTACTGGTGGAGCCCCGAGCGGCGCATGCTGCAGACCATGATCGACGCCTCGCAGGCCAATGTGAACGGCTGGGTGCGGGTCAAACTGTACAAGGGCAACGTGATCGTCGTCGGCCGCGACTCGAAGACCGATTCCCTGTTCGATCCGAACATCGCCACCTTCGAGGATGACCGCGGCGCATACGATCAGATGGATGCCGCCGGCTTCATCCGCCTCAACGCGCTGCGCATGCGCATCGCGGCGAATCTGCGCCAGCGTTCGAAAAAATCGTAGACGCCGCCGGAAGGCGATTCGCCTTCCCGTTGCTACGAAGTTGCGATGTTGCGCGGACGAAATGCCGCCCGTCCGCAATCGGCGATCTTGGAAAGAAGCAAACCCCAAACCGTTGTTGCCTTTATCCATAACCATGATTTTGGTACGGATGCGCTTTTCATCCGTACCAAAAACATGGTTGGCGCGCGGAGCGCGCAATGGTTGCGCGCATACATCGGCAGACGCGGGAGGATACGTCGGACTGCGGCTAACTAGCTTGCGCGGACGGCGTCCCGTCCGCGCGGATCACCGATTGCGCGCGGATGAAAAACATATCCGCGCACAATCGGCGATCTTGGATAAAAGCCAACCCGAGCGGTTATTGCCTTTATCCGGGTGCCGCCCCGTTCAAGCTGCCTTCTTGCGATTGAGTTCCAGCCGGGCGTCCACTAACGCAACGATCTCGTCGAGTACCTTGGACTGCATGCCCTTTTGCGCCGCGACGGTCTTGACTAGGCGGTCCACCCGCTCGATGTTGAGCGCGCCGCCGAATAGGGCGCGCGCCGCGGAGGACGGGCTGGCGAGCCCTTGTGCGGCGGCGGCATATTTTTCGAACGGCACCATGTCCTTTTCTTGAGCGCCCAAAGACACGCACAGCTTCACCACCCAGTTGTAGGTTGCACGCGTGGCTTCGAGGTCGCTGTGCACGGCTTCCTTGATCGACCGCATCGCGTCCTTCTGGATGCAGCGATAATTGCCGGCGCAAAGCATCGCCCATTTTGCCAGCGGCACGAACACGGAGTCGTGCACCTTGAGCTTGACCGGCAGCTCGACCAGGCCGGAGCCGGTATCGAAGCGCACGGCTTCGATGTCCGCCTGGAGCTGGCGCAGCATCGCGGTGTGCGCGTCCGAATCGAAGCGCGCGCATTTGAAGTTGGTCGGCAACCGGACTTGCAGCACGTTCACCTTGTCCTCCGGCGGGCGGAAGGCCTGCGGGTCCGGGCTGCACAGCGTCATCAGCTTGGGATCAAAACTGTCCCACACGCTCGCGTCGGTGTAGGCGCCGCGGCAGGCATCGGCATTGAGCCCGGGAATGCGCTTGAGGTAAGGCAGCGGCGGCATGTTCATGATCGACATGCACGGCACCTTCGATTTCGCCACCGCGTCGAGCAGCTCGCGCACACCGGGCGACTTGTACTGCGGTTCCTGCATGGCCAGCGCGACCAGGTCGTAGTCCGACGGATTGACCCCTGCCGTGCCACAGGCGGTCAGCTTGCCGGGGGCCTTGCGCGAATCGAGCTCAACCAGGCCTTCGCGGCCCTTGACCGGCAGGCGCACGATCGCGCCTTCCTTGTTGATCAGTTCCGCTTCGGCGGGCAGGCACACCAGCTTCACTGCATGCCCCGCGAGCGCCAGCTTGGTTCCCAAGAGCGAGCCGTACGACGCGCCCAGGATCAGAATGTTGTAGATCTTTTTCATGCAAGTCTCCTTTTGAGTGGCGGTAGCTTGTGGGATTCCGTGTTCCGGATTATGAAATTCCACATTGCGTGCTGGAATCGCTATAGTACTCACATCGCTGCCACAGGGCAACCGACATGAGCGTCGCGCGAGCCGCGGTCACACTATGCAGCCTGCGCATCGCAGCGATCACAGGCTGGTATAATTCGCCGATGCGCTGTTTCCGGCGCGCTGTTTCCGGCGCAGGCGACCAACCACCCGACGCAATAAAGGCAAAGCATGCCCTCCTTCGACATCACTTCGGAAGTCAACAAGGTCGAACTGAAGAACGCGATCGAGCAGTCGAACAAGGAGATCGCGAATCGCTTCGATTTCAAAGGCTCGGATGCGCGGATCGAACAGTCCGAGCTCACCCTGAGCGTCTATGCCGACGACGAGTTCAAGCTGAAGCAGGTGATGGACGTGTTCACCGGCAAATGCGCCAAGCGCGGCGTGGACGTGCGCGCGCTCGAACCGAAGGAAATAGAAAAAATCAGCGGCGACAAGATCAAACAGACGGTCGAGGTCAAGAACGGCGTGGAGTCGGAACAAGCGAAGAAGATCGTCAAACTGATCAAAGACAACAAACTGAAGGTGCAGGCGAGCATCCAGGGCACTGCGGTGCGCGTTTCCGGCGCCAAGAAGGACGATCTGCAGACGGCGATCCAGTTGGTCAAAAAATCCGTTACCGATATCCCGCTGCAGTTCCAGAATTTTCGGGACTAGGCCAAGGCGACGGCAAGATTGCGTCGTCCGTCCCGCACGAGGGCGTATTCATCCGCCCCTTTTTATCTGCGATCAAGCCCCTCGATCCAGCGCGCGTAAAGTCGCGCTGCCACGCCGTTCAAAACCGCTACCCGAGCCTGCAGGTGGCTGTCGATCTCGCTCACCGGCTGCACCGTCGCGCAAGCCGAGCGTTCTATCTCCTTTCTTCCCGACTGACACCAGCTCCGGATCATCTCCTGCGTCATCTCGACGTGGCATTGCATGCCGAGGTGCTTGCCCAGCGCAAAGGCCTGATTGCCGCAGTGCGGACTGGATGCGACGCGCGTGGCCCCCGGCGGGATGCTGAAGGTCTCGCCATGCCAATGAAAAGAGAGAAAACCCCGCTTATCACCAAACCACGCGCGCGCCTGCTCGTTGTCTGCAACATCCACCCGGCCCCAGCC
>Ga0208080_1001563_pt1 | contig 11171 bp, 9 predicted proteins | sample NGESurdeep092012_3_FD_184476 | JGI IMG/M metagenome (GOLD analysis project Ga0208080, IMG submission 184476) | Arctic peat soil microbial communities from Barrow, Alaska - NGEE Surface sample 210-3 deep-092012 (SPAdes) | ecosystem: Environmental > Terrestrial > Soil > Wetlands > Peat ...
ACCGCCTGCTGCGGGAAGGTCACCGCGAAGCGATAGGCGCGCACCGCGCCCGGGCCGAACGTGCCCAGATCGACGCCCGAGAGTCCGGCCAGCAACCCATCGTAGAGGCGCTGCGGGAAGCCGGCGGTGGTGACGTCCGTGACCGTCAGCCGCAGCGTCCGCGCCAGGCTGCCGCCGGCGGCGCCGGGTACGTCCACGAGGCGGCTGGTGAAGAGCGTGAACCGCCCCGGGGCAGAGCCGTCGTTGGTCACGATCACACTGCCCGTGACGGTCTCACCCGGCGTCAGACCCTTGGCGCCCAAGACAGCCGAGCCTTCGGCGACCGCCAGGGACCCGCTGGCGAACGCGCCCCGAGGGAGCGCCGTGGAAGCTGCCGACCACTGTGCCAGGGCACCGGCGCACACCGCGGCCGTCACCACGAGGACGAGCAGCGTCGCGACGATGCGGAACCCCCTGGCTCTGTGCTGCTTCGCCGCACCATCCATGGTACTGCTCCCAGACCCCCTTCGCGAGCGCCCGAGGCGTCCGCGTCGTGGTACTTCGGTCTAGGAGAGACATCGGCCGCGCGATTCCCGTTCCACATGGGCACGTGGGGCACCCTTGCCGGGTAAGCGGCCCCCGCAGAACGGGCGCAGAAGCGGGTGTGGAGAAAGGCGGCGGACGGCGAGTCGAGCCGGCGGGGGACCGCGCCTCCGCCGGGCGATCACCAGGTGGTGATCGTGACCGCCAGAGGGATGTCGTACACGTAGTAGGCGGTCGTGAAGCCCGTGTAGGTGACGGTCAGCAGGACGTGCGGACGGTAGATCTGGCCGACGACCCATCCGCTGCCGTTGGCCCTCATGCGAACGTTTGCCTGACGCTGCAGGTCGAGGGCGACCGTCAAGGGGTTGCTGCCGCCGGTGGTGGTGGTGGCGCTGAAGCTCACATCGTAGATCGGCTGCTTGCCCGTCGCCGCGTCGGCGACGTACGTCGCCGTGATCGTGACTTGGGTCACGGCGGCGTCGAGGAAAGCGGCCGGAGTCTTGACGGTGAACGCGCGGTTGAACGTGTACGTCGTGCCGGTTGCCCGGAGCCCGCCCATGTCGAGCGTGAGGCTCTCATCCAGCCCCGCGGCGCACAGGGGGCCGATTCCCGGGACTTCCCTGTCCCGACGGCCCCGCGCGAGTGCCGCTTGCGCTCCGTCCTCGCCGCCTGGCGACGAGGCCCGAAACCGTGTGGTCTGCTTTGACAACGACCCGTCTACGAGGTGGATCGCGGGGCACGGTATCGGCAGCTGGGCGTGCGACTTTAGGACGGATTTGAGCCTGAGTAGACGGATGTGCTAGGTACGGGATCCTAGAGAGCCTGGGTATCGGCGCCGCCGAGTCGGTCGGAAGTGCGGTGCGTTCTCAGAGGGGGGCGCGGGGGGCGAAGCTCCGTACCGCGCCGTGCGCGGGAGCACCGGCGGCCTGCGCCGCAACCGCGAGGTCGCGGCGCCGGGGCCGGCGCGGCAAGCGCACGAGATGCCCGGCGCAGCGGCAGTCGCCGGCGCCGAAGCGGCGCGAGCGGCGCGAAGCGCCGGGCAGCGCCGCCAGAGCGCCGGCGAGCTCGCACTCCCCCGCCGCGCCGTCCACGAGCCAGGCGCGGCGCGCCGGGAAGGCCGTGAACAGGTAGTCGGCGTGCCAGCGCAGCGGCTTGTCGGGCGCGAGATGGCGCGCGACGCGCGTCCGGCGCGTCCGCGCGGCGCTGCCCACGTAGGCGTACCAGCCGCGTTCGAACACGACGGGGCCGAGCGCGCCGACCGGCACAGTCGTCTGCCGCGGCACGTAGGTCAGGACGACGTACAGACGCGGGGCGCCGGCGTTCACGGACGCCACCTCAGCCGCCCGACGGGGCGCCGCCCGCCGGCTTGCCGCCGCGCGGCGGCACGGGGCTGCCGCGCAGCCGTCGTGAGCCGCGCGACATGCCGCCGCGCCGCGGCTGGCAGCGCGGGCAGTAGTGCGTGCCCCGGCCGCCCGCCTCGAGCCGCCTCACCGTGGCGCCGCAGACCCGGCACGGCTCGCCGGTGCGCTGGTAGACGTTGAGGATCTCCTGGAAGCTGCCGCGCTGCCCGGCCGGGTCGACGAAGCTCTCGATCGACGAGCCTTCGTGGTCAATCCCGGCCTGCAGGGTCTCGAGCAGAGCCGCGTGCAGGCGCCGCGCCTCACGCGGCCCCACGCTCCCCGCCGCGCGCAGCGGGTGCAGCCGCGCGCGAAACAGCGCCTCGTCGGCGTAGATGTTGCCCACGCCGGCGATGCGCCGCTGGTCGAGGAGGAACGACTTGAGCGGCGCGCTGCGGCCCTCGAGGGCCCGGCGCAGGCAGGCAACGCTGAAAGCGTCGCCGAACGGCTCCGGGCCCATGCCGGCGAAGAACTCGCCCTCGGCCGCCGGGTCGAAGGCCCAGAGGCGGCCGAAGCGCCGCACGTCCTGGAACGCCAGGTCCGTCCGCTGATCGAGCCGCCAGACGAAGCGCGGCGGCCGGTCCGCCGGTCCGGGACTGAAGAGCAGCTGACCGGTCATGCGCAGGTGAATGACCGCCGTCGTGGGGCCGGCCCCCAGCCCCGGTGCGCCGGCGCGCGTGCTCTCGACCGCGCTCAGGTCGACGATGAGGTACTTGCCGCGACGGCGCAGACCGACGACGCGCCGGCCGGCGAGCAGAGCGCGAAGCTCCGTCTCGCTCTGCTCGCTCACCGTCGCGTCGTTGACGATCACCTCACGCACCAGGAGGCCCGGCAGGCAGGTGAGCAGCCGGCGACGGACGGTCTCGACCTCGGGCAGCTCGGGCATCAGTCGTCTCCGAGGCGGACAGGCGGTGGTTCCGCGTCGACGTCCTCCCGCTCCCCCGACCGATCCTTCAGGAAGGCACGGGCCTCCGCGGCCGTCGTGATCTCGCCGGCCGCGACCTCCTCTTCGAGGGCGTCCAGCGCCTGCCCCACCGCAACGCCGGGCTCGAGCCCGAGCAGCTCCATCACCTCGTGGCCGCTGAGCACCCGCGGCACGGGCGCCTTGCCGACCGCCGTCCACACCGAGCGCGCCACGCGGTAGTGCCGCGCCATGGACGTGAGCGACGTCTTCTCGCCGCGCGTCGCCAGCCGGTCGCACAGCGAGACCACGACCGCCTCGAACACCCAGGGGCTCACGTCCCGGCGGTACCGCGCGAGGGCGCGCCGCGTGAGCGGCTGCTCGCGCACGAGGAAGCCCAGCCGCAGGTGCTGACGGATGAGCGTGCCGAGATAGGCCGCGAAGCGGTTGCTCATCCTGAGACGAGCCGCGATGGCGGCAGCCATCTCACGACCGATCTCGTCGTGGCGCCAGAAGAGTACGCGGCCCTCGTCGTCGACCTTGCGTGCCGCCGGCTTGCCGATGTCGTGCAGCAGCACCGCCCACGACACCGGCACGAGCGGCGCCACCCCGGCCAAGCCGGCGTCGGAGGGCGGCGTCAGGTGCCCGACGCCCCCGAGCTGCTCGACGACGCCGCGTACGTAGGTGAGCGCCTCCAGGGTGTGCTCGAACACGTCGAGGTGGTGGTACGGACTCTGCGCCACCCCGCGCAGCCCGTCGAGCTCGGGCAGGATCACCGTGAGCGCCCCCCACACGGCGAGGTCACGGAAGGCCGCGGCCGCTGCGCCGGTGGCCAGCACCGCCGAGAGCTCGTCCCGGAGGCGCTCGCCGCTCACTGCCGCGAGACCGGCGGCGGCGCGCAGCGCCGCCGCCGTAGCGGCCGTGTCCGGCACGAGGTCGAACCCGCGCGCCAGACGGGCGAGACGCACGACCCGCAGCGGGTCGTCGTCGAGCACCGAGGACGAGCAGAGCCGCAGCCGGCCGGCGGAGAGGTCGTCGAGGCCGCTCAGCGGATCGACGAGCTCGTCGCCGTCGAGCGCCCGAGCCATCGCGTCGACCGTGAAGTCGCGGGCGCGCAGGTCGGCCTCCAGCCGGGCGCCCCGCGTCGCCGGGTCGGGCGCCGCAGTCACCGGCGTACCCGCCTCACCCCTCAGCGGGGCGACGTCGACGTGCATGTCGCCGAGCACGAGCCGCCAGGTGCCGAACGCGTCTGACGAGGCGAACACGGCGCCGCCGAGCCGGTCCGCCAAGCTCCTCGAGAACGGCTCGGCGGCGCCGTCCACGACGATGTCGACGTCGCGGACCGGAAGGCCCAGCAGCTCGTCGCGCAGGCAGCCGCCGACGAGCCAGCCGGCTTCTCCGGGGCCCAGGGCGGAGCGGGCCGCCGCCGTGACCTCGTCGGGCGACGGCGGTGGAGCGCTCCCGTCCGGACGGCCGCTCACGGGCGCGTCAGGCCGCGGGGCCGGCGCCGCGGTAGCGGCGCACCACCCGCGGCCCCACGTCGCAGGCGACCTCGTAGTTGATGGTCTGCAGCAGCTGCGCCACCTCTTCGCAGAGGATGCGCGGCGCGTGCGGGGCGTCGCGGCGGGGAGCGGCCACCCCCGTCCACGCCTCGCCGGCACGACCCTCGACGCCGTCTCCCGCCGCGCCGAAGAAGACGACCTCATCGCCGGGCCTGCCCCCGTCGTCGGGCAGCCGTACGGTGAGCTGGTCCATGCTGATCGTGCCGGTGATGCGGCAGCGCCGCCCGGCGACCAGCACCTCGCCGCGGTTCGTGAGCAGCCGGCTCACGCCGTCGGCGTAGCCGACGGGCACGATGCCGATGCGCGCCGGCTCGTCGGCGACGAAGCGTCGCCCGTAGCCCACCGATTCGCCGGGCGCGACCACGCGCACGCCGGCGACGTACGAGCAGAGCTTCAGCGCCGGCCGCAGGTCGTCCTTGAACGGGTCGTCGTTGCTCGGGGCCAGGCCGTACATGGCGATGCCGGTGCGGATCATGCCGAAGTGGGTGCGCGGTCCGCGTAGCGTCGCCGCGCTGTTCGCCGTGTGGCAGAGCAGGCCGGGGTAGAGAGCCGCAAGCTCGCCGGCCAGCGCCGTGAAGCGCCCGAGCTGATATTCGAAGAACGTGGTGCCCGCCTCGTCGGCGGTGGCGAAGTGGCTCATCAGACCGATCAGCAGGCCGTCCCGGGCAGCCCCGGCGCAGAGCACCCGGGCCTCCTCCTCGGTGACGCCCAGACGGCCCATGCCGGAGTCGAACTTCACGTGGACGCGGGCGCCCAGCCGCCTTGCCGCGGCCAGGAACGGCGCCGACCAGACGACGACGTCGGCGCCGGCCGCCACGGCGGCCTCCAGCTCCGCGCCGGTCATGGGCCCGAAAATGAGGATCGGCGCCGTAGACCCCGCCGCGCGCAGTTCCTCCGCCTCGGCCACGGCGGCGACGCCGAGCCAGGTGGCGCCGGCCTCGAGCGCCGCGCGCGCCGCGGGTACCGCGCCGTGCCCGTACCCGTTCGCCTTGACGACGGCGCAGAGCACGGCGCCGGCCGGCAGGTCGCGCATCAGCCGGCGTACGTTGTGGCGGATGGCCTCGAGGTCGATCTCGGCCAGCGCCCGGTGACGGCCGGCCAGCATCTACAGGTCCAGAAGCTTCATGATGTCGTGGCGCGTGATGAGACCGACCACGGCGTCGTTCTCATCGACCACCGGCACGCGATCGAAGTGATGGCGCAACATGATCGTCCCGGCGGTGCGGGCCGGGTCGTCCGGGCCGATGGTCTTGACCTTGTCGCGGTGGGTCATGAGCTGCTCCACGTTGGCGGCGGCGGCCTTCTCCAGCTGCTCCTTGAACTTCTTCTGGCTGCCCAGATAGATGATGCTGTCGAAGAGCTCGAAGTAGTGCGGGTACTGGACGTCGGCGTCGAGCGCCATGAGGTCGCCCTCGGTGACGATGCCGGCCAGCTTGCCGTCCTTGACCACGGGCACGCCGCCGACGCGCTTCTCGCGGAACAGGGCGGCGAGGTCCTTGACGGAGAGCTCGGGAGCGACGGTGATGACCGGCGTGGTCATGATGTCGCGGGCGAGGACCTCGCCCGCGGCCGGCTGCTCAGTGGTGCTCATGCGCTTCCTCCTGTGGGCCGGCCTTGAGCCGCTCGACGGCGGCCGGCAGGAACTGGATGACGTCGCCGGCGACCATGCCCTCGGTGCCCACGGCGTTTTCGGCGGCGAGGTCGGCGGCCAGGCCGTGCAGATAGGCGCCCAGGCAAGCCGCCTCCGTCGCTCCCAGGCCCTTGGCGAGCTGGGCGACGATGACGCCGCTCAGCACGTCGCCCGTGCCCGGCGTGGCGAGGCCGGGGTTGCCGGTCGGGACGACGTAGGCCCGCCCCGACGGGTCGGCGACGATGCTCGCCTCGCCCTTGAGGAGCACGGTCGCGCCGCTGCGCTGCGCGGCGGAGCGGACGCACTCGAGACGCTGGGCCGCCACCTCGTCGGCCGGACGGCCGAGCAGGCGGCCCAGCTCGCCCTCGTGAGGCGTGAGGACCGTCGGCATCTTGCGGTCGGCAAGGAGCTCAGGCCGGTCGCCGAGCGCGTAGAGCCCGTCGGCGTCGAGGAGCAGCGGCCGGTCCAGGCCGAGCAGCTCGCGCGCCAGGAGCTGCGCCTCGTCGCCGCGGCCCAGACCCGGTCCCACGGCCACGGCTTTGAGCCCGGCGGCCTGACCGAACAGCGCGCTGCGCGCCGCCGCCGTGAACTGACCGGCGGCGCCGGGCGCCTCGACGGTGATGACCTCGAGGAAGGGATTCTCGCCGCCCGCCCCCTGCGGCAGGGCGGCGTGCACCAGCCCGGCCCCCGCGCGCAGCGCCGCCATCGCCGTCATGTGGGCGGCGCCGGTCATGCCTCTGGAGCCGCCGATCACGAGCACCGTGCCGACCGAACGCTTGTGATCGAGCGCGCCCTTGGGCACCAGGAGCGGCGCCAGACCATCCGCGGTGAGAAGCCAGACGTCGGTGTCGTGGTCGCACCGCGGCGGGATGCCGATCGGCGAGACGATGACCTCGCCGCTGAACGTCCCGCCGGGCGTGACGAAGTGGCCGATCTTGGCGGCGTGCAGCGCCATCGTGAGGTCGGCGAAGACGGCCGGCCCGTGGATGGCGCCGGTGCTCGCCCCCACCCCGCTGGCGATGTCGACGCTGACCACCGCCCCGGGGGCCTCGTTGATGAGCTCGATGGCCGCGGCGGCGGCGCCCTTGGCCGCCCCCGTGAACCCGGTGCCGAAGATGGCGTCGACGACCACGTCGGCCATCTCGACGATCATGATGGCATCCTCGGCCGGGGCGCCCTCGGCGTCGAAGGCTTCGCGGACATCGACGCCGAGCTTGTCGAGGATGTCGAGATTGAGCTTCGCGTCGCCGGCGTACTCGCCGGCGGGGGCCAGCGTGAACACGGTGACCTCGACGCCGGCGCTGAAGAGCTCGCGCGCCACCACGAAGCCGTCGCCGCCGTTGTTGCCCTTGCCGGCAAACACGACGGCCTCCTCGGGTTCGTACCGCTGGAGGATCTCGTCGGCCACCGCCAGCCCGGCGCGTTCCATCAGATGACCGCCGGGGATGCCGACGCCCTCGATGGCGGTGACGTCGATCTGCCGCATCACGTCCGCGGTGTACAGGCCGAGCAGCAGAGACTCATCCATCGGCGTCCTCCTTCAGGGCGGCGGCCACGGCGTAGGCCATGCCGCCGGTATGGCTCAGCGAGACCTCGACGCGCGTGACCCCCAGATGGGCGGCGATGCGGGCGACGTCTCCGTGCAACGCGATCAGAGGCTTGCCTCCGGAGAGTACCTCGATGTCGCGCCACACGAACCCGATGATACCGATTCCGAGCGCCTTGCCCACAGCCTCCTTGGCGGCGAAACGCGCCGCGTAGCGCGGAAAGGCGTCGGCGAAGTCGTCGCAGTAGGCGCGCTCCTGCTCGCTGAAGAGCCGCTCGTAAGCGCGCGGCAGGCGCTCCAGCAGGCGCCGGATGCGGGCCGCCTCGATGACGTCGATGCCGAGGCCGAAGAGCAGGCCGCCGCGCGGGATGGCGGGGAACCCGCCCGCCATGTCGCCCGGCGACTTCACTCCACCGTCACGGTCTTCGCCAGATTGCGCGGCTGGTCCACGTTGAGACCCTTGATCGCGGCGATGTGGTAGGCCAGGAGCTGGAGCGGCACCACGGTGAGGATGGGCGCCAGGTGGTGGTCGCAGCGTGGCACCCAGAGGACGTCGCGCGACAGCTCGCCGATGACCTCGTTGCCGTCGGTGGCCACGGCGATCACGTCGGCGCCGCGGGCGCGCACCTCCTCGATGTTGCTGACCAGCTTGGGGAACACGGGCCCGTCGTCGGCGACCACGACCACCGGCGATTCCTTGTCGAGCAGGGCGATGGGCCCGTGCTTCATCTCTCCGGCGGCGTAGGCCTCCGTGGGAATGTAGCTGATCTCCTTGAGCTTGAGGGCGCCCTCGAGGCACACAGCGAACCCCATGCCGCGGCCCAGGTAGAGGAAGAAGCGCTCGTCGTGGTAGCGCTGCGCGATCGCGGTGACGGCCGTGTCGCGTTCGAGCAGCTGCTGGACGAGCTCGGGGACGGCGCGCAGCTCGTGGCCGAGCCGCTTGAGCTCGTCCTCGGCCCTCACGCCGCGCGCCCAGGCCAGGCGCAGGGTGAGCAGCAGCAGGGCGGCGACCTGGGCGGTGTGCGTCTTGGTCGCCGCCACGCCGATCTCCAGGCCGGCGCGCGTGTAGAGGACGTAGTCAGCCTCGCGCGTGGCCTGGCTGCCCATGACGTTGCAGAGCGCGAGGACCGGCGAGCCGGCCTCCCGGGCGAGCCGCATGGCGGCGAGCGTGTCGGCCGTCTCGCCCGACTGCGTGATGCCGATCACCAGCGTGTCGGGGTCGAAGACGGGCTCGCGGTACCTGAACTCGCTGGCCACGTCGATCTGCACCGGCACGCGCGCCAGCTGCTCGATGGCGTAGCTCACGATGAGGCCCGCGTGATACGAGGTGCCGCAGGCGACGATGAAGATGCGCCGCAGGCGGCGCAGCATCTCGTCGCCCATGCCGACCTCGCTCAGGTCGACGGTGCCGTCTTCGAGCAGCCGGCCGGCGAGCGTGTCGCGAAGCGCCGCCGGCTGCTCGTGGATCTCCTTGAGCATGAAGGTCTCGTAGCCGCCCTTCTCGGCGGCGGCGTCGTCCCAGGGCACCACCGTCTTCTCGCGCACGAGCGGCGAGCCGGCGACGTCGCAGAACTCCGCGCCGTCGGCGCGGAGCGTGACGACGTCGCCGTCCTCCAGGACGATCACGGTGCTGGTGTGCGTCAGAAACGCGGGGATCGCCGAGGCGAAGAACATCTCGCCGTCGCCGACACCGACGATCAGCGGCGCCTGGTCGCGGGTGCCCACGACGATGTCGGGCTCGTCGGCGGAGACGGCGCAGAAGGCGTAGTGGCCGTCCAGCAGGCCGACCGTGTCGCGCACCGCGGCGGTCAGGCCGCTGCCGAGGTGCTCCTCGATGAGGTGCGCCACGACCTCGGCGTCGGTCTCGCTCTTGAACTCATGCCCGCGCGCGCAGAGCTCGGTGCGCAGCTCCTTGTAGTTCTCGACGATGCCATTGACGACAATGGAGACTTTGCCTGTGCAATCGTCGTGCGGGTGCGCGTTCTCGTAACTCGGCCGGCCGTGCGTCGCCCAACGGGTATGGCCGAGACCGACGGTCGCCTTCGACGCGTTAGGCCCCGCGGCCGCGAACAGCGCGTCGAGGTTGCCGACCGAGCGCACTGTCTGCAGGCCGCCGTCCTCGATGAGGACGATGCCCGCCGAGTCGTAGCCGCGGTACTCCAGCCGTTTCAGGCCGTCGAGGATGATGGGCTTGCCGGGGCGTCGCCCGACATAGCCTACGATGCCGCACATGCGTGCTCCCTTCTGCGGGTATGGCGCAGGCGGGCAGGCTGCGGACGGCACCTTCGGGCCGTTTTGTTCCGCCGTCGCCGGCGGGTTTTGACGACTCGATATCGACCGTGCCGGGCCGGGAGGCATCCGCCGAGTCTTTCGATGAACCTCCACCTCGTCACCCGCGCGGGGCAGCCCCTTCGGGGCTTCGCGCGCGGGCCAGGCGCTCAGGTTGCTCTTCGGGTGTCCGCGCCGCCGGTCTGCTGTATGCGGGCTATTCTAGCGCTTCGGCGTCGCGCCCGTTGCTGCCAGGGCGGCCGGCGTGCTACGTGAGGTGCGCCTCGACCACGGCGACGATGCGCGAGCAGGCGCCCTCGACGTCGTCGTGCGTGGGCGCCTCGGCCATCACGCGCACCAGCTCTTCGGTGCCGGAGGTTCGCACGAGGATGCGGCCGCAGCCGTCCAGGCGGCGGGTCTCTTCGTCGACCGCCGCCCACACCGCGGCGGCCCCGTCCAGGGCCTTCTTGTCGCGCACGCGCACGTTGACCAGCTTCTGCGGCAGACGCGTCATGACCCGTGCGGCCTCGGCGAGCGCAACGTCCATCTCGCGCAGCGCCTGCAGCAGGAGCAGCGCCGTGGCCAGACCGTCACCGGTGCTGCACACGTCGCGGTTGATGATGTGGCCCGACTGCTCGCCGCCCAGGAGGTAGTCGCCCTCGAGCATCTTCGCCACCACGTAGCGGTCGCCGACGTCGGTGACGAGCACCTCGATGCCCTCGCGCTGCATGGCGAGGTGGAAGCCCAGGTTGGTCATCACCGTCGTGACGACGGTGTCGCGACGCAGCTTGCCCTGCGCCTTGAGGTGCCTGGCGAGGATGGCGATGATGAAGTCGCCGTCCACGAGCGCGCCGGCGGCGTCGACGGCGAGCACGCGGTCGCCGTCGCCGTCGAAAGCCAGGCCGAGATCGAAGCCGTCGGCGGCGACGATCTGCTGGAGCGCGCCGATGTGCGTGGAGCCGCAGCCGGCGTTGATGTTGGTCCCGTCAGGCTCGGCGAAGAGCACGGTGACGTCCGCGCCCGACTCCGCGAGCGCCAGCGGCGCCGCCTGCGACATGGCGCCGTGGGCGCAGTCGATGGCGATCTTTATCCCGCTGAGATCCAGCGGGATGCGCTTGACGACTTCCCACACGTAGCCCTCGACGGCGCCCTCAAGGTGCTCGGCGCAGCCGAAGCGGTCGCCGGCGAGGGACTGCAGATCGTGGTGCGCGATGTGCGCCTCGATCTCCGCTTCCTCCTCGTCGCAGAGCTTGACGCCGGCGCCGGAGAAGAACTTGATGCCGTTGTCGGCGAAGGGGTTGTGCGAGGCGCTGATGACGACGCCGGCGTCGGCGCCACGCTGGTG
>Ga0208080_1001565_pt1 | contig 11156 bp, 8 predicted proteins | sample NGESurdeep092012_3_FD_184476 | JGI IMG/M metagenome (GOLD analysis project Ga0208080, IMG submission 184476) | Arctic peat soil microbial communities from Barrow, Alaska - NGEE Surface sample 210-3 deep-092012 (SPAdes) | ecosystem: Environmental > Terrestrial > Soil > Wetlands > Peat ...
TACGTGGACGGCTCTTCGTAACAAACCAACGGCTGGTGTTCCATCCTGATTGGCGATACCGGGCATTGCGGCGGTCAGGGTGGGAGATCGAGTTGCATCAGGTAGATCGAGCCGAAGTCGTGGATTGCAAACTACGGTCACTCCTGGGCCGTCGTAACTGGATGGCTGGAATTCGAATTGACGCAGGCGAAGCCGAGACCAAGACGCTGGTGGTGAGACCCAAGCTGGCCGAGCCAGTGGCGGCAGCGATCAATGCAGTCTTGATCGTTGAGGATGTAGGGCTGGCGATCTAACCGAGACCGTTACCTTCACTGGTCGGGGGCACCCCGTAGCCGCTTCGAAGTTGGTGGCTACGACCTGCGGGCCGACCGGCTCCTTGGCGTCGATTCCCCACGAGCAATCGGTCGCTATAGTCTGCGTTCGACCTAGCGAAGGGTAAGGGTATGACAGGGACGCTGGTGGTTGGCGGGACCGCGGGACTAGGCCGCGAAGTCGCACAACAGTGCGTCGACCGAGGCGAGCGCGTCGTGGTCGCCGGCCGCGATGCTGAGCGGGCAAGAAGGGTGGCGGAAGAACTCGGCGGTGACACGACTGGGATCGCTGTCGACCTCGCCGCACCAGAGACGATTGCGAGTGCCCTTGGCGACGTCGGGCGCGTCGACCACCTTGTGATCTCAAGTGCGGAGGGTTATCCAAACGCTCTTCGAGACTACGACGTGGCTCTCGCCAGTCGACTCGTCACCATCAAACTAGTTGGCTACACGGAGGCAATTCACGTCCTCGGCCCTCGTTTTGGCCCGTCAGCGTCCGTCGTACTTTTTGGTGGTCAAGCCATGATGCGCCCCTATCCGGGTTCGACCATGGTCACGACGTCGAATGCCGGAGTGTCCGGGTTGGTTCGGACCCTCGCCAGCGAACTGGCCCCGGTGCGGGTAAACGCCGTGCACCCAGGCGTGATCGGTGACAGTCCGAGGTGGGTGGATCAGGACACCAGCGCCTCCGTCGCCCGAAGCCCGATCGGCCGCCTTGTGACGATGGCAGAGGTCGCCAACGCCGTTTTGTTCCTACTCGACAACGGCGGGATGAACGGCGTGAACCTCCCGGTCGACGGTGGCTGGCTCCTCCGCTGATATGACGCCGTCGGAAGGCGGTATCCACCTGCTGGACAAGAGGATCAAGATGTCCGGTGATGTCAGCCCGGAGTGCTAGCTCGAGTTTCCTGGATAGCCCGTCGTGAGCTGCTCTCGCCGCAGCTCAGAGCTGGTGTTTGTGTGGAGTTGGTGTAGTACCTAGGTCAGCGCCTCGGGGCGTATTCGTCGAGTCCGAAGAGGTCGTAGAGGCGCTGTTGAATGGGGTCCATCTCCGTGAGCATCCGCCGTGCCCGAGGACGTCCTCGCTCACCTTGGTAGAGCAGCACGGTCTCCTCGATTGCGCCGAGCGTCGAGAGGAGCCGACGCACGCTCATGTCGAGTCCGGACTGTTTGGCTTCTCGCACCATGAGCCGGGCGACAGCGAGGGCGAGTACACAGTAGGAGGCGTGCACTTGCTGGTTGCACCCAGCTCTGTGGAACAGTCAGCATGCGCCTGCCGGGCGGCCATCGAACCCGACCCGACCGGCGATCGAACATCGCCTGTCAGCCCCCAAAGGCGGGTGAGCCTGCCGGGGTTTGCCGGTCATTGGGTCGGTGCCGATGAAGATGCGGATCCGGTACTTGCCTTGTGGCCACTCTTGGACCGATCCACTACCCTTTGTTCTTCTCCGTGTTTGCACGTTGTCTGCGATCGCTTGGCACCCTACGATGGCACTTCGATGACTCTTGCCGAGCGCCTGAGCGCGTTTGCCACAGGGATGCAGCTCGAAGATGTCCCCGAACGGGTGCGCTCCTTCGCCCGCAGCCAGGTGCTCTCCCAACTTGCCGCAGCGCGCGCCACCCTCGGGCATCCCCTCGGCCGGCGGCTGGTGGAAGCCTTCGGCAGCCCCCTGCAGCCGGACGCCAAGGCGGCAGCCTGCTGCCTCGGGACGCTCACGATAGCGCTCGACTACGACGACACCCTGTACGCGGGCCACGTGTCGCACTCCACGGTCGGCGTGCCGGTAGCCTACGCAGGGCCTCTCGGTCTGGACGGAAGGCGCTTCCTCGAAGCGGTGCTGGCTGGGAACGAGTGCGCCTCTCGGGTGGTGGCCGGAGCAACGCTCGGATCGTTCCGCGGGCAGACAGCCGCTTACGGCCATCTGGTAGGTGCCACCGTTGCACGCATGCGAGCCCAGGGGGCGTCCCCCGAACATACCTCCGCAGCGCTGGCCCTGGCCTGTTCGCTACCGCCGCACTCTCTGGCGCCTGCGTTCTTCGGGGGCGACAGCAAGGCGCTGACCGCCGCAGTGGGGATCCGCGCCGCTCTGGACGCCTGCGACGGCGCCGTTGCGGGGCTCAGCGGAGCCGCCGACATACTGGAGCACCCCGAAGGCTTGCTCGCTACTTTCGCAGACGTCCCTCTCCCTGATGCGGTGGTGGAGTCCCTGGGGTCACGCTGGCACACCGAGACCCTGTCGATAAAGCTCTACCCTGCATGTGCCTACCTCGACAGCACCCTCGACGCCGCAGTCCAACTCCACGGTGACATCGAGGCTGCACTGCGCGGTGGCCCCCACGACGATCCCCACGGCGGCCTAACCGGTGACCCCGCCCCCGTCGGGTCCGTGGCCGGGGCCGTAGAGGAGATCGTCGTGAGGTGCTCTTTGTTCACCTTCGGCATGGACATCCGTAGCCGCAGCTACATCAATGGGCCCGCATCCCCCCCCAGCGCGCTCCAGTTCTCCGTGCCCTACCCCGTCGCCGTGACCCTGCTTACCGGTGCCTTCACCCCTGCCGACCTGGCATGGCCGCGACTCGACGATCCAGTGGTATGGGACCTGGCCAAGCGGGTACGTGTCGAACACGACCCCGACCTCACCCGTCATGCCGTGCTCGCGACAGCCCCGCTGGGCGAAGCGCTCCGCCAGGCCGGCCCACGTGCGTCGGCCTGGCTAGCCCGCCTCGGCGGCGAGGAGGAGGCAGCCGCGCTGCTAGAGGCGGCCGGCCGGCCGGCCGCCTCCTTCGAGGAGGCCACGAAGGAGATCGGGGCGATGCTGGAAGTCCGGCTCACCGACGGTCGCACGCTGCGCCGTAGCGTCACGACGCCAATAGGCGCGTCGGGGCCCTCCACACGACGAGACCATCCCACCCTGGCGCGCGGCAAGTTCCTCGGCACCGGTGGGAGCACGAAGGTAGTCGACGCGCTCGAACATCTGGAAGACCTCCGAGCAGACGAGCTGGCCGGCGCGCTGGCCTCGGCTCTCACGATCGTTTGAGCCCGGTCCAAGCCGGGAAGTCCAAGCCGCGCCGTTAGCCTTGCGGATGGCTTCATCGTGTTCGCGCGAGAGCACCATACGCATGTAGGCAATATGGTGGATGGCATCGCAACGAAGAAGGTAGGTTCGCGCTCGACGACATCGCGGGCTGGGCGTCGTCGTCTGAGGCCGACCGGCCAAGGGCGCCTCGGCAGCGCCGTGCAACGGCCTTGCCGGCTCAACCGGCCGGTGGTGGATCGCCCGCCCACGCTGCCAGCGCCCCGCCGACGACTTCGAAGGTGACCGACTGAGCCGGTGACAGTGCCCCAGCCATAAGGTCTCCGTCGTATTCGACCGGCACGGTCTCGTCCCCGGCGGCCTCGATGACCACGTTGCGACCTTTCGCATAGGTCACCTCCGGTTCCCCCAGATGGCGCCCGCCCGCAACCGCCACGAAGAGCTCATCGAGCCGTGCCGGCGAGGGAACCTCGATCGCACAGACGTCGAACAGCCCGTCGTCGAGCACCGAACCCGGCAGCAACTCGAACGAGCCGGCGCGGTGGCGTGCACCACCCAGGGCCACGAGAAGGAGGCGTCCCGTGACCAGGAGCTCGCCGTCGACCAGCACGCGCGCATCGGTGCCCAGGTCGTCCGGGTGGCCGATCAGTTCGAGTGCGGCCTGCTCGTAGCGCCGCCGGCCGGGGACCTCGGGCGTGCTTCGAGCCGCGTCGAGCACGCTGGCCAGGAAACCCGCGCTCGCACCCAGCACTACAGCTTGGTCAAGTTCCACCAGGCGCCCGAGATCCAGCCGGCGCAGTCGCGCCCCGGAATGCTCCGGGCCCAGGACCATCCCCAGTGCCTCCTCCACCGGAGTATCTGCGAACAACGCTCGGTAGAAGGAGTTGCCCGTGCCTCCCGGCACCACGAACAGCGCCGGCGCCTCCCGGCCGTGGCGTTGGCCGACACCTCCCCCGCCCGGCCAACTGCCGGTCCCGCGTGCCATCCCCTCGGCCACTTCACGAACCGTCCCATCCCCGCCCACGGCCAGCACCAGGGCAAGTTCCCGCCCGTCGCCCGGATCATTCCGGACCGCCTCGGAGACGGCCTCGACCGCCTCACCTCGATGTGCCGTGGTGAGGAGCCTCGGCTCGAACCCCTCACACGCCAGTTGCTCTGCGACCTTGCCGGCGAGAGCCAGGGGGGACCCGCCGGCAGTCGGGTTCACCACCACGAGGGCCTCACGGGCCGGACCGCCGCGAGCTGCCCTGGCGCGGGCCGGACCGCTCAAGAGAGGCTATCCGCCAGGCGTTCCGCCATGCGTGCCACGAGTGCCATGATCGTGATCTGCGGGTTCACATGGCACGAGGACGGCAGCACCGAGGCGTCGAACACGAAGAGGTCCGGCACGTCCCATACGTGCCCGAAGGGGTCCACCACCGAGTTCGACGGATCGGTGCCCATCCGTGCGCTGCCCATCGGATGGTAGGCAGACAGGTGAAGGTCCGAGGGGCGCCAACGACCCTCGCGCACGTAGCGGACCTCGGCCGCGGAGCGGATGGAGCCAAGCCCCGGCAGCATCGGGTAGACCTCGGCTGCACCCGCGGCGAAGAAGATCTCGGCGGCCATCGCTATTCCCTCCAAGACCTTCGCGGCATCCCCACGGGTGAGGTTGTAACGGATGGACACCCCGTTCCTACCGAGCGCCCCCACCCGTCCGACCCCGGCATCGCCGATGATCGAACCGCAGGATGCCATATGGGGGTAGAGGGCAAAGAGCGACTTATCGCGTCCCCACCCGGGCAAGGAGCCGGCCGAATAGCCGAGACCCGGTGGCGGGAAGGTCGCCTCGAGCAGTACACCGTCGGAAAGCTTCTCGTCCACGTAGTAGCTCTGCATCGTCCCTCGCCATGCCCTGAGGGGTTCGTCGAACCGGGCGGTCGTCCCGGCCCCGGGGTGGATGACCAGGTTGCGTCCGAGCTGGCGCGAGGAACGTGCCAGGTGCTGGCGTGCGAGGAGGACCGGGGTGAAGACCGCGCCTGCGGCTAGCACCGTGGCGCGGGCATGCACATGCAGCGTGCCGCGTCTGCGGCCCGTCTGCGGATCGAGCACGTCTGCTACGACACCGGCAGCACGCCCGGCTTCGAGGCGGATCTTGCGCACTCTGGCCCCCGAGAACACCCTCGCGCCCGCGGCAGTCGCACGCGGCAGGTAGCTCAGGTGCATGGCCTGCTTGGCATCGACCGGGCAGCCGAACGCGCACACGCCGTGGCCATGACATCCCCTGATGTTCCGGCGGATCGGGCCACCTGAGAGCCCGAGCTGCTCGGCACCCCGACGCATGACTTCGCCGTTGGCGCCGAGAACTTCCTCGGGCACGGGCTGGACGCCGAGCACATCCTCGACCGCCTCGAACCAGGGTGCCATCGCCTCGGGGCCCACCCCGGGGATCCCCGACGCCGCCCACGATGCCAGCACGGCATCCGGCGTGCGGAAGCAAGTGCCCGAGTTGACAACCGTCGTCCCTCCCACGGCACGGCCCATCGGAAGCGATATGACGGGATTGCCCAGGGTGAATGTCAGGCCCCCGTCACGGTAGAACTCGAAGAGGCGTTCTGCGGGGCGGTGGCCCACGATGTCGCCGCGGTGGATAGGCGGGCCCTCCTCCAGCACCACCACGTCGAGCCCCGCGCGAGCGAGCGTGTCGGCAGCGACGGCTCCGCCCGCTCCGGAGCCCACGATTACCACGTCGGCGACGATCTTGGCGTCGGTCACCTCGGGGTACATGATCACCGGCAGGTCGACGGGCGCAGGCGGCCCGGCAGGACCCAGCGCCACCAGCGGTTGGCCGTCATAGCCTATGAGAGCCGCTACCTGTGGATGGGAGGCGTACGCGAGCTGTACCAGAGCTTCGAGCCCGGCCAGGGCTTCGCGCCGCAGCCGGAGGCGGGAACTGCGGCTGTCCTCCACCCATCGGTACCGGCTGTCGGTGTCCAGCCGGTGGAACAGTTCAGGCGGGCGCCCCAACAACGCCGTAAGGTCGAAGCCGACCAGCATCGCCCTCACGAGCCAGCGGGGCTGGCCGCGCAGGCGCCTGAGAAGGGCCTCTATGTCCCCGGCGACACCCAGATCTGCCGCACCCGGTGGGATGGCACCACCTCGGGGCAACAGAGCGTCGCACAGAGCGCCGAGCACCCGGCGCTCGTACCCGCTCAGTGGCCCGGAGCGGGTCGGGTCGTCGCCGCCGTTGATTGCCATATGCCTCCTACCTAGGGGGTGAGCTGCCGCCGAGGGGGACGGCGGTTTCTACCGGTCGGTGCACGCGGCCGCAGGGTAGCGCTCCGCTGACGTCTCCCACCCGAACATGCGGCGGGCCTGATGATTGAGGACAGTGGTGATGGCAGCAAACTCCTTGGGCGTAACGGCGTTCAAGTGGCTGTCCTTGGGTAACAAGCTCCGGACCTGACGGTTCTGGTTCTCATTCGACCCCCGTTGTCAGGGCAAATGAGAGTCGGCGAAGTACACCGGCATGTTGAAGAAGGACTCGAGCTGAGGCCAGGACGCCATCTCCGATTCCAGATCCCAGGTGAGGGAACCGCGAGGGGTCGCCAGCACCGTATCGAACAACTCTGAGAGGCACACCAGTGTGTCGATTGGCGGCCGAGGGAGCGGCGTCCGCTCACGGCCTGCTCCCGATCTCGGCGTGGGCCGTGCCCGTGAGAGTCCAGCGCCGCTCGACCGCCCAGCCGCCCGCGGTCCGGTGCTCGAGCACAATCTCGGCGTCGGCCCGCTCGCTGTTCGTGCAGGTGGCCGGGGAGCCGTCGGGGTCGTGGTACTCGACCGCCACGCTGCGGTCGGCGGGCTGGGAGACCCGCACCCGCAGGCGGCGGCGGCCGAAGCGGACGGTGACGTCCCAGTCGGGGAGCCCGAGGTGGGCCGAGCCGCCGAGGGCGGCGAGCAGGCCGAACCGCGGCAAGTCAACGCCGCCGAGGCGCAGACGCACGAACGGCAGAGGCGGCAGCCGACGCAGGCCGGGACGGCGCGACACCGCTGCCACCACCTCGAGTACGTCGCCGTCGCCGAGGTCGGCGTGCAGCCAACCCCAGCGCTCGGCGTTGCCATGACCGTAGATGCGGGCCGCTCCGCCGGGAGCTCCGTCGAGTTCCAGGGTGCGCCCACCCACGGTGACCGTGCCCCGGAACGACGCGGTCGGCGCCGGGACGATCTGGGCCGAGGGGAGCAGCTCGCGCCGCCACGCCGCCCGCGGGAACGTGTAGAGGGGCGGGCTGTCGTCCTCGTAGGTCAGTTCCCAGGTCGCGCCCTCCGCCTTGCCCGACCGGTTCCCGGGCTCGGCCACGACGTCGCCCGCCGTGAACCACGGCCCCTCGCCGAGCGGCTCGGGACCGAACCGGACCAGCTCGGGGGGACCATCGGGGGGAAACAGGGCCAGCCAGCCGTACCCGCTCGGCGCGCTGCCGTCGCTCGGGGCGCACAGCTCGTGGTGCAGCCACAGCCCAGTGCCGGTGCGCGGGTCGGTAAGTGTGTCGTACCAGACCTCGAGCCGTCCGGGCCTGCCCGACCATCGCCGCGCCTCGAGGTCAGTGTCGTGGCGGAGCAGCCGGAACCCCGCGACGAACGACAGCGTGGTCTCGAACGGGAACCGGGTGAGGGCGGTTCCCACCACCTCGCCGTCCTCGTCGTAGACAGTGCCCGGCAGCGTGGTCCACGCCCGCAGGAGGCGTACCCCTCGGATGGTCTTCCAGCCGTCGAAGCGGTAGCGGTGGCCGTCGTCGGCCACCGTGGTGAACGTGTAGCGCAGCCGGTGGTGGCGGAGGGGGGAGACCTCGAGCGTGCCGGTGATCGGCGTGCCCGACGCCAGCCCCTCGGCGGTCAGCGTCCCGGTGAGGACGCCGACGACGGTGCCGAACGGCGACAGCAGCGTGGGGGTCTCCACCCGGGCGTCAAAGCGGAACGGTCGGTCGACGGTGTCGCCCGACCGTTGCCACCCGCCGACCATCGTCTCGGTGAACTCGAGCCCGGTGCTCATCGACGGACCTCCTTAGTGCTCTCCAACTCCGCCTTCGTCTGCCTGCCGGACGTGGCCGGCAGGCAGCCCACCGCGAAGTGGGCGTCGCGCCACATCCGTTTCCTGAACGGCAACGAAGTTCACCTGTCGGTCCAAGGACCGCTGTCCCTACCTTATCGAGATCCTGCACGCGCCTCCGGGCAGGCCAGGGAGAACACCAGGAGGCTGGCCTCGTGACCGACCTGTGGGGCTCAACAGCTTCAGTTGGATCCTCACCATGACCTGCAGGAGGATCACGCGTGTGTTGTCGTCGATCGTCTACGTGCTGGTCCAGCGTCTCTTTGGTCTGATCGCCCCACGAGGCCGCGGTGAGGCCGCGGTGAGGCCGCGGTGAGGCCGCGGTGAGGCCGCGGTGAGGCCGCGGTGAGGCCGTGGTGAGGCCGCGGTGAGGCCGCGGTGAGGCCGCGGTGAGGCCGCGGTGAGGCCGCCAACGACATCGAGCTGGTTGGCTTGCGCCAGAAGTTGCAGTGCTAGGTCGCTAGGTCATTCGCCCTCGGTTGGAGCCGAAGGACCGAGTAGTGCTCGCCGCACTGGCTCGCCTTCTTCCCCGGGACCGTTGGCATGCCAGGATCGTGACGCCGACCACGCTGCTGCGTTGGCACCGTGCACGGTGAACCGTGAGCCGTGAGCCGTGAGCCGTGAGCCGTGACATCGTGGCGCGGCACTGCACTGGACCTATCGGAGGCTTCGAGTACCTCTTGGTGGTCGACCACCGACGCCAGCCGTGATTCGCAAGCTTGTTGTGCGCCTGGCCCGAGAGAACCCGACGTGGGGCCACCGACGAATCCATGGGGAGATCATCGGACTGCGCTACCAACTGTCGCCAGCAACGGTGTGGAACATGCTGGATCGGGCCCGAATCGATCCCTCACCAAGGTGCACCGGTCCAACTCTGGCGCCAGTTCTGCATGATGCAGGCCAAGTCCATGCTGGCCTGTGACTTCGCCCACGTCGACACGGTGATGTTGCGACGCCCCTATGTCTCCTTCGTGATCGAGGTGGCCACGCGTCGGGCACACATCCTCGGCATGACTCGCCATTCAACCCGCACCTGGGTAACCCAGCAGGCTCGCAACTTCCTCAAGGCCCTCGATGGTCGTGTCGCGGTATTTCGGTTCTTGATCCGAGATCGGGACACGAAGCTCATCGACAGCTTCGACGCCGTGTTCGCCGCTTCGAAGATAACGGTGCTAAGGCCTCTCTCCCAGGCGCCCCGGGCAAACACCTATGCCGAACGCTGGATCGGGACGCTACGTCGCGAGTGCTTGGACCGGGTATTGATCGCCGGTGAACGCCACTTGATGATGGTCCTCTCTGCCTATGTGACCCATGACAACGGCCATCGGCCGCACCGTTCCCTGGACCAACGACCACCCGAAGCGACGACTTCCTCCACCGATCTGACCGGCGTGCCTGCAGAAGCTCGGGTCGAACGGAAGGAGATCCTCGGTGGGCTGATCAACGAGTACGGGTTCCCGGCGTGACCCACCCGACATGGTTGAGACCGTCCGAACCGAGGTTCTTGAGCCCTACAGGGTCCACCTGCAAGCAATCTCGCGGGTGGTCGCGTTGGTCGCCCCCCGAATCGTGGGCGTCACGATTGGTTCGAGGGGTTGTCTTCGACGGCCTGGGCGTCAAAGCCCCCGTGGCGCATTGGGAGCAGCTCGGCGACCATGCGCTGGCCTGTTACCAAGGTCGAGGTCAGGATGTCGATCGCGTCTTTGTCCTCGCCTCTCTCGACCATCCACTTGGCTGCCGCCAAGTGCTGCAGGATGGAGTCACTGATCTCGAGCGCCTCCACCTGGCGATGGGCGGTTTCCTGGAGGAGGCGGCGCTGCTCCTGTTCTGCCAGGGTGCGCAGCTCACCAGCTTTTATCTGGTCCGTGGCCCGACCGAGCAGCACGCCGAGCAACAGCAACCCCGCGGCACGCGCGATCCAACCGGTGGCGTCGATGTCTCCCACACCGTCCGCCAATTGGAAGATCGTGAACAGGGAGAAACCGACGGCCGCGCCCACCAGACCCCCGAGTAGTCCGAACGACATGGCCAGGAGGGCGACCGGCAGCGAGTAGAGGATGTCGATCGCTTCTCCGCTGCCGTCGCTGAAGTACCCGGCTACGGAAACTCCCGCAAAGAGGCCGGTCGCGATGAGCATCGCCGCATACGAATGCGATCGGTACCAGGGGAACGAAGCCCCCTCCGTCTGTTCTCGGGTCCATGCCATGTACTTGCCTCTCTTGCGAGTGTCGCAGATGTTCCCCTCGCGCTACCAGGGACCAAAGTCCCGAAAGGCGGTCTCGGCCGGGTGGGTTCAGGTCCTCGTACCGTAGGTCGTGGACTGGTCGTCGGCGCGCGTCCCGCCCACGTTGCGCTCGAGAAGGTCGATCGCACCGGGCAGCCTGTCACCTTCCCCGCCGTCGCACGCGCCGTCGGTGTTTCCCGACGTTGGCTCTACAACCAACTAGAGTTGCGCCGCACCATCATCGGCCTCCGGGCTGGCTCGACCTTGGCAACGACGCCAATTCCAACCGCTCAACGAGCAACACCCGACTCGATCCATCATCGCCTCGACGCCGCCCGAGACGAGATCGGCCGGCTCCGCACTGAGAACTCCGCATTAAGCGACCAGCTGGCCCGCTCCTTCGGCGACCAACGGGCCCCCCGGTGATCGGTGCGTCGAAGACATGTCTACGACGCAGACACTCTGGTCACAGACACCATCCAAGGGTGGGCTCGAGATAACTT
>Ga0208080_1001568_pt1 | contig 11150 bp, 6 predicted proteins | sample NGESurdeep092012_3_FD_184476 | JGI IMG/M metagenome (GOLD analysis project Ga0208080, IMG submission 184476) | Arctic peat soil microbial communities from Barrow, Alaska - NGEE Surface sample 210-3 deep-092012 (SPAdes) | ecosystem: Environmental > Terrestrial > Soil > Wetlands > Peat ...
CTCGAGCGCCGACTTCGCGGCTTTCTGCACGCACTACGGCCTGCCCGCCGGCGACGTCACGGACGTCTCGGTCTCGGGCGCGAAGAACGACTACCAGGGAAAGACGGGCGACGCCGACGTGGAGGTCGCGCTCGACATGGACTGGGTGCGGGGCACCGCGCCGCGCGCGGATCTCGACCTGTGGTGGGCGCCCAACACGGACACGGGCTGGGTCGATTTCCTGAACGCGCTCCTCGACGCGCCCGACGCGCGCCGCCCCTCGATCGTCTCGATCTCGTGGGGCATGCCCGAGGACGGCTTCGCCACGTCCCGCCGGTACGACCAGACCCGCCAGCTCTTCCTCTCCTGTGCGCTCCTCGGCATCACGTTCGTCTGCGCCTCCGGCGACGCCGGCGCGGGCGACGTCCTGCCGGAGGACACCGCCTTCGACGGCCAGCGCCACGTGGACTTTCCGAGCGTCGTCCCGGAGGTGACCGCGGTCGGGGGCACGAAGCTCGTCCCTAAAGGCCGCTCCTTCGCGGAGAGCGCCTGGAACGACGGCCCGAATCGCGGAGCGACGGGCGGGGGCTTCTCGAGGTTCGTCGCCGTCCCCGCGTGGCAAAAGGTGGCGCTCGGCGCGCGCCGCGGCGTGACCGGCCGCGGCATTCCCGATGTCGCGGCCGTCGCCTCGCCCGATCCCGGCCTCTCGATCTTCGTGAGAAGCAAATGGACCGCCGTCGGAGGAACCAGCGTGGCGGCGCCGATCTGGTCCGGCATCCTCGCGCACGTCAATGCCGCGCGCGCGGCGGCCGGGCGGCCTCGCCTCGGCGCCGCGAACGCGGCCCTTTACGAGGCGGCCCGGGGGGGCTCGCCTTTCCGGGACATCACGCAAGGTGACAACTCGTACGGCGGCGTCACGGGCTATCAGGCGACGAAAGGCTGGGACCCGACGACGGGTCTCGGCTCCGCCGATACCGGAGCGCTCGTGAAGAAGCTCCTCGCCTGAGCGCGGGAGGTCATGGACTAATCGTCGCGTGGCGCGCCCGACAGCATCCTCACGAAAGCGGCGTTGACGGGAGGGGGCATCCCGGAATCCGCGCCCCTCACGCTCTTCCAGATCGCTTCGTTGAACGGAACGTCGGGGGCGGCGTCTTCCCTCGAGAAGTCCCACGTGTCCACGAGCGCCTGCATCGGCGCGCCGTGAGGATTCATCTCGTAGAACGGGATCTTCGTGTCGCGGTGGACGAAGGGCACCGGGTCCGGCGCATCCGCGAACGTGGGCGTCATCGGCGTCGCGCCCGCGTCGTGCTGCGACATGGGTGGAAGCCCGAGGATGAGCTCCATCGTGCGGAGCATGGACGACGTGGAATACATCGTCGAGTCCACGGCCCCGCACCGCGTGTATGGCGACACGACGAGCGCGACCGTGCGATGCGCATCCACGTGGTCGGGGCCGTTCTGGGCGTCGTCCTCGACGACGAAGATCGCCGTCTCGCTCCAGAAGGGCGAGTGCGAGAGTGCCTCGACGAGCCGGCCGAGGGCGACGTCGTTCTCGGCCACCATCGCGCGCGGCGTCTTTCCACCTTTCTTTGTCCCCACCGTGTGGTCGTTGCCAAGCCGCACGATCATGAGCCGGGGCATTGCCTTCTTCTTCACGAAGACCGCGAGCTCCTTCAGCCAGATGTCCACGCGCGCGTTGTCGAGGATCTCCGTGTCGAATCCCGGATAGTACGGACACGTGTTGCCCTTGAGCGCGCCCTCCTGCCCCTGTGTGAGGCCCGCCGCCTGCGGCGTGTCCGTCTCGGCCGCGATGCCCGTGAACTCCCCGTAGTTGCGCAGCGAGAGCCCGGCGCGCGCGGCCGCGTCCCACAGATAGCCGTTCGTCGGATACGCCGCGGGGTCGTTGCCCTCGAAGAGATAGCTGAAGCCGTGGCTGCCGTAGTTCGGAGGCCAGATCTTCTCCACGAAGTCCGTCGCGTACGCGCCCATCGACCAGTTGTGGCCGTCGGCGGAGACTTCGGCGTCGCAGTAGAAGTTGTCGAGCGTGACGTATTCCTCGGCGAGCGCGTGCGCGTTCGGCGTGACGTCACGCCCGAAGAGGACGAGCGACGGGTCGCCGTTGCCTTTCGGAAGGTCGCCGAGGACCTGGTCGTACGTGCGGTTCTCGCGGATGACGTACACGACATGCTTGAGAGGTGACGCGCCGCCGGGCGCAGCCGGCACGACGGCGGACGCACGCATCAGCGTCGCCCCCCGCGCGGCGGGCCGGCGGTTCGCGTACGCACGGGTCGTGAGTGACGCGAGCTCCCCGGCGGGGGGGACAGGGATGCGCGAGACGGTGCCCGGGATCGTCCGCGTGAGGCGCGTCGCGTCGCCGTTGTTCGGCTTCGTCGGATCCGGCCCGCCCCTCGAGTTCTCCCACGAGCCGCCGCCCTTGCCGTTCGCGACCCACAGCGTCCTGCCGTCGCGCGAGAGTGCCAGCGCGTCGGGATACCAGCCGGAAGGAATGAATCCCTTCGCGCGAGCCTTCGCGGGGCCGAGGGAAAGGTCCACGACCGCGACCGCGTCGTCGTCCGCGTTCGCGACGAAGAGGGTCATTCCGTCAGGCGAAAGCGCCAGCGCATTCGGCGTCGAGCCGTCGGGCATCGACTCGGCCGAGGGCGTCCCGGGGCCGTCCGGCCCGAACGCGATGGAGATCTGCCGGACGACGGCCCGCGACGCGATGTCCACGGCCGCGACGAGATTCCGGTTCGCCTGGGCGACGAAAAGCGTCCTCGCGTCAAGCGAAAAGGCGAGATCCCCGGGGTGGTCCGCCGTCTTCACGGAGCCGGCCGCGATCGCCTTCTCCGGATCGACGAAGGTCACGGCGGCCCCACCCCACGCCGCGAGGGCGAGGATCTTCCCGTCCGAAGAAAGGACCGGCCGATAGGGATGGGCGCCCGCCGGGACCGTCGCGACGATCTTTTTCGTCGCGAGATCGACCTTCACGACGTCGTTCGCGAGAATACGCGCGACCCAGAGCGCCGCGCCGTCCGGCGAGATCGCGAGGCCTCCCGGCGTCGCGTCGAGCTTCGGCCCGTCTTCCTTGCGTTTCAGCGAGATCGGCTCCTCCGCGACGAAGCGATCCCGTTCGAGGCGATAGACGAGGACGTTCTTCCCTTTGGCGCCCGCGACGTACGCCCGCGCCCCGTCCGGCGACAGCGCGAGGCCGAGCCAGGAATGCGGAAGCGGCTGCTTGAAGAGGAGCTTCCCCGAGGCGGCGTCGAGAAGGTGGAGCGACTGGTCGTCCGCGCCGGTGCACGCGACGACGACCCGGGTTCCATCCGGTGTGAGCGCGAGCGCGAACGGGTACGGCGAGACTTCGGTCTGCGCGCCCGTGGGGGTCAGCAGGCGGCCGTTCGGAAGCTGGATCTCGCCGGACGGCAGGCGCGACGGCACGACGCGCTCGCCGGCCGAAAGAGACGAAGAAAGAAAAATACCGCTTAGAAGGGAAAGCGTGAAGCCAATGCGCATACGTGGAAGACTAGCGGAGTCTTCAGATTCTCCGAAACCTCGCTTTCCATGGAAAGCGAAGGTGCGCAGTTATTGCTGAAGCGCGATGCCCGGCGCCGGCCGCCGCCCGCCCATAATCGGGGGCGATGGCGAGAGGGAACCGCGCGGACTTGAAGGATCTCGCCACGCTCTTCCTGCGCCTCGGCGCGACGGCTTTCGGCGGGCCCGCGGCCCACATCTCGATGATGGAGCACGAGGTCGTGACGCGACGCGGCTGGATGACGCGCGAGGAGTTTCTCGACCTCCTCGGCGCGACGAACCTCGCGCCGGGCCCGAACTCCACGAAGATGGCGCTCTTCATCGGCCATGCGCGCGGAGGCTGGGCGGGCTTTCTCGCCGCCGGCCTCGGCTTCGTCCTGCCCGCGACGCTCCTCGTGACCGTCTTCGCGTGGGCCTACGTGCGCTTCGGCTCGCTGCCCGCGTTCCCGCATTTCTTCGAGGGCATCAAGCCCGTCGTCCTCGCGCTCCTCGCGCACGCGCTCGTCAGCCTCGGTCGCACCGCGGTGAAGAATAGATTCCTTCTGGCGCTCGGCCTCGCCGCGCTGGCTGCCACTTTTTTCGTCCATGAGCTCGTCCTGCTGCTCGTCTCCGGCTGCCTTTCGGCTGCCGCATCGGTGGTTTTTCTGAGAAGGGGGAAGGGGGCCGGGGCCGCCGAAACGGCTGATGCGCCGGCAGGCCCCCAACCTCTTTCTAAGAAATTTTTCTTCGTCCCCCTCTTCGCTCTCGTCTCCTCCTCGACCGCGTTCTCCCTCTCGTCTCTCTTCCTCTTCTTCCTGAAGACCGGCGCTGTCCTTTTCGGCAGCGGCTACGTGCTGCTCGCCTACCTGAAGGCGGATCTCGTCGAGCGCTGGCACTGGCTCACGAGCGCGCAGCTTCTCGACGCCATCGCCGTCGGCCAGTTCACGCCGGGGCCGCTGTCGTCCACCGCGACGTTCATCGGTTACGTGCTCGGGGGTCTGCCGGGCGCGGCGGTCGCGACGCTCGGCATTTTCCTTCCCGCCTTCGCCCTGGTCGCCGTCATGGGCCCGTTCGTGCCCCGGCTGCGGCAGTCGAAGCTCCTGGGCGCTTTCCTCGACGGCGTGAACGTCGCGGCGCTCGCGCTGATGGGGTCCGTGACGCTCCAGTTCGCGCGGCCCGCGCTGACGAACGGCCCGACGATCGCGCTGTTTTTCGCGAGCGTCGCGATTCTCGCGGCCGTCCGGATCAACGCGGCCTGGCTCGTCCTCGCGGGCGGGCTCCTCGGCATCCTCTTTGGTTGAGCGACTCCCCCTATAATTCCGTTCGCTCCGGCGCCCGCCTCCGCACACCCGCGCCGGCCGCACCGAAGGAGATTGGAATGTACGACCTGGTCGTGATCGGCTCGGGACCGGGCGGCTATGTCGCCGCCGTCCGGGCCTCCCAGCTCGGCCTCAGAACCGCGATCGTCGAGAAGGACGCGAAGGTCCCGAACGTCGGGCTCGGCGGCTCCTGCCTGCACCGCGGCTGCATCCCCACGAAGGCGATGCTCAAGTCGGCCTCTCTGTACGACGAAGCGAAAAACCACGCCGCCGATTTCGGCGTGAGGGCCGCCGGCGTCGAGCTCGACTTTCCAGGCGTCGTGAAGTTCCGCGACAAGGTCGTCTTCAAGGGAGCCAAGGGCGTCGAATACCTCATGAAGAAGCACAAGGTCGACGTCCACGCGGGGCTCGGGCGGCTCGTCTCGCCGCACGAGGTCGCCGTGAGGGGCGACGCGGGCGAGACCACGCTGAACACGAAGAACGTCCTCATCGCGACGGGCTCTCAGCCCCGCGACCTGCCGTTCCTGAAGGCGGACGGCCAGAGCGTCCTGAACTCAGATCACATCCTGAAGTCGCAGTCGGTCCCGAAGTCGCTCCTCGTGATCGGCTCGGGGGCCGTGGGCGCGGAGTTCGCATCCTGCTTCTCGCGCTACGGCACGAAGACCATCCTCGTCGAGGTCCTGCCGCGCGTCCTGCCCGTGGAGGACGAGGAGATCTCGAAGGAGGTCGAGCGCGTCTTCAGGAAGCGCGGCATCGAGGTGCGCACGAAGACGGGCGTCGAGTCCGTCACGCCGAACGGGGACGGGACGGTCACGGTGAAGGCAAAGGGGCCGGACGGCGGGCCGCTGTCGTGGTCCGTCGAGAAGGTGCTTCTCGCCGTCGGCCGCAAGCCGTTGTCCGAAGGGCTCGGCCTCGAGGCCGTGGGCGTCGCGACGGACCGCGGCTACGTGAAGGTGGACGCGCACCAGTGCACGAACGTGCCGGGCGTGTGGGCGATCGGGGACGTCACACCCACGATCTGGCTCGCGCACGTCGCGTCCGCCGAAGGCATCGTCGCCGCCGAGACGATGGCCGGCCATCCGACGGTGCCCGTGAACCGCGACCAGGTGCCGGGCTGCACGTACTGCGACCCCGAGGTCGCCTCGATCGGCCTCAGCGAGGCGAAGGCGAAAGAGCGCGGCTACGTCGTGAAGACCGGAAAGTTCAACTTTGGTGTCCTCGCCAAGACGGCGATGGAGCCCACACAGGACGGCTTCGTGAAGATCGTCTCCGACGCGAAGTACGACGAGATCCTCGGCGTCCACATCGTCGGCCCGCATGCCACCGAGCTCATAGCAGAAGGCTGCGCCCTCCTCCGGCTCGAAGCGACGACCGAAGAGATGATTCGCACGATCCACGCGCATCCGACGCTGTCGGAAGCCATGCACGAGGCGGCGGAGGCCGTCCACGGCCACAACATCCACGGGTAGACGCGTCGCCGGGGTCGCACTCGCGCTCGTCGGGGTCGCGGGCGCGACGGCCCTTGGCCGCGCCTTTGGCGCGAACGCGACCACCGTCGGCTTCGTCTACCTCGTCGTCGTCCTTCTGGCCGCGCTCAGGCTCGGCCTCGCCGCAGCGACGCTCGCGTCCCTCGCGGCGACTGCCTGCTACAACTACTTCTTCCTGCCTCCCGTCGGGACGTGGACGATCGCCGACCCGGCGAACTGGGTGGCTCTCGCCGTCTTCCTCGTCGCCTCAGTCCTCGTGAGCCGCCTCGCGGCCCGCGAAAAGAGGCGTGCCGAGGACGCCGAAGCGCGCCGAACGGAGATGGAAGCTCTTTACGACCTTTCCATCGATCTCTTCGCCGCGACGAACCGCATCGGCGCGCTCGGCGACGCGGCCGGGCGCGCCCTGCGCACGATGGGCGCCTCCGGGGGAGGGCTCGTCCTCTTTCGGGATGGCGAGCCCGAGATCATCACGTCGGTCGGCAGCGGCCTCGACGCCGCCGATCCCTTGCTCCCGGGCGTCATGCGCGCGTCCGAGCCCGCAGAGCTGCCGGCCGAGGGCGGCACGCGCGACGTCTACCTGCCGCTCGCCGTGGGCGGCCAGGCCAGCGGCGTCCTCGTCATCCGCGGCACGCGCGCCGAGCACAACGCGCTCGCGTCCGCGGGCCGCCTCGTCGCCCTCGCGGTGGAGCGCGAGAGGTTCCTCGCGGAGAGCGCGCACCTCGACGCCCTGAAGGAGAGCGACGCGCTCAAGACCTCGCTCCTGCGCGCGGTGTCCCACGACCTGAGGACGCCGATCACGTCCATCCGCCTCGGACTCGACCGGCTGAAGAGGTCTCCCGGCGCGGCTGGGATCGTGGAAGACGTCGCGCGCGAGACGGAGAGGCTGTCGCGGCGGATCGACAACCTCCTCGCGATGGCGCGCCTCGACGCGGGCACGTTCGTGCCGCGCCCTGAGCCCACGCCCGCCGCCGACCTCTTCCGGGCCACGCTCGACGCCCTTCCACTCGCCCTCGCGGGCCGTGCCGTCGACGTTTCGGTGGCGCCGGAGACGCCGGACCTCCTCGTGGATCCCGCCCTCTCCGTCGAGATCCTCGCGAACCTGCTGGAGAACGCCTCGCGGGCGGCGCCGTCCGGAGCGCTGGCCCTCGCCGCCGAGCCGAGCCCGCGGGATGCCGCGCGCGTGCGACTCGACGTGCTCGATCGCGGTCCCGGCATCTCGCCCGAGGTGAAGCAGGCCGCGGCGGGCGGCGCTCCGGGCGACGCCGGCCGTGCCGGCCTGGGACTCACGATCTGCCAATCGCTCGCGCGCGCGATGGGCGGCTCCGTCGCGCTCATGGACCGCGCGGGCGGCGGGACGATCGCGCGCCTCGAGGTCCCCGCCGCGGCGACGCCGATCGAGGAGATCGTTTGACGCGCGCGCCGGGTGCCGCCCGGATTCTCGTCGTCGACGACGACCCCGCGATCCGCCGCGCGCTCGCGGCCGAGCTCGCGGCCTCGGGGTACGAGGCCCTCGAGGCCGCCGACGGCGCGGAGGCCTTCCGGCTTTTCGAGGAGACCGAGCCCGACCTCGTCCTGACCGATCTCGCGATGCCCGTCGCGGACGGCTTCGACCTTGTCGGGCGCGTGCGGCGCGCGGGAGCGACCCCCGTCGTCGTCCTGTCCGTGCGGGGCAGCGAGGCGGACAAGGTCCGCGCGCTGGATCTCGGCGCGGACGACTACGTCGTCAAGCCCTTCTCCGTGCAGGAGCTCCTCGCGCGCGTGAGGGCGCAGCTGCGCCGGCACGGGGAAGAGGCCACCCGAGGCGTGTTCGAGTTCCCGGGCCTTTCCATCGACCGCGAGAGGCGTCGCGTCGTGTCCAGCGGGCGCGAGGTGAAGCTCACACCCACCGAATTCGCGATTCTCGAGCTTCTCGGCACGCAGGCTGGCAAGCCGGTCACGATCCGCCAGATCATTGGAAGGGTCTGGCACGGGGCACCGGGAACGACCCCCGACGCCGTGCGCGTGCACGTCGGCTCGCTGCGCCGCAAGATCGAGCCAGACTCCTCGCGCCCGCGCTACATCATCACGGAGCCTTGGATCGGCTACCGCTTCGTGGCCGAGCCGCTCGCTCCTTGAGAGCCCGGGTCAGACCACGGCGCGGACCGGCAGTACGATCGCCTGCACGCCCTCGAACTGGAGACGGCGCTGGATCGACATCGCCGTCTCGTTGTGGAGGAGGCGGTGGTACCACTCCTCCTTCTCGAAGACCAGCTTGCCGCTGAACACGACCGAGCGCGGAAACTCCTGGCGCAGCTCCTTGCAGATCTCAACGACTTTCTCGACGGCTTCGGTGGCGATCGCGAGCCGGTATCCGGCGCTCCAGCCCTGCGCGCGACACCACGCGACGTACTTCTCGAGGTTCTGCCGGGCGTCCGCTTCGAGGTGCCCCATCTCGTCGCTGCCGTTGAAGTTGCCGGAGTCGACAACCGCCACGGACACGAAGACGAAGTTCTTGTAGTAGTTCGGGAACAGCGTGTGGATGCTCAGATCTGGTGGATCCCGTAGCCGGAGAACCGGTCCACGGTGAGGATCGCGGTCGGCAGCTTGTGGTCCAGCTCTTCGAGAGCGTTCTTTGCGACCGGAACGGGCGTGACGGGCACGAGGACGTCGTCGAGCCGCTTGAGGTCCCGCTGCACGCTTTCGTAGTGCCGCCGGATGAGAAAGCAGACGAAGATCGTCGCGCTCGTCACGAGTGACGTCATCCAGCCGCCCTCCGCGAACTTCTCGTAAAGAGTGATACAGAGGATCGTGAGGCACATCACGAGGCCGGTGCCGTGGATCGTGAGCTGACTCTTCCAGCGGGGCTCCTTGTGCCGGTCCACGATCCAATGGCGCGCCATGCCGAGCTCGGTCAGCGAGAACGTGAGGAAGACGTTGATCGAGTACATGACGACGAGCATCGTGATGTTGCCGCGCGTGTAGAGCAGCGCCGCGATCGCCGCGAGACCCATCAGGAAGACGCCGTTCTTCGTGACGAGCCGGTCCGAGAGCTGTGAGAAACGATGCGGCATCCAGGAATCGAGCGCCATGTTCCCGAGAACGCGCGGCCCGTCGAGAAAGCCGGTCTGCGCTCCAACGAAGAGAAGCGCCGCCTCCGCGACGAGGAGCGTCAGGACGAGCGCCGTCCCGACGGCGACGCCCCCGACCCTCCAGTGCCCGAAGAGTGCGTCGAAGAGCACCCAGTTCATTGTCTTTCCCTCGTGCGCGCGCGCTCCGACGAGGAGATAGCCGAACAGGATGCCTCCCGCGGTGAAGGCCAGCGACGCCGCCATGAGGAACATCGTGTGTTTGCCGGTCTTCACGCGCGGCTCGCGGAGCATCGTGACGCCGTTCGAGACCGCCTCGATACCGGTGTAGGTGCCGCCGCCCATCGAGTACGCGCGGAGAATAACGAACGCGAGCGGCCAGAAGCCCATCGTCGCCGCCGAGGCATGGAATTCCCGCGCGGCGCCGGCGAACACTGCCGGCAACCCGGTCGCGTTGGCAGCAAACATATACAGGATCGCGAACACGTGCGTCCCCATGAAGACGAGAAAGATCGGCACGAGGAACGTGACCGACTCCTTGACGCCCCGAAGGTTCAGAACGATGAGGAAGACCAGCACGGCGATCTCCGCGATCACCTTGTACCGCGCCATCCCGGGCGAGAGGAAGTTCCAGACCTGGTCGCAGGCCGACGCGATGGACACGGTGATCGTGAGAACGTAGTCCACGAGGAGGGCGCAGCCCGAGACGACCCCGGCCTTCCGCCCGAGGAGTTTCGTCGCGACGAGGTACCCGCCGCCGCCGCCCGGAAAGTGCTGGATGAGGTTCGAGTAGGCGATGGAGATGACGGCGATCGTGATCGCGGTCATCGCGACGAGAACGATCGCGAGCGAACGGTGGCTGCCGAGCGCCCGGAACGCCTCGTCGGGTCCGTACGCCGAGGAAGAGAGGCCGTCGGCCCCGAGGCCCACCCATGCGAGGAACGCGACGAGCGAAACCCGGTGAAAGATCTTCGGATCGTTGACGTCCCGGGACTTCCCCAGGACGAGGCGGGTCAGCGAGTTGCGTTCGGGCGACACGTCACGCCACCGATTCGACCGTCAAGACCCGCGGAGTCTAGGGACTCGGCCGCCGCGGCCGAAAAGTCTTTAGGACTTCTTTAGGCCTCTCTACGGACTTCTTTCGAATTGCGGGCACATATTCGCGGCGTGAGAATGGCACCTGCTCCCGCGCGGTTGCGTTCGGTCGCATCCCTCCTCGGTCTCGTAACTGCTTCTCTCATCTGCCTTTGCGCCGGCGCCCTGCTGGCCGTTTCACACGAAGGGCTGCTCCGTTTGGCCTACGCCGGTGCCGGGTTTTCCGGCTACCTGTACTTCTTCGCACATGCGCTGAGAGAGCTCGGCCTTCCGAGCGTGCTGGTCGAAGGTCGGCCGGCGCCCGACGGCGAGGTCCAAAGAGAACCGGACCGGAATCACGTCCTCACGGCTGCGGCGTGACGTCACCGCGTCCTTAGAACCTCTTTCGCTCTCCCTCCGGACTTCCTGAGCCCATGAGCGGCACCTTCAGGGCGTGAACACGTCACCTGATGTCATCGCGCGAGGTGATCTCCGCCCGGCCTCGACAGCGCGGCCTGCGGCCCGGGGCCGGCTCCTGAAGCCCGTTTTCCTCGCCGCAGCCTCGCTGCTGTCCCTGGCCGGGTTCGCGCTGATCGCGGCCGCCCTGCGAGCTCCCTGGGGTCTGGCCACGGCCCTGCTGGGATTCGCCGGCTATGTCTTCCTGTTGTCGAAGGCGCTGCGATGCCTTCCCGTCGATTGGGACGTCTGGACCAACC
>Ga0208080_1001570_pt1 | contig 11138 bp, 9 predicted proteins | sample NGESurdeep092012_3_FD_184476 | JGI IMG/M metagenome (GOLD analysis project Ga0208080, IMG submission 184476) | Arctic peat soil microbial communities from Barrow, Alaska - NGEE Surface sample 210-3 deep-092012 (SPAdes) | ecosystem: Environmental > Terrestrial > Soil > Wetlands > Peat ...
CGACGCCGCCGCCGCCGCCGGAACGCGAGAGCGCCACCTCCGAGCGGCGCCGGGGCGTGCGGCGTGACGACGATGCGCGCCCCCGCCGGCGGCCGGCGTCGACGACCCGCGCCGCGCGAAGCAAGGCTTCCCTGATGCCCGGCCCCGGCGTCGCCGAACGCCGCGCGGTCATTCTCGTCACGTTCCTGCTGGTCGTGTACGGCCTGGTGATGGCCTACAGCGCCTCGGCCGCCGAGGCCTACTTCCAGTACGACTCGAGCTTCTACTTCGTAAAGCGCCAGCTGCTCTGGGTGCTTCTCGGCGTGGGCGCCATGTGGGTCCTCTCGCGCGTCGACTACGCCTGGTGGCGCCGCGCCGCCGTGCCGCTCGCCGGTCTCGTGCTCGTGGGCCTCATGGCGGTGCTCGTGCCGGGCATCGGCACGCTCATCTACGGCGCGCGTCGCTGGATCGTCGTCGGCGGCCAGAGCCTGCAGCCCAGCGAGTTCGCCAAGCTGGCGGCCGTCGTGCTGGTGGCCGCCCTCATCGTCCGGCGGCCGCGCGAGATCGAGTCGCCGGCCGGCTTCTTGCGACTCGTGGCTATCGGCATCCTCCCCGCCGGCCTGCTGATCATGCTGGAGCCCGACCTCGGCACCACGCTCGTGCTGGTGTTGGCCGTGGCGGCCGTGCTCGTCGCCGCCGGGGCGCGTCTGCGGTACCTCTTCTCCCTGATCGCCGCCGGCTGCCTCGCCGTGCTGGCGCTCATCATCGTCGAGCCCTACCGGCTGCAGCGCTTGGTCACCTTCTTCGACCCCTGGAAAGACCCGCAGGGGAGCGGCTTCCAGGCCACCCAGTCGCTCATCTCCATCGCCTCCGGGCGCATCTTCGGCGTCGGCCTCGGCAACTCCGTGCAGAAGTTCGGCTTTCTGCCCGAGCAGGGCACCGACATGATCACCGGGATCATCGGCGAGGAGCTCGGCCTCATCGGCCTCGTCGTTCTGCTCGCCCTCTACGTGACCCTCGCCTGGGCGTGCTTCCGCATCGCCCTGAACTGCAAGGAGCTGTTCGGCAAGCTGCTGGCCACCGGGATCACGGCCATCGTCGTCGGGCAGGCGTGCATCAACGTCGGCGCCGCTCTGGGGCTGCTCCCGCTCACCGGAGTGCCGCTGCCGCTGGTCTCGCTGGGCGGCACGAGCCTCGTGGTCGTGCTCGCCGGCCTCGGCATCCTGCTCAACATCGCCACCAATCGGAGGAGCTACATTGTCGTCAGCGCTCAGCGGGGCGACCGCGCTGCTCGCGGCGGGGGGCACCGGCGGTCATCTGCAGCCGGCGCTCGCCGTCGCGGCTGAGGCCAGGGCCCGGGGCGCCAGCGTCGTCGTCGTCACCACGCCGTCGCAGGTCGAGCGCGTCGCCGCCGAGTACCAGACGTACGCGCTGGAGCTCAAGGGCTTCTCCCGCGGGCTGGCGCCGCTCGATCATCTGACCACGCTGCGGCTGCTGGTCGCCGCCACGCCACGCGTTGGGCGCATCCTCAAGGAGGTGCGGCCCGACGTCGCCATCGGCGGCGGCGGCTTTGCCAGCGGCCCGGTCGTCGCGCTGGCCGCGCTGCGCGGGATCCCCGGCCTCGCGCTGGAGGCCGACGCCCATCTCGGCGTCGCCAACCGCCTCCTGCGGCCGTTCGTGCGGCGCATCTGCCTGAGCTTTCCGATCGCCGGCCTGGAGCCGCCCAAGTACGTCCTCACGGGGCGACCGCTCGGGCCGGCGCTGCTCGCGGCGACCGCGGACGAGGGCCGCAAGGCGTTCGCGCTGCGCGCGGACCTGCCCGTGGTGCTCGCCTTCGGCGGCAGCCAGGGCGCGCAGAGCATCAATCGCGCCTGCATCGACGCGTTCGGCGGCCGGGAGCTCGGCTTCCAGCTCGTCCACGTCTGCGGGCCGCGCAATCACGAAGCCGCGCGCGCCGCGCTCGAGGCGGAGGGCGAGCGGTTTGAGCGTTACCGTCTGGTACCCTACACTGACCGCCTGCCGGCGGCGATGGCCGCGGCGGATCTCGTCGTGGCACGCTCCGGCGGCTCGGTGGCCGAACTGGCCGCTCTCGGCAAGCCGGCGATCCTCGTCCCGTACCCGTACGCGACGGCCGACCACCAGCGCAAGAACGCGCGCTGGATGGTCGACGGCGGCGCCGCCCTGCTGGTCGACGACGCCGAGCTCAGCGGCGACCTGCTCGGCGGGCTCGTCGCCGACCTGCTCGGCGATCCCGGGCGCCTGGCGGCGATGGCCGCGGCCAGCGCCGCGCTCGGGCGCCCGGACGCCACAGGGCGCGTCGTGGATGAGATCGAGAAGATCGTGAAGAGATGAGGGGACGATGAACGACGACACCGCCAGGCGGTTCCCGCAGCCGGTGCACTTCGTGGGCATCGGCGGCGCCGGCATGAGCGGTATCGCCATGGTGCTCGCCAAGCTGGGCGTGCGCGTGACCGGCTCCGACCTCAAGACGTCGCGCTACACGCGGCACCTGGAGGAGGCCGGCATCGCCCTGGCCATCGGCCACGAGGCCGGCAACCTCGGCGACGCGGCGCTCGTGGTGATCTCCTCGGCGATCCCCGAGGGCAACCCCGAACTGCGCGCCGCGCGGGCCGCCGGCCTGCCGGTGCTGCGACGCGCCGAGATGCTCGCGCGCGTGATGGCCATGCGCCGCGGCATCGCGGTCGCCGGCACGCACGGCAAGACCACCACGTCGTCGATGATCTCGCACGTGCTCTACCAGTGCGGCCTCGACCCCACGTTCCTCGTGGGCGGCGAGCTCAACGACATCGGCTCCAACGCCGGCGTGGGGCAGGGCGAGTGGCTGGTGGCGGAGGCCGACGAGAGCGACGGCAGCCTCCTGTTCCTGCGTCCCGAGGTGGCCATCGTCGCCAACGTGGAGTTCGACCATCATGCCCACTACGGCTGCCTCGACGACGTGCACGACGTGTTTCGCCGCTTCGTGGCGCTCCTGCCCGGCCACGGGTTGCTGGTGCTCGTCGCGGGCAGCGGCGGGGAAGGGCTGGCCGACCACACCCGGGCGTCCGTCGTGCGCGTCGGCATCGGCGCCGGCGACCTGCGCGGCGAGGTGGCGCGCGTCGACGACCGCGGCAGCGAGTTCGGCGTGCTCGACGGTGGCGAAGAGCTCGCCCGGGTGACGCTGCGCGTGCCCGGCGAGCACAACATCCTCAACGCTCTCACCGCTCTCGCCGTCCTGCGCCATGCCGGTGTCGCTCCGGCGGACGCCGCGCCGTATCTGGCGACGTTCAGCGGCGCCGCGCGGCGCTTCCAGGAGATGGGTCGCCACGGCGGCGTGCTCGTCGTGGACGACTACGCGCATCACCCCACCGAGATCATCGCCACGCTCACCACCGCCAAGCAGGGCGACCACGGGCGCGTGATCGCCGTGTTCCAGCCGCACCTCTTCTCACGCACCCGCTACCTGCAGCGCGAGTTCGGCCAGGCGCTCACCCTGGCCGACGAGGCCGTCGTCACCGACATCTTCCCGGCGCGGGAAGAGCCGGAGCCGGGCGTCACCGGCAAGCTGATCGTCGATGCCTACCTTGCGGAGCGGCCCGGCGGCCCGGTCTCGTACCTGCCGCGCCTGCACGACGTGGTGCGCAATCTGACGCCGCGCGTGCGCCCCGGCGATCTCGTGCTCACTCTGGGCGCCGGCGACGTCTACCGGGCCGGCGAACAGCTGCTCGCCGCGCTCGCCGGGCAAGGGGAAGACCCCTCCGGCGCCGAATGAGCACTCGTAGCTGTCCTCCCGCGAGAAGGTCCGGCGCGATGGCCAAAGGAGGCGGAGCGAGCCGCCCGCGATTTCGTCTGCTTCCCACTGTGCTGCTCACGGCGGCGATCCTTGCGCTGCCCACCGTGGTCTACGGGTGGGGCCGCAGTTCCTCCTCGTTCGCCATCCACAAGGTCGAGGTCACCGGCACGGAGCTGGTGCCGGAGAGGCGCGTTCTGCGCCTCCTGCGCAGGGACTACCTCGGCCACAACCTGTTCACGGTGACGACGAAGGACGTGCGCGCGTCCCTGGCCGCGCTCTGCTACATCTCCGACGCGCGCGTGGATCGTGACTTCCCCGGGACTCTGCGCGTCAGCGTCGTCGAGCACCGCCCGGCGGTGTACGCGCTCGCCGGGAGCCGCTGGTACGTGATCGCCGACGACGGCCACGTGATCTGCGAAGAGAAGCGGCCGAAAGGCGACGAGACTGACGCCGCGGCCGGCGCAGGCTCGGCCGAGACCGCGTCTGCGCGATCCTCCGGCGCGGCGACGGAGACCACCGCAACCGTCTCCACCGCGGACGCGGCCGCCGGGCTGCCCGCGCCGACCGGCAAGGCGGCCCGGCTGCTCGCCACCCTCCAGGCCGGACCGCCCGGAGCCACCTTGCGGCTGCCTCGCCTCGTCGCGGACGGCCCGGTCGCCGCAGGGACGACACTGGCCGCTGCGGGCCTCCGCGCCGCGCTGCCCGTCGTCGCCGGCCTGCCGCGCGCCTTGCGCGACCGCCTGGCTGTCGTGGAGGTGACGCCGGAGGGCCAGCTCACCCTGCGCTTCGCCGGGGGCCCCGTGGCCGTCTGGGGCGGGGCGGAGCGCACGCTCGCCAAGACGCTGGCCCTCGGGGTCGTGCTCGACCGCTACGAGACAGCGTCCCAGGATTGCGCCTTTGTGGACGTCTCGATCCCCGACAGGGTGCTGGCACGCCCCGTCCTCAAGTGATGCTCGAGGGAGTTCTCGACCTCTGGTTGAAGGTAGGTCTAGGCGTGCCAGGACAACGCCACGGTTTGACACCCCACGAGGGCCTCAGTATGGTACTCTCAAAGCTCGGGAACCAGTGTCTCGATGTTTCCATCTTATGGCAATAGTCGCTGCACAACAGCGTGTTTCCTGGTTTCGTGTGGGGGATCCGGTACAACCCTCGAGCGGCACATGAGGGTCTGCGGAAGACCTCGACGGCGAGTCTCGACCACGACAGGAGGGTCAGCACCATGATGGACGCTTCAGCGAACTATCTCGCCGTCATCAAGGTCGTCGGCGTCGGCGGCGGCGGCACGAATGCCGTCAACCGGATGGTCGATGCGGGCCTGCGCGGGGTCGAGTTCATCGCCGTCAACACCGACGCCCAGGCGCTGCAGATGTGCGACGCCGACGTCAAGATCCACATCGGCAGCAAGATCACCCGCGGTCTTGGCGCCGGCGCCAACCCGACGATCGGCTATCAGGCCGCGATGGAGAGCAAAGACGAGCTTCGCGACGTCCTGAAGGGCGCCGACATGGTCTTCGTGACGGCGGGCAAGGGTGGCGGCACAGGCACAGGCGCGGCGCCCGTCATCGCGGAGCTGGCCAAGGAGCTGGCGGCTCTGACGGTCGGCGTCGTCACGCGTCCGTTCGCCTTCGAGGGCAAGCGCCGCGCACGGCAGGCGGCGGACGGCATCCAGTCGCTGCGCGAGAAGGTCGACACCCTGATCGTCATCCCCAACGACCGTCTGCTCCAGGTGGTCGAGCGTCGTACGTCGGTCATCGAGGCGTTCAAGGTCGCCGACGACGTGCTGCGCCAGGGCGTCCAGGGCATCACCGACCTCATCACCGTCCCCGGCCTCATCAACCTGGATTTCGCCGACGTGCGCACGATCATGAAGGAGGCCGGCTCGGCGCTCATGGGTATCGGCGTGGCCGGCGGCGAGAACCGTGCCGTCGAGGCCGCGCGCGCGGCGGTCAGCTCGCCTCTGCTGGAGGCGAGCGTCGAGGGCGCGCGCGGTATCCTGCTCAACATCACCGGCGGCAGCGATCTCGGTCTCTTCGAGATCAACGAGGCCGCCGAGATCATCAGCAGCGCCGCCGACGCCGACTGCAACATCATCTTCGGCGCCGTCATCGACCCGTCGCTGGGCGACGAGGTGCGCGTCACCGTCATCGCCACGGGCTTCGACCGCGACACTCCCGTCGAGCAGAACGCGCCGCGCGAGACCGCCGCACGCGAGCCCAAGCGGACCCCGCTGTTCGCCGAGGAGCACAAGCCGTCGTTCGACGTGGACGACGACGTCCTCGAGATCCCCAGCTTCCTCAAGGATCGCTGATCCGCGGGCTCACAGCGGTGCGTCCGCGGCGAGTTGCGCCGCCCTGTGCGGTCGGGTACTCTCGTGTCCCTGACGGCCCCCGGCGGGCCGCGGACATCGTGACCCAGTGAGAAGACACAGAAACCTCATCATCATGCTCGTGATGGCCGTCCTGGTGGCGGCCTCGCTGTATTTCATCATCCCGCCGAGCGTGAAGACGCACCTCGGGCTCGACCTCCAGGGCGGCCTCGAGATCGTCTATTCCGCTAAGACCGCCGACGGCAAGCCGCCTTCCAGCGCACAGCTCGATCAGACCATCGGCATCCTCAATCGTCGCGTCAACGGCCTCGGCGTCACTGAGTCAGCGATCCAGAAGCAGGGCACCGACCAGGTCTCGGTCGCGCTTCCGGGCATCAAGAACACGCAGCAGGCGCTCTCCGTCATCGGCAAGACCGCCCAGCTCGAGTTTTACTACGACGACCCCCAGCACCGGCCCGTGGGCCCGGTGGCGACCAAGGAGGCGGCGCTCAAGGAGCTCAAGCGCCAGGGCGCTTCTCAGGCTGCGATCGACCAGCTCTCGACCAGCGGCACCTACGACAACAAGTACTCGCTCGTCGAGGCCAAGGCGGGGGTCTTCGGCAACAACTCACCGGCGTGGTTCGTGTACGCGCGGCCGCCGGCCATGACCGGCGACGCCATCTCCGGGGCCCGCGCCGGCTTCACCGGCCAGACCAACAAGCCCAACGTGCTCATCGACTTCACCAGCGCCGGCAGCCAGAAGTTCCAGGAGATCACGCGGCAACTCTACCGCACCGGCCTGCTCAAGAACCAGCCGCAGACCTTCGCGATCGTGCTCGACAACGAGATGAACTCGGACCCGCAGATCGACTACACGGACCCCAGCCTGCGCGAGGGCATCAGCGGCGGCGCCGAGATCAGCGGCGGCAACATGACGATCCAGGAGTCCAAGGACCTGGCCCTCGTGCTTAACATCGGCGCCCTGCCCGTGCGGCTGACGGTAGCCGAGCAGCGCTCGGTCTCGGCCACGCTCGGCAAGGACTCCCTCCACGAGGGCCTCATCGCCGGTCTCATCGGCCTCGGCATCGTGCTCGTCTACATGCTCATCTACTACCGCTTCCTCGGTCTGGTCGCCGACCTCGCGCTCATCGTGTATGGCATCTTGCTCTTCGGCCTGTTCAACGCCATCCCCGTGACCCTCACGCTGCCCGGCATCGCCGGCATGATCCTCACCATCGGCGTGGCCGCCGACGCCAACGTCGTCATCTTCGAGCGCATCAAGGAAGAGGTGCGTCACGGCAAGACCGTCCGTTCGGCGGTCAACTCGGGCTACGCCCGGGGCTTCAAGACCATCCTCGACGCCAACATCCTCACGATGCTTACGGCTGCCGTGTTGTTCGTGTTCGCCACCGCGCAGCCCAAGGGCTTTGCACTCACGCTGATCCTCGGCGTGCTCGTCAGCATGCTCACCGCCGTGCTGTTCACGCGGGCGATGCTCGGCGTGCTGGCCGGCTTCGCCTTCTTCAGCAGGCCGGCCTTCATGGGCGTCAGGACCAGCCAGATCGAGGTCGAGGCCGTCGCCGAGGGCCGCACGGCCGCGTCTCGACGTCGGCGGGCCGCGACCGCCACATCCACTGACGTCAACCGCCAGGGCGCGCCGGTCCCAGCCGCCGCCGACGCCGCGACGACGACGGGGGCGCCTTCTCGCGGCGCGTCTCCCGCCGGGCGGCGGACGTCGACCACCCGCAAGAAGAAGAAGCGGAGATAGCCTGTGGACTTCTTCCGACGCATCTACAGCTTTGATTACATGGGCCACAAGAAGTGGTGGTTCACGATCTCCGCGATCATCATCGTCGCCGGCCTCATCAGCTTGTTCGTCAAGGGCGGCGGCAACCCGGTCAAGGGCCTCAACTACGGGCTCGAGTTCAAGGAGGGCACGCGCGTCGCCGTGGTCTTCACCAAGCCCGCCTCGCTCGGCGACGTGCGCGCCGTGGTAGCGGCCCAAGGCTACCCGGACGCGGTCATCCAGCAGACCTCGGGCGGCGGCGCCGGCAAGGAGGGGTTCCAGATCCAGACCGGCACGCTCAGCCCGGCGCAGCAGAGCGCGCTGCAGACGGCGCTCGACAAGCGCTTCGCGATAGAGCCCCAGTCGGGGTGGAACCTGTCGCTGGTGGGGGCCACGTTCGGGCACCAGGTGGTGAGCTCGTCCCTCAAGGCGGTCGCCATCGCCCTGCTGCTGATCCTTCTCTACGTCACCTTCCGCTTCCAGTGGAAGTTCGCCGTCGGCGCCATCGCCGCCGAGATCCACGACCTTCTCATCGTGGTCGGCATCTACTCGCTCACGGGGCGCGAAGTCACGACGGCGACCATCGCCGCGGTGCTCACCATCCTCGGCTACTCGCTGTACGACACGGTCATCGTGTTCGACCGGATCCGCGAGAACCAGCCCAAGCTCAGCCGCATGCCCTACGGCGACATGGTGAACGTGTCCATCTGGGAGACGCTGACGCGCTCCATCAACACGACCATGATCGTCTTGTTCCCTGTGCTCTGCCTGCTCCTCTTCGGCGGCGCCACGCTCAAGGACTTCGCCTTCGCGTTGCTCGTCGGCATCCTGTCGGGGGCGTACTCGTCGATCTTCGTGGCCAGCCCCATCCTCACGGTGCTCAAGGAGCGCGAGCCGCAGTACCGCAAGCTCAAGCTTGCGGCTCGCGCCGACGGATCCTGACGCAGCCGGCGGCGGCCGGCCCCGGCCCAAGGCTCGGCCTCTTCCTGAGACTGCCTCGACCCGCGCCTGAGGTTCGGCGACCGTCCTTCAGGCTATCGCAGAGACTCACCCGCGAACCTGCCAATACTCCCACCCAGCGCTTTACACGGTGCTCGCCGTGTCCTAGCGTCACGCTAGCGCTCGCAGGGGCGCAGGGGGTCTTTAGCGCAATGGTCGCCGGCGTTACTTCCGCGCCGGTCGGGCTCGACACAGGGAGGTAGCACGTTGGCGCGTCTATCAGACAGCTCTCACGAGCTCGTCGCGTACAAGGGCCGGCTTCGCCTCGTCAGTCCCCGGAAGGGGGCCGCGATACCCCCAGTCCTCGAGCTGTCGGGCGAGTTCGATCTCGATACCGTGCTCGACATCGACCGCTTCCTGCGGCGCAACCTCGGGCCGCTCTACCACCAGGACCACCTCGTGATCGATCTGGCGGCGGCGACGTTCGTCGATTCGAGCTTCATCGCCTTCCTCGTGCGCCTGGTGACCGACCAACGGGCACGGCGCAAGGAGCTGGTGCTCGTGCGGCCGGCGGGTCAGGTGCGGCGCGTCTTGGCGCTGGTGGGGCTGCCCAACGTGGTGCCGGTCTTCGAATCGGTCGACGAGGCGGTGAGCACGCTGGTGAGTGGGCGCCTGCCGGTCATACCGCCGGCCTTCAGCCCGGCGCCCGCCTGAGGCGGCGACGCCGGGCGGCGCGCCCGGGCGTCCCCGGACTCCCGCCGGGTGGCGAGCCGGGCGCCAGAGTCCGAGCCCCGGTCAGCTTGCTCGCCGCGCGCCGCACATGTCGCCCATGCGGCGCGCCGCCATGACGCGTGCCTGGAACGCCTTCATGCGGCAGGCGTCTCTGCAGTACTTCTTCGCCGGGTTCGTGGTCATGAACTCGCGACCGCACGGCTCGAAAGCACAGCGGCGGGTGATCTCTTCGCGCTGGCTCGACTTGCGGGCGCTGCGCTGGAAGTCGTCCTGCCAGGCGCCTCCGTGCAGCGCGCACACGCTGGACGGGTTATAGGCCGACAGGCGGGTCCCGCAACCATCCCTGATGCAGATGCGCCCGACCCCGTATGTCCTCGTCTTCAACATGTCGTCGGCCACACTGTGGAGACTGCGGCCCCGAAGTGACTTCGCGCTGCGGTGCTCCATCGCCGTCGTCCCCGACGAACGCCTTGTGTGACCCGCCGGCGCCCGCCTTCTAGAGTCGTGGTACGGCCGAGGCTCTCAGGGTACGGCCGCCTTGATGGCCTCTCCGCGGGACGGGTAGATGCCGAAAATGCGGTCGAGGCCGGTGATCTCGAAGATGCGGATGATGTTCACGTCTGTACACACGATGTCGAGATTGCCGTTGCGCGGCCGCACGCGTTTCGCGCCGCTCACGAGCACGCCCAGGGCCGTCGAGTCGATGAAGGTGACCTGTGACAGATCGACGATGACCTTGCGAGCGCCGCCCTCGATGCCGTTGACGAGTACTTCCTTGAACTCCGGCGCCGAGTAGATGTCGATCTCGCCCACAAGGACCACCACACCGATGTCGTCGCTGAGCGTCTCGTAGCCCACGCTGAACTGCGGCCTCTCGTCCATGCACGCCTCCTCCCGTCGAGTGCCGCGACAACACCGGGCCGAAGACCCGGTGCATGTGACCCCTTAGTTTCCGCAGCCGTCCGGCGCTAAACCCGGCCGGGCTCCGGCGAGCAGAGCGAAGCATGAGGGAGGCCGCGGGCGCTGAGGAGCCGCCCGCGGCCGGCGCTCAGCGCGGCGCGGTGGGGAGGAGGTCCTCCGTGCCGCCGGCGCCGCGCAGCGCGTAGGCGGCGATCATGCGGTCCGTGACCCACTCAACGGGTGCGCGGTCGTCGGTCCACGGCCGCGCCGCGGGCGCGGCCGTGCGCATGTCTCGCGCGAGGAGGCGCGTGATGGGAAGGAGGGCCTGCGGCGCCGCGAGGAGGCGGGCGGTCATGACCGCCCGCGGCTGCGGTGCGCTCAGGCCCACGACGAACTGGTTGAAGCGCAGCGCCTGCCACGTGACGACCTGGGGGAACTCCGTGGCGAGCGTGCCGGCCACGGCGCGCGCCAGGCGGTCGTCGCCGGGCACGGTGGAGACGTTGAGCGCCACGATCCCGCCGGGGCGCAGCCGCTGCCGCGCCAGGCGAAAGAACTCGCGCGTCGCCAGGTAGAAGGGCACGTAGGGCTGCCGGTAGGCGTCGATGAGGATGAGGTCGTAGCGCGCGCGGCTCGCCTGGAGGAAGGGCCGCGCGTCGGCCGCCACCACGGTCAGTCTGGGGTTGTCGGCGAGACCAAAGTAGCGGCGG
>Ga0208080_1001571_pt1 | contig 11133 bp, 7 predicted proteins | sample NGESurdeep092012_3_FD_184476 | JGI IMG/M metagenome (GOLD analysis project Ga0208080, IMG submission 184476) | Arctic peat soil microbial communities from Barrow, Alaska - NGEE Surface sample 210-3 deep-092012 (SPAdes) | ecosystem: Environmental > Terrestrial > Soil > Wetlands > Peat ...
CAAATAAAAAGGCCAACCTCGCGGTTGGCCTTTTCTTCATGCCTTTCAGACTCAATCAGGCGCGTTTTTTAAACTCATTGGTGCGGGTATCGATTTCTATCTTGTCGCCGATTTCGATGAAAGCGGCAACGGGCAACTCAAACCCGGTGTTGATCTTGGCGGGCTTCATCACTTTGCCGGAGGTATCGCCACGCACGGCGGGTTCGGTGTAGATGACTTCGCGCACTATAGTGTTGGGCAACTCGACTGAGATCGCCTTTTCGTTATAGAACACCACTTCGCAAGGCATGCCGTCTTCGATGTAGTTGATCGCATCGCCCATGCTTTCGGCTTCGATTTCGTACTGGTTGTATTCGCCGTCCATGAATACATACATCGGATCGGCAAAGTAAGTGTAAGTCACTTCCTTGCGATCCAGCATGATCTGTTCAAATTTGTCATCGGCGCTATACACGGTTTCCTTTGCGGATTCAGTCAGCAGATTTTTCATCTTCATCTTGACCACGGAACCGTTACGGCCGGAACGGCTGTATTCTGCCTTGAGCACGACCATCGGATCTGCACCCACCATAATGACGTTACCTGCGCGTACTTCTTGTGCTGTTTTCATGATTACTACCCTTCAATTTTCAAGGCGTGCATTCTACCGATTTCTTGGAAAAAATCCAGCAAATTCAAAGCCAGATTGTTTCCGGACAATTGCCTCGCCCAATGCTGCGCGTGCCGATCCAGTTCGCCGCGCGCCGCAACGAAAGATGTCCACGCCTGTCCTGAGCCTGTCGAAGCGGCCTGTCCTGAGCCTGTCAAAGTAACCTGCCCTGCCTCGCCACCGTTATTCCACGCCTGCCACATGCCCTCTACCGCCTGGCTTGCGGACAAGCTGAGTTGTCTGTTGTACAACATGAGGAAGGCTTGCAGCTTTTTCAAGTGCACCGTGTCGTGCTGAGGATAGATTTGCCAAACGAACGGGCGCGCAGCCCATTGCGCGCGCACATATGAATCCTCGCCGCGCACAAAATTCACATCGCATGCCCACAACATCGGGTCATAGCGTTCCTGTTCGACGAACGGCAACACGCTCATTTGCAAATTGCCGCGTGCATAAGTTCCACCCACACGCGGGGCGTCTGCGTCAAAATATTGTCTGGCCTGAGGCAGGATGCGCCCTTCCGGTATCAGGCAAAGCACGGGTTGCGCACTGGCCGACCATGCATCGAACAAGCCGGGCAGCGCGGCATTTTCATAGCCGAACAGCGAGATTTTTAATGTCTCTGCTGAAGGGACTGCCATCCCGATGGATCGCCAGAACGCCTGCTGCTGGACGGCATCGCTCTGAAAAGCATCGCGCCGTGCCAGTAGATCGTTTTCCAGCAATAATCCGCCTGTTTTTTCAGTGAAGCCGGGGAAAAAAAAATATTTGGTCAGCGGCAAACTCGGATGCGGCGAAGGCAGTTTATGGCATCCACCCACCCAATCCTCGGCACTCAAATATTCGAGGTTGACCCAGGCTGGCTGCTGCGCTTGTACCGCCATCGCTTCGATGTAGCTATCCGGTAACTTGCACGCAAATGCTTCAATCACCAAATCGGCGGGCTGTACTCCCGGAAAATTCTTACTCCACAGGCCTACTTCCACACCGCGACAGCGCTGGCTGTCCAGCGTTGCATCGGCTTCCGGACACAACTTGACCAGGCTGCCCAAATCATCCACCCACAACCTGACCGCGAGACCATGCTCGCTTGCCAACTGCCGCGCCAGTCGCCAGCACACGCCGATATCGCCATAATTGTCGATGACGTTGCAGAAGATATCGCAGCGAATATTTGTTTTGTTCATTTCAAATCGCATGATTCGGTTGGGCGTCATTCCGCATGCAACGCCTCCACCGGATCCAGTCTTGCCGCGCGCCTTGCGGGCATCACGCCGGCTGCAAGTCCGATACTGATCGCGCTCAGCTCGGCGAGCACCGCGAACAGCCAAGGCGTGTGTACCGGCAAAGCAGGGAAAAGCAGATGCAAACCTTGCGCAATGCCGACCCCAAGAGCCAACCCTGCCAAGCCACCCAGCGCTGAGAGCAATATCGCCTCGCCCAGAAACAGCGTCAGTACCTGTCGTTCTCGCGCACCCAAAGCGCGCAGCAAGCCGATCTCGGCGGTGCGCTCGGTGACGGCCATGGTCATGATGGTCAGGATGCCGACCCCGCCCACCAGCAGGGAAATCCCGCCCAGCGCGCCCACCGCGAAGGTGATCACATCCAGCACAGAGCCCAGCACCTCGAGGGCTTTTTCTTGCGGAGTTATCGTGAAGTCTTCGCGCCCGTGCCGCTCCTTGAGCAGCGCGGTGATGCCACGCACCACGCCTTGCAGATCGGCATTGGCCTTGTAGCTCAACTGGATTTCCATCAGCCCCGGACGATTGAATAATTCCAGTGCGCGTGCGGCGGGAATGAACACGGTATCGTCGAGATCGAAGCCGAGCATCTGCCCCTTTGGTTCCATCACGCCGACCACCCGGTAGCGTTGCCCGCCGATACGCAAATAACTGCCGAGCGGATTTTGCCCTGAGAACAATTCCTGACGAACTTTTGAGCCTAGCACGACCAGGGCACGAGCCTGGGTCGGATCATCATCCGGCAGGAAACCGCCGGTCTGCACATTGCTTGCCATGACCTTGGTGAGATCGTGCCCCGCCCCGAACACCGTGGTGCGGCGCGTCTTGCCATTGGCGCGCACCTCGGCATTGCCTGTCACACTTGGATTGACATATTCGACATTCGCCAAATGGCGCAAGGCCTGCGCATCGTCAATGGATAGCTGCCTGACCGAGCCGAAGATGCCCACATTGCCACCCTGCGTCTGCGTCTTGCCGGGCTGAATGGCGATCAAGTTAGTGCCGAACTGGTTGAATTCAGCCAGCACGAATTGATGCAAACCTTCGCCGATAGAAGTCAGCAGGATCACCGCCGTAATGCCGATGGCGATGCCCAGGCCAGTCAGGAAGCTGCGTAGCCGATAGGCCAGGAAGCTGGAGGTGGTAAGACGGATAAGGTCTGGGAATAGCATAGCTTCAGTACCGGTGGTGTCAATCACACATCCGCTTCATGCCTGTATCACATGCCGCACTTCCCTAAATGCTGCACCTTGCCGCTGCTGAACGCCGGAGCTTGAACCTGATGAGGACGATCAAACGGTGGGGCCTGAAACCTCCTGGGTCGCTGGCGGTTGCACCTTGGCCGTATGCGGGACACGATTAACACGCCCCGTGAGGCGATACATGACCATCTCACCTTTACCCTTGACATGGATGGTGGCGGGCGGTTCAAAGGCGTAGTCTTGCCGTATCCTGTTATAGGTCGTCTTGTCCACCTGGATGACATCCTGCACTGCCTCATCGGTCAAGCGACTGGCAATATTCACAGTGTCGCCCCACAGATCGTAGATGAACCTTTTGGTGCCGATCACCCCGGCAACCACAGGACCGGTAGCGATGCCGGTGTGTATACCCAGCTTGAATCTGGACAAGTTAGGATTGGTGATCACAAATTCGCGCATTTCCAGAGACAGATCTGCGATGTCCCGGGTGTAATCGACATTATTGCGATTCAGTCCGCCCACTACCATATACGCATCACCTATCGTCTTGATCTTTTCCACGCCGTATTTTTCACAAAGCTCATCAAAACCGGAAAACACAGTATTCAGCAAACCTACCATTTGTTCAGGCGAGAGTGACTCAGTCAATTGGGTAAAATTAACCAGGTCGGCAAACATCACCGTCACATCCGCATGACCATCCGCGATCAATCCCTGATGATTCTTCAGCCTTTGAGCAATACTGCTCGGCAAGACATTAAGCAGCACACGCTCGGATTTATTTTGCTCTTCGGCCAGCAACTGATGCTGCTGATCAAGCTGGTTTTTGATCTTGTCCATCGCTACGACAAAGTGGCGCATCAAAAAATACATAATCGAGGACATCGCGGCAAAATTGAGCGCGAAGAAGAAACCGATGGCCTTCATCGACACGCCGCTATTATCCTCAGTGCCAAGATAGAAATCAAAGGATCCGGACACCACCGTCATGACGATATACGCGATGAACCAGGGAACAGATTCCCGCCAGCCTGAAACCACCAGTGCGCCTACCGGTGCCAGCAGCGCCCAGAGCATCACGCCGCTGGCGGTGACGGTGTTGCCGATACTCCATTGCATCACGAATGGGACAAACAGGAATAGACTCAACTGCACAAAACGAAATACTTCAAACTTTTTTGTTTTCAGATAGTGCACTAACGAGGCAACCGAAATCAGCTGGTAGACCAGCGGGACATTGGCCGAAAAGTGCAGCCCCATTATCCAGTAGATCGCCAACCACAGCACCACTGCCAGATTCATGAAGGCGCATGCAAAGATCAACAAATCCCTGTGCAATTTATCCTCTTGCGCGAATGTCGTTTCTGCAACGATTTCAGGGAATTTTGCCATTTTTAGATTTTCCAACAAGTGCCGTTAAGAATTAAACTCTTAGATACCAATGAACAATAGACCGCATCATACCCGAATTAAACAATAAAGAAATAAGGCAAGTCACTTGGAATAATTTAACCGTGATTCTTCATAAATCAGCCGGAAAACGCTAGAATACACGCTTTGTAACCGAACCCCCTCCAAAGGAATCTCATTATGTCGATGTCCGACCGCGACGGCTTTATCTGGTATGACGGCAAGCTCGTTCCCTGGCGCGATGCCACCACCCACGTGCTGACGCACACCCTGCATTACGGCATGGGCGTGTTTGAAGGCGTGCGCGCTTACAAGGCCGCCAAGGGCACGGCGATTTTTCGTTTGCAGGAGCACACCGACCGGCTATTCAATTCCGCGCACATTTTCCAGATGAAAATGCCCTACGACAAGGCGACCATAATGGCAGCGCAACTTGAAGTGGTGCGCGCCAACAAACTGGACTCCTGCTACATCCGCCCGATCTGTTTTTACGGCTCGGAAGCGATGGGCATCGCCGCCAAGACGCTGTCCACGCACGTGGCGATTGCCGCATGGTCATGGGGTGCGTATCTCGGCGATGAAGGCATGCAAAATGGTATACGTGTCAAAACTTCCAGCTTCACCCGCCATCATGTCAACGTGAACATGTGCCGCGCCAAGTCGGTGACGACTTACGCCAACTCGATACTGGCGCATCAGGAAGCCGCTAACGACAACTATGACGAAGCGTTGTTGCTGGATGTGGACGGCTACGTTGCAGAAGGCGCAGGAGAAAACATTTTCATCGTCAAGAAAGGCAGGCTGTATACGCCTGACCTGACCTCTTGCCTGGAAGGCATCACACGCGATTCCGTCATCACGCTCGCCAATGAAATGGGCATAGCGATCGTCGAGAAGCGCATCACCCGAGATGAGATCTATTGCGCGGAGGAAGCCTTCTTCACCGGTACCGCAGCGGAAGTCACACCGATCCGCGAACTCGACCATCGCACCATCGGCAGCGGCACACGCGGGCCTGTCACAACAAAACTGCAACAGGCATTCTTTGACTGTGTGGCTGGGAAGCATCCGCAGCATACCGGCTGGCTGAGCTACATTTAGCTACAACCCGGTTGCACCGAAAATTCGAATAGGAACACAAGGGGAAGTATATTGAGCAAACAAGACATCACCCAACGCTACATCGAAGTCACCGCAGATGATCTGCCATTGACTTGCCCGATGCCGAATATGAATTTGTGGAATGCTCACCCGAAAGTGATGATTCCGCTCAATGACGGTGGCGAAGCACGCTGCCCGTATTGCGGCACACTTTATCGCTTCAAGGGTGAACTACCCAAGGCGCATCATTAAAAACCTGCTGCGCGATTTGATAGCTGCGTCGCGCGGTGCTCGCACCTTCGCCTACCCATTGGGTGTGTCTCAGATGCTGTGCTCCGTGCTCCTTGCTCTCGAAACGCTCGTTACGGTTTTGTGCAATCCTCCAAACACAGGTCATCCGACGAAATGAAAAAGATATTAGTCATCGGCCCAAGCTGGGTGGGCGACACCATGCTGATGCAGCCAATGCTGATGCGCCTCAAACAGCGTCACCCCGATAGCCAGATCGACATACTTGCTCCGCCGTGGACAGTCGAACTGTTGCGAGCCATTCCGGAAGTGCACGAGGTCGTCATCAATCCGTTTCCGCATGGCGCATTGGAACTGAAAAAACGCTACCAGCTCGGCAAGCAGTTGCGCGATGCACGATACGATCAGGCAATCGTTTTACCCAACTCGCTGAAGTCGGCACTCGTGCCTTTTTTCGCGCACATCCCGTTGCGCACCGGCTTTATTGGTGAGGCCCGATTTGGCCTGCTCAACGATGCGCGCAGGTTGAACAAAGCCAGGCTGCCGTTGATGGTGGAGCGTTTTGCGCAACTCGCCGAACAGGCCGGTGATGATATTCCGCGTCCTTTGCCTAATCCAAAATTGATCATCACCGATGCACAGCGCAGTGCCACACTGCACAAGCTGGGATTGACTCTGAATGGTCCCGTCGCGGTGTTTTGCCCGGGCGCAGAGTACGGCCCGGCCAAGCGTTGGCCGATCCCCTATTTCGCCGAACTGGCGCAGCGCCTGCGTAAAGAAGGCTTTACCGTGTTGCTGATCGGATCGCCCAAAGACAAGGCCATCGCCGATAAGATCGTCGCGCTGGGTAATGATGCCTGCCACAACCTGTGCGGCTCGACCGATCTGGGGGATGCCATCGCTCTGCTGTCTTGCGCGCAACTGGTCATCAGCAATGATTCCGGTTTGATGCACCTGGCTGCCGCGCTGGATCGCCCGATGCTGGCACTGTTCGGTTCCAGCAGCCCGCAGTTCACGCCACCGCTCTCGCCCCACGCCGAGGTCATCAGACTTGATTTGAAGTGCAGCCCTTGCTTCAAGCGCGAGTGTCCGCTGGGGCATTTCAACTGCATGATGAAACTCACCCCGGAACGCGTCTGGCAAAAAATCGAGCAAATGTGATTTTCAGACGCGGGATATTACGGCAAACCAGACACACATCCATATTGAATAAACTCTCCCCATGTTGAACAATCTACCCAAGGAAATCTTCAAGGCTTACGACATACGCGGGATCGTCGGCAAGACGCTGACGCCTGAAATAGTCGAAGCCATCGGGCATGCCATCGGTTCGGAAGCCGCGGCACGCGGTCAACACACCATCGCCATCGGACGCGACGGCAGGCTGTCAGGCCCCGAGCTGATCGCCGCTCTGGCGCGCGGTATCCGGAAAAGTGGCATCAACGTGATCGACGTGGGCTGCGTACCCACACCCATGGTGTATTTTGCCGCTTACCAGTTGCAAACCAATTGCGCGGTGATGCTGACCGGCAGCCACAATCCGCCCGATTACAACGGCCTGAAGATGGTTCTGGCGGGCGAAACACTGTCGGGTGAAACCATCCAGCAATTGCGCTCACGCATCGAAAGAAATGATCTCACGCACGGCAACGGCAGCTACGAACAGCGCGACATCAGCGCGGAGTACATCGCACGCATCGTCTCCGACATCAAACTGGCACGTCCGATGCGCGTCACTGTGGATTGCGGCAATGGCGTGGCAGGTGCTTATGTCGCCAATCTGTATCGCCAACTCGGTTGCACCGTGCAGGAAATGTTTTGCGAAGTGGACGGGCATTTTCCCAACCATCATCCCGATCCCTCCGACCCGCGCAATCTTGAGGACCTGATCGCCGCGTTGCGCGACAACGACAGCGAACTGGGCCTGGCTTTCGACGGCGACGGCGACCGCCTCGGCGTGGTCACCAAGGATGGCAAGATCATCTTTCCCGATCGCCAGTTGATGCTGTACGCCGCAGATGTTTTGAGCCGCAGTCCCGGCGCAGAAATCATTTTCGATGTGAAATCCACGCGCAACCTTTTTGACTGGATACGCAAGCACGGCGGCAAACCGACGCTATGGAAAACCGGGCATTCGCTGGTCAAGGCCAAGATGAAAGAAACCGGCGCGCAGTTGGCCGGAGAAATGAGCGGTCATGTGTTTTTCAAGGAGCGCTGGTACGGTTTCGACGACGGGTTGTATACCGGCGCGAGGCTGCTGGAAATTTTGAGCAAGGTGCAAAATCCGAGTGCCACGCTGAACGCATTACCGGATGCAGTCTGTACACCGGAACTGCACATACATACCGCGGAAGGCGAGAACCACGCGCTGCTGGCACAACTGAAGAAAACCGCTCATTTCACTGATCCCAAAGAGATCATCACACTGGACGGTCTGCGTGTGGAATACGCCGATGGTTTTGGTTTGGCGCGTCCCAGCAACACCACGCCGGTGATCGTGTTGCGTTTCGAGGCAGACAGCGAAAGCGGCTTGAAACGCATCCAGAACGACTTCCGCAGAATATTCCAGCAGGCCGCACCGCATCTGAAACTGCCGTTCTGAACCAAGAATGTAGGGTGGATAAACGCAGCGCATCCACAGGATTTCAATATGGTGAGTGGTGGATGCGCTGCGCTTATCCACCCTACTTCGCTTTTTCGATACGCCACCAAGGGCGTATTGCCATACGCCCCTGCGTCCCAAATTCACACAGCTTTTGTAGGTTGGGTTAGCAGTTTCATCACGTAACACAACCTACGCTCGGGCATTCCTACATTACAGCAAACGAGGCCAAGCTCCCCCTGGCTACAACTTTGCTTTCACCCAGGCAGGAACAGAGGCCAGCGCCGCGGCCAGATGCTCCGGCTGCGTGCCGCCCGCCATCGCCATATCCGGCCTGCCGCCGCCCTTGCCGCCGACTTGCTGGGCGACGAAGTTCACCAGCTCGCCCGCCTTCACTTTCGCCGTGACATCCGCCGTCACGCCTGCGATCAGGCTGACCTTGCCGTCGCTCACCGTAGCCAGCACGATCGCTGCGGACTTGAGTTTATCCTTGAGCTTGTCGAGCGTCTCGCGCAACACCGCGGCATCCGCGCCTTCCAGCAGCGCGGCCAGCACCTTGATTCCGTTGCAATCCTCCGCCTGGCTGATGAGGTCATCGCCTTGCGCGCTGGCGAGTTTCGATTTCAAACGCGCCAGTTCTTTTTCCATGGCCTTGACGTTATCGAGGATCTGCGTGATCCGTGCAGCGGCTTCCTGCGGCTGCGCCTTCACTGCATCCGCCACTTGCTGTAACTGCGCTTCCTGCTGCTGCACATAAGCCAGCGCACCCTCGCCGGTCACCGCTTCGACGCGGCGTATGCCCGCTGCCACGCCGCTCTCGGTCAGTATCTTGAATAGCCCGATGTCGCCGGTGCGCTTCACGTGGGTGCCGCCGCACAGCTCGCGCGACGATCCTATGTCCAGCACGCGGACCTCGTCGCCGTACTTCTCGCCAAACAGCATCATCGCGCCGGTCTTCTGCGCGTCCTCGATACCCATCACGCGCGCCTGGGTCGCCGCATTGGCGAGGATTTCGACGTTGACGATGCCTTCCACTTTGCGTATCTCCGCATCGGTCATCGGCTGTGTGTGCACAAAGTCGAAGCGCGTTTTGTCCGGGTCGACCTGCGAACCCTTCTGCTGTACATGGCCGCCCAGCACCTCGCGCAACGCCTTGTGCATCAGGTGGGTAACCGAGTGGTTGCGCTCGGTGCGCGCCCGCGCCCGCACGTCCACACGCGCCGAGACGCTGTTGCCCACTGTCAGTTTGCCGGTCTTTACCACGCCGTGATGGCCGAACACGCTGGCTTGTATTTTTTGCGTGTCTTCCACCGCGAAAATGCCATGCACACTGCGCAACTCGCCGCGGTCACCAACCTGTCCTCCAGACTCGGCGTAGAACGGCGTGTCGTCCAACACCACAACGCCCGGTTCGCCCTCATTGAGTTCGTTGACCGACACGCCATCCTTGTACAAAGCCAGCACGTTGGCTTTGCTTTCAAGCTTCTCATAGCCGTGGAATGCCGTGGCCGGGCCGGCGTATTCGAGATTCGCCGCCATCTTGAACTTGCCCGCCGCGCGCGCCTGCTCTTTCTGTTGCTTCATCGCCGCATCAAAACCTGCAACATCAACCGTCACGCCGTGCTCGCGGCACACGTCCTGCGTCAGGTCGAGCGGGAAGCCGAAAGTGTCGTGCAGCTTGAAAGCGGTCTCGCCGTAAAATACCTTGTTGTTCTGCTTCGCCATCTCGGCAAGGTCAGCTTCGAGTATCGCCATGCCATGTTCAATGGTAGTGAAGAAACGTTCTTCTTCCAGCTTGAGAATTCCCTTCACGCGCACCTGTGCAGATACCAATTCAGGAAATGCGACACCCATCTGCTCAACCAGATCCGGCACCATCTTGTAGAAGAACGCGTCGCGCGCGCCCAGCTTGTAGCCGTGACGGATCGCGCGGCGGATGATGCGGCGCAGTACATAGCCGCGCCCTTCGTTGCCGGGGATCACGCCGTCGGCGATCAGGAAGGAACAGGCGCGGATGTGATCGGCCAAGACTTTCAACGAAGGCGAATTGATGTCACTACAATTAGTCTCGCGTGCCGCCGCCTTGATCAGCGCCTGGAACAGGTCGATCTCGTAGTTGGAGTGCACATGCTGCAACACCGCCGAGATGCGCTCCAGCCCCATGCCGGTATCCACCGAAGGCTTGGGCAACGGATGCATCACGCCGTGCTCGTCGCGGTTAAACTGCATGAACACGTTGTTCCATATCTCGATAAAGCGGTCGCCGTCTTCACCGGGACTGCCGGGCGGGCCGCCGGGGATATGCTCGCCGTGGTCGTAGAAAATCTCCGTGCAGGGACCGCATGGCCCGGTGTCGCCCATCATCCAGAAATTGTCGGACGCATAGCGCGCCCCTTTGTTGTCGCCGATGCGGATCACCCGCTCGGGGGACATGCCGATCTCTTTGGTCCAGATGTCGTAGGCCTCGTCGTCCTCGGCATACACTGTGACGGTGAGCTTGTCCTTGGGCAGCTTGAACACCACCGTCAGCAACTCCCATGCGTAATTGATCGCATCGCGCTTGAAATAATCGCCGAAGCTGAAGTTTCCCAGCATCTCGAAGAAGGTGTGATGCCGTGCGGTGTAGCCGACATTCTCCAAGTCGTTGTGCTTGCCCCCGGCACGCACGCATTTCTGCGA
>Ga0208080_1001577_pt1 | contig 11080 bp, 8 predicted proteins | sample NGESurdeep092012_3_FD_184476 | JGI IMG/M metagenome (GOLD analysis project Ga0208080, IMG submission 184476) | Arctic peat soil microbial communities from Barrow, Alaska - NGEE Surface sample 210-3 deep-092012 (SPAdes) | ecosystem: Environmental > Terrestrial > Soil > Wetlands > Peat ...
CTCGGTCTTCTTCTGGTCGAGCTCGATGACCGGGTCCCCGCCGCAGTGGCACGGCCAGGGCCGGCTCGTCACGGACGAGCCGTCGGCCGGTCGGGTGGCGTTCGAGCACATGGCTCTTGATAGCGGCGGCCAGCCCGCGGCGGGCACGTGGCCGGCCGAGCTGTCGGGCGAGATTTCCTGGTCGTGCGGCCCCTGGTCCAGCGTGCGGGCGACGCAAGGCCCCTAGGAGGTTGGTGTCAAACGCGCGTTCTGGACGGCTGACGGAGGGCGCGGGCGCAGCTACGATCCACTGGGCGGGCAGTCCGGGATCGAACGGATGGGCACCGCCCGCTCAAGATCGCAGGAGCACACCGATGTCGCTCGGGTCCACGCCCCGCCAGGGAGACATCTTCCGGAGCACGGCCGAGTTCTGTGGTCCGCGTGTCGCCCCGGGCTCGATCCATGCCCTGCTCCACCGGGAGTGCTTCAGCCTCTTCCCCGACGAGCTGTTCGGCGACCTCTTCGCGGATGTCGGGCGGCGCTCGGTCCCGCCGCTCATCGTCGCGGTGGTGATGGTCCTCCAGCGCCTCGAAGGCCTGTCCGACCGGGAGGCGGTGGATCGGTTCACGTACGACGCCCGGTGGAAGTACGCCGCGGGCGGCCTGCCCTTCGACTACCCGGGCTTCGCCCACACGGTGCTCGTCGACATGCGGGCACGCCTCGCCCGCTCGGCTCGTCCGAGACGGATCTTCGAGGTGGCCCTCGGAGTTGCCCGGGAGGCAGGGCTCGTCGGCGTCCGGCGGGTGCTCGACTCGACGCCGCTGTACGACGCGGTCGCCACGATGGACACCGTCAGCCTCGTCCGCTCCGCGATCCGCGGCCTGCTCGCGGTCGCGGGTGACCGGGAGTCATCCCTCCGGGCCCTTCTCCGGCGGGACGACGACTACCGCACCCCCGGCAAGCCCGCCGCCGACTGGGAGGACGACCCTGCGAGGGCAGCGCTCGTCGACGCGCTCGCCCGGGACGGGCAGGCGCTCCTTCTCGCACTCGAGGGTGCGCCGCTGCTGCCAGCACTCGGGCAGGCGGCGACCCTCCTCGCCACGGTGCTCGGCCAGGATCTCGAGGAGGGGGACGACCGCAGGATCCGGATCGCCCGGCGGGTCGCCCGCGACCGGGTCATCAGCACGGTCGACCCCGAGGCCCGCCACGGCCACAAGACGAGCGCCCACGGCTTCGACGGCTACAAGGGCCACGTCGCGATCGACCCCGACGTCGAACTCATCACCGCGACCGCCGTCACAGCGGGCAACGCCGGCGACGCGTCCGCTGCTCCGGAACTGCTCGCGGACGATCTCGTGCCGCCCGACGGCGGGGCGGACCCGGAGGCAGCCGCCGGCGCGCCGCTCAGCGTGTACGGCGACGCCGCGTACGGTGCCGGTGCCGTCCTCGAGACGCTCGAGGCCCACGGCGCCGTCAGCCGCTGCAAGGTGCAGGCGCCCAATGCCCCGGGCGGCAGGTTCTCCAAGGAAGACTTCGTGGTCGATCTTGCGGCCCGGACGGTGACCTGCCCGGCGGGCCGGGTCGCGCTGCTCCGGAGCGCCGGCCGGGACGCGATCGCCTCGTTCGGTCCGGCCTGTGCGGGCTGTCCGCTCGTCGCCCGCTGCACGGTCTCGCCGAAGGGCCGGACGATCGGGGTCGGACCGTATGAAGCCCTGCTCGTGCGGGCCCGGGCAGCGTCGCGCGATCCGGCCTGGCGGGCCGACTACCGGGCCACCCGCCCGAAGGTCGAACGCAAGATCGGTCACCTCATGCGCCGGAGACACGGTGGCCGGAGGGCCCGCGTCCGGGGCAGGCTCAAGGTCGGCGCCGACTTCGCGCTCCTTGCGGCGGCAGTCAACCTCGCGAGGCTTGCGGTGCTCGGCCTCGTCCGCTCCGGCACCACCTGGGCGGTCCGGGCGGGCTGACGGAGCGGGGACGGGACTCCTCGGATGATCGTCCCCGGCGTCCGACGGCCCCCCTGGTCCGGGTCGCCGATCCTTGGCGACAGCGGGTCAACCCGGGCGCACGTCAGAAACCGGCCGCCATCCGCGGTCTGGGGCCAGCCGACTCACTCGCCGGGCGGTCCCCACAGGTCCGTTTGACACTAACCTCCTAGATCGACAATGGCTGCGAATCCGACGTATATCAATGGCGCGTCCGACAGGACTCGAACCCGGTACGCCCTGGCGTGGATCCAGAGTTGACAAGCCGCTCATGGAGCGGCACGATCGGCGATACTTTCTGTCAGAAAGGAACGATGCTGGGCATGCGGCCCGCCAATGTGCTGGAAGTCAATGAGTTCCTCGTGTTCGACTTCGTCCGCGCCCAGGCGGAGACGACGCGCCCCGAGATCGCTCGTGAGTTGGGGCTGTCCGCCGCTTCGGTCAGTCGCATCGTCGGCCGGCTGCTCAAGGACGACCTTGTGTCCGTCGCCGATGGCTCCAGGACGACGCCGGGTCGGCCGCCTTCGAGGATCAGGTTCAATCACCACTCGGGGGCGATCCTCGCCATCGATCTGGGCGGAACGAAATGCCATTGCGCCCTCGCGGACATGAATGGCGACGTCCTGGCCGAGGACATCCAGCCCACCGTCGGGGCGGGCTCACCGTACGCGACCCTCATCGCCTGCATCGAGGTCCTCCAGGCCGAAGCCGCCAAGCGCGGGCTGCCGATCGTCGCCGCGGCAGTCGGGGTCCCGGCGGTCCTCGATCCCGAAACTGGCCGAGCGACGCGCGCCCCGAACGTGCACTGGGAGGATTTCGACCTTGCCGGTCGCCTGACGGATCACCTCGACGTCCCGTTCACCATCGAGAACGACGTCAACCTTGCCGCGCTGGCCCAAGCCTGGCGGGGCGCCGGCCGCAACGTCAGGGACTTCGTGACGATCTCGATCGGTACGGGTATCGGCGCCGGCGTCGTTGCCGATGGCCGGCTCCTCAAGGGTCGCCACAACTCTGCCGGTGAGATCGGGCTCTTCATCCTTACCCGAGACCAGTTCGAGGGGTCCTCGAAAGGAGGGATCGGAGGGTTCGAGCAACTCGCATCCGGTCCGGCGATCGCGCGGCAGGCCGAGGCGGCCCTGGCCGGTGGGGTGCACGCCACGTCGACGCTGCGCCGTGGCGCCGTGACCTCCGAGGCCGTATTCGAAGCCGCGCACCAGGGCGACCCGGTCGCGACGGCCGTCATCGACGAGTTGGTGGACAACCTCGCCCTCGCCATCATCGCCGTCGTGGGGATGCTCGATCCGGAGCGGATCATCCTCGATGGCGCGGTCGGTCGATCGCTCGAGCCGTACCTCGACCGCATCGCAAAACGTCTTGACCGCCATCTTCCCGCCGTTCCCGAGTTGTGCGTGTCACGGCTTGGGCCGAATGCGACGGTGGTCGGCGCGATCGCAGCAGCGGTGCACCTCACACGTCGGCGGTCGCAGCCATCGTCGCTGCTGGGAGCCATCACCGTCGAAGGATCGTTATGACGCTCGTTCGTGCGACGAATGTGCCCGCAAGCGGCACATCGGCGCGTCACGAGGCGACCCGTCCCCTCGGGCCGCTGGGCTGGACAGGAGGAGGCAGAGGATGAGTAGGTTCGCACCGATGGAAGATCTGGACCGAAAGGGGAGACGAACCACGAGGGACCTGAAGCCTCGATATCACGTCCGCATGGGCGCCCTGTTCGCGGTCGTGGTGCTCATCGCGGCGGCCTGTTCCACGAGCAGCACATCGCCCTCGACCTCGGCAGCTCCGGGCGCGTCGGCGACGACGGGTACGTCCGCCGCCCCCGGGGGCTCGAGCCGTGCGGGCGGAGCTCCGATCGCCCTGAAGATCTCCGCGAATGCGGTCGTGGGCGGGAAGAACGATCTGACCGCCGAGTGGATCACGACCTATGTGATCCCCACCTTTCAGCAGATGATGGCCGCCCAGGGTGAGAACGTGACGGTCACCTTCGCGGGCAGCGGCGCCGCCGACGAGGATTACAAGACGCAGCTCGGTCTCGACTTCAAGACCGGCGGCGGAGCCGACGTCATCGTCGGGCTGGACGACATCTGGGTCGGCGAGTTCGCCGAGGCCAACTACATCAAGCCGCTCAACCAGGTCGGCGGAGCGGCCGCCGACAGCTGGGACGGCTGGAGTCAGATCTCGCAGGCGGCCCAGGACGACATGTCCTACAACGGTCAGCGCTTCGGCATCGCATCCGGCCTCGACGGCCGCGTCCTTTACTTCAACAAGGACGTCCTGGCCGCCGCCGGCCTGCCCGCGGACTGGCAGCCCAAGAGCTGGGCTGACATCATCACCGCCGCCCAGCAGATCAAAACCAAGGATCCGGGCGTCACGCCCCTCCAGATCAACGCGGGTACCGCGATGGGCGAGGCAACGACCGCCCAGGGCTTCCTGCCGCTGCTCGTCGGAACCGGCGTCAACATCTACGATCAGACGACCCAGAAGTGGCAGGGCAACACGCCGCAGATCCGGGATGTGCTGACGTTCTACCAGCAGATCTACGGCAGCAGCGGGCTCGGCGATCCGCAGATCCAGCTGGCCGCCAAGGGTCGAGACCAGTCGTTCCTGGAGTTCTCACAGAAGAAGATCGGGATCCTTCTGGAGGGCGACTACCTGTGGCGCAGCGTCATCAACCCGAAGGGCGGGATCGACCCCGAGGCCGACCGCGACACCAACGTCGGCTGGGCGCTCATCCCGGCCAAGTCCCCTGGCAGTGGCATCAAGGGCCAGAACTTCGTGAGCATCTCCGGGGGCGGCGGATCCGTCCTCAACCCGAATACCAAGTCTCCCAAGGAGGCCTGGGCACTGCTGTCGTTCATGGCGTCGAAGGATGCCGTCACCGCCAGCGTGTCCAAGCAAGTGCGGATCACCATGCGCACCGACGTCAACGCGGCCACCCTCACCCAGGATCCGCTCCTGACGTTCGTCTCCACGAAGGTGTTCCCGATCACGGCGGTCCGGCCCGGCCTGGCCGTCTACGACCAGGTCTCACAGGCGTTGCAACTGGCCTCGCAGGAGGTCGTCGCGGGCAAGTCGCCGGCGGACGCCGCAACCGATTACCAGAACGCCCTCACCAAGCTCGTCGGCGCCGACCATATCGCGTCTGGTGGCTGAGGCTTCTTCTCCTCAGCCCCCGCCATCCGGCGTGGGAGCCTCGAACGCCGCCACCGTCCTCTCGAAACGGGCGGCGGCGGCGTTCGTTGCACCCGCCTTCGTGCTCATCGCCGTCTTCCTGATCTTCCCGGCGCTCTGGACCCTGTTCCTCGGGGTCACCGATTACGCCTTGACCGGCACCCAGGCCCTGCATCCGCAGGTCGTGGGCGCCGCGAACTATGCCAGCGCACTCTCCGACCCGCGGTTCCTGAATTCCCTGTGGGTCACCCTCTTGTATGTGTTTGGCTCGGCGGTCGTCGGCCAGGCCGTCCTGGGCTTCATCCTGGCCTGGGCCTTCCGCGCCTGGCGGGGGCCGATCCGGAGTGCAGTCGAGATCCTCGTCATCCTGGCTTGGATCATCCCGGGCTCGGTCGTGGCCTTCCTGTGGATCGCCTTCCTCGACACCAAGGAGGGGACCCTCAATGGGCTCCTCGGCAATGCGGCGATCCCGTGGCTCTTCAGCTGGCCGCTCCTGTCGATCATCGTGGTCAACATCTGGCGAGGCACGGCCTTCTCGATGTTGCTCTTCGGAGGGGCGCTCACGACCCTGCCGCCCTCGCAGCTCGAGGCGGCGCGACTGGCCGGCGCCTCAGGCTGGCAGCAGATCCGCGACATCGTGCTGCCGTCGCTGCGTGGCCATATCATGACCAACCTGCTGCTCATCAGCCTCTGGACGTTCAATGACTTCGCGCCCTTTCTGATCACAGCGGGCGGGCCGAACTTCGCAACCGATACCCTTCCCGTCTACATCTTCCGCAACGCCTTCCGCAATCTGCAGTTCGGCTACGGCGCGGCGATCTCGACCATCATGCTGCTCATCAACCTCGTCATCGGGCTCGCCTATCTGCGGGTCCTGCGGGCGCGCGATTGATGCGGGCCGCGGACCCTGCGGGCGCGCTGCGAGGCGAGCGATCCGAGTCGGCGCTCGTGATGCTCCGGCTGGTGCGCCGGGTCGGCTTCTACGTTTTCATCGTCTTCGTCGGGGCGTTCTTCGCCCTGCCCATGGTGTGGCTCGTGCTGGCGCCCTTCGATGCGCACCCAACGCTGAACACGGCGCTCCCCGACTTCACGCTCGGCAATTTCGGTGATGTCCTGAAGGACCCCTACGCGCTCACATCGCTCGGCGATTCGATCCTCCTCGCCGTCGGCACGATGCTCCTCGTGGTCGTCCTTGCGGCGCCGGCCGCATATGCCCTCAGCCGCGTCCGGCTGCCCGGCCGCGACCTGCTGCTCTATCTGCTGCTCCTCTTCTCCTCGATCGTGACCGGCACGGCGGCGATGGTGCCGCTCTTCCTGCTGATCTTCGATCTGGGGCTGACCGATACGCACCTGGGCGTCGTCCTCGTGCTTGCCGGGGGGCTCGTCCCGGCCGGCATCTTCATCCTCAAGGATTTCGTCGACTCGATCCCGACGAGCTACGAGGAATCGGCGCGGCTGTTCGGCGCGAGCTCGTTCCAGATCCTGCGCGACATCGTCCTGCCGTACGCACGCCCCGGCCTGGCCGTCATCGCGGTGTGGGTCATGGTCAACGTATGGGGCAACTTCCTGATCCCGTTCATCCTCCTGCGCACCCCGAGTTCACAGCCAGCCGCGGTGGTCATCTACAACTTCTACACCGAGGGCGGCCAGGCGGACCTGCGCCTGATCTCCACCTTCGGTCTGTTGTATTCGATCCCGGTCGTCGTCATGTACCTGTTCGTGAATCGTCGCTACGGGTTCCGCTTCTACGGAGGACTCAAGGGCTGATGGCCGACGTCGAGATCCGTGGCCTGACCAAGGTCTTCCCGGGCGGCGTCCGTGCGCTCGACGCACTCGACCTGCACATCAATGACGGCGAGTTCTTCGCCCTCCTCGGCCCGTCGGGCTGTGGCAAGACGACCCTGCTCCGGACGATCGCTGGGCTCGAGGGCGCGACCTCGGGAAAGATCCTCATCGGGGGGCGCGACGTGACCGGGCTGCCGCCGGGCGCCCGCGACGTCGGGATGGTCTTCCAGGACTACGCCCTCTACCCGCACATGACCGTGGCCGACAACATCGCCTACCCCCTCAAGATCCGGAAGGTGGCCAAGGACGAACGCCGGCGCACGGCCGAGTCGGTCGGTGGCAGCCTCCAGATCGGGGCCCTCTTCGAGCGTCGTCCCGGCCAGCTCTCGGGCGGGCAGCAGCAGCGCGTGGCACTCGCTCGGGTGATCGCGTACCGGCCGCGCGTCTTCCTCTTCGATGAGCCCCTCTCGAACCTCGACGCCCGGCTCCGCCTCGAGGCACGCACGTTCCTCAAGCAGCTCCAGACCGAACTCGGGATCACGACCATCTACGTGACGCACGACCAGTCCGAGGCGCTCGCGATGGCGGACCGCATGGCCGTCATGGAGAAGGGCCAAATCCGCCAGCTCGACACGCCGACGGCCTGCTTCCGACGGTCGGCCAACCTGTTCGTTGCCGGGTTCATCGGTTCGACGCCGATGAACCTGCTGCCGGCGAGGATCTTGGACGGCGAACTCGACGTGGCGGGATGCCGTCTGCCCATCCCTGAGGACGCCCGCGCGAATGTCAGTCCGGGCGAGACGGTCATCCTCGGCGCACGACCCGAATACATGAGCCTCAGCCGCACGGAAGTGCCCGGGGCGCTCAACGGGACCGTGCGCATCCTCGAGAACCTCGGCGTCGACACCCTGGTCACGGTCGAGGTGGGCGACCTGCACGTCCGGGCGACCGTACCCGACGAGAGCGTGCCGACGCCCGGCGACCGCGTCTGGCTGACCGCCGACCCGCGCCATGTCCTCCTTTACCGGCAGGACGACGGCGAACAGGTGGGGGCACCGAGGGCGGCCGAGGGAACCTCGCCGGGAGCGCCCCCTGTCGCGAACACTCCCGCTCGATGATCCGCCTGCGGGGTCGATGGACGCGAGAGGACCGGACCGAGGCCTTCTATCGCTACGTGCCATTCGAGGTGCCGGCGGACGTCGCCGCCGTGACGGTGCGCTACGCCTTCGAGTTCGCGCCGGATTCGGTCCTCGACCTCGGGCTCTTCGATGGCGAGGGGTTTCGAGGATGGTCGGGAGCGGATCGTCGCGAGGTGATCGTCACGGCCGACGCGGCGACGCCGGGCTACCTGCCCGGACCCCTGGTCGCAGGGGAGTGGCGGGTCATGTTCGGCCTCCAACGCGTCCCGGCGGCCGGTCTGGAATGGACGATCGAGGTCGATCTCGGGCCGGCCCAGCCCGAGCCGCAGCCGCCTCCTCCGCCACGCCCGGTGCGTCCACCGGACCGCGATCTGCCCGCGTCGGCCGGGCGGCGCTGGCTGGCCGGTGACCTCCACACGCACTCGGTCCACTCGGACGGGGTTCTCACACCCGTTGCGCTGGCGTGCCTGGCCGCCGAGCGCGGGCTTGATTTCCTGGCGGTCACCGATCACAACGTCACCGCCCACCATCGCGATCTGCCGGCCGCTGGTGCACACGCCGGGATCCTCGTCCTGCCGGGCCAAGAGGTGACGACGGACGAGGGGCACGCGAACGCCCTCGGCGCCCTGCCCTGGATCGACTTTCGTCGCTCCTCCGACGACTGGCTGGCGGCGGTCGAGGCGGGCGGCGGATTGATGTCGATCAACCACCCACTCTACGGCGACTGCCGCTGGCGACGGCCCATGACTCGCCACCCGCCCCTCGCCGAGGTGTGGCACCACAGCTGGGACCGGCGCAGTCCCGCGCCGCTCGAATGGTGGGCAGGATGGGGTGGGGTGCCGGTCGGCGGCAGCGACTACCACTTCCACGGTCACGGGGGACTGCCTGGACAGCCGACGACATGGGTCGAGACGAGCGATCTCAGCCTGGCCGCCGTGATCGAGGCGCTGCGGGCCGGTCGCGTCGCGATCTCCGCCGAGCCCCGCGGTCCCGTCGTGGTGCGGCAAGACGCCGACATCGTGGTGCTCGATTCCGAGGGTGCCACGCTGCTCGATCCCAACGATGTGAGCCGGCTGGTCGTCGGCCCGCAGCAGCGGTTCCCGGGCATCCCGGGGCTACACCGGCTGATCGATCATGACGGACTGACCCTCGCGCTCGTCCCTTGAGGCGCAGTGATCGATGGACCCCACGGAGGAACCATGAGTGAAGTGAACCCGGAGACCACCCGCCTCGAGACCATGCGCGCCGCAGTCCGAACGCTGTTCGACCTCAACCGCCAGCGCGGGCACGCCGCATGGTGTGACCGCGACTACGACTTCGTCTGCCCATCGATGACGACCTACCCGTTCCAGTGGTTCTGGGACTCGTGTTTCCACGCCATCATCCTCAGCCACCTCGACCCCGTCCGAGCCGAGTCCGAGATCACCAGCCTGCTGGCGAATCAGTGGCCCGATGGGCTCGTGTCGCACGCCATCTTCTGGCGGCGCGAGGCATACGAGGATCGGCTGGCCGACTACTCGATCGCCTACCGCACACCGTACCTGTCCGACTGCATGCAGCCACCGCTGCTGGCCGAGGCGGTTGCGGCCGTTGCGGCCCGGGGTCGTGGCGGGGCGTTCCTCCGCGAGGTCCTGCCGGCGGTCCGCCGCTATTTCGACTGGCTACGCGACGTGCGCGACCCCGACCACGACGGCCTGATCGCTGTCCTCCAGGCGGATGAGACGGGGCTCGATGAATCGCCGAAGTTCGACGAGTACCTGGGCGTTTCGGGCGACGACCGGCCCGATTACGACGCGGCGTGGCATCGCGTGGCGGACCCCTATGCGGAGGTCGGACGCGATCCCGCGCGCATGCTCGCCCTCGACCGGTTCATCGACGAAGACGTGATGGTCAACACCATCTATGCCGAGAACCAGCGCGTCCTCGGCGACCTCCTGGAACAGGTCGGCGACATCGCGGCCGCCGCCGACTTCAGGGCCCGGGCGAGCCGGACGCGTGATGCCCTTGTCGAGAAATGCTGGGATCCGGAGGCGGGCCTCTTCTGGGACCTGGCCGGTCTGGCCGAACGGCCCCTGCGGACGAGCACGTTCACGAGCCTCCTCCCGCTCCTCCTGCCCGATCTGCCGGCGCCGATCGCGACACGTCTGATCGCTCAGCTCGAAGACCCGGGCGCCTACGCGACGCTCTGGCCGATCCCATCCTGTTCCCGAAGCGAACCCGCCTTCCGGCCTGGGGCGATCGGCGAGCACCTGCTCTGGCGCGGCGCGACCTGGATCAACGTGAATTGGTTCCTCTGCCGAGGGCTGCGACGCCACGGCCGTCCGGACCTCGCCCGACGCATCGAGGACTCCACGGCGACGATGATCGAACGCGAGGGTTTTCGCGAGTACTACGACACGCTCACCGGCGAGGGCCGCGGTGCACCCGCGTTCGGCTGGTCGGCACTGATCCTCGACCTCCTCGAGGCGCGGGCGCTCGAGGCTTAAGGGACGAGCTTCGATCTGCCAGTCGCGCACCCGATGGAGTCGAGCGCGCGCATCGACTCAGGCCGGTCCAGGCTCCGGCTCGTAGGCTCCGTCGTTGCAGCTGCGGCGGGTATGGACCTGGACTGCTGGCATTGAGTTGTGCGGCTATCGGTACCGTGACCGACACACACTCAGGAGACAGAAACGTGGACTTCAAGCTCGAGCTCGCGGTGCTCCCGGTCTCGGACGTGGACCGTGCCAAGGAGTTCTACGTCTCGCCCGCGAGGAGCATTGCCGCCGGGGTCAGCACCGCTGCCTGGGCGACGTGGGCGAGGCTGAGCACCAGCTCGCGTGGTATGCCGGGTGGGGCGACGGCGAGCGTCAGTGCGCCCGTTGGGACGATGACAACGACCGCCAGGATGAGCCGCGGCTCGAGCACGATCAACGCCGGCAGCCAGCACCCAGCACGAAGGGAGGTCCGGATGACACAGGCGTCGCTCGACGATCTCGACCTCGTCCTCACGACGATGGCGAAGACGATCGT
>Ga0208080_1001578_pt1 | contig 11080 bp, 9 predicted proteins | sample NGESurdeep092012_3_FD_184476 | JGI IMG/M metagenome (GOLD analysis project Ga0208080, IMG submission 184476) | Arctic peat soil microbial communities from Barrow, Alaska - NGEE Surface sample 210-3 deep-092012 (SPAdes) | ecosystem: Environmental > Terrestrial > Soil > Wetlands > Peat ...
GACGAGCCCGGCTGACGCCTGGCCTGCCAGGCGAGATTGAACTTCTGCTTCTTGTAGTCCAGGCCGCCGACCATGGTGCGGATGTAGCCGGTCTTGGGATCGATGGCGACGAGGGCCGCTGAGGGCTTGAAGCCGAAGTTCAGCGGCCCGGTGGTGTTCTTGACGACGTCGATGGCTTCGCGCTGCCACGTCATGTCGATGCTCGTTGTCACCTTGAGTCCGCCCTCGAACACCATGCGCGAGCCGTAGCGCTTGGTGAGCACGCGCGTAACATAGTCGGTGAAGTAGGCGGCCATGTCGTTGTTCATGGACGGCGGGTGCTTGTAGACGCCGAGCTTCTTCTTCATCGCCGAGGAAGTACGTTGGGGCGTGATGTAGCCCTGGTCGGCCATGACCTGGAGCACGAGGTTGCGGCGTTCCTTGGCGAGCTTCGGGTCGGTGGTCGGCGAGTACTGCGTAGGGAACTTGGGCAGCGCGGCGAGCAGAGCCGCCTGCTGCAGGTTGAGCCCCGAGGCGTGCTTATGGAAGTACGTGAGCGCCGCGGCCTCCACGCCGTAGGAGCCCGCGCCGTAGTACACGGTGTTGAGGTACTCGGTGAGGATCCTGTCTTTGGACCACCGGTCCTCGAGCTGCCAGGCGAGCACCGCCTCGCGGATCTTGCGCGTGTAGGTGCGTTCGTTGCCGACGTAGGCGTTCTTCACGTACTGCTCCGTGATGGTGGAGCCGCCCTGGACGACGCCGCCGGCGCGGATGTTCTCGATCATGGCGCGAAGCACGCCCTGGAAGTCGACGCCGTGGTGCGTGTAGAACCGCTCGTCCTCAACGGCCACGGTGGCCTGCTTCATGACGTCCGGGATCTTGTTGCTGGGCACGAGGACGCGGTTCTCGGCGCCGTGCAGCTCGGCGATGAGGTGGTCGTTGCGATCGTAGATCGTGGTGTTCACGGCGTTGGGCCGCTTGCGCAGCTCCTCCAGCGAGGGCAGGTTGCGCGAGAGCGCGAAGATGGCGCCGGCGGCCATGCCGAGCACGACGATGACGAGCAGCAGGACGACGACCGCTGTGATCTTCAGCCAGAGGAGCTTGCGCTTCTTTCTGGCGGTGGTCTTCTGCCGACGCTCGCGGCCACGCCTTGGCGTGTCGTCGGCGCGGGTGCGGTATCGAGTGTAGTCAGCCATGGCTCACCATTCTACTCGATGGAAGACGCGCGAGCCGCCGGCTGCGTTCACGCAGGGGCGCGGCTCAGGTCGTCGGGGTCGTCACCGGCATCTACACCGCCGGCGGCGGCTTCCCTTTTAGGCTGCACCAGGCGGGCCAGCGGGATGGAGATCTCGTAGAGGATCACGAGGGGGATGAACATGGCCAGCATCGAGAAGGCGTCTTGGCTCGGCGTGATCACCGCGGCCACCACGGCGTTGATGAGGATAGCGTGGCGGCGGTACTTTCGCAGGAACTTGTCGTCCAGTACTCCCACCTTGGCGAGAAGCACGAGGACGACCGGCATCTCGAACACCGCCCCGAAGGCGAGCACGAAGAGCGCGACGAAGGTGAAGTAGTCGCTGGCGCGGTTCTGGATGTTGAAGTTGCCGCTGCCGAAGCCCAAGAGGAACTGCAGGCCCTTGGGCAGCACGACCAGGTACCCGAAGACGACGCCTCCGAGGAAGAGGGCCGTCGTGGCGATGACCACGGGGTAGAAGTAGCGCTTCTCCGTGCTCGTGAACGCCGGCCCCACATAGGCCCACATCTGCCAGATGAGGAACGGCGCGGCGAGCATGATGCCGACGACCACCCAGATCTTGAGGCTGGTCATGAACGGCTCGGCGGGGCTGAAGGTGGTGAGCTTGTACGCCGCGGGATCCAGGCCGCGCACCTGTTTGAGTGGGTAGAGCAGCAGGTCGAACACGAGGCCGTTGAACACGGCCGCCACGACCACGCCGACGGCGAGGGCGACGATCGCCCACATGAGCCGCTTGCGCAGCTCGTCGAGGTGCTCGAAGAGAGTGAACCGGTCGTCGACGTTGACGGGCATCGCGGCTCAGGCGTCGTCGCGGCCGGCGGAGGCGCCGGCTGCGGTGTCGCCGCCGCCGGCGGCTTCAGCCGCCACCGGCTCGTCGATCGCGGGTTCGGCGGCCGCCTCCGCGGCGGTCACCTCCACCGGCGTGGTGTCGCTGCCCGCGGCCGCCTCCGCGGCGGCCTGCCGCGGCGCGGGAGCGGTGGCGGACTTGAGGTCGATGCTCAGGGAAGACTTGAGGTCGTTGACGCCCTCGGCCATCTCGTCGAGGCCCAGCTCCGTGCGCGCCGTCTGGGTGGCCTTGCGGAACTCGCGCATCGCCTGCCCCAGGCTGCGGCCTGCCTGCGGCAGCCCCTTTGGTCCGAAGACCAGCAGCGCAAGGACGAGCACGATGACGATTTCCAGCGGGCCGACGCTCACGGGCAGAGTCCCTTGGGCCGGGGGGGTATCTATCCGTTTCATCTTAGGCTCGCCCGCGACGCCGGTCAATTCGAGCCCGGGCGCCTGTCCAACGTCGCGCCCGAGCGCTGGCCAGAGCGTCGGGCATCGAGAAGAAATGCCTGCAATTGTGCGATGAGTGAGGGATACTTCGGGAGGTTCCCCGACAAGTTGCGTCGCGCGCCCCGCGTTTGGTATATTCCGCCCCGACGACTCGCCCCGGTCCCGCGTGGCCGGTGTGCGGGTCTGCGACTTTCTTATGACGAGCACATACCTAACCAACTGGCTCTATGTCTGGCTCTTCATCGCCGCCGGCGGTGCTCTCGTCGTGCTCATCCTGCTCTTCTCCAAGCTCATCAATCCGAGCCATCTCACGGCGGAGAAACTGGCGCCGTACGAGTGCGGCATCCCGCCGGTGGGCAACCCCTGGGCGCCGTTCGCGGTGCGCTACTATGTCTTCGGGCTGCTGTTCCTGGTCTTCGACGTGGAGGCCGTGTTCCTGTTCCCCTGGGCGCTCGTGTTCCGCACCCTGGGCACGGCCGGGTTCGTCGAGATGCTCCTCTTCATCGCCGTGCTGGGCTGCGGCCTGCTGTACGCCTGGCGCAAGGGGGCCCTCGAGTGGGCGTGATGCGCTACCCCAAGCTGGAGCACTTCCAGGAGCCCAACGTCATCACCACGACTGCCGACTTCATCTTCAGCTGGGCGCGCTCGCACTCCGTCTTCCCGTTCACCTACGGTCTCGCTTGCTGCGCCATCGAGATGCTCAGCTCCGGCTTTGCCCGCTTCGACGTCGCCCGCTACGGCATGGAGGTCTTTCGGCCCACGCCGCGCCAGTGCGACCTCATGATCGTCGCCGGCACCGTCAACGAAAAGATGGCGCCGGTCCTCAAGCGCCTCTACGACCAGATGTCGGAGCCCAATTGGGTGATCAGCATGGGCGCCTGCGCCACCAGCGGCGGGCCCTTCTACGACGGCTACAACGTGGTCAACGGCGTCGACAAGATCGTGCCCGTCGACGTCTACATCCCGGGCTGCCCGCCGCGCCCCGAGGCGCTGTTCCAGGGTTTGCTGGAGCTGCAGGTCAAGATCCAGCAGCACAAGTTCGTCGCCGAGACCCCAAAGCCGGCCGCTCAGAACCCGCAGCCGGCCGTCGTGACACCGGCTCCCGTCGCCGGCGAGGAGGCCTGACCGTGGGCCTCGAGATCGGCACGAATCCCATGGACATGGACGCCATCGCCGCCCGCCTGGCCGCCGACTTCGCCGCCGAGCTCACGGACGTGCGCGTGCAGGAGCCCGATACGGTCGTGGCCCGCTGCGAGCGCGCCGCGCTCAAGGACGTGGCGCGGCGCCTCAAGGCGCACGCCGAGATCGGCTACGAGACGCTCAACTTCGTGGCGGGCGTCGACAAGGTCAGGCACCTGGAGAGCGTGTACCACGTGTACTCGTGGAAGACCAACACGTACCTGGAGCTCCACGTCGAGGTGCCCACGGCCAAGGCCGAGGTCGACACCGTGTGCGACGTGTGGCCGGCCGCCGACTGGCACGAGCGCGAGTCGTGGGACATGGTCGGGATCAGATACCTCGGTCATCCCGACCTGCGCCGCATCCTGCTCAAGGACGACTTCGTCGGCCACCCGCTGCGCAAAGACTACGTCGACTCGGCGGAGAACCACCCGCATGCCTGACCAGTTCGCCACGCCCGAACCCGACGAGGCCGTCAAGCTCGCGCTGCGGCGCATCGAAGAGTCGACGGCCCGCGGCGAGGGCTCCGACGTCGAGGGCCTCGCCTTCAACGAAGTGGTCGTCAACATGGGGCCGCAGCACCCCAGCACGCACGGCGTGCTGCGCCTCGTCGTCACGCTCGACGGCGAGCTCGTCAAAGACGTCATCCCCGTCATCGGCTACCTGCACCGCTGCAAGGAGAAGCTCGCCGAGAAGCGCACCTACTTCCAGTACATCCCCATCGTCGACCGCACCGAGTACGTGGCCGGCATGAACTGTGAGTGGGGCTACGTCATGACCGTCGAGAAGCTCGCCGGCATTCGGCCGACGCGGCGCGCGGAGTTCATCCGCGTCATCATGGCCGAGCTCAACCGCATCGCCAGCCACCAGGTCGCCGTCGGCACCTTCACCGCCGACCTGGCGCCGCTCGGCACCGCCATGGTCTTCTACATGTTCCGCGACCGCGAGTACATCCTCGACCTTCTCGAGGAGGTCAGCGGCGCGCGCATGATGTTCAACTACTTCCGCTTCGGCGGGCTGCGCTACGACCTGCCCGACGGCTGGGTCGAGAAGTGCCGCGACCTCATGACGCGGATGCCCAAGCTCATCGACGAGTACGAGTCGCTGGTCGACGACAACGCCATCTTCCTGCTGCGCTGCATCGGCAAGGGCGTGATCACGCAACAGGACATCGTGGACTACGGCATCACCGGCCCCAACGCGCGCGCCTCCGGAGTCGCTCTCGACCTGCGGCGCACCCGGCCTTACTCGGTGTACCCGGAGCTGGACTTCGAGGTCTGCACGCTCAGCCACGGCGACATCTTCGACCGCTACAAGGTGCGCATGAACGAGATGCGCCAGAGCGTGAAGATCGTCGAGCAGTGTCTCGACATGCTGCCCAAAGGCCCCGTGCAACTCGGCTCTCTGCGCGCTCCCTACGTCATCACGCCGCCGCCCGGCGAGTGCTACACCGGCCAGGAGAACCCGCGCGGCGAGTTCGGCACGTACATCGTCAGCGACGGGTCGCGGTACCCCTACAGGCTCAAGTTCCGCGACCCCTGCTTCTGCAACCTGCAGCTCTTCCCCAAGCTGCTGCGCGGCAACAAGATCGCCGACGCGGTGGCCATCTCGGGCAGCATCGACCTGGTGCTCGGAGGCATCGACCGCTAGATGGACATCTTCCTCGCCATCCTCCGCGCCGTCGTCTTCGTCGTCGTCGCCTACGCGGTGGTGTTCGTGGCGGCGCTCGTCAACATCGTCTTCGAGCGCCGCGCCCTTGCCTTCATGCAGGACCGGCACGGCCCCAACCGCACCGGGCCGCACGGCGTGCTGCAGAGCGTCGCCGACGCCTTCAAGATGATGGGCAAGGAGGACTTCCGCCCGGCCCTCGCCGACCCGGTGCTGTTCACGCTGGCGCCGATCATGGTCATGATCGGCGCCGTCGCCGTGCAGCTCGTGATCCCCTATACCAACGGCATGACGGCCACCGGCCTCGACGTCGGGCTCATCTTCATCGTCGCCATCACCGGCTTCACGACGATGGCCATCCTTCTCGGTGGCTGGTCGTCGCGCAACAAGTACTCGCTGGTGGGCGCGCTGCGCGCCGCCGCCCAGATGATCTCGTACGAGATCCCGATGATCCTCGGCCTGCTCATCGTCGCCATGATCGTGGGTTCGCTGCGCATCACCGACGTCGTCGTCGCCCAGGCGAATTACCAGTGGATCGTGTTCTACGCGCCCTTCACGTTCCTCATCTTCTACATCGCCTCCATCGCCGAGCTGAACCGCGGCCCGTTCGACCTGCCCGAGTCCGAGTCCGAGCTGGTCTCCGGCTACGGCACCGAGTACTCGGGCATGCGCTTCGGCATGTTCTTCCTCAACGAGTACGCCGGCATGACCATCATGTCGATGGTCGCCGTCACGCTCTTCTTCGGCGGCTGGCAGGGGCCGTTCGCACACGCTCTCGTCTTCTGGGGCGTGTCGTGGATCGGCATCCTGTGGTTCATCGTCAAGAGCTACATCCTCGTCTTCGCGCTGGTCTGGATCCGGCTGTCGCTGCCGCGCCTCCAGGTCGACCAGCTCATGGCCTTCGCCTGGAAGATCCTCATCCCGCTGGGCCTGCTCAACATCCTCGCGACGGCGGCCGTCATGCTGTGGGTCCCGCACTGGAAGTGGGGCATGGCCGTTTTCAGCTGGATCGCGTTCTTGGCGTTCGTAGGCCTCTTCGACCCCATCCTCAAGTGGCGCCTGCGCCGGCAGCGCGACCGTCTTCCGCTGGTGAACGCCTGATGCTCGGCATGTTCAAGGCCATGCGGACCACGCTCCGCCACCTGCCGATGAGGAAGATCACCGTCCAGTACCCGGAGCAGCGCGAGCGGCTGCCCGAGCGCAGCCGCGGCCTCTTCCGCGTGGTCATCGACCCGGCCAACGGCGAACCACGCTGCCGCTCCTGCACGCTCTGCGAGAGCAACTGCCCCGTGCAGGTCATCCGCGTCAACTACACGAGCAAGTACCAGCTGCCCGTGCCCAACGCGGCGCGCATCGCCGAGGCGCGCCTCGCCGCGCAGCGCGACGTCGACCTCACGCCGCTGCAGCCGGTGCTCGACGACTACTACGAGCACGGCACCGGCCTCATCGCCATGCTGCAGAACGCGCAGGAGGCGTACGGGTATCTGCCGCGCCTCGCGATCCAGGAGATCTCGCTGCAGACCGGCGTGTCGCTGTCGCAGCTCTACGGCGTCTCCAGCTTCTACAACCAGTTCCGCCTCTCGCCGGTGGGTAAGCACATCATCACCGTCTGCCACGGCACGGCCTGTCACGTGGCGGGCGCGTCACTCATCACGGCCGCGTTCTCCGAAGTGCTTGAGGTGGACGTGGGCAAGACCACCAAGGATCGTCTCTTCACGCTCCAGGCCGTGAGTTGTGTCGGCGCCTGCGCCCTGGCGCCGGTGGTCAGGGTCGGCGACGACGAGACACACGGCCGCATGACCCCCGACAAAGCGCGTAAGCTGGTCGTCGACCTGCGGCGCTCGGAGGGTATCGAATGAGCACGACGACCACCGACCGCGCGGCGGCCATCCAGGCAGCACTCGCCGAGGCGCTGCACCCGGATAGCGTAGTAGCTCACGAAGGCGCTCTTGAGATCCGCATCTGCGCCGGCACGGCCTGCCACGCCTCAGGTCGCCTCGGCGTGCGCGACGCCGTCGTCGAGGAGCTGGCCAATCGCGGGCTGACCGGCAAGGTCGCCTTCGTCGAGACCGGCTGCCACGGCTTCTGCGAAAAGGGCCCCATCCTCGTCATCCAGCCCAAGGGCATCTTTTACGCGCACGTCCGGCCGCAGGACGTGGCCGCCATCATCGAACAGAGCATCGAAGGCGACGGCTTCGTCGAGAAGCGCCTCTACCGCGACCTGCACACCGGGGAGCCGGTGCCCTACGAGCGGGACATCCCGTTCTACAAGGGGCAGCAGCGGCTCGTGCTCGCCTTGAACGGCAAGATCGACCCGTACTCGATCGACGACTACCTGAGCCACGAAGGGTATGCCGCTCTGGCCGACGTCCTCGCCGGCGACGACCCGGACGCGGTCATCGAGCTGATCACCGAGTCCAAGCTGCGTGGCCGCGGTGGCGCCGGGTTCTCGACCGGCACCAAGTGGCGCTTCGCGCGCCAGGCAAAGGGCGAGACCAAATACGTCATCTGCAACGCCGACGAAGGCGACCCCGGCGCCTTCATGGACCGTTCGGTGCTCGAGGGCAACCCGCACGCTGTCCTCGAAGGGATGCTGATCGCCGCGTTCGCGATCGGCGCGCACGACGGCTACGTCTACGTGCGCGCCGAGTATCCCTTCGCTGTCGCGCGCCTGGATGCCGCTCTGGTGCAGGCGCGTGAGCGCGGTCTGCTGGGGCTCGACATTCTGGGCACCGGCTTCGCTTTCGACGTGCACATCAGCGAGGGCGCCGGTGCGTTCGTCTGCGGCGAGGAGACGGCCCTCATCGCAAGCATCGAGGGCAAGCGCGGCATGCCGCGCACCCGTCCGCCTTTCCCCGCGGTCTCGGGGCTCTGGGGCCGACCCACCAACATCAACAACGTCGAGACGTTCGCCAATATCCCCTGGATCATGACGCACGGCGCCGAGGCTTTCGCCGCCATGGGCGTCGGCGAATCGCGTGGTACAAAGATCTTCTCGCTCACCGGCAAGGTCGCCAACGGCGGCCTGGTCGAGGTGCCGATGGGCGCCACGCTGCGCCACATCATCTTCGACATCGGCGGCGGCATGTTGCCCGGACGCACGTTCAAGGCCGTGCAACTCGGCGGGCCTTCGGGCGGCTGCCTGCCCGACGAGATGCTCGACGTGAAGGTCGACTACGAGGAGCTCAGCGCCTCGGGCGCCATCGTCGGCTCCGGTGGCCTCGTGGTGGTCGACGACACCAACTGCATGGTCGACCTGGCGCGCTACTTCCTGCAGTTCACGCAGGACGAGTCGTGCGGCAAGTGCGTGCCCTGTCGGCTGGGCACCAAGCGCATGCTGGAAACTCTGGAGCGCATCACCGCGGGAAATGGACGTGAGGGAGACATCGAGCTGCTGGAGGAGCTCGCGGGCTACATCATCGAAGGCTCGCTCTGCGCTCTCGGCGGAACGGCGCCCAACCCGGTGCTCACTACCCTGCGCTACTTCCGCGATGAGCTGGACGCGCACATCAGCGAGAGGCGCTGCCCGGCGGGCCAGTGCAAGGCGCTGATCACCTACTACATCGACGCCGAGGCCTGCACCGGCTGCATGCTCTGCGCCAAGAAGTGCCCCACCAGCTGCATCAGCGGCGAGAAGAAACAGCCGCACGTCATCGACGTGAGCGACTGCATCAAGTGCGACACCTGCCGCCAGGTGTGCAAGTTCGACGCCGTCAAGGTGTGGTCCGGCATCGAACAGGCCGCCGCGGCCACCGGTCAGGAAGCGTAAGGGGACGATGGCCACCACCGCCGACGACATCACGCGCACCCAGGCGCGCCCCGACCAGGTGCTCCTGACCATCGACGGTCAGGAGGTCGCCGGCGAGCGCGGCGACACCATCCTCGACGCGGCGCAGCGCGTGGGCATCCACATCCCCACGCTGTGCTACGAGCCGAGGCTGCCGGCCACCGCCGCCTGCCGCATGTGCATCGTCGAGGTCGAAGGGGCGCGCAAGATGGTGCCGAGCTGCACGGCGGCCGTCGCCGACGGCATGGTGGTGCGCACCAACACCGACAAGCTGCGCGCCATGCGTCACCTGTACCTCGAGCTGCTGCTCAGCGACCACAACTCGTTCTGTACGCCGCCCTGCCGCGACGCCTGCCCCACGCACATCAAGATCCCGCAGTTCCTCGAGTACATCGCGCACAAGGACTACAAGAACGGCGTGCGCAAGCTGCGCGAGGACCTGCCCTTCCCGGCCGTGCTCGGGCGCGTGTGCCCGCGACCCTGCGAGGGCCCGTGCCGCCGGCAGCTCGTCGAGCACCCGATCACGATCTGCCAGCTGCACCGCTTCATGGCCGACCAGACCATCGACGAGGAGCAGGAGGGCGAGCTGCTGCTGCCGGTCGAGCCCAAGCCCGACTCCGGCAAGCGCATCGCGATCGTCGGCGGCGGGCCCGCCGGCCTCGCCGCCGCCTTCTACGCCCGGCTCGAGGGGCACGCGGTCAGGATCTTCGAGGCGCTGCCCAAGCCCGGCGGCATGCTGCGCTACGGCATCCCCAGCTACCGCCTGCCGCGCGACCTCCTCGACAAGGAGATCAACGTGCTGTGGCGCATGGGCGTCGAGATCCAGGTCAACAGCCGCCTCGGCGTGGACTACCAGCTCGAGGACCTGTTCGACGAGGGCTTCGACACGGTGTTCCTCGCCCTGGGCGCCTTCAACTCCAACGACATGGGCGTCCCCGGCGAAGACGCCGAGGGCGTGGTCACGGCGGTCGACTTCCTCGGCGACCTCGAGCTCAACGGCGAGGTCCACGTCGGGAACAATGTTACCGTCATCGGCGGCGGCTTTACCGCCATGGACGCCTGCCGCACTTCCGTGCGCAAGGGCGCCAAAGAGGTCACCTGCCTGTACCGCCGGTCGCGCAAGGAGATGCCCGCCCACCACACCGAGGTCGACGAGGCCGAGGAGGAGGGCGTCAAGCTGGAGCTGCTCTGCGCGCCCGTGCGCGTCCTCACCGACGCCGCCAACAAGGTCACCGGCATCGAGATGCTGCGCATGGAGCTCGGCGAGCCCGACGCCTCCGGCCGCCGCCGTCCCGTGCCCATCCAAGGCAGCGAGTTCATCGTTGAGTGCGACCAGATCATCGCGGCGATCGGCCAGTACCCCAAGCTCGACGGCACGACCGAGGAGCAGGGCGTCAAGCGCACCAAGTGGCGCACCATCGCCGTTGACGACTGGACCTTCCAGACCGCCGACCCGCGGGTGTTCGCCGGCGGCGACGCCGTGCTCGGCGCCCAGACGGCCATCCAGGCGGTCGCCCAGGGCAAGAAGGCCGCCTGGAGCATGGACGCCTACCTGCGCGGCGCCGACATGGCCGCGCTCGGGCAGTCGCTGGCCGAGCTCAAGGCGCAGCCGTTCTTCAACGCGCTGACGTCCAGGACCGACCTCGATCCGCGCGTCGCGCGCATGGCCGAGATCCCGCCGGTGTTCATCGACATGACCACCGACGTGACCCGGCCCAGCCCGCCCGCCGAGATGCCCAAGTGCGCGCCCGAAGACCGGCGCACCAACTTCAAGCAGATCGAGCTCGGCTTCAGCGAAGAAGAGGCCGTGCGCGGCGCCGAGCTGTGCCTCGACTGCTACTGCCCGGCCAATGGCAAGTGCGACCTGCAGCGCTACGGCATCGAGTACGAGGTCTTCAAGAACCGCTTCCACGGCGGCGGGGCCCACGACTACCCGG
>Ga0208080_1001583_pt1 | contig 11034 bp, 6 predicted proteins | sample NGESurdeep092012_3_FD_184476 | JGI IMG/M metagenome (GOLD analysis project Ga0208080, IMG submission 184476) | Arctic peat soil microbial communities from Barrow, Alaska - NGEE Surface sample 210-3 deep-092012 (SPAdes) | ecosystem: Environmental > Terrestrial > Soil > Wetlands > Peat ...
CGACAAGATCGCGGCCGAGAAGGCCGGCATCCTCAAGCGCGGCGTGCCGGCGATCGTCGCCGCGCAGAGCCGCGACGCGCTCGCCGTGATCGAACGGCAGGCGGCGAAACTCGGCGCGCCGTTGAAGATTGCCGGCGAGGATTGGACCGCCACCGAGGAGCGCGGACGCCTGGTCTATCAGGATGAAACGGGCCTGCTCGATCTGCCGGCGCCGAAACTTTACGGCCGCCATCAGTTCGAGAATGCCGGCCTCGCCATCGCGGCGCTGCGCGCGATCAAGCCATTCAAGATTCCGCCGGCCGCGTTCGAATCCGGCATCGTCAAGGCCGAATGGCCGGCGCGGTTGCACCGGCTCAGCCAAGGCCGCCTGGTCGAGCTTGCGCCCTCGGGGAGCGAGCTGTGGCTCGACGGCGGCCATAATCCCGACGGCGGCCGCGCCGTTGCGGCGGCGCTCGCCGATCTCGAAGAGCGCGTCTCGCGTCCGCTGGTTCTGATTGTCGGCATGCTGGCGAGCAAGGATTGCGAAGGCTTCCTGCGCAATTTCACCGGGCTCGCCCGCCGGCTGATCGCCGTGCCGGTGCCGAACGCGGACAAAGGCTTGAGCGCGGAAGCGGTGGCTGACGCCGCGCGTGCCATCGGCTTGCCCGCCACCAGCCGCGACAATCTCACTGAGGCGCTCGAGACCGCGCGCAAGCTCGACCTCGATCCGCCGCCGCGGATTCTGATCACCGGCTCGCTCTATCTCGCCGGCGAAGTCTTGCGTGAGAACGGCACGCCGCCGCAGTAGGCCTTCGTCATTCCGGGTTCTGCGCGGGCGGAAATATTTCGCGCGCGATATTGACTTTAATCCTAGAGCATATATTCCTATTGCCGTCCGGTCCGCCGAGGGCGCTGTCATGAAGCGTCATGCAAGTGGGACCGGATGTGGCGCCTTCGGGCGGGGAATGAACGCCCCCCAACCCCCGGGCGGCGCCGGGGCTCCGCTCGGATGCACTACGACCTCCCGCGAGGAGCTCGCTGATCGCGGTCGCGCGTTGCGACGCGGGGGAAGCGCGGCCCGGACGCCGTAAGACGCTATGATGGAGCGCCGCCGGGCGCGCACCCTTCGCCAAAGGGTGCCCGCGCTTCGCCAAGTGCGGAAGAGAATGGGCGCCGCGCGGCGCTCCATCCCCTCGACGTGTTCGAGGGACAAAGGGAATACAGGCGTACCCGGCGCCCTGACAAAAAATACGGGCGGCGGAGCGTTGGCTTTTCCCTCTCCCCGCAATGCGGGGAAAGGGAAAAAAGAAATGGCCGAGACGAGCCCGGCCATGACAACAGGTTCAGAATGCGAACGCGGCGTCAGACCGCGCCGCTGATCCACTGATGCAGCTTCTGCTTCGGCGCGGCGCCGACCTGGCGCGAGGCGATCTCGCCGTTCTTGAACAGCATCAGCGTCGGGATCGACATGATGCCGTACTTGGCCGCGGTGTTCGGGTTTTCGTCGACATTGAGCTTGACGATCTTGACCTTGTCGCCGAGTTGCCCGGCGATTTCCTCAAGCGCCGGCGCGATCATCTTGCAGGGGCCGCACCATTCCGCCCAGAAGTCGACGACGACCGGCGCGGCCGACTTTAGAACATCAGATTCGAAGCTTGCGTCCGACGTTTTGCCGACGGCCATGGGGATACCTCTTGTGATGGACGGAGAGAATCGCGCGTTGGAATTGTGAGGGCTCGAACCTATGAATGCCACCCGGCAGCGTCAAGCCGCTCTCACGCGGGGGTGATGCCCACCAAAGCGGCATTCAGCACCTCGCTGGAAAGCTCCATGAGATCAGGCGCTTCGGTCCAGATCAGGGCGGCGCGCAGCGGCTTGTCCGGGTACAATTTCGCCAGCACGGCGCGGTACAGCGCCAGCTGCCTGACATAGGCCGGCGGCACCTCAGCGATTCGGCGCGGCGGCGGCCGATTCGTCTTGAAATCGGCAATCAGAACAGAGGTTTGCGTCACCGCCAGGCGGTCGATCTGCCCCGACACCAGCACCGTCTTGCCGCCCATTTGCAGCCTGCCGACAATCGGAACTTCGGCACGGCTAGCGGGACCGTAAAGCTCATAGAAGTGCCGATCCTCGAGCACGAGCATGACTTGCTCAGCGATTTTGGCGCGTTCCTCGGACGGCAATTTTGCGCCGGCGCGCGCCAGATAGTCCTCCGCCGCCTTGGCGCGCCGCGCAGGCGGGATATCCGGCAGTGCCTGCATCAGCCGGTGTACCAGCGACCCGCGCAGCAGCGCCATCGCCGAGCCGCCGGTTGCCAGCGGGCGCGCAGCGTCGTCGTCCGTGACGCTTGACGGGGTGATGGTGCGGACGCCTGCGCGTTCGACCGGCGCATTGCTCGTGAGCCAAACCGGCAGCGCCGTTGGCTTGGCCGCACGCGCCGCCACGGCCTGCACCGGTTCGGCCGGCGGCGCTGGGCCTTTGCGATAACGCAGCACCTCGCCGTCGCCGTCGTCGGCAGGTTGCGACACGCAATCGCCGCTCAGCGCGTCGCTCACCAATTGATACCAGCAGCCGTCTGGAATCTTGCGCGACCCTTGCGTCCCGCACACGATCAGGCGTTCGGCTGCGCGCGTCATCGCCACGTACAAAAGGCGCCGATATTCGTCGCGCGCGTCGCGCTGCGCTTCTGCGCGCGCGTCCGCCATGTCGCCGACATCCTCGGAGCGCGCGGTCGCCCACACCAGCGCCTCGTTTGAAAGCTGCAACAGCCGCGGATCGCGCGGACCGCCGGGCGGCGTCGTGGTGTCGGCGAGGATCACGGTGTTGGCTTCCAGCCCCTTGGCGCCGTGCACGGTCATCACCCGCACCTCGTCGCGCGCCATCTCCATGTCGCGGCGCACCTCGCTGCGCGCGGCGCGCAGCCAGGCCAAGAAGCCTTGCAGCGACGGCGTCGCGCGCGTCTCGTAATCGAGCGCCAGATTGAGAAACTCATCGAGCGCGTCGTTGGCTTCCGGCCCGAGCCGGGCGAGGAATTTCTGGCGTCCGCGTGCCGCGCCCAGCACATGGGCATAGAAACCGAACGGCGTCAGCTTGCGCGCCGCCGGCGCGAACTCGTCGAGCGCGCGTTCGGTTTCGGCAAAAGCCGCTTCGTCTTCCGCTTTGGCGCGCAGACTCGCGCGCAGCGATCCCTTGCGATCCCAGGCGAGCGTGAACAGCTGCTCTTCGGTGAGGCCAAACAGCGGGCTCTTGAGCAGGCTCGCCAAGTTGAGATCGTCGTCCGGCAGCAGCACGCTATCTGCCAGCGCCATCAAGTCCATCACCGCGATATGCTCGGTCAGCACCAGCCGGTCGGCGCCGGCGACCGGGACGCCGGCATTCTTCAGCGCGCGAATGATCGCCTCGAACAGCGGCCCGCGCTGGCGCACCAGCACCAGCACGTCGCCCGCCTTCAGCCCGCGCGACATCCATCGCTTCACATGGTTTGCGATTCTGCGCGCCAACAGCACGCGCGGACTTTCCTCGCTCAACGTATCGAATGGCGCGTCCCAGCCTTCGATCGCGCGACGCTCAGCGGGCGCGATCAGCGGCCACAGCTCGACCAGCCCGGGGGCGGCGCCGGGCAGCGACAGGTGCTCCGGAATGCCGGCTTCGTCGGTGGTGACGCTGACGTAGGTCTCACGCGCGGCAAACACCTGATCAACGGAGCCCAGCACGTTCGCGCCGGAACGGAACGAGTGGTGGAAGCGCAGATAGCGCCAGCCTTGCTCCGGCGTGTCGAACTGGCGCTCGAACAGCCGGCGCATCTCGTCGAACGCCTTCGGCGCCGCGCCCTGGAACGAGAAGATCGACTGCTTCTCGTCGCCGACCGCGAACACCGTGCGCTTGACGTTCGGCCTAGCGCCGCCGGGCATGAATTCCGAGGCGATGGTGGTGATGATCGACCACTGCTTCGGGCTAGTATCCTGCGCCTCGTCGATCAGCACGTGGTCGATGCCGAGATCGAGCTTGTAGAGCACCCAGGCCGCCGACACGTTGGAAAACAGCGCCAGCGTCTTGTCGATCAGGTCGTCATAGTCGAGCAGCGCGCGGCGCTCCTTTTCCGATTGGTAGCGCGCGATCACTTCGGCTGCGATTGTCAACAGCGCCTTGGTGCGTTCGCGCGCGGCCAGCGCACGCTCGCGAGCCAGCAATTGGCACACGCGCTGCTGCTCGGACATCAGACGCTCGAGCCAGTCGGGATGCCTCTCGGCAATCGCCTTGGTGACGATATTCTTGCGCGGCTCGAGCTCGGTCGTGCAAAACACTTTCAGATAGCTGTCGATGCGCTCGCGACCCGATGCCGCGCGCGCGGCCTTGAGCGCGGCGATATGCTTCTTGTCGGAGACTGATCCGGTGTCGAAAATTTCGATCAGTGCCGGCCATTCCGCCGCCGGGATCAGGGAGTGCGAGAAGAATTCCTGCTCGATGGATTCGACGGTGTCGCTCGGATCGAGGCCGAAGGTCCTCGACAATTCCGCAATCGCCGCATCGACGTTGCCGACGCGCGCAATCCATGCAGTGAGCGCGTCGCGGTCAGCGATCGCATCGCTCACCACGTCCTTGAAGGTCTGGTCGGCGGCGACCACGATCGCGGTTGCTAACGCGCGGCCGAGCGCGCCCTCCGGCTCGGCGGCGGCTTCCAGCAGCACGTCCAAAGTCAATTTATCCAGCAACTGGGTGGTCGTTGCTTCATCCAGCACGCTGAAACGGGCGGCGACATTGGCCTCGAACGGGAACTGATGCAGCAGCCGTGTGCAGAAGGCGTGAATCGTCTGCACTTTCAATCCGCCCGGCGTCTCCAGCGCCGAGGCAAATAGCCGGCGCGCCCGCGCGCGCTGGAGCGCATCAGCCTTGGCGCCGGTGCTGAGCGCGATCTTCTTGTCGAGCGCGGCGTCGTCGAGCGTGGTCCATTCGGCGAGCGTGCCGAACACGCGGTTCGCCATATTGGCGGCGGCCGCCTTGGTGAAGGTGATGCAGAGGATCTTGGCCGGATCGACGCCGCGCAGCAGCAGGTTGATCACGCGCTGCGCCAGCACGTGGGTCTTGCCCGAGCCGGCATTGGCGGACACGAAGGCCGAGACGTCCGGATCGGCGGCGTCGATCTGCACGCGGCTGACGTCGGGTGGGATGATGCGGGTGGCGGTCATGCCTGCCATCCTATATTGCGATTAGCAATACTCGGCTTGGACGTAATATAGCAATACGCTATATTGACAATGTGCAGATCGCGTTCACCAGCGCGGCCACGCGCCAATGGCTCGGACTTTCCATCGATGTGCGGCGACGAATCGATGCCAAGCTTGCGGTGTTTGCCGAGACTGGACACTGCGGCGTGAAGCGGCTCAAGCGCCGTGCGGGAGCAAGATTGCGCGTCGGCGACTGGCGCGTCGTTTTCTATGTCGAGGCCGACACCATCGTCGTCGCTGCCGTCGGGCATCGCCGTGAAATCTATAATTGAGAGGCGGTCATGACCAAGGTGCAGTTCATCAAGACGACGGGCGGCGAGGAACTCGCCATTCTGCCCAAGCATGCATACGAACGGCTCACTGCTCTGGCTGCCGGGGAGGATGCCGGCACGGCCAGGATCGTGCGCGATGCGCGCGCCGCCGTAGCGGCCGGCACCGAGGTCGTACTGCCCAAGGTCGTCGTCGATCGGTTGGCGGCGGGCGAGAATCCCATCCGTGTCTTGCGCGAGTGGCGCGACATGACACAGGCCGAACTGGTGGCTTTCGTTGGCATCACCCAGGGCTACCTGTCGGACCTCGAAGCCGGAAAGCGCAAAGGCCCGGTTGCGCTGCATCAGAAGCTCGCGCGCGCGCTCGGCGTTCCAATCGATCTCCTGTTGCCGATTGCGGTAGCGGACGAGGCGGCCGAACCGGGGCGCTTTGCCAAGCGGAAGCAGGCTGAGAAGGATATGCGGCGAGCCCGAGGGCAGCGGTAAACCGCTCATTCCCCGCCTCCCTCATCCTCGCCACCGGTGAGCGACCATTCCTTGACGCGGGCGAGATGGTCGTAGTCGCCGTAGCGATTACGCCACATCGGACTCAGCAGTGAGGAATATGGCTCGCCGTCGATCAGGTAGCGTCTCGCGTTCTTGGCGAGTTTCTTTAACGCGCCGTCCGCTTCCGTGTCGGGCGTGCTGTCCTTGAGCTTGACGATCTTGATTTCGCCCGCCGGCTCGCCGCCCTTGAGACCGACATAGACCAATTCAGCGACCGAGGCCCCGCGCGCGATATCGGCAAACCCGCCCCCGCGCAGGATGGCTGATTCCAGCGTGAGCTGCGGCGCGAAGCCGACCTTGACCTCGTCATGGCCGGGCAGCCGGCCGGTCTTGTAGTCGAGGACAGCGTAGCGGCCGTCGGTGAGCCGCTCGATGCGGTCGGCGCGGGCCGACAGCGTGAACGTGGCGCCGCCGAGCGGGATCTCGATTTCACCGCGGATCTCCGCGTGCAGCGCGGCGATATCGGCGCGCCGCGCACTGTCCCACTGCGCGAACCAGCGCGCGATGCGCACGAAGCGCGGCCACCAGAAGGCGCGCGCTTCCGGAAAATCGGACAGCGCGGCGAAATGTTTTTCGCCGAGCGCGAGCAGCTCGTTCAGCGGTTCGGCCGGCGGCTCTTGCGCGAACATCTTGGTGTAGTCGCCGATCGCTGCATGGATAATGGTGCCGCGGTCGCGCGCGCCCGGCGGCGTATCGACCGCATCGAGCGGGAATAGCCGCAACACGTGCTTGGCATAGATGGTGTAGGGGTCGCGCAGCCAGTGCTCGATCTCGGTGACCGAAAGCTTCGATGGGCGTGCCTCGCGCGGCGGCGTCGGCTGTGGGCGTTCAGCGGCTTTCACAGCTTCGGGATGATCGAGCGCGCGAGCGAGCTCGAGATAGTGGTTGCCGCGCTTGATCACGTCCTGCCATCGCGCTTGGCCGGCGAGCGCGGCGATGCGCTGCACGAACCGCGAGGTCACCGTCGGCGCGCCGGCAAGCTTGGCGGGGCGCGACAGCATGACCTCCGGCGCGCCGAGCGCCTGCGCGAAATCGTGCGCGGACAGCCCGATGCGGCGCTCGGGCGGATCAAGGCCGAGCTCGCGGCGCATCGGCCGGCTCAGCCACGGATCGCTGCGCGTCTCCGGTGGCCAGCTGCCCTCGTTGAGGCCGCCGAGCACGACTCGGTCGATTGCTTGCAAGCGCGCTTCCAGCGGGCCGAAGATGCGCACGCGTACGTCGCGGATTTCCGGCCGGCGCACCACGCGGTCGCCGATGGCGGCGTGGAACAGTTCGACGTAGTCGCCCTTGGCGACGGCCAAACCGGCCGCCGCCGGACTGGTGGCGATTTCCTCAAACGCGCGCGCGAGCGCGACGCCGTCATTGCCGGCGAAGGCCGCGATTTCCCCGGCGGCATCGCGACCGAGTGCCGCGACGGCCTCGTTGTGGCGGGCAGCGAGATGGCTCAGCGGATGATCGCCCGGCTTTAGCGTTTCCAATGGCGCCAGCGCGGCGGCGAGCTTCGCGATCAGGGTGGCGGCGGCAGCGATCTCTTCCTCAGCAATCAGCCAGCGCGGATCGCTGCGGTGAAGCGAGTCGCGATTGGCGCGAAAGCTTGCGAGCGCATGGGCAAGGCCGCCACTGCCGGGGCGCGGGCGCGGGCCGCGCAGCAATGCGCGCTCCAGTGCAGCGGTGGCGGACGCGTGCGCGCCGGGCGCGGCTTGCAGGCGGAACAGGGGATGCTTGAGCAATGCCAGCAGCGTCACCGGCTTGAGCCCGCCGAGCGCCGCTTCCGCCACCAGCCGCGCGAACACGCCGGCATTGGTGTCGGTGAGCTTATCTCCGCCGGAATCGTCCACCGCCACCTGCCAGCGCTCGAGCGCGGCCACGACGCGGCGCGCCAAGGCGCGGTCGGACGTTATGAGGGCCGCGGTCTTGTTTGCGGTGTCGACCGCCTCGCGCAAGGCGACCGCGATGGCGAGCGCTTCCTCTTCCGGATTGGCGGCCTCGATCATGCCGAGCGTGGCCAGCGCCTGGTGCGCGGCAGCGTCGAAGGCTTTTGTGTTGCGGCGCTGCTGCCAGCGTTCGGTGGTGGCGGCCGGCCGCAAGGCTTCCGACACCAGCATTTCGCGCCCGTGCGGCGCCGGCGCGCTGAGCTGTTCGACCTCTTTGCGCGAAATGCCGATGCGGTCAAGCAGCGCATGCATGGCGAATTGCGCGTGGCCGGTGGCGGGCGCGCCGTCGTGGCTGTTGTCGTCATCGTCGCCGGCGATCAGCTGCCACGAGGCCTCGTCGAGATCCATGTCGAGGCCGGGCAGCACCACCGCGCCATGCGCAAGCTGCGCGATGGTGGCGAGCAGTTTGGCGGTTGCCGGCATCGAACCGGTGGAGCCGGCGGCGATCACCGGCGCATCGCTGTTGGCGAGCCGCTTGGCCTCCGCCTCGATCAGCCGGTCGCGCCGCTCGGCCGCTTCGATGGCCGCGCGCTCGTCAAGCAAGCCTCGCCAGCCTGGGTGCACAAATTGCAAAAATTGCAGGGAGAGCTGCCAATATTTGTCGAGTTCGTCGGGAACCAGCTGGTCAAACTTCTCCCATTTCACCTGCCGCGTGATCATGTCGTCCATCAGGCGGGCGAGATCATCGGCGAGCGCGATGGCCGTGGCGGGGGTATTGGCGACCAGCGGCGAGCCTTGCTCCGGCTGGATCGCGGTGGCCCATGTGCCGATGAGCTGCGCCAGCGTCAATCGCCGCTCCAGCGCGCTAAATGCTTCCGGCAGTCGAAGCGCGGCCTCGGCGAGTTCGCCGGTGGCGGCCTCCGCGAAGGCGATTTCGTCCTCGTCGAGGTCGCCGATGGCGACGATGCGCGGCAGGATGGCGGCGTCGCCGTCGAGCGAAGCGAGAAAGACGTCGCGCGCCATCCGGCAGGCGCGCCGCGTCGGCAGATAGAGCGTGGCGCGGGCGAGTTCGAGCGGATCGCGCGTGGCCGGAAATCCGGGCACCAGTTTGCCGGCGCGCAGCGCATCGATCAGCGCCGGCAGGAACGGCGCCGAGGCGGGGATGTTGAAGACGTTGGGAGCGGTGGCCGGCATTAAGCGAATCATACACGGTTACGAGGCGAACTACCCCGCGCTGGTCTTGATCGCCGCTTCCGCCGCGGCGATGGCGTCGGGGCTGCCGACATGCATCCACAGGCCCTCCAGCCGCAGGCCGGCGAGCCGTCCGGCCGCGGCCGCGCGGTCGAACAGCGCGGTGAGCGAGAATGCGCCCGGCGGCGGGTCGGCAAACAGCGCGGGCGCCAGGATCGCGGCGCCGGCATAGACGAACGGCGCCACCTCGCGCTCGGCGCGGCCGCGCAGGCGGCCGTCCGGCGCCATGGCGAAATCGCCGCGCCCGTCGTAGCCGATGCTGCCGGCGGTGGGCGCCAGCAGCAGCAGCGCGTCCATGGCTTGCGGATCGAAGGCTTCCGCCAGCCGCGTGAGATTGGGCTGCACGCCGTCGATCCAGATGGTGTCGGCGTTGAGATGGAAGAACGGCGCGTGGCCGAGTTCGGGCAGCGCTTTCAGCACGCCGCCGCCGGTGCCGAGCAGCAGGCCGCGTTCGTCGGAGATCACGATCTGCGGCTGCGTGCGGCCGGCCAAGTGCTGGATCATCTGCTCGGCGAAGTGATGGACATTGACCACCGCGCGCTCGACGTTCGCCTCGGCGAGCCGGTCGAGCACATGATCGAGCAGCGCTTTGCCCGCGACCTGCACCAGCGGCTTCGGCCTGCGGTCGGTGAGCGGGCGCATGCGCGTGCCCATGCCGGCGGCCAGCACCATGGCGCGGCGCGGGGTGGCTTTGGACGGCGGTTGCGTCATTTTGGGAGCGCCTTCAGCGTCGGCACGTTGACGCGGTACCACGCGTTGAGCTGCAGCAGCGCCGGATGCGCCAGCGCGCGCTGCAGATAGGCCGCTACCCGCGGCAGATGACGCAAATATTGCGGCTTGCCGTCGCGCTGCTCGAGCCGCGCGAAAATGCCGAGGATCTTGGAGGCGCGCTGCGCGGCCAGCGTCGCATAGAGCTGCACGAAGCCGGGCGCATCGAAGCCAGGCTCGGCGGTCAGCCGCGCGCGCGTGTAGCGCGACAGCAGCGCGATCTCCATCATCTCGGGCACGTCGACGCGCGCGTCCTGCAACAGCGCGGCAAGATCGTAGGCCGTCGAGCCCATCACCGCGTCCTGGAAATCGAGCAGGCCGATGCGCGCCACGCCCGCCCGTTGCGGCAGCCACAATAGATTGGGCGAATGAAAATCGCGCAGCACCCAGGTGGGCTGGGCGTCCACCGCTGGGACCAGCACCTCGCGCCAGAGCGCGAGATAGCGATCGCGCTTGCCATCGGAAATCCTGGCCTCGAGCTTTGGCAGATACCAGTCGAGCAGCAATTCCACTTCGATCAGCAACGCTTCCATGTCGTAGCGCGGCAGCCGGTAATCGACACCGGGCTCGACCGGCAGCAGGTCCGGCAACGGTTCGCGATGCAGCGCCGCGAGCAGATCGACCGCCACCTGGTAGCGCGCCTCGATCGGCGCCGGCGGGTCGCCCGCCACTACCAGCTCGGACCCGAGATCCTCGATCGCCAGCAGCCCGGCTTCGCGGTCGGTGGCAATAATCGCCGGCGCCGAGAAGCCGCGCTCGCGCAACGCCTGCGCCATGGCGACGAACGGCGTCACGGATTCGGCGAGATGCGCGATCGCGCTATAGGGTTTGCCGTCGCGCACGACCGGTCCGTCCGGCCGGCGCGGCGAATTCATCAGGATGGTGCTGGTGCCCGCGAGCGCAAGCCGCTCGTACGAGCGCGTCGAGGCGTCGCCCTGGATGCGCCGGCGCGCGGCTGCGCCAAAACCGGCGCGCTCGAGGAAGCGGCGGATGACGGCTATGCGCTCGGCCCTTGCCGCAAACGTGCCGTAGCCGGTGACGCGCGCATGGCGGAACGTCTCGCCCTGCTGCGGCGACAAAGTGAGCGCGACATCGAACCGGTTGGGCGGCAGGTGGCCGGCG
>Ga0208080_1001588_pt1 | contig 11021 bp, 10 predicted proteins | sample NGESurdeep092012_3_FD_184476 | JGI IMG/M metagenome (GOLD analysis project Ga0208080, IMG submission 184476) | Arctic peat soil microbial communities from Barrow, Alaska - NGEE Surface sample 210-3 deep-092012 (SPAdes) | ecosystem: Environmental > Terrestrial > Soil > Wetlands > Peat ...
AACTCGAGCAGGCCCTTGGCCAGAATCTCGAGGTCGGCGCGCTTGTCGGTGAGGATCTGGGTCGCCTCCGCATAGCCGGCCTCGACCAGCTTGCGGACCTCAGCATCGATCGTCTGTGCGGTCGCTTCCGAGATGTTCTGCTGGCGCGACACCTGATAGCCGAGGAACACCTCGTCCTGGTTCTCGCCATAGGCCACGGTGCCGAGCTTGTCGGACAGGCCCCAGCGCGTGACCATCAGGCGGGCGAGCTTGGTCGCCTGCTCGATGTCGGAGGCGGCGCCGGAGGTCACCTTCTCCCGGCCGAACACCATTTCCTCGGCGACGCGCCCGCCCATCATGATGGCGAGGCGCGAGGTCATCTGCTCGCGGCTCATCGACAGCTTGTCGCGCTCCGGCAGTTGCATGACCATGCCGAGCGCGCGACCGCGCGGGATGATGGTGGCCTTGTGCACCGGATCGGTGGCCTTGACGTTGAGCGCGACGATGGCGTGGCCGCCTTCGTGATAGGCGGTCAGCATCTTCTCCTCGTCGGTCATCACCAGCGACCTGCGCTCGGCGCCCATCATCACCTTGTCCTTGGCGTCCTCGAACTCGGCTTGCGTCACCATGCGCTTGTTGCGGCGCGCGGCCATCAAGGCCGCTTCGTTGACCAGGTTGGCCAAGTCGGCGCCGGAGAAGCCGGGCGTTCCGCGCGCGGTGGTCTTCAGATTCACGTCCGGCGCCAGTGGCACTTTGCGCACATGCACCTTCAGGATGTTCTCGCGGCCGACCACGTCCGGGTTCGGCACCACCACTTGGCGGTCGAAGCGGCCGGGGCGCAGCAGCGCCGGATCGAGCACGTCGGGCCTATTGGTGGCGGCGATCAGGATGATGCCTTCATTGGCTTCGAAGCCGTCCATCTCGACCAGCAACTGGTTGAGCGTCTGCTCGCGCTCGTCATTGCCGCCGCCGAGGCCGGCGCCGCGATGACGGCCGACCGCGTCGATTTCGTCGATAAAGATGATGCAGGGCGCGTTCTTCTTGGCCTGCTCGAACATGTCGCGCACGCGGCTGGCGCCGACGCCGACGAACATCTCGACGAAGTCGGAGCCGGAAATGGTGAAGAACGGCACATTGGCTTCGCCGGCGACCGCGCGCGCGATCAGCGTCTTGCCGGTGCCGGGCGGGCCGACCAGCAGCACGCCGCGCGGAATGCGTCCGCCCAGGCGCTGGAATTTTCCGGGATCGCGCAGGAATTCGACGATCTCCTGCAAATCCGACTTGGCTTCGTCGACGCCGGCGACGTCGTCGAAGGTGACGCGGCCGTGCGCCTCGGCGAGCAATTTCGCGCGCGACTTGCCGAAGCCGAGCGCCTTGCCGCCCGCGCCTTGCATCTGCCGCGAGAGGAAGATCCACACGCCGATTAAAGCGATAAACGGCAACCACGATACCAGCAGCGAGACGAACCACGGGACATTGTCCTGCTGCGGCCGCGCCGTGATCGAGACGCCCTTGGCATAGAGCTTTTGTATCAGGCCGGGATCGTTCGGCGCATAAGTCTGGAAGCTGGTGCCGTTGGCGAAAGTGCCGCGAATTTCCGGACCCTGAATCACCACGTCGCGCACGCGGCCCTGGTCGACCTCGCTCAAGAGCTGCGAGAACGAGATGTCCTGCGCGGTCGTGCGCTGGCCTGGATTCTGGAACAGCGTGAACAGCGCCAGCAGCAGCAGGACGATAATCACCCAGAGGGCGAAATTGCGCAGATTGGCGTTCATCAGGCGTCCTTACCCGCCGCATCGGGCGCTGTGGCTATTGTTATGGCCAAAATTCGTGGCGACATCACGTCGATCCCGTTTACCAATGTAGGCAGCGTGCCCCCGCATGGAAAGGGCTCGAATCTCACATAGTTTAGCGCGATTTCGCCGGTTTGGCGTTACCACGTCGACCTGTGGTTAAGGCTTTGCCGCGGCGCGGAGGCGCCCGTTCCACCGTGATTTGGCGCCCGGCCAGTGTCACAATCGCCCCCGCCAGGCTGCGCCGAAACCTCGCATTGCCACCTTTTTGGCCGGCATTTTGAGCGGCGTCGAGCGCCGCTTTCAGCGTCTCCAGCTTGGCCAATTCGACCGGCCCTTCATCTCCCGCCCTGGCGAGCGCGCGGCCGATCAGGCGCAGCGCGATCTCGGCCGGCAATCGCGCATAGCCCGCCGCGTCGAAGGCGATGGCACCCGGCATGGCGGGCGATAGTGTCAGCTCGGCCGCGGCCCGGTCGATCGCGGCTTCGATCGCCATGTCCGCCCGCTTCAGCCGCCGCGCCAGCAGCGCCAGCCTGCGGGCGTCGAGACCCTCGCGCGCGAGCTCCCCCATCAAGCCGCGCAACCGCGCCCGCGTGAAGCGCGGATCGCGGTTGGACGGATCGTCCGCGAACGGAATTTTCGCGGCGCGCAAAGTGGCGACGAGGCGCGCCTTCGGGATGTCGAGCAGCGGGCGGACGAGTTTGATCTGCCCCTCGCCATCTCCCGGCAATGCCGAAATCCGCGCCATCGCCGCGAGCCCGCTGACGCCGCTGCCGCGGCTCATGCGGATCAGCACGGTCTCGGCCTGGTCGTCGCGCGTGTGCGCAGTGAGGACGTGCGAAGTGTTTGCTTGGCGGGCCGCGCCGGCGAGCAGGTGGTAGCGCGCCGCCCGCGCCGCCTCCTGCAAGCCGGTCTTCGGCTTGGCTCCGGTCCAACGCAAGGTGCGGTGAGCGATGCCGAGCTTGCGCGCCAGGCGTCCGACATTTGCCGCCTCGCGCTTGGCTTCCTTGCGCAAGCCGTGATCGACGGTGACGGCGATCAGCTTTGGCAAGTTTTTGGGCCCGCTCTTGCGCGCCTTGCGCCAGCGCGCCACGAGCACCATCAGCGCGGTGGAATCCGGCCCGCCGGAAACCGCCAGTACCAGCGCCGGCAAATGATCGAGATCGGAGAAAAGCGATTTAGCTTCCGTGGCCGAGACTGGTGAAGTCTCAGCAGTGCGCACGCTTTTGTTCCTGCGTGACGCCGCGTTTCACGCTTGCCGAGGCGCGCGGAAATTTGCGCCCGACTTCCGCCAGCGTGGCGCAGGCCGCTTCCTTCTGATTGAGCGCGGCGAGCGACTGCCCGAGCCGCAGAAGCGCGTCCGGCGCCTTGCCGGCGTGCTCGAATTTAGTCGAGACCGCCAGGAAGGATTCCGCCGCGTCGCGATAGCGCTGGCGTTGGAACAGGCTCTCGCCCAGCCAGTATTGCGCGTCCGGCACCAGCTTTTCGTCCGGATATTTGCGCAGGAAATCGCGGAACGCCTGCTCGGCCAGCGCGTAATCTTTGTGCAGCACATAGCCATACGCCATGTCGTATTCGTCCTTCGGCGTCGCCGACGGCGGCAGCGTTGCAAGCTGGGTGCCGATGGCGCTGGTGTCGCGCGGCGGCGGCAATTGCGACGGCGGCATCGGCGCCGCGTTCGCCATCGGCCCTGCCGGCTGCGCCGGCGCATTACCGGAAAGCGTCGACAGATCGAGCGGAGCGCCCGGGGCGCGGCCGCCGGGCGCGCCGACCGGCGGCTCGTTATCCGCGTTCTGGACCGGGGCGGCCGCCGTTTCGTTGCCGAGGACGCGTGGCGCGCCGGGCGCATTGGGATGCTGGGCGGGATTGAATACGTCGGAGCGGTTGCCGGGCGTGGCGGGCACCGGCGCATTGACCGGCGCTGGCGGCGCCATCGCGCGCGGGGCTGCGCCCGCGGGCGGTGCGCCCTTGGAGCCAAGCTGCTGGAAGCGATACTCGGTATCTTCCTGCATGCGCTTGAGCCGTTCCTCGAGCTGCTGGTTACGGTACTGCAACTGCTCGAGCGTGCCGGTGAGCTGGCGCAGCGCACTTTCCATGCGGTCGAGGCGGATGGACAGATCGCCGGGATCGGCCTGCGCCACGCGCGGCTGCTCCGCTGGACGCTGGTCGCCTTGGAGCTGGTCGCCTTGGAGCTGGTCGCCTTGGAGCTGGTCGCCTTGGCGCTGCGGCGACGGCGGCTCGCCGCGGCTGAACAGATTATCGAGGAAGCCGCCGGAAGAACGCTGCTCCTGCGCCGCCGCCGCGCCGGCCAGAAGCAACAGCGGAAGCGCGGCGAGCGCCGCGATGCGAATTCGGTGTCGTGAACGCGTCATGATGCACAGTCCGGCAGCGGTCGATACAGCTAGCATAGGGCGGGCTGCGTCGAAATTGTGACTGGAGCCCTCGCGCGGCCATTCACGACCTGTTTCCGGCCGTAAAATACGTCGATGCCCGGCGCAAGGCCGGGCATGACAGTTTCTAAACAAGTGCCGCCAGCGTCTTACGAGCTGACGCCGAGCACCGTGACCGCGCGGCGGTTCTGCGACCAGCAGGAAATGTCATCGCAAATCGCGACCGGCCGCTCCTTGCCGTACGATATGGTGCGCATGCGGTTCGCCGCCACGCCGTGCGAGATCAGATAGTCACGCACGGTCTGTGCCCGGCGGGCGCCGAGCGCGATGTTGTATTCGCGCGTGCCGCGCTCGTCGGCGTGACCTTCGACGGTGAATTGGCCGTACTGGCTATAGTTGTTGAGCCACTGCGCCTGCTTGTCGAGCGTTGTACGCGACTGCGGCGTGAGCTCGGAGGAATCGGTTTCGAAGAACACGCGGTCGCCGACATTGACCACGAAGTCCTGCTGGCTGCCGGGCGTCGCCATGCCGGCCGCATTGGCCTGCGCGTCGTCGCCGGGCTTGTTGGCGCAGGCCGAAATCGCCAGCGCCGACGCTAGAACGGCCACGAGCCGGGCCGCGCGGAAAATGTGATTCACATTGGTCATCCCGGTGCCTCCATCCTCACTCACGCAACTACCGGAGAATTTGCTGGCGCATGATCTCTCCCGAAAACCGGTACCCTCTTTTCGGGATCATGCGCGTGCCTCATCGTCTACCAGCACGGTGGTTAAGCGAACCTTCCATCAACCTTGATGGAACCTTGCGCGAGGCCCCTAAAATTGTCTGAGCCACGTAAACCTATTCTGATGGTTAAGAGCCGGTGAAAATGTGGCGCTGATTTGTCCGCGCACGATCATTTCTGAAAACCGGTACCCGCCCCGAATCAAGTCCGGGGCAGGCTTTTTCGGGATCGTGCGCTAGGACAACAGCGGCGACCACGCCGGATCCGAGGCCAAGCTCGGGGTGGGCACCTTGAGCTGGTTACGGCCGGTGATGTCGATCGTGTAAAGCGACGGGCCTCTGCCGGGATCGCTGAAATACATCAATACCCGCCCGTTCGGGGCGAAGGTCGGGCCTTCGTTGTGGAATCCCTCGGTCAGGACGCGCTCGCCGGAGCCGTCCGGCTTGAGGATGCCGATCGAAAATTGTCCGCGCGCCTGCCCGGTGAAGGCGATGTAGTCGCCGCGCGGCGACCATACCGGGGTCGAGTGATGGCCCTCGCCAAAGCTGATGCGCTGCGCCGGGCCGCCATTGGCCGCCATCACATAGATCTGCTGCGTACCGCCGCGGTCGCTCTCGAAGCAGATGCGGCTGCTGTCCGGCGAATAGCACGGCGCGGTGTCGATGGCCGGCGTGTCGGTGAGCCGCGTGGTCGCCTTCGAGCGCAGATCCATCACGAACAGATTGGCGTTGGCGCCCTGCTGCAGGCTCATGATCACCCGCTGGCCGTCCGGCGAAAATCGCGGCGCGAACGTCATACCGGGAAAATTGCCGACGATCTCGCGCTGGCCGGTCTCGATGTTGAGCAAATAGACGCGCGGATCGCCCTGCCCGTAGGACATGTAGGTGATCTCTTGCGTGGTCGGGTTGAAGCGCGGCGTGAGCACCAGGTCGTCGCCGCGGGTGAGATAGCGCACGCCGGCGCCATCTTGATCCATGATGGCGAGGCGTTTCACCCGCCGGTCCTTCGGGCCGGTCTCATCCACGAACACGATGCGGCTGTCGAAATAGCCCTTCTCGCCGGTGAGCGTCTCGTAGATCGCGTCGGAGATGATGTGCGCGATGCGCCGCCAGTTGTCGGGCGTGGTGAAATACTGCTTGCCGTCGAGCTGCTGGCCCGCGAACACGTCCCATAGCCGGAATTCGGCTTTCAGCCGTCCGTCGCCTTGTTTGGTGATGCGGCCGGTGACCAGCGCCTGCGCGTTGATGACGCGCCAGTCCGCGAAGCGCGGCACCGCATCGGAATTAGTGATCTTCTCGGTGAACGCCTGCGGATTGATCGGCGCAAACAGCCCGCTGCGCTGCAGATTGCTGCTGATGACCGCGGTGAGGTTGTGCGCGATCTCGCTCTCGGTCGGCGCGCCGGCCAGAAAATCGGGCAGCGCGATCGGCATCGGCTGGACATTGCCTTGCGTGATGTCGACGCGCATCACCGCGGCCGCGGGCCGGCTCGCAAGCGCTATGAGCGCACCGGCGCCGGCGCCGGCCAGCAGACGGCGGCGGCTCAACATGAGGTTACGGTCGATCATAAGATGCGTCATCTCGCGGGAATATTGCTGAACATTTCTTTGGTGTCGAAGGTAAAGTCGATTTCTTTCCAAATATCGTAGTGATCAGGACGCAGCATGGTGAAGGGCTGGCCGATGAGCACCGCACGCACGGCGCTGTCGCGTATCGCATTAAAACGGGCGCCACTTCCGCTGGTCATAACCTGCGGACCGATATCCAGCGTGCCGTCGCGTTTGAACCTGATCCGAATAGTGACCTGGAATTGATCTGCGTCCTGCGCGCCGACCGGCGGATTCCACAACGACATCAGCCGCGCGCGCAGCGCGTCGATTTCCGATTGCGACAGCCGGGCGGCGTTGCCGCTCGCGGCGCCGAGCGAAGGCGTCGAATTGAGCTCCGCTCCGGTCGCGGCGTTGCGTTGCGGATCGCGCTTGTCGAGCAGCGCCGCGATCTTGTCGGCGTCGAATTTGGGCTGCTTTTGAACCGGCTTCTTCGGCGGCAGCGGCTGCGGCTCGGCCTTGGCTTGCTGTTTCTGTTCGTCCTGTTTCTTGAGCTTCTCGGCGATCGGGTCGGGCTTCGGCAGCGGTTGCGGCTCCGGCGTTTTTTCCGCCGTGGCCTTGAGCTCTTTTTTCTCGGTGAGCTTGGGCGCAATCTCTTCGGCCGGCTTCGCGTCGGCGATTTTTTCCACCAGCGGCTTGGGGATTTCGAGCTTGGGCGCCTGCTTGGCGCCCTTGGTCATTTCGGAGAAGTCCTTCTCGCTCACCAGGTCGACCGGCAGCGATTCCGCCGGCGTGACCTCGAAGGTCTTGCCGGAGAACGACACCAGCGCCCACAGCAGCACCGCCGCGTGCAGACCGGTCGATATCGCTGACGCCATTCTCATCTGCATTACTGTACTTTCGAGCTTTGCTCGAATTCGGTCACCAAGGCCACCCGATGGAAACCGGCCGCCGACAGCCGCCCCATCACCTTCATCATGGTCCCGTAGTCCACTTTTTTGTCGCCGCGCACATAAATGCGGGCGTCGGTGCCGCCGCGCGCCTCGGCCACCGCCTGCAGCTTCGGGATCAGATCGTCCACGCTAATTTCGGCATTTTGCAGGAAAACCTGGCCCTTGTCGTTAACCGACAAGGTGAGCGGCTCCTTGTCCTGATCGAGGCTCTTGGCCTGGCTTTGCGGCAGGTCGATCGGCACTCCGACTGTGAGCAGTGGCGCCGACACCATGAAAATGATCAGCAGCACCAGCATCACGTCCACCATCGGCGTGACGTTGATCTCGCTCATCACCTTTTGGCGATGACGCTTCCTGCGTCCGATGACCGGCGTGCCGGCATTGGCTGCCATCGTCCCCTCACCCGCGCTCGTCGATCTGGCGCGACAGGATGGCGGCGAACTCGTCGGCAAAGCCTTCCAGCCGCTGCGCCAGCTTGTTCACCTCGGAAGCGAACTTGTTATAGAAAATGGTCGCCGGTATGGCGGCGACAAGGCCGATTGCGGTCGCAAATAGCGCTTCCGCGATGCCCGGCGCCACCACCGCCAATGACGTGTTCTTGGAAGCCGCGATCGACTGGAAGCTGGTCATGATGCCCCAGACCGTGCCGAACAGGCCGATAAAGGGGCCGGCCGAGCCGACTGTGGCCAAGACTAACAGCCGGCGTTCCAGCCGCTCGACCTCGCGCGCGATGGTCACCTCCATCACCTTCTCGATCCGCATCTGCAAGCCGGCGAACGAGCGCGCTTGGCCCTCGAAGCTGCGCTTCCATTCCCGCATCGCCGCCACGAACAGCGCGGCCATCGAGTGAGTCGGCTTCGAGGACAGCGAGCGGTAGAGCTCCTCCAGCGACTGGCCGGACCAGAACGCCTGCTCGAAACGGTCCATGGCGCGCTTGCTGCGCGTATAGAGCACGGTCTTGTCGATCGCGATCGCCCAGACCCAGACCGAACACACCAGCAGCCCGACCATGACCGCCTTGACGATCCAATGGGCGTGCCAGAACAGCGTGAACAGCGAGAGGTCGGAAGAGGTGAGCGGGAGCACCGACTGTGCCACATCGGCAGGATTCATGGGCACGTCCTTTGCTCTGTCCGAGGTCAAACAGGCAGAGCTAAACGAAATCCCCGCCAAATGGCCAAACTAGGGCGCGAGGCCCATCATAAGCCCACTAAACAGCGCTGATTGTGGTTAATAATTGGTTAGCGGGCCGGTTCCGCCCCGGAGCCCAGGCTCTCCTGATCCGCGCGCATGGCAATCCGCAGCGGCTTGGGGATCGGCCGCGCGCGCCCGCCGGACACGAAGGCAACCTGCACATGCGCCTCCACGATCAACTCGTCGCCGCGCATCACCTGCTGGTGCAGCGTGACGGAGGCACCCTTCACCTCCTCGGGCACGGTGACGATGTCGAGCACGTCGTCCATATGCGCGGGCTTGCGGAAATCGATGCTCATGTGGCGCACGACGAATGAGAAGCCCGGCGCCTCCTTCTCAGCCGCCTCGAACATAGCGCGATGATCGGCGCCGATCAGGCGCAAATAGTTGGTGCGGCCGCGCTCCATGAAACGCAGGTAGCTGGCGTGATAGACCACGCCGGAAAAATCAGTGTCCTCGTAGTAGACGCGCACCGGCTGCAAATGCCGGCCGTCGCGAATTTCGCCGTCGAGGGCGCTTGCGCTCGACACCGTGTCAGTCCTCTTCTTCTTGCCCAAACAACCCGAATTGGCTCGGGTCGCGCGCAGGCTCCTGCAGGCCGAGATGCTTGAACGCGGCCGAGGTGAGCAGCCGCCCGCGCGGCGTGCGTTGCAGCAGACCCTTCTGGATCAGGAACGGCTCGATGATGTCCTCGATGGCGTCGCGTGGCTCGCTCAATGCGGCCGCCATGGTGTCGACGCCGACCGGGCCGCCGCCATAACTCTCCGCGATGGTCATGAGGTAACGCCGGTCCATGGCGTCGAGCCCGGCGGCATCGACTTCCAGCTCACGGAGCGCGTTGTCGGCGACCTTGCGGTCGATCGCCTTGGCACCATCCACATGGGCGAAGTCGCGCACCCGGCGCAACAGACGCCCGGCGATACGCGGCGTGCCGCGCGCGCGGCGCGCGATCTCGTTGGCGCCGTCCGCCGTCATGCCGATGCCCAGTACGCGGGCGCCGCGATTGACAATCTCTTCCAGCTCGCCTTCCGAATAGAAATTCAGCCGCACCGGAATGCCGAAGCGGTCGCGCAGCGGATTGGTCAGCAGGCCGGCGCGCGTGGTGGCGCCCACAAGCGTGAACGGTTGCAATGGGACCTTCACCGAGCGAGCCGCCGGCCCCTCGCCGATGATGAGATCGAGTTGGAAGTCCTCCATGGCCGGATAAAGGATTTCTTCCACCGCCGGATTGAGCCGGTGGATCTCGTCGATGAACAGCACGTCGCGCGCTTCCAGATTAGTGACCAGCGCGGCGAGATCGCCGGCCTTGGCGATCACCGGCCCGGAGGTGGCGCGAAAATTCACCCCCAGTTCGCGCGCGACGATCTGCGCCAGCGTGGTCTTGCCGAGGCCGGGCGGGCCGACGAACAGTACATGGTCGAGCGCCTCCTTGCGCGCGCGCGCGGCCTCGATGAACACGCCGAGATTGGCGCGCGCCTTTTCCTGGCCGATGAATTCGGAAAGGCGCTGCGGGCGCAGCGAGACATCGGCGTCGTCAGCGCGGGTCTCGGGCGTGACCAAGCGGCGCGGGGTGTTCATTTCGCCAACTCCCTCAGCCCCTGCCGGATCAAGGTCGCTACATCGGCGCCCTCGCCCGCGTTGCGCGTCGCGGCGGCGATGGCGGCGGCCGCCTGCGGCTGGCCGTAGCCGAGATTGACCAGCGCGGAGACCGCATCCATCACCGGCCGCGGCGCGCGCTTCTCGTCGAGCGCGCCGGCCAGATGCACGAACGCCGGATCGACGTCCGCGAAGGCCGGCACCTTGTCCTTGAGCTCGGTGACGATGCGCTCGGCCACTTTTGCGCCGACGCCGGGCGCGCGCGACACCGTCGCTTTGTCGCGCATGACAATAGCCGACGCGAGTTCGGATACTTTCAGCGTGCCGAGCACCGAGAGCGCCACCTTGGCGCCGACGCCCTGCACCGTCTGCAGCAGGCGGAACCATTCGCGCTCGCTGTCGCTGACAAAGCCGAACAGCTTGATCTGGTCCTCGCGCACGTAAGTCTCGATCGACAGCGTGGCGGCTTCGCCCGTCGCCGGCAGCGATTGCAACGTGCGCGGCGAGCAATGCACCTGGTAGCCGACGCCGCCGACGTCGAGGATGATGTAATCCGCGCCGTAGCTGTCGACGGTGCCCCGAAGTTTTCCAATCATATGCGCTTGCCGATCATGACGCCGCCGCCCTCAGCACCGCGCTGGTCCGGTGATGCGCATGACACACGGCGATCGCCAGCGCGTCGGCGGCATCCTCGCTCTGCGGATCGGCTTTCGGCAGCAGCACGCCGATCATCATACGGATCTGCGTCTTTTCGGCATGGCCAGAGCCGACGATTGATTTCTTCACCAGATTGGGCGCGTATTCCGCCACCGGCAGCCCGGCTCTGGCCGGCACCAGCATGGCGAT
>Ga0208080_1001590_pt1 | contig 11014 bp, 13 predicted proteins | sample NGESurdeep092012_3_FD_184476 | JGI IMG/M metagenome (GOLD analysis project Ga0208080, IMG submission 184476) | Arctic peat soil microbial communities from Barrow, Alaska - NGEE Surface sample 210-3 deep-092012 (SPAdes) | ecosystem: Environmental > Terrestrial > Soil > Wetlands > Peat ...
CGAACTTCAGGATCGCTCCGACTGCGATCAACGCCAAGCTGGAACCGATTCTCATCAGTCGCTCCCCTTCGTGAGTTCGTGGACACCCCAAGGGTAGCCGGGCTGCAGGCCAAACCGCCTCATAAGCCCTTGGCCCGCCGGGGGGAGAATGGGGCCACCCGGACTCTCCTTTGGTGAGGCTTGTCTGTTATCTTCCTTGTCCACTGCCCGACCATGCAGCCCACGCAACACGAAAGGAACCTCGATGATCACTTTCGGAGTCGTCCTGATCATCCTCGGCTGGCTCGTATCTGGCCTCGCGGTCTTGAAGACCATCGGCTACTTCCTTGTGGTGGTAGGCGTGATCCTCTGGATCCTCGGCTCCATGGGCCGCGCCGTCGGCGGACGCAAGCACTACTACTGACAGCATTGAGCCCCGACCGGGATCCGGTCGGGGCTCATCGGCACGTGGGGCCATGACATTCAGGGACGTCTGCGCCGACGAATGCCTCAGACGACGCCGGGGCAGCTCCTGATGGCCTCGCCCAACGCGGCTGCTTCGTCCGGCGTCATCTCAACGACCAAGCGGCCGCCACCCTCGATCGGCATGCGGAGCACGATCCCGCGGCCTTCCTTGGTGACCTCGAGCGGCCCGTCTCCGGTCCTCGGCTTCATCGCCGCCATGGGGTATCTCTCTTCCGTTTGCTTACTCGTGAGACCTTGCGTGCGCACCGCCCACGCTGGGCCCTCGACATCCGGTACACACCTTTTGCTCATCATTATCGCGCCAACGTCCCCCAGCACGAAATCCTGATCAGACAGACTGTGCGCTGGCACCAGAACGAGGACGACATCACAAGGAGTCGACAGAACATGACCAAGCCCGATGCCGCGCACGACGCACACGGCTCGACCGCACCGACGGCATCACCGGCGTCGGTGCTCCTGGAGCTCGCCGACGGCGTCGCCACCATCACGTTGAACCGTCCCGAGGCTATGAACGCGCTGGACATCGCAACCAAGGACGTCCTGCTCGCGACGTTGCGGCGGGTGGCCGAGGATCCAGCAGTCCGCTGCGTCGTGCTGACGGGCACGGGACGGGCCTTCTGCGTGGGCCAGGACCTGCGCGAACACATCGGCCTCCTCGCCCGTCACGACGACTCACTCTGGTCCACGGTGCCGCAGCACTACAACCCCATCGTCGAGCTGATCTCGACCATGAACAAGCCCGTCGTCGCGGCGATCAACGGTGTCGCCGCAGGTGCGGGTGCGTCCTTCGCCTTCGCCGCCGACCTGCGCATCATCGTTGACACCGGCGGCTTCAACCTCGCGTTCGCCGGCATAGCCTTGTCCTGCGACTCAGGTGCCAGCTGGACCCTGCCGCGCCTCATCGGTGTTGCGAAGGCCAAGGAGCTGCTGATGTTCCCGCGCACCGTCCCTGCGGCCGAAGCGCTCGAGCTCGGCATGGTCAACCGCGTGGTGACCGCCGAGGAGCTTCCCGCCGTGGTCCACGAGCTGGCCCGGACCCTCGCGGCCGGCCCCACCATGGCCTACGGCTCCATCCGGCGCTCGGTGGCCTTCTCGGCAGGTCACCCGCTGAGTCAGTCCCTGGCCCAGGAAGCCGACCAGATGGCCATCACCGGCGCGAGCCAGGACCACGCCGCGGCCGTAGCGGCATTCATCGCCAAGGAGAAGCCGACCTTCCACGGCAACTGAGAACCGCCTGCCCGGTTCAGGGGACGCGGCGCACCAGGGTGAAGCCGTCCTCGGCATACACCAACGCGTACGTCGTGCCGGGGTGCAGGGACTCGGCGTACATCGCTGGATCACGGGCCAGACTCTCGTCCGTGTGGGAGATCAGGACGAACTGCGGCACGACCGGTGCGGCCATGCCGACGAAGAACACCCGGGTTCGGTGCGTGAGCTGGGCAAGCAGCCCGAGGTCGGTCTCGACCGTTGCGTCGTCGGGAATCTTCGACAGGACCCGCTCGGCCGCCTGGGCGCGAGGGCTTGGCTGGTAGGTGGCGGGATTGACCAGGTCACGGAACGGGTAGCGCGTGCAGAGAAACAGCCCCACGAGCAGAGCCAGGGTTGGCGCCGCATGGGCGTACCAGCGCACCAGCCGCCAGCCGTCGCGCCGCGCTCGCACCACACCGTCGATCATTGCAGCGAACACGATCGGCATCAGCACCACGTCGTAGTGGAACGACTGTCCCCAGAAGAACTGGTTGGTCGAGAGAAAGCGCCAGCCCAGCGTCGGCAACACCATGATCAGCAACGGCGATCGCATAGCCAGTCCGGCCGTCACCGCCAACAACAACAGCACCGTGGTTGCTTTGGGCTCCGACTGCACCACGTTGAGAGGCAGACTGAGAATGCGGTGCAGCAGAGGGTCTCCTGCTCCCGACTCTGACGACAGCCCAGACAAGCGGGAACCACCGCCCGCCGCGGCGAAATGGGGGATCAGCACGGCCATCGTGAGCGCGACCGATGCGAGTCCGAACGCCACGAGGCCGAGACCCCATCGCCTGGCACCGATCAGCACAAGCACCAGCCCAAGGGCGGCGACGGTCAGTCCGAGATCCTCCTTGACCAGGACGAGAGGGGCCGCCCACGCCACCGCTGCTGTCCAACGACGCGCGAGCAACGCCTCGAGCGCGAACGCCAGCAATGGCACCGCCAGACACACCTCATGGACGTCGAAGTTCACCGCGGCCTGAATGCCATAGGACATGCCGAACGCCAGACCGACCGCGACCCCGGGCCTGCGGCCCAGGTGACGCATCCCCGCCCGGGTAATGGGGACAACGGCCACAGCGATCGCCACGGCCTGGCCGACGAGAAGGGTGACGGGGGTCGGAAACAGCCGATAGAACGGCGCGAAGACCACGATCGCAGGGCTCCAGTGGTCACCGAGGAAGTTGTGACCGGCACCCTCGAGGTCGACGATCGGAGCCTGCAGGTTGGCGTAGTGGCGGATTGCCTGCTCGAATATGCCCAAGTCGAAAGACCGCACCTGTAGGCGCTCGAACCCTGCCACCGAGATCGTCGCGTAGAGACCCGCCAACACCAACGACATCACCCACGGCAGCACGCGCTCCCAGGTCGAGCGAACGGGAGTCACGGTTACGGTGCCGTCTTCCTGATCGGACACACTGCTGATGAGCTCGAGCTCCCTGCTGATCGACCAGGGCGCCCTCATCCTCCGCCCCTATGGCAACCGGCGAGATGATCGTCGACCAGCCCACAAGCTTGCATTGCGGCATACATGGTAGTGGGACCGACAAAGACAAAACCATTGCGCTTCAATGCTTTTGCCAACGCGATGGACTCAGCCAAGGTCGCAGGGATATCGGCTGGAGTGCGCCGTTGGCGGCGCACAGCAGGTGCAAAGGACCAGAACAGCTCATCGAGCCCGCCGTTGCCACGCAGGCGAACGACGGCCTGGGCGTTGGTGATGGCGGCCCTGATCTTGAGCCGGTTGCGGACGATGGACGTGTCTGCCATCAAGCGTTCGAAATCGGGCTCACCGAACGCTGCGACCGTATCGGCATCGAACTCGGCGAAGGCCGAGCGAAAGCCCTCGCGTTTGCGCAGGATCGTGAGCCAGGACAAACCCGACTGGAATGCTTCCAGCGTCATGCGTTCATAGAGTCCGGTCTCGCCGTGAACCACGACCCCCCATTCGGCGTCGTGGTAGGCCATGTAGTCGTCGGTGCTCGTGGCCCACCCGCAACGAGCCACGCCGCGGTCGTCGACCACGAGACCTTCGGCGCTCAACGTCGGCCCGGGTCAGGTTGGCCTGGGTCAGGTTGGCCAGTGGCATTCTGGGCTGAGGCCCGCACGGCTTCGGCCGCCATGGCGTCAACCACCCTGGCGAACACAACCCGGTTGATCCGGCCGGTGAGCGGGACCAGCAGCCGGCCGAGAACGACCGGCCTGATAACGATGTTCTCACGCCACACCAGCTGCGTCTGTTCGCCGTTGGCGATAGGCACCACGCTCACCTCCGCCCATCCGGCCAGCAGGTGCCCCACCTTGACCAGACGAAACGTCCCCGACCCCATGTCAGCCGGAGGAGCCCAGTCCGTGATGCGCATGACATCAGAGAATCGCAACCGGCCGACACCGGTCAGCCCGGCGAACGACCAGCCGACCCCTGTCGGACCTGGGTCACGGCGCATCGTGGTCAGCGGCATCCAGCGGGCATAGGCGGCCCAGTCGGTGATGACCTCCCAGACCCTCGGTGGCGGCGCCGCAACGGCACGTTCGATCGTGAACGTTGCCAACGGTATGTCACTGCTCCTTGGTATCGCCGCGGTCGCCGGGTGAGACATCGGGTGACACGTCGTGCGAGAACCCTCGCGAGACGCCATTGCCACGCGACGCGGCAGACCCTGCCTCGAGCTCGCGAACCCGGGCGATCAGTGCGTCGACCACTTCGTCCACCTGGTCCATACGGTATCCGCGCAACGCCTGGTCGAAGTGCAGCTGCCCGACGTCTGCTGCCGACAGTGACCCCACTGGATCGCCCAGCACATCTGACACCCCTGAGAATGCCTGGCTGGACGTGGGCTCGGCCATGAAACCACCGATCCTGCCCATGACGGCGGCGGCAGTCAGTCCGATCAACAGAACCACGATGAGCAGGAAGAAGACGATCACGACATGATCGTGTCATGCCCTACAACGTTCCCCCCGGTCGCGACCTCCGCCTGCGGGGCCGCACATTCATCCCGGGCGAGACCGCACTGATGGCGATCATCAACCGCACGCCCGACTCCTTCTACGACGAGGGTCGCTATCTCGACGACGAAACCGCACTCACGGCCGTCGCACGCGCCGTAACGGATGGCGCCGATGCCGTGGACGTCGGCGGGGTCAAAGCCGGCCCGGGGCCGGTGGTCAGCGCTGCCGAGGAGCTGCGCAGGGTGGTGCCGTTCGTGTCGGCGATCCGCGCCGCATATCCCGACCTGGTGATCAGCGTCGACACCTGGCGCGCCTCGGTTGCCGACGCGGCCTGTGCGGCCGGCGCGGATCTGATCAACGATGCCTGGGCAGGTCACGACCCCGAGCTGTCGGCAGTAGCGGGAGCTCACGGCGTGGGCTACCTGTGCGCACACACCGGTGGCCATCCGCCGCGTACCGACCCGCATCGGGTCCGCTACGACGACGTGGTCGCCGAGACCGTCGCGGACCTGACCCGTCAGGCCGATGCAGCACTGGCAGCCGGCGTACGCGAGGACGGCCTGTTGATCGATGCCGCCCAGGACTTCGGCAAGAACACCTACCACTCCCTACAGATAACCGGCCAGATCAGCGCACTGGTCGAGACCGGATGGCCCGTGCTGCTCGCCGTCTCCAACAAGAAGTTCATCGCCGAGGCCCTCGGGCTGGATGGCCGCAAGTCCGACCGCATCATCGGCACACTTGCCATCACCGCCGTCGCAGCCTGGGAGGGCGTGCGGATGGTGCGTGCGCACGATGTCGCCCAGACTCGCCAGGTGCTGAACATGGTCGCCGGGCTGCGCACCGGTATACCGGCCCTGGCTCGGCGGGCTCTGGCCTAGCCGACGTCTGACTCCTCGGCAGAGGGCTGGATCAGCGAGGAGCTCAGCATCTTGACCAGTTCGGGGACGTCTTCCTCGGCCAGGCGCAACGTGGCCCGGCAGACGTCGTCCTGCCAGATCGAGAGCACAACCCGGCCGGCATCCGGATGTGATGACACACGCAACCGTCTGCCCGCCTTGTCGCGTCCGAGCAACGTGCTCCCCCGATGCGGCAGCGGGGAGATGGTCATGGCGCCAGTATGCGACGAGAAGTCATCGACCGGACAGAGGTTGCCGAAAGATCGTCTGACAAAGGTCGGCTATTCGGGACGTTTGGGCGCGTAGCCCTCGTCTCCCCTGACGATGATTCGCACGGCTTCCTCCACGTCATCGGTGACGTGCAGGAGGTCGATGTCGGCCGGGCTGATGGTTCCCGTGGCCTCGGCGGTCTGACGCAGCCAGTCGAGCAGGCCACCCCAGTACGCCGTGCCCATGAGCACGAGTGGGAAGGACGTGACCTTGCGCGTCTGCACGAGCGTCACCGCCTCGAACAGCTCGTCCAGGGTGCCGAAGCCCCCAGGCAGGACGACGAACCCCTGCGCGTACTTCACGAACATGGTCTTGCGGGCGAAGAAGTACCGGAAGTTGACCCCGAGATCGACAAAGCGGTTCATGCCCTGTTCGAAGGGCAGCTCGATGCCGAGTCCGACAGAGGTTCCGCCGGCCTCGAGAGCGCCCTTGTTCGCGGCCTCCATGGAGCCAGGCCCACCCCCGGTGATGACCGCGTAGCCGGCTCCGGCGAGTGCCTTGCCGACCGCGACGCCGAGGGCGTAGTTGGGGTGCTCCGGCTTGGTGCGCGCGGAACCAAACACGCTCACGGCAGGTCCGACCTCGGCCAAGGCGCCAAACCCTTCGACGAACTCGCTCTGGATCCGCAGCACCCGCCACGGGTCGGCATGCAGCCAGTCGGCCGGCCCGACGTTGTCCAACAGCCGTTGGTCCGTCGTGGTCGGCGGCACCTTGCTGCGTCGCAACGTGACGGGGCCGGTGTGGTATTCGAAGCTCTTCTCGGTCACGGCACCAATCTAGGGGGCGTCAGGCCAGCCAGCGCAACAACGCCGCCTCGGCGTCGACCAGCTGCTGCACCGGGCAGTGCTCGTGGTCGTGGTGGGCCCAGTTCGGGTCTCCGGGACCGAAGTTGACCGCCGGGATCGACAGCTGCGAGAACAGGGCGACGTCGGTCCATCCCTCCTTGGCCTGCACCGGCACTGCCAGCGCGTCGACGAAGGCGTTGGCCGCCTGCAGGTGAAGCCCGGGCCGCGCACCGTCCGCAGTGTCGCTGAGCTCCACGGCATACCCGTCGAACAGCTCGGACACGTGGGCCAGCGCCTGCGCTCCGGACTTGTTGGGAGCGAAGCGGTAGTTGACCGTGACCACGCACTCGTCGGGGATGACGTTGCCCGCGATCCCACCCCGGATGCCGACCGCGCTCAACGCCTCGTGGTAGTCGAGCCCGTCCACCTCGATGGTCTGCGGCTCGTAGGCCACCAACCGCCCCAGGATCGTCGCTGCCTCGTGGATCGCGTTGTGGCCGTTCCAGGGCCTCGCCGAGTGTGCCGCCTTGCCCTTGGCGATGACATCGACACGCATCGTGCCCTTGCAGCCGCCCTCGATGGCCCCGTCGGTCGGCTCGAGCAGCACCGCGAAGTCGGCCTGCAACAGCTCCGGACTGTTGCGCCGTATCCGCGCCAGGCCGTTGCGTTCGATCTCAACCTCTTCGCAGTCGTAGAAGACGTAGGTGATGTCTCGGGACGGTTCTGACAGCTGCGCAGCGAGACGCAGCTGGATCGCCAGCCCGCCCTTCATGTCGCAGGTTCCACGACCGACCAGGTTGTCACCCTCACGACGGGTCGGCAGGTTCGGTGGATCGGTCAGCGGAACAGTGTCGAGATGACCGGCCAGCACGACCCGCTCGGTGCGCCCCAGGTTGGTGCGCGCGACGATCGTGTTCCCGTCACGGCTCACGTCCAGATGGCCCAGCGGCCGCAGGACGGCCTCGACGGCGTCCGCGATCTGCTGCTCGTTGCCGCTCACCGACTCGATGTCGCACAGGGCAGCGGTCAAGGTGACGACGTCGGTGGCCAGATCGAGACGTGGCGTGGAAGGCATACGAGGCAGCGTATCCGGCGGGTGCTCGCCGCAGGTGATCCCTGTATCCGGCGGGTGCTCGCCGCAGGTGATCCCTCACCTAGGCTGGTGCGCATGACGACCGAGCGCAGCGCATGGGGATACGGGCTGGCGACTGTGACGCTGGACGGGCAGGTGCTCGACACGTGGTTTCCCGCGCCTGCGCTGGGACCCGCTGACGCCGAGGGCCCTTACGGTCCCCCGGCCGAGCTCGCCGCGGCCGCCAAGGAAGACCCTCGCCGCGGCGTGCGCGCACACGTGGTCCATGTCGTCATAGACCTCGACGCGGCGCCCGCCGACGTCCCAGATGCCTACCTTCGTCTGCACCTGCTGTCGCACCGCCTCGTGAAGCCGAACACCGTCAACCTCGATGGGCTCTTCGGCGTGCTCAACAACGTCGTGTGGACAAGCGAAGGCCCCTGCCCGGTCGAGGACTTCGAGCGCACCCGTCTGCGGCTGCGTGACTCCGGGCCCGTCCAGGTCTTCAGCGTCGACAAGTTCCCGCGTATGACCGACTACGTGGTGCCCAGCGGGGTCCGCATCGCCGACGCCGACCGCGTCCGCTTGGGTGCCTACCTGGCCGAAGGCACCACTGTGATGCACGAGGGTTTCGTCAACTTCAACGCAGGAACCCTCGGCACCTCGATGGTCGAGGGCCGGATCGTGCAAGGCGTCGTGGTGGGCGACGGCTCGGACATCGGCGGCGGCGCATCGATCATGGGCACACTTTCCGGTGGCGGAACCGAGCTCATCAGTATCGGCAAGAGATGTCTGCTGGGCGCCGAGTCGGGGATCGGTATCTCGTTGGGTGACGACTGCGTGGTGGAGGCCGGGCTCTACGTCACGGCCGGTACCAAGGTGACGTTGGAGGACGGCCGGGTGGTCAAGGCCAGGGAGCTCTCAGGCAGCTCGGGGATGCTGTTGATCCGCAACTCGGTCACCGGCACTGTCGAGGCGCGCTCGCGCTCCGGTCAGGGCATTACCTTGAACGCCGTCCTCCATGCCAACAACTGAGCGCCAGATCCCGTCCACTGCGACAGGACACGGCAGACGTCGACGTCGATGGGTTGGCCGACTCATGCTCTTGGTCATCGTGGCGTTGGTCGGCGGCGCCGGTTACTACGGCTACACCACGCTCATGACGAACTCAGGTCAGCCGTCGTGTCGTGCGGTGGCGCTCGGACACGACGTCTCTTTCACTCCCGAGCAGACCGCCAACGCGGCGACGATCACCGCCATCGCCCTCAAGCGTGGCCTGCCGGCGCGAGCCGCCACGATCGCCAACGCCACGGCGATACAGGAGTCGAAGCTGCGAAACATCAGGTTCGGCGACCGGGACTCTCTCGGCTTGTTCCAGCAGCGTCCGAGTCAGGGCTGGGGGACTGAAAAACAGATCCTGGACCCCGTCTATGCGATCAACAAGTTCTACGACGCCCTGATCAAGATCGACGGATACCAGGCCATGGAGATCACCAAGGTGGCTCAGCTGGTCCAGCGAAGTGCCACCCCCCAGGCCTACGCCGCCCACGAGCAGGAGGGGCGCATCCTCGCTTCGACCCTGTCCGGTCACTCCCCCGGCGGCATCGGCTGCCGACTGGATGCCGCGACGGTCAGCACCCCGGCCGCCACGATCGCCGAACAGCTCACGGCCGAGATGGGCGTGCCTGCCGCTGTGCAGGGAAACGAGGTCCATGCGACGGGCCGCGATGCGCAACTGGCCTGGGCCGCCGGCTCCTGGGCTGTTGCCCATGCCGAAGCCGACGGCATCACTTCTGTCACGGTCGGCGACCATACATGGACCCGGGCACGAGGGGCAGATGCCCTGTCATGGGGCCCGGCCGACAAGGCCATTGCCCCAACCTCGGTGACGATCACCCGACGCTGAATTGCCTGACGCCGAGCTACCGGACACGTCAGCGTCGGCTCAACGGCACGTACTTGCGTTCGGTGGGGCCGACGTAGACCTGGCGTGGGCGGCCGATCTTGAGCTCAGGGTCGGCGATCATCTCGCGCCACTGGGCGATCCAGCCCGGCAGCCGCCCCAACGCGAACAACACGGTGAACATCTTGGGCGGGAAACCCATCGCCCGGTAGATCAGCCCGGTGTAGAAGTCGACGTTCGGGTACAGCTTGCGCTCGATGAAGTACTCATCCGAGAGCGCGACCTGCTCAAGCCTGAACGCGATGTCCAACAGCTCGTCGCGATGACCCAGACTCTCCAGGAGCTGGTCGGCGGTCTTCTTGATGATCGCCGCCCGCGGGTCGTAGTTCTTGTAGACCCGATGCCCAAAGCCCATCAGCTTGGCCCCGTCCGCCTTGGACTTGACCTTGGCCACGAAGTGGTCGACATCACCGCCGTCGGCCTGGATCCCCTCAAGCATGTCCAGCACCGCCTGGTTCGCCCCACCATGCAACGGCCCGAACAACGCGTTGATCCCCGCCGAGACCGACGCAAACAAGTTGGCGTGGCTCGACCCGACCAGCCGCACCGTCGAGGTCGAACAGTTCTGCTCATGATCGGCATGCAGGATCAACAACTGGTCCAACGCCTTGGCCATGATCGGATCCACGTCATAACGCTCGGTCGGCAACCCGAACGTCATCCGCAAAAAGTTGTCCACCAACGGGATCGAGTTGTCCGGATACAAGAACGGCTGACCCACACTCTTCTTGTACGCATACGCCGCGATCGTCGGCAGCTTGGCCATCAACCGCACCGTCGAGATCTCCACCTGCTCGGCGTCGAACGGGTCAAGACTGTCCTGATAGAACGTCGAGAGCGCCGAAACCGCCGACGACAACACCGGCATCGGGTGCGCATCACGGGGAAAACCACCAAAGAAGCTCTTCAGATCCTCATGCAACAACGTGTGGCGCCGGATCCGCGAGTCGAAGTCCGCCAGCTCCGAAGGGGTCGGCAGCTCCCCATAGATCAACAGGTGAGAAGTCTCCAAGAACGTCGAGTTCTCCGCCAGCTGCTCGATCGGATACCCCCGATAACGAAGAATCCCCGCATCACCATCGATATACGTGATCGCCGAAGAACACGACGCCGTATTGACAAACCCCGGATCAAGAGTGACCCGACCGGTCTCCTTCAACAGCTTCGAGATGTCATACCCATCACTGCCCTCGGTCGACTCAACCAGTGGGAGATGGAGCTCGGTATCCCCAGCACGCAAGATCGCGCCGGCAGTGTCGGTGCTCATGAAGTTGGTGACCTCCTTGTTGACCGGCTCCATTGCCGGACAGACAACGAACATACCCCTCGGGGTATATTTGGGTTTCAGGACCTTGGT
>Ga0208080_1001592_pt1 | contig 11009 bp, 8 predicted proteins | sample NGESurdeep092012_3_FD_184476 | JGI IMG/M metagenome (GOLD analysis project Ga0208080, IMG submission 184476) | Arctic peat soil microbial communities from Barrow, Alaska - NGEE Surface sample 210-3 deep-092012 (SPAdes) | ecosystem: Environmental > Terrestrial > Soil > Wetlands > Peat ...
CAGCAATTCGGGGCGGGCATTCTGCAGCAGCACGTCGCCGCCGGTCATCGCCACCGCCATGGCATAGGTGCCGGTCTCGATCCGGTCGGGCAGCACCGAGTGGCGCGCGCCATGCAGCCTGGCCACGCCTTCCACGACGATGCGGGAGCTGCCGGCGCCGGAAATCTTCGCGCCCATCTTGTTAAGGCAATCGGCGACGTCGCCGATCTCCGGCTCGCGCGCGGCATTCTCGATCACGGTGGTGCCGTTCGCCAGTGCTGCCGCCATCAGCGCGGTATGGGTGCCGCCGACGGTCACTTTCGGGAACACGATCTCGCCGCCGCGCAGGCCGTTTTTCGCACGCGCGATCACATAGCCGCCTTCGATCTCGATCTCGACGCCCAGTTTCTCCAGCGCCATGATCAGCAGGTCGACCGGCCGCGTGCCGATGGCGCAGCCGCCGGGCATCGAGATCTTGGCCTCGCCCATGCGCGCCACCAGCGGCGCCACCACCCAGAAGCTCGCCCGCATCTTGGAGACCAGCTCGTAGGGCGCGGTGGTATCGACGATGGTCTTGGCCGATATATGGATGGTGCGGCCGCTGTTAGGGTCATCGCCCGGGCGTTTGCCGGCGATCATAATATCGACGCCATGATTGCCGAGGATGCGCTGGAGCTGGATGACGTCGGCGAGGCGGGGAACATTTTCGAGGATCAGCGTGTCCTCGGTGAGCAGGCTCGCGATCATCAAGGGCAGCGTGGCATTCTTAGCGCCCGATATTGGGATCGTGCCGTTGAGGCGCTGTCCGCCGATAATGCGTATTCGATCCATTTCGCCCCGCCCGCTTACGCGTAATCGTTCGACCGGCCCGATCTATGAACTGCCGGCCGCCCTCCTGCAAAGCCAAATATTTCGGAAGGTTACCACCCTCGCCGCAAAATTACGGCGAAAGTCGGACCCCGCCGGCCCTGACAACTTGGAATTTGATCAGGTTTGATTAAATCAGAACCCCGACCTAACATTATGCTTGCGCATGATCTTTTCCGAAAACCAGTTCCCACTTTTTGGGATCCTATGCTAGCGGTCTTTGTCGTCGTGCGGCTCCGGGGCCGGCTTTGTCCGAGCGCCGGGCGCAGGCTCCGCCCCCCGCCCGCGATCCTGCGCCTTGCGCCGGCGCAGGTTTTCCCGCAGTGCCGCCGCCAGCCGCTGGCTGCGGCCGCCAGATTTCTTGGCTTTTTTATCGTTCTCGCCCACGCGCGTCATGGCGTCATTATCTGCCGGCCCTGTGGCTTCGCAAGATCAGCCGTTTGCCTTGCGTGAATGGGGGCCGTTATGGCAGTTTCCGCCGCGTTCGCGCCGCACCATGGCGGCGCGCGTTTTTTCGCTGCCGTAGCTCAGTGGTAGAGCACCCCCTTGGTAAGGGGGAGGTCGAGTGTTCAATCCACTCCGGCAGCACCACCCTACACCCCGTAAGTCCCTGATACTCCGCTGGTTATGGGTGGAGAGATATAAGGTGGGCGGTAAATTGCGTGGAAATCACGGTACCCACCACCTTCAGCGCGGCTTGAGGAAGGCAAAATCGCAACCCTCATCCGCGCCGAGGATCTGCTGGGCATAAAGCCTGGCATAGCCGCGCGCGGGCGTTTCGGCCGAAGGCTTGGCGGCCGCAGTGCGGCGCTTGAGTTCCGCGTCGTCGACCAAGAGTTCGATGCGGCGCTGTTTGACCGAGAGCCGGATGCGGTCACCGTTGCGCACGAGGCCGAGTGGGCCGCCGGAAGCGCTGTCCGGCGTCACATGCAGCACGATGGTGCCGAACGCGGTGCCGCTCATGCGCGCATCCGACACCCGCACCATATCCTTGACTCCCTTGACCGCGAGCTTTTTCGGAATTGGCAGATAGCCTGCTTCCGGCATCGCGGACTCCGAATGCGGGCCGGCATTTTGCAGCACCAGAATATCGTTGGCCTCGACATCGAGGTTTGGATCGTCGATGCGCACGGCAAGATCGGCCAGCGAGGAAAACACCACCGCCCTGCCATCGAGCTCGAACAGATTGGAGTCGGCCGCCGAGCGTTTGAGGATTGCGCCCTGCGGAGCAAGGTTTCCGAACAGCGCGACCAGTCCGCCCTGCGGCTCCAGCGGCGTCTTGCGTTCCGCGATGATCGTGCGGTCGATCCACGCCTCGCTGTCAGTGCTGAGCCGTTCGCCCAGGGTCTCGCCGGTCACCGTCATGCAGTCGAGATGGAGCAGGTCCTTCAACTCCCGCATCAGCGCGCCCATGCCGCCGGCGGCGAAAAAATCCTCCATGTAGCCGTTGCCGACCGGCTTCAGGTTCACCAGCACCGGCGTGGTGTCGGACAATTCATTGAGCAGCTTGAGCGACACCGAGACACCGGCGCGGCCGGCGATTGCCGTCAGATGAATGATCCCATTGGTGGAGCCGCCGATCGCGAGCAGCACCCGCAGCGCGTTCTCCACCGACTTCTGATTGACGATTGCGCCGGGCGTGAGCTTAGACCCGATCAGCCGCACCGCTGCGGCACCCGTCGCTTCTGCCGCGCGCAACCGGTCGGCATGCACCGCGGGGATAGCGGCGGTGCCGGGCAGGATCATGCCGAGTGCCTCGACCAGGCAAGCCATGGTCGAGGCGGTGCCCATCACCGCGCAAGTGCCGGCGGTGGTGGCGAGGCGGCCTTCCACCTCGGCAATTTCCTTATCGTCGATCTTGCCGGCGCGGTATTGCGCCCAGAACCGGCGGCAATCGGTGCAAGCGCCCAGCCGCTCGCCGCGGTGGCGCCCGGTCATCATCGGCCCGCCCACCAGCATGACCGCCGGCCGGCCGGCCGACACCGCGCCCATGAGTTGCGCCGGCACGGTCTTGTCGCAGCCGCCCATCAGCACCACCGCATCCATGGGCTGCGCGCGCACCATCTCTTCGGTGTCGATCGACATCAGGTTGCGGAATTTCATGCTGGTCGGCGACACGAACACTTCGCCGAGCGAGATGGTGGGGAATTCCATCGGCAGCGCGCCGGCCGCCAGCACGCCGCGCTTCACCGCCTCCAAGAGTTCAGGGAAATGCCGGTGGCAATTGTTGAAGCCGGACGGCGTATAGGCGATGCCGACCACCGGCTTCGCCAGCATGGCGCTGGAATAGCCCATCGACTTGGCGAACGAGCGCCGCAGATAGAGAGAGAAATCCGGGTCGCCGTAATTGGTGAGGCCGTGCTCGATGCCGGTAAGTCGTTCGCTCATGAGGACACTTTCTGCAGCCGCAACAGGCCGGATGCAAGCCATTCCCGGACCTGGCGGCGGCTTGGCCAGGCCACTACATTCCCGCCGGAATGCGAACCTTGACGGCCGGGCGCGTCGAGCGCGGGAGCTTCGCCATGGCGGTGGCAAAATAGCCGAAATAGCCTATCACCCAGGGTATCAACTGAAACGACGACTTGCCGCCGAACAGACGATCGATGGAGATTATCGGAACTTCACCCATTTGTAGTCCCGCCAATTGCGCATTGATGGCCATTTCGAACGCCACGGCCCACCCAACTGATTTAATATCCTTCGTCAACCAGCCAAAGTCGCTGCGTCTGAACATTTTGATACCGGTCGTGGAATCCGAAAGACCGGTTCCGGACGCGATTCTCAATAAACCGTTCGCCGTTCGTGAAAGCACTTGGCCGATCATCGAACCGCCAAGCCGGCGCCCACCGTGCGCGTAGCGCGTAGCGCTGACGAAGGCTACGCCCTCGTCCATCAATGCCATCATGTCGTCGACCGCAAGAACCGGACCGACCTCATCGGCGGCAAAGATCAGAATACGCTCGCCATGCGCTTCAGCGACGCCGCTGCGGATCGCGTGAGCGACGCCGCGGCCGGAACGATTGAAGACCGCCCGCGCCTGCGGGTAGGAGGCGCTGACCTCGGCGACGACCGGCGCGCTCTCGTCCTTCTCGTCGTCAAAAATAACGAGGATTTCGTGCGGCATGACCAGCACTGCGCGCAAGATGCGCAACATCACGCGCAGGTTCATGGTCTCGTTGCGCACCGGCAACAGGATCGTGAGCGCGACCGAAGAATCCGTCATGAAGTTTGTATCCGCTGATGGGCATTTAAACGTACACTGAATCCGCGCTAGATCACTCGCGCTTTATATCTCTGTTTCCACGCCGGCAGCCTCTGTTCGAGAAAAACCGCCACAAGCAGCGCGGTCAATAGCCACATCTCGTAGAAGTAACGAGGCGTCGCAGCATAGATCATCGCAACCACGTATTCGGCTAGCAGCGCCGCGCCGATCAGACGCAGCCAGGGGTCAAATTCGCGCCCGCGCACGGTGACGTAGGCGACAATGGCGACCGCGGCCGCATGCAGGGGAATAAACACCGCCATCTGGCTCGGCCCGCTCAACCATTCGCCGATCTGCCGCAAGGCGCCGCGTAGGTGCTCGCCGCCGAAATCCAATCGCAGCAATTCGACCAGAGCCGATGCATAGGCCGATGGCGGCATCACATAGGTCCCTGCCACCTGCGTATTGCTGCTGAGCAGGACAAACGCGTGACCAAAATACCAATTATGCAACGGCATAACGAGAACCGGCACAAAACCAATGCACATACCCGCCAAGCGACGCCACTGGTATTTAGCCAAGGCCACCAGTCCGGCACCCCCGAACAAGATGCCGACGATGGGCGCCACAATCGGCTTCATGAAAACCGCGAGCGCGAGCAACAGCGCGCCGCCGGCCGCCGTGGCGGCTTTTTGCGTCGGCCCCTCACGCGGACCCACGAGCACCCACAGGCCCCAGACCAGGAAGATGTGCGCTGCCGGGTCGGCGAACCCGCGCGCCGCCCATTTAGCGTAATGAAAAAAGCTAGTGCCAAAAATCTCGCCGATCGGCAAGGCTGTGAACACCAAGGCGAAACGCCATGCAAATTGCTCCGACAAGAAACGCCGAAAGAGAGCGAGCACGATGATCGGCATCAGCAGGACAAGCGACAAATAGCCGAGATTGGTATCGCCAAACAGAACCATTTCCAGCGCACGAAAATAACGAAGACCTGGTCCGCCGTAATAAAAAACATTCTCCTCTCCGGCCAGCGCGGCCATGACATTTCCGTCGATGAGATGCTGGAGGATCGCACGACCGAAACTGGTGTAGACGAGGCCGTCGTCGCCGCCGTCAAACGGCCGCCATCCACCGATGAAGGTTGCGTCGTCGATTGCGATCACGATAAGAGCGAGCCCAATCAACGCAAAGGTCGGCGCCGTATCGCGCAGACGCCCCCGCACCAGCAGCATCAGTATGGCAACGGCCGCAAACAGCTTCGCGATGGCGCTGGAAATCTGCCGTACCTTGACCCCTGCTGACGCGCGCAGCATCATCGCGAGCGAGTCCGGCCGAATCGCCACGCCGAAAATCTTGCGGCCGACATCGTCAGGTCCGAACGTGCGACACGCGGTCGTTGCATGCCGCAATTTTTCGTAAGTCTGGCCGCCGCCTTCCCACAGCACGTCGCCGCGCCAGCACAAATCCGAGCCGACATAGTCGGCGGGGAGTTGAACCATCACAAACCAAGGCATCGTGATGTGCCACCGGTGCAAGCCCATCCAGAAGCGGCGGTCGCGGTCGCCGCGATGAACGTCGGGGGCGTCGGTGTACCAGTTGTAACGGTTGTCGTTGATGAAGTTGAGACGCAGCCACACTGGATCGGAGAAATCGATCGCTCTGACGGATCGCGAAAAAGCAGGCTTGCCAAAGACACCGTCGGCGGCAAAGGCATAGGCGCGATCTGGATATGTCCCGATCCAGCAACCGATGAATGTCTTTGGATCGCAGCGCACCGACGGCGGATAAGCCGCATCGAATTCCGCGTGCATAAATTGATACACGTCGGACGGCAATTGCCGTTGCAGGACGTTTCCTTGCTCGCCCGGCAAAAAGACGTTTTCGCCTTCCGCGATCGACGCCGGCGCCAAAAAGAGCGGCAGCAAAACCGCGATTAGCACAGCCACCATCGCCGCAAGCCAAGCGGATCGGCGGACGGTGACCTGTCCGGTGAAAATTAAAACGGTTGCGATCAGAAGAAGAGCGTAACTGAAGAGGTGATTGATCGGCAGCCCCACCGCCGCTACGACGACTACGACAGCCGCCACGCGACGCCATTGAAGATGCGCACCTCGCGCGAACAGCTCGGTCATTTTGCCGTTGGCTATCATTTTGGGTGAGACTCAATTCACAAAACTGCTAGAGTGTGCCGCATGACTGCACAATTTGACTATACCTCGCTGAAGTCCGTTGGAAACGACGTTCTGATAAGCCCACGTGCGGAAATTCGTCGGCCGCACCTGGTGACTTTGGGCAATCATGTTGCCATCGACTCAGGGGCCTATATTACAACGGCTGCGAATATCGCCGACTACGTTCATATCGGTCCCGTTGTCACCATCATCGGCGGCGAGCGCGGTCTCTTCACCATGGGAAACTTTACGAACTTGGCGGCAGGTTGCCGCGTCGCTTGCGTCAGCGACCTCTATCGCGGTGATGGCTTGGCGGGGCCGGCCTCGATCCCGGAACAGTACCAGGATGAGGTCATCGCAGCGCCGGTCACGCTGCAAGATTTCGTAAGCGTCGGCACCAATGCCGTAATCATGCCGGGGGTGACCCTCGCGCAAGGATGCGTCATCGGCGCCTGTTCCTTGGTGAACAAGAGCACGGAGCCTTGGACGATCTATACCGGCATTCCCGCTAGGGCTATCAAGTCGCGTCCGCGCGACACAATGATTCGCTATGCCGAAGAGCTCGGATACGTCATCGGCGCAGCGCCGCGACAATAATTGAACTGACGCGATCGATGTCGGATTCGATCAGGTCGAGGCGCGAGGCGAGCCAGAGCCCGCGGCGAGCGGCATCGATGCTGTTCGGGAATGCCGGGTCGTCCGCTGCATAGGGCGGCTGGCGATGCAGCGGATGCCAAAAAGCGCGACACCCAATTTTCGCCGCATCGAGCGCGGCACAGACGGCAGCGCGATTCTCAATCAAAACATCAGTCCATTGCCGAACCTCCCCGGGCTCAGAAAACGGCGGTAGCGTTAGGCCCGGTTGATTGGCCAGTCGATCAGCATAGGCTTGGTCGCGACGCACCGCAGCCTTCAGGCGATCTTCGATCTCGTCGAATTGCGCAAGTGCGACGGCGGCCTGCAGGTCGGTGAACTTGAAATTGAAGCCGACCACCGGATGGAGATCGTCCCCGCCGGTCCCCCCCGTGCGGCGCCCCTGATCCTTGAGTTCACGCAGGCGATCATGCAACGCATCGCTGTCAGTCACGACCATCCCGCCCTGGCCAGCGGTGATCGTCTTGTTGGCGGAAAAAGAGAAGCAGCCGGCATGGCCGAACGAGCCGAGCATGCGTCCGCCGCAGCGCGAGCCCAACGCTTCTGCGGCATCGCAAATCAGCACCACTCCTGCCTTGCGGCAGATTTGCTCAAGCCGAAGGTAGTCGGCGCCACGACCGTTCACGTCGACCGTCACAAGCGCACGGGTACGCGATCCGATCGCCGCTTCCACGGCATCGGGATCAACGCAGAAGCGCATCGGCTCGACGTCGACTAGCTTGACATCGGCACCGGCCAGACGCACGGCGTTGGCGGTCGCTATAAAGGTGAGGTCGGGAACAAGCACCTCGTCACCCGAACCTATGCCGGCGGCCATCAACGCCAGCGCGATGGCGGCAGTGCCGCTGGTTACAGCGACGGCGTGCCGCGTTCCAACAAAAGCCGCGACCCGCCGCTCGAATTCGCGGGCGAGAGGGCCATCATTGACATATTGGCGATCAAGGACGTCGCGAAGCCGATCGATCTCCCGGCCGGTCAGGTGCGGACCAAACCACGCAATCGTCTGATCTGAATGGCCGTTCGCTTTGGACATTCGCTGAATCGGAACCCCTGAATCATTGCCGCAAATAAAAGGTCGATCACCATCGCATACGGGATTTTTAAACTATCTCCATTATGGGTACCTTACAAACTCAAAGAATGAATATAGTTGACCCGGCGCACTGACCGGAGTTGCAGCCATGCAGACTGATCCAGATTTTTCGGCGGCGTCGTCGTCGCGCGTTGCTGTGATAGGCTGTGGTCCCGGCTTGGCGTCAAATCACCCTTGCGTAGCATGTCGATTTGACTCAAACCCATACCGCGCGCCAAGACCATTATTTCTTGCAGGGCTGACACCGTGATCCGTGTAGGCATCGTCGGCAGCAACTACGGCCGCATCATCCAGTTGCCTGCGTTGCGCGCCGATCCGCGCTGCCAGGTGGTCGCGCTCGCCGGCAGCGATGCAGGCCGCACCGCCGAGCTGGCCCGCGCCGACGGCGTGGCCAAAGGCTACGGCGATTGGCGCATGCTGGTCGAGGACCCCGAGGTGCAAGCGGTCGCCATCGCCACGTTGCCGAGCCTTCAGGCGCAAATTGCGATCCGCGCGCTTGAGCTCGGCAAGCCGGTCTTCGCCGAAAAGCCGATGGCGAGCGATCTGACCGCTGCGCGCGCCATGCTGCGCCAGGCGACGCTGAGCCGGCGGCCGACCATGATCGATTTCAACTTCCATCAAATCATGAGCTGGCGCCGCGCCAAAACAATGCTCGAAGCGAACGCCATCGGCGCGCTGCACCATGTCACGGTGCATTGGCACGTGGAAAGCCGCGCCCTGCAATTGCGCATGCGCCAATGGAAATCCGTGGGCGACAATGGTGGCGGCGTGCTGGGCAATTTCATCAGCCACTGCTTTCATTATCTCGAATGGTTCTGCGGACCGATCGCGGGATTGTCCGCGCGCATCTCGGGCCTGCCTGGCGACGGCGAACTGGAAACCACGGTGGCGATGGCGATGCAGTTCACGGCTGGCCCGCTGTGCAGCCTGAGCATGAGTTGCGCCTCTTATCGCGGGGCCGGCCACCGCATCGAATTCTTCGGCGAGGACGGCACATTGGTCCTGCATAATTCGGGCGCCGACTACATGCGCGGCTTCGACCTGTTCTTCGCCAAGCGGCCGGCAGTGCTGGAACGCGTGAGCGTCGAGGATCCGGTCGACGCGCAATATCCCGATGGCCGCATCGCGCCGGTGTCGCGATTGGCCAAGCAGTTCTTCGATGCGATCGAGCACGGTGGAACGGCCACGCCCGGATTCACCGAAGGCTATCGCGTGCAGCGCCTGATCGACGCCGCCCGCCGCTCGCACCAGCAGGGTGCCTGGATCGACTTTGCGGCGGAAGATGCCAATCAGGAGAGCGCACCGTGAGCGTTTCAAAAATCCTCGTTACCGGCGGCAGCGGCTTCATCGGCTCCGGCCTGGTGAAAGCCCTGGTGCATGCCGGAGCCCAAGTGCGGGTGCTCGACGATAATTCGCGCGGCGCGGCGCGACGGCTCGCTGATGTCGAAAAGGACATCGAGTTCATCGCAGGCGATATTCGCGATGCGCAAGCGGTCGAGCAGGCCGCGCTCGGCATGGACGAGGTGCATCACCTCGCCTTCGTCAACGGCACGGAATTTTTCTACAGCGCGCCCGATCTTGTGCTCGATGTCGGCGTGCGCGGCATGGTCAATGTGATCGACGCCTGCCGCAAGCAAAATGTCGGCACGCTAATTCTCGCCTCCAGCTCCGAGGTCTATCAGACGCCGCCGCAAATCCCGACTGATGAAAGCGCGCCGCTGGTGGTGCCAGACGTGCTGAACCCGCGCTATTCCTATGGCGCCGGCAAGCTGATCAGCGAAATTATGGCGATCAATTTCGGACGCAAATATTTCGACCGCGTGCTGATCTTCCGCCCGCACAACGTCTACGGCCCCGACATGGGCTGGGAGCACGTGGTGCCGCAATTCGCACTGCGCATCCATGCCGCGGGCAAGCGGCAGCCTTCCGGCCGGCTGCGCTTCGAGATCCAGGGAACGGGGCAGGACACGCGCAGCTTCTGCTTCATCAACGACCTGGTGGCCGGCGTCATGGTGATGCGCGAAAAGGGCGCGCATCTCGGCATCTATCACGTCGGCACCGCCGAGGAGGTCGCCATCGCCGACTTGGCGCAGCGGATCGCCGGCTTAGCCGGCCGCGAGATCGAGCTTGTTGCCGGCAAGCCGGCTCCGGGCGGCACCGCGCGGCGCTGCCCCGACATTTCGAAACTAGGCCAACTCGGCTATAAGCCGCACGTGCCGCTTGCGCAGGGCTTGCCCCCGACGCTCGACTGGTACTGGGGGCACCCCGAACTGGCGCCCAAAGCCTGACGCCTTAAGCCCTGACACCTCGAGGAGACTGAGCCTTGCGCCCCACGAAAGTCGCGCGCGCCGCCGGCACCGGTGCCAGCGTTCCGGTCGAAAGCTGTCAGGTCTGCGGCCACGCGCCGCTCGATGACGTGCTCTCGCTCGGCTACATGCCGCCGGTTAACCAGATGGTTCCGATCGGTCAGGTGCCGCGCCAACAGCCGTGGTTTCCGACCAATCTCCTGCATTGCCGCAATTGCGATCTGGTGCAACTCGGCTTGGCCGTCGACCCGGTGATCATCTTTCCGCCGGAATATCCCTACACCAGCGGCACCACCAAATTGCTGCGCGACAATTTCGCCGACCTGCACCGCGAATCTGCCGCCATGCTGGGCTTGGGCGACAAGGATCTCGTCGTCGATATCGGCTCCAACGACGGCACGCTGCTGTCGAACTTCCAAAACGGCGGTCACCGCGTGCTCGGCATCGAGCCGACCGACGTCGGCGACATCGCCAACCAGCGCGGCATCCCGACCCTCAAGCGCTATTTCGGCGTAGACATCGCGCGCGAGGTCAAACGCGACTACGGGCCTGCGCGCGTCGTCACCGCGGCCAATTGTTTCGCGCATATCGAAGACGTGCATGCGATCGTCGACGGCATCGTCGAAATGTTGGCGCCGGACGGCGTGTTCATTTCCGAATCGCATTATCTCATCGGCCTGCTCGACACGCTGCAATACGACACCGTCTATCACGAGCACCTGCGCTACTATTCGGTA
>Ga0208080_1001595_pt1 | contig 11002 bp, 9 predicted proteins | sample NGESurdeep092012_3_FD_184476 | JGI IMG/M metagenome (GOLD analysis project Ga0208080, IMG submission 184476) | Arctic peat soil microbial communities from Barrow, Alaska - NGEE Surface sample 210-3 deep-092012 (SPAdes) | ecosystem: Environmental > Terrestrial > Soil > Wetlands > Peat ...
CAGTACCACGGTCGACTCTGGATTCACGCTCCCGGCAAACTGCCCACCGGTCTGCGTTCCTTTTGGTTGACGTTGTTGGTCCGCCACTGTCACTCATCTCCAACGATCTCTGCCAACTTGTCGCGTCGGCTCTTTATGAACGCGTCCGCGTCAACGTCGAGGAGATGGCCGAGCCCGTTATCGAAGCCGTGCGTGGGACCCTTCTTGAAGTACTCACGCGCTAGCTCCTCGATCTGGTTGGCTTGCTCGTGGGTAGCGTGCGCGTCAGCGTCGCACTCAACAGTGCAGACAACGCGCTCCACCACGGCCGCCTCGAGGTCGAACGAGCTCTCTTGCGCCGGCTGGTGAAGCTGAGTGTCTAACCCAACGGAATCTTGCTGACGTTGGCGGCGAGCCACGTGTCGAAGGACTGCAGACCCGGATTGAGCTTGCGGGTGACGTCAAGATCGCGCACGGCGCAGTACTGGTCAGAGAACTCGGCGTTGAACTGGAACATGTTGCCGAGCTCATCGGCGGCGGGGAACCCGAACGACCGGTAGACGTCCGGGCTGACGGCGTTGTAGCGGACTTCCTTGCCGAGGGCCTTGGTGAGACTGTCCGCCATCTCTTGTCCGCTCAAGTGTCCACCCGCGATACTGACGGTCTCGCCGATGAACTTGTCACCCGCGGCGAAGACACCGTAGGCGCGACCACCGATGTCCCCGGCGGCGATCCCGGCGAGCTTCTTGTCGCCGAGCGGGAAGGTGATGGCGAGCGTCCCGTCTTCGCCCGCGACGGGACCCATGCCGAAGTAGATCAAGTTGTCCCAGTAGAACGACGTGTTGAGCATCGTCGTGGGCACCCCGGCGTCGGTGAACAAGTGGTTGGACTCGCCCTTGGCGTCGAAGTGCGGGACCTTGTACTTCTCCATGAGTGTGGGCATGCGGTCGTCACTGAGCGGGACGAAGTCGCGTACGTCTTCGAGAGTGGACCAGATCACGTGCGATACACCAGCGGTCTTCGCCGCCCGGGCGAGATTCCCGGCCTGGACGATCTCCTTGTCCGGCGAGAAGTGCTCCCAAAAGTTCGTGAGGCAGTACGCGCCGTAGGCGCCGCTAAAGGCTGCGACGAGGCTCGCCTCGTCATCGAGGTCGGCCTTGACCACCTCGACCCCGAGGGCGGCCAACGCTTGGGCCTTCTCGGATTCTGGATCGCGGGTCAGCGCACGGGCGATGAAGCTGCCGTCGGGATGGGCGAGGATCGCCCGGATGAGGCCGCCCCCTTGGGCACCGGTCGCACCGGTCACGGCAATGATCTTGGCAGCACTCTGATTCATTCGATCCTCTTGACTTTTTGGTTGGGCGCCCACTTTTGGGGCCTGGTAATGGATTTCCATCGGGACACTGTTAATTACTACTTACAACATTGAAGAATGACTTAACATAGTACAGCGCTCGCCCTCGCGCCGATTCCTCGCCGACACCCTTCTCCGCGTGTCGTGCTCGGTGCTTCGAGCGACGCGAGTTACGCCGGCGTGCCCTTTCCCCACGAGGTGTTCAGGTTCGACTGGGACTCTCGAAGTCCCGTCAGTTCTCCTCCAGCCGCGTAGTACCTCTTGCCCGCAACGAGAAGTTCTTCGGCCGGGAACTTCGTGATCACCTCGCATCCCGTTGCGGTCACCACGAGCTCCTCTTCGATTCGCGCAGCCGACCATCCGTCCTTGGCGGGCCAATACGTCTCGAGCGCGAACACCATCCCCTCTTCGAGCACCTCGGGGTGATCGAGAGAGACCATCCGACTGAAGATCGGGCGTTCCCAGATCGACAGGCCTATCCCGTGCCCGTATTGCAGACCAAAGGCCGCCTCTTCATTCGCGAAACCGAACTCCTGGGCCGTCGGCCAGACAGAGACGATGTCGGCCGTGGTGGCACCGGGCTTCACCAGCGCAATAGCGGTGTCGATCAACTCACGACACTTGGTGTACGCGTCGCGTTGGGCGACCGACGCGCTGCCGACCGCGAAGGTCCGGTAGTAACAGGTCCGGTAGCCGTTGTAGCTGTGAAGGATGTCGAAGAACGCCGGGTCGCCCGGACGGATGAGACGGTCACTGTAGACGTGAGGGTGCGGCGAGCACCGCTCGCCGGAGATCGCGTTGACGCCCTCGACGTGCTCTGAACCGAGGTCGTACAGCGTCTTGTTGACGAGCCCGACGCACTCGTTCTCCTTCACCCCCGGGCGAAGAAACGAGTAGAGCTCTTCGTAGGCGGCGTCGACCATCGAGGCCGCGTGGGCGAGCAGCGAGATCTCGTCGTCGGTCTTCAGGCGTCGAGCCTCGAGAAAGACCTGCTGGCCGTCGACCAGCGTGATGCCCTCCTTGGCGAAGGCGGCGAGCACCGGCATCTCGATGACGTCCACGCCCACCGGCTCGTTCTGGAGCCCGAACTGGTGCAGCACCTCCTTGATCTTCGTCGCCACGGTGCCCGCGCGGTCGGCGCCGGGCGGGATCGCGCCACGCAGCGTGGAGATGCCCGCGCGCGCGCCCTCGTACGGGATCTCAGTGCCATCAGGCGCAATCTGGACACCGCTCAACCACGGGTTGTAGAGCTGGTGATGGCGCGCCGCCGAGCCGAAGTCCCACACGATCGGCTTGCCACCACGGGGCAGCAGTGCGAAACGGATGAGCTTGTCCATGGCCCACGTCCCGATGTGGGTACCCGTCATGTAGCGAATGTTGTGAAAATCAAACGTCAGCAGTGCACCGAGGTCCGAACGTTCGAGCTCGGCCTGTAGCTTCGCCAGGCGCTCCTCGCGCAGACGTGACATGTCAACGCGACTCTCCCAGTCGACCGAGTTACTTCCGTGTGTAGGGATTCCCATAATTCCTCCTGGTATTGAACTCGGCTGTCCGTCGCCTTAGCGCCGACGCTGACGGGCCCACGAGTCGAGGCCCACCGCGAACAGCAGGATCAGCCCGAGGACGATCTGCTGGTAGAGCGGGTCGACACCGAGCAGGTCAAATCCGTTGCCGATGAGCGCTATGAAGAGTACGCCAATGCCCGTGCGCCAGACCGACCCCTCTCCTCCGGCGATCGAGGTGCCGCCGACCACGATGCCCGCCAGCACCGTGAAAGCGAGGGCGCTGCCGCCACTGGCCGCCTGGGCACTGAGCAGGCGCGAGATGTCGATGACCCCGCCAAGGCCCGCCGCGCCGCCGCTCAAAGTAAAGGCGACGACCCGGATCAGGTTGACGCGCACCCCGGCCAGGCGCGCGGCCTCGGCGTTGCCTCCCGAGGCGATCACGTAGCGGCCAAACGTGCTGCGCGACAGGAGAAGGCCCAAGACGACGACGAAGACGAGCGCCATCCACACCGCGCTCGGAACCGTGAGGAACTGCGCGTTGGCGAACCTGAAGAATCCCGAGTTTGCGGACAGGACGATGAGATTCCCGCCCGACACCTTGAGGGCCAAACCGCCGATGACGAACGACATCGCCAGGGTCGTGATCAGCGCGTTGATCTTGAAGACCGTCACGATAAGCCCGTTGACCAAACCGACGAATAGCCCGACGAGGATCGCCGCGACAATCGCGAGCACGGGTGAGTGATGAGCGGCGATCTCACCGGCCACGACGGTGGAGAGCCCGTACGTCGCCCCTACGGAGAGGTCAATCCCGCCGGCGACGAGGACCAACGTGCCCGCGGCCGCGATGCACAGGGTCGCGGCCTGCTGGTCGAGGATGTTGATGAGGTTCGTGGTGTGCAAGAACGGCGCGCTCGTGATCGAAAGGGTCACGAACAGGAGCAGGAAAGGAATAGCGATTCCGGCCGTGCGCCACGACTGCAGCAGTTGCGAGCCGCCGGAACGAAGTCCCCATCGCGCGCCGTCGGGATCTTCGAGTACGTCGGGGTGTTCGGAGGACTGGTTCGTCATGTGGTCTCCTCAGTTGACGCGGTCTCGGCGAACGCAGCCGCCAGCACGGCCTGCTCGTTCATTTGCGGACCGGAGAGCTCCGCGGTGAAACGTCCGTGACGCATCACGAGGGTACGGTGAGCCAGCCCGAGCACTTCTTCCAGCTCCGAGGAGATCACGATGATGCCCATCCCGTCCTGGGCCATCTCCACCAGAAGGTCGTAGATCGCGCGCTTCGAGCCGACGTCGACACCTCTGGTTGGCTCGTCGGCGATAAGTACCGACGGCGTGCACATCACCGTGCGAGCGAAGAGCAGTTTCTGCTGATTACCACCCGACAGCATCGACACCGGCAACCCCATGCTCGCCGCTTTGACGGTGGTCTTCTGCATCAACCGCGACACCATGCGGCGCTCGCGAATGGCGGCGATCCAACCTAAGCGGCTGACGAGGTCGAGTCGCGAGAGCGAGACATTCTCTCTCACCGAACGACCCATCATGAGGCCCATCTCCTTGCGCGACTCGGGGATGAGCGCGAGACCACGGCCGATCGAACGGTGCGGGCTGTGTCCGGCGAGTTCGGAACCTTCGAGCCGGACCGTTCCCGAGGAGACCTTGGCGTCGCGAAAGATGGCCCGCGCGAGTTCCGAACGGCCCGCGCCGACCAATCCGGCGATTCCGAGGATCTCTCCTCGACGCAGGACGAAGGAACAGTCCTTCACCCCGGGCGCACTCAAATGGTCCACTTCGAGAACGACGGGAGCATCCTTGTCGACGGAGACCTTCTCCGGGAACGCCGAGGTCAGCGACCGTCCGAGCATCCCTTCGATCAACGAGTCCTCGGTCGCGCCCGCGGCCTCGACGGTACGAATGAGAAGTCCATCGCGCAAGGTCGTGATCGTGTCCGACAGCGACAGGACCTCGGAGAGGAAGTGTGAGATGAGCACGACCGCACTGCCCCTACGGGCCAGAGATCGAATGATTTCGTGCAGCGCCGCCGTCTCGTTACTCGAGAGAGCCGCCGACGGCTCGTCCATCACCACGATCGATGCGTTGCGCGACAGCGCCCGCATGATCTCCACCTTTTGTTTGTCAGCCGTCGAAAGGTTTGAGGCGCGAGCATCGGGAGAGAGATCAAAACCGGCGTGACGGGCCAACTCGCGAAAACGGCGCCGCGCCTCTCGACGACGCACGAAGCCGGCGGTCGCGACCTCCGAGCCGAGATAGACGTTCTCGGCCACGCTCAAGCCCGGGACGATAGCGAGTTCCTGGGCGATGGTAATGATGCCGTTCGCGATCGCCTCTCTGGGCGAGCGCAACACGAGCGAGCGTCCCGCGAGGGTCAACGTCCCTTCGTCGGGTTCAATGACGCCCGAGATGATCTTGCCGAGCGTCGACTTGCCGGCGCCGTTCTCGCCGATCAGCGCGTGCACCTTTCCCGGCTTGATGATCAACGAGACGTTGCTCAGTGCGGGAACCCCACCGAACCGCTTGGACACCCCGGCGACGACCAGGTCGCCGCCGGGGGAGTCCGCGGTGTGGTGGGGATGATCCTCAAACGTCTGTGCAGACATGTTGGGTCAGAACCGATTTCTCAGTACGGACTCTTCATTGCCTCGAGTAGTGCGAATCAGCCCGGCCACTCACCGGTGAACTTGCCAGCGTTGGCCGGCGTGAGGATGCCATTGTTGGGCAAGCCCGCGACCGGGTTCTTCGAACCCTGACTCTTTCCGGTCTTCATGGCCTTGATCAACATGCTCATGCCGAGCTGGCCTTCGGTGGCCGGCACCTGGAGCACGTCGGCGAACCACGGGCCAGTGGCGGACTTCAACTGGGCTTGACCAGCGGCGCTGCCGCCGTAACAAACCAACTTGACCGACGTGTTCTTGGCCGCCGTCAAGGCCACCTGGGCGCCTTCGCAGTCCTGGTCCGCGCCAACGATCACGTTGATGTCCGAGTGAGCGGTCAGCATGTTCTGCACTTGGGTCACCGCCACGCCGGCCTGGTACAGGCCATCGCCCTCGGCGACAATCTGGTCGTTGGGGTTCTTGGCAATCTGTGCCTTGAAGGCCACCGTGATGGCCCCATCCGGCTCGTAGCCCGTGTAGTTGTGCACGAGGCCGATCTTGCAGGGATTAGCCGTGCCGCACGCCTGTTGCGCCAACGTGCCCAGCTGCGTGCCGATCTTCGATGGGAAGAACACGACGTTGCCCGCGAGTCCCTTCACCTGGATCTGGTCGGTGGTGTATTTCGTGCCGAGAATCTGGTCGATGTTGACGACCTTGATTCCCTTCTTGATGGCCTTCTTCACCGTCGAGAGCAGGGCCGCGCCGTAAACCGGCTGGAGGATGATGCCCTGGTACTGGCCGGAGTTAATGACGTTCTGCAACTGAGACGCCTGCGTGGTGTACGACGTTTGAGAGTCGAACACGGCGACGCGCACGCCGCTGGCCCCCGCGACCGCCTTGGCCGCCGCGAGCATCGGAGCGTCATAACTGTTCGCAACCCCGTACGACATGTAGGCGACCGTGTAATGCTTTGCCTTGGTTGTCGCCTGCGCGACGCCAAAGCCCACTAGCGACGACGACAACAGTGTGGCCCCCGCAGCCATACCGACGAGCCAGCGCATCTTGGTTCTCACCATTTTCTTCCCCCTTGAGAATTCGAGCGCACCCCTTCGCACGACCGATGCCGACCGCTGACCCCAGCGGGGTCGTTTCACGATCAGTTGGGAAGACATTAACCATGTTCACTTAACATGTCAAGTCGCACCGAACATTTCGAGAACGCTCCGAAACAGAAGCGACCGACCGCTTCCGCGGCCGGTCGCTTCTGTCCTGCGCCCGAGTGGACGCCGGCTCTACTTGTTGTAGTGGTAAGGATTATCGATTATTTCCTTGGGGCGCAAGTCCGGATGCATGCCCGCATTCCACGCTTCCTCGCCAATGGCGTCAGCGAGGAATTCCACGGTCTCCTCCACGGCGCTCTTCGCCCTCGCGAGGTCGATATTGATTAATCGGTGCTCGTGCTTGACGATATTGCCGTCAATCACCACGGTGTGGACGTCGCCACGCTGCGCCTGCATCGCTACGTGGCCGTACGGGTTCACGATGGGAAACATCACCGGTGACTCGTCATTCTTGATCAGGACAATATCGGCGCGCTTTCCGACCTCGATGCTGCCGATCTTGCTGTCGAGCCCGAGTGCCTTACTTCCGCCACGAGTCGCCCAGTCGACCACGTCTTCTGAACGAACGTCAAGCTGCGTGACGGTCTCGCCCTTCAAGTGCGCCTCGAAGTGCTGGCGGGAGCGGTCGGCGCCGAGGGTCGTTCGCATGGCGCTGAACAGGTCTGCACTCCACCACACCGAGGTGTCGTGTGAGAGCGAGATCGGGATGTCGAATTGGCGAAGCTTCCACGTCGACGGGTAACCCTGGCCGGCGCTCTGCTCGCTCTCCGTGGACACCGACACCGAGCAACCAGAAGCGGCGATCCGCTGATAGGAGTCGTCCGACAGCGTTGCGCAGTGAACGAGAATGGTCTCTGGGCCCATGAATCCGTTCTCGTGCATCAAGCGGATACTGTCGTCGCCGTTCGCCCCGAGGACGCCCGCGTGCGTATTCACCGGGACGCCGAGGTCGCGAGCCACTTCGAACGCCGCCCGCTCGGGAAACTCCGGTCCAGCAACGACATCGAAGGCGATTTCGAAGCCCAGCATGTCGCCCTTACCGTCAAATCGCCGACTGTAGAAGTCACGCAGCGCCTTGTCAGCGGTCCATTCCCACGGAGCACTCTGGATGTTCCCGTAGGCCAGAACGAAACGCCCGGGCACGATTTCGAGAGCATCGACCGCCGCGTCCGCGTGCTCGATCGTCTGGAGGCCGTGGGACCAGTCGACTGACGTCGTGACCCCCGCGTCGACGGCCTCAATGGCCGACAGCAGGTTGCCAGCGAAGACGTCCTGGGGACGGAAGTTCTTTCCGTGCTCCAGGTAGTACCACACGAAGTACTGCGACAGCGTCCAATCCGCGCCGTAGGCGCGCATCGCCGTCTGCCACATGTGGCGGTGCGTGTCGATCATGCCGGGCATGATGATCCCCCCGCGAGCGTCAATCTCGAGCGCGTCGTCGGGAGCCTTGATGCCCGGTCCAACCTCTTGGATCACACCGTCGACTACGAGGACGTCACAGTCCTTCACGACGTGGCGCGCGTTGGCCATGGTGAGGACGATTCCGTTACGAAAGATGATGGAACGGCCGTGCTCGAGTGATTCGCCGGACGTGCTGATGGGCTTGTTCATTCCCCCCCCTTGTTGAAATGGTTCAGATTGTCACGCAGCGTAGCACCGTGTTCAGTTCTGTCAAGAACTACTTCACAACGTGATCGGCGAAAGTCCGTGGCGTGGTCACCGCAGCAACATGGATCGCGTCGAAATGACTCGTTCGATAATCATTGACTACAAGGAGATCGGTGAAAAGAATGAGGACTCGCGCTGCCGTCGCTGACCATGCAGCGCCGCCGCCAGGAAGCGGACGACATTTCCCCCTCGACAGGGACTTCGGTTATGTTTATTGTAACTGAACAGCAGATGGGGGTCGAAGTGGCAGCACAGTCAGCAGGAAACACCACTCGCACGGCAGTCGTTCTCGGGGGCACGTCGGGTATTGGCAAGGAAATCGTGAAATCGTTGGCGGCCAAGGGGTCGACCGTGTACCTCTCGGGGCGAACGACGCAGACGGCGCACGCGGCGGCGGCGGAAATTGGACTCGGCACCATCGGCATCGCCGTCGACCTCTCCGATCCCGAGTCCATTGCCGACTCGCTCGCCGATATTCAATCGGTCAACGATCTAGTGATTCCGGCGATCGAACGCGACGCCAATACGATTGCCGACTACAACGTCGCGCGGGCCATCCGCCTCGTCACGCTCAAGCTCGTCGGCTACGCCGAGGCCATCCACGTCCTGCGAACTCGCTTCACCGCCGACGCCTCCATCGTCGTGTTTGGTGGATTAGCCCTGCAGCGCCCCTACCCCGGGTCGACAACCGTGTCGACGGTGAATGGCGGCATCGTCGGCCTCGTCAATAGCCTGGCGAGCGAACTCGCTCCGGTGCGCATCAACGCCGTTCACCCCGGGATCATTGGCGACAGCCCATTCTGGGAGAACAAGGACAACAGCCACATCATCGCGCGAACGCCGCTCGGCCGACTCGTCACCATGAACGAGATCGTGGACTCCGTGGAGTTTCTCCTCAACAACACCGGAGTGAACGGCGTGAACCTCGCCATGGATGGCGGTTGGCTCCTCAAGTAGCCAGGCAAAGATCGGACCAGACAGATCGTGAACGGAAGACAACATGTATTACGCAACCAAGATTGACGACAGCACGGCCGGGATCCCCTCGGCACTGGAGGGGCACTCATTCGGCTATCGCCGCCAGGTTCTGGTCAACCGCGCTACTGGATCGCCCCACATGTCACTGTCGGTGGGACACTTGGACGCCGACGGCTACCTCGATCCGGCCCTTCACTCCTTCGAATTCAGCATCTACGTCTTCGCTGGAAGCCTCGCCGTCACGACACTCGGCCAAACCACGTTGTTAGACACCGATCACGCCATTGCTGTCCCGGTCGGCACCGTCTACTCGCTGCGGGCAGTCGATGGTCCGGTCAAGTGGCTGCACATGGCCTCACCAGCCGAGATCGACGACGGTCGGCGCCAGGACACGTTCTTCACTGGCGAGACGTTGGTCGAGTCGACGCCGACGCTGCCCGACATGCGCGACCCGCGCAACCAGAACGCCGTGCGCTTCGATTCGGACTCAATGGATTTGCGCAAGCTGGCGGGCGGTGCGGACGTGAACGCGCCCACCGTGTCGCCCAGCATGGCGACCGCACTTCTCGCCTACAGCGGCATCAGTGTGAAGATGCTGATCGACCAGCAACGCGGCGCCCAACTTCACACCATGTTCGTTGTCGACTACCAACCCACGGCCATCGCCCATCCACACGATCACCCGTTCGAGGAGGCCTACGTCTTCGTCGAAGGCGAGGTCCACGCGTTGGTTGATGGCACTCTCATGGTGTTTCACCCCGGCGACGTTCTCTGGGCGGGCGTCGGCGCCGACCACGGTTTCGAGAATCGTGGGTCGGGACTCGTTCGATGGATCGAGGTGCAGGCCCCGCAGCCCCCTGCACGACACTCCTACCGGTTCACCAGGGAGTGGGAACACCTCGCCGCGAAGCTGGGGCGTTCGCACTAGTTGCACCAAAGAAGTCACACGTAGCACTGCGTCACGGTGAGGTCACTCGGCACGAGGTCGAGGGAACCGTATCATCGAAGAAAAGTAAGAGAGGTAGCAATGTCGATTTCCAAAGGTGCAGAAGCCAATGGGCGAAAGGCGACGGGCGCCGAGGCGTCCTTGAACCGTCCGTCGGAGCCGCCAACGACGGCGCTGCGACCGGTGGGAACCGAGGCGGTGGCACCTGGTCTGATCGGCGCGCGCCTGCGGGCCCGACGAATGGCTCGCGGTATCTCCCTTCGCCAGTTCGCCCGGGACCTGGACGTCTCGGCCTCGTTCATCTCACAACTCGAGACCGGCAAGGCCCAGCCCTCAGTGGCCACGCTCTTCGCGATCTGCGCGGCACTCGACATCGCCACCGATGATCTCTTCGAGAACTACGCGACCGACGTTGGCCGTGGCGCCAACGGCTCGTCGGGCGAAGGGACCGACGCGGCGAACAACTCCTGGAGGACGGACTCGAGTTTCGGTGACTTACCGACGACGGCACTTGTTCGTGACAATCACGTAGGGACGGTAGCGTCATCGCCGGTCGTCCACCCCGGGCAACGCAAGGTCCTGGTACTGGACTCGGGAGTCACCTGGGAGTCACTGACGCCCATCCGCAGCGAAAAGGCTGACTTCATGCTCGTTCGCTACGACGTTGGTGGTAGTTCGACGATGGAGGGACGACTCATCCGCCACGTCGGCACCGAATACGGTTTCGTTCTAAGCGGCACGCTCGAGATTACGGTGGGATTCGAGACCTACCGTCTCAGCGCCGGCGATTCGATCTCGTTCGACTCCAGTCGTCCCCACCGCCTCACCAATGT
>Ga0208080_1001598_pt1 | contig 10997 bp, 10 predicted proteins | sample NGESurdeep092012_3_FD_184476 | JGI IMG/M metagenome (GOLD analysis project Ga0208080, IMG submission 184476) | Arctic peat soil microbial communities from Barrow, Alaska - NGEE Surface sample 210-3 deep-092012 (SPAdes) | ecosystem: Environmental > Terrestrial > Soil > Wetlands > Peat ...
CGTCGTCCGGCACGAGCGCGACCAGGCTGTGCGCATAACGCTCGCCCGGCCGCCACAGGCGGTCGCGGCCGCTGGCCGGAAGGGGTTCGCCGCTCACGAGCACGGCCTCGAGGGCGCGGATCACGCGGCGTGGGTTGGAGGCGTCGAGGCGCGCGAGGCCGGCGGGGTCGAGCAGGCGCAGCTCGTCCACCACCCCGCCCGGGTCGCGCGCCCAGCGCTCCTCAAGCTCGCGGCGCAGCGCCGCGTCCGGCGGCGCCGCGAACTCGAGGTCGCCGAGGGCGGCTCTGAGGTACAGCCCGGAGCCGCCCTCGACGATCACGGCACGGCCGTCGAGGCGCAGCCCGTCAATGGCCTTGTGGGCCTCACGGGCGTACTCGGCCACGGTGAACTCACGTTGCGGGGGCACGAAGCCGACGAGGTGGTGCCGCGCGCGGGCGCGCTGCGCCTCATCGGGCTGGTTGGTGACGATGGGCAGGCCTTCGTAGACCTGCATCGAGTCGGCGACGACGATGTCGGCGCGGAGGCGCTCGGCGAGCGCTACCGCCACATCCGTCTTGCCGAGCGCGGTCGCTCCGAACAGAGCGACGATCGGCGGAGCCACTGCGTGCCGTGTGCCTGCGGCGCCCGGCACGTCAGGTCGACCGCGCGGGCTGACCGTCGACCTCGTCGTCGCGCGGAGGCTCGCCTTCCTTGTAACGGGTCACGGTGAACCGTTCGACGCTGAACGCCTCGCCGGGGCCGATGCCCGCCTTCTGCAGGGCGATGTCGACCTGCTGCTCCACGGTGTCGACGCCCTGCAGGTCGGGCAGCAGGACGCCCCGGCGAAACCCGGCGAGGACGATCACGCCGTAGACCGCGGGGTCGAGGCCGGCCTGCGCGCACGGCGCGCTCGGGCTGAGCACGTCCACAGAACACGTGAGCGCCGGGAGCTCGTCCGGCCGCACGCGGTGGAAGCGCGGATCGTGGAAGGCCGCCGAGCGCGCGTTACGGGCGATCTCGGCGCCGAGGTCCGCTTCCGCCGGCTCCAGGGTGCCGATGCAGCCACGCAGCTCGCCGCGATTCTTGAGCGAGACGAAGCAGGCGGCGTGGCGCGTGAAGAACGGGTGTGCCGCCGGCCGCGGCAGTGGGCGACCCAGGACGCAGCTCTCCACGCAGGCGCGGGCGTAGTCGGCGGGACCTGACGGAACGCCGCTCGTGTCTTCGCCCTCCTCGCTCAAGCCTCCACCCCCGGGCGCTCCACCTCGGCCGCGCCGAAGCGCGCCACCATGTAGCCCACGCCGAAGGGGCCTTCGTAGCTCAGGATCTCGGGCGCGAGGGTGGCGTCGTCGCCGAGAAAGCCGCCGAGCGCCATGAAGCTGCGCAGACCGCACTCGGCGGCTCCTTCGAGCAGGATACGGTCCATCTGCCCGAGCCCGACGAAATCGCCTACGCCCAGCAGGCGCACGACCTCGTCGTCGAAGAGCTTGCCGCGCGGGTCGTAGGGCGCCGGCGCGCTGTGCGTGAGAGCGTGCGAGAGGTCGCCGGAGGCCAGGAAGAGCGTGTCGCGGCCCAGCTCCTCGGCGCAGCGGCGCACCAGTTGCCCAAGGGTGCGATGCTCGCCGTAGGCGCTGACGATGGACAGCGAGACGATCTGCCGAGCCTTGAGGAAGCTGAGCGGCACGAGCACGCCCCAGTCGAGCTGGTCGCCGTCGTCGGGCGCCAGCTGGAGGCGACGGTAGTCGCCGGCCAGCGCCAGCAGGAGCTCGGCGAACGGTACGTCGTTATCGTAGGTGAATGCGACCTCCGGGCAGCGGAAGCGGCCGAGATCGCCGCTCAGGCGCGGCGCCGTGCGCACCACGTGCGCGTCGCCGTAGCCATCGCTGTGCGGGGAGATGACCACGACGGTCTCGGGCTCCCCCACCTGGTCGGCCAGACGCCGCATGGCCGCGACGGTAGCGCTCACCTGGCGGAGCGAGGCCCCGCCGACCTCGGGGATGAGCAGTGGAGGATGGGGACAGATACAGCCCTGCATGACGGTACCTCCTGAGTGCGTCCGTCAGGCCCTTCCGCGAAGGGTCGTCGAGGTCGCTCCGGTGACCTCGATCTCCACTATAGCACCGGGCTCGGTCGCCCCGGACACATTCGCCGTCACGTTCTGCCGCGTGCGGCCGCGCAGCCCCTTCCCGTCCCGGCTGGGACCCTCGACCAGCACTTCGGCGCGGCGGCCCACCCAGCGCCGCCGCGAGCTCAGGGCGAGCTCCTGCGTGAGCGCGATGAGACGCTCCACGCGCTCGCGCTTGACCTCGGCCGCGACTTGCCGTGGAAGCTCGGCGGCGGCGGTGCCGCGACGCGGTGAGAATACGAAGGTGAAGGCCGCGTCGAACTCCGCCGCCCGCATCAGTTCGAGCGTCTGCGCGAAGTCGTCGTCGCTCTCGCCGGGGAACCCCGCGATGAGGTCCGTCGTCACGCTCACGTCCGGCACGGCCGCGCGCAAGGCGTGCACGCGCTCGAGGTAGGCCGCCGCGGTGTAGCCGCGATCCATGGCGGCCAGGACGCGGTCCGCGCCGGCCTGGGCCGGCAGGTGCACGTGCTCGCACACGCTGGGCAGTTCGGCGATCGCCCGCATGAGGTCGTGCGAGAGATCCTTGGGGTGCGAGGTCAGGAAGCGCACGCGGGCGAGCCCCGGCACGGCGTCGAGGGCGCGCAGCAGCGCCGGGAAGTCCGGCGCTCCCTCGCGCCCTCCCCGGCGCAGATCGAGGCCGTACGCGTTGACGTTCTGGCCGAGCAGGGTCACCTCGCGCACGCCGTCGGCGACGAGGCCGCGCACCTCGGCCACGACTGTCTCCAGGTCGCGGCTGCGCTCGGGGCCGCGCACCTGCGGCACGATGCAGTACGAGCAGAAGTTGGTGCAGCCCGACATGATCTGCACCCAGGCCTGATACGGCCGCTCCCGGCGCGCCGCGAGGTCACCGCTCATGGCCGGGCCGTCGGCGAAGAAGCCCGGCGGCCGTCCGGCCGGCGGCGCCGGCTCCACGGCCGCCGCGAGCAGCTCCGGCAGGCGATGCAGGTTCTGCGGCCCCAGGGCGCCGTCTACAAAGGGAAAGCGCCTGAAGAAGTCGTCCTGCTCGGCCTGCGGCAGGCAGCCGGTCACGAGGACGATGCGGCCGGCGTCCTCGCGCTTGAGCCGGGCGGCGGTGCCCAGATGCCCGGCCAGCCGCTCGTCGGCGCTCTTGCGCACGGTGCAGGTGTTGTAGACGAGCACGTCGGCGCCGTCGGGCTCGTCCGCGCGCTCCAGGCCTTCGGCCTCGAGCAGCGCGCGGATCCGCTCGGCGTCGTGCGCGTTCATCTGACAGCCGAACGAGCGCAGATAGTAGGTGCGCATGGTCGCGGTGGCGCCTCCGCGCCGCCTCCGTCTACTTGGCGATGTCGACGGCGCGGCTCTCGCGGATCACGGTGACCCTGATCTGGCCCGGGTAGTCGAGCTGGTCCTCGATGTCCCGGGCGATCTCGCGGGCCAGCAGCGCCGTGGCGTCGTCGTCGATCTCGGCCGGCTTGACCATCACGCGCACCTCGTGGCCCGCCTGCATGGCGAAGCATTTCTCCACGCCCTTCTTGCTCTCGGCGATGCGTTCCAGCGACTCGAGCCGCTTGACGTAGTTCTCGAGCGACTCGCGGCGGGCGCCGGGCCGCGCCGCGGAGATGGCGTCGGCGGCCTGCACGAGGACGGCCTCGATAGTCTGCGGCTCGATGTCCTGGTGGTGCGCCTGGATGGCGTGGCATACGCTCTGCGACTCGCGGTACTTCTTGCAGAGCTGCTGCGAGATTTCGGCGTGAGAGCCGTCTACCTCGTGGTCCACGGCCTTGCCGATGTCGTGCAGCAGGCCGGCGCGCTTGGCGATCTTGACGTTGGCGCCCAGCTCGGCGGCCATGATGCCGGCGAGATGGGCGACCTCGATGGAGTGGTTGAGCACGTTCTGGCCGTAGCTGGTGCGGTACTTGAGGCGCCCGAGGACTTTGACGAGCTCGGGCGCCACGCCGTGCACGTTGGTGTCGAAGCAGGCCTGTTCCCCCGCTTCCTCCATGGCGGCCTCGACCTCGGCCTTCGCCTGAATGTACGTCTCCTCGATGCGCGCCGGGTGGATGCGCCCGTCGGTGATGAGCTTGGTGAGCGTGAGGCGCGCGGTCTCGCGGCGCACGCCGTCGAAGCCCGACAGCACCACGGCCTCGGGCGTGTCGTCGATGATGAAGTCGATGCCCGTGGTGTTCTCGAGGGTGCGGATGTTGCGCCCCTCGCGGCCGATGATGCGGCCCTTCATGTCGTCGGACGGCAGGTTGACCACCGACACGGTGGTCTCGGCGACGTGGTTGGCGGCGGTGCGCTGGATGGTCAGCGCGAGGATGTTGCGGGCGCGGCGGTCGGCTTCGCGGCGCGCCTCTTCCTCGACCTGGCGGACGAGCTTGGCCATCTCGTGGCGCGCCTCGTCCTCCGTCTGCTTGAGCAGCATGTCCTTGGCCTGCGCCGCGCTGAGCCCGGAGATGCGCTCGAGCTGGATCATGGCCTCGTCGTGGGCGATCTGCAGCTCGTCGGCGACGCGCTGGGAGTTGGCGTCGCGGTCGCGCAGCGACTGCTCGCGACGGTCCTGCTCCGCGGCGCGCGCGTCGAGCTGCTCGTCACGCTGCAGCAGGCGCTGCTCGGCCTTGCCTACCTCTTCGCGCCGGCCGCGCAGCTCGGCCTCGACCTCGCCGCGCACCTTGTGCACTTCCTCTTTCGCCTCGAGGCGAGCTTCCTTGACGATGGTCTCGGCCTCACGCTTGGCGTCGCGCAGCAGCTTCTCGGCTTCGCGCTCCGCCCCGGCCAGCTTGCCCGCGGCGAGATTGCGGCGGATCAGGTACCCCGCGACCACGCCCACTGCCAGCCCCACCAGCCCTACCACGACGTACACGGCAATCATCATCTCAGTCCTATCCCTTCACAGGTCGCGCGGCACGAAAAAGGCCGAGCAACGCGCCCGGCCAGTGCCACACTCGCTCGTGCAAGAGATACGGTTCTGCAGCTGTGTCAACGTCCAGGGGTCGGGACGGGAATCAGGTCGCGAAACCTCCCAAACCTTCCAAAGTGGACCCCTGGTTCGATGGTGTCAGCCAATGGGCGCCGAAGCGCCATGCGTATCGCTAAGCAAGAGCGAGAGTGAAATACACAAAGCACGCGCACACGTCGCGCAAAACGATAGTAGGTGATTGGCGCTCACAAAGTCAATTCGCCGCCCAGGTTCAGCCGCGGTCGCCGTCGGACGGCTGCTCGCCGCTCCAGCGCCGGATGGCCGCATACGCGACCGCCGTGCTGAAGCCGCGTCGCACCAGGGCCTGGTAGGCGCGCCGCCGGGCCGCGTCGAGCGGCGGCTGCGGCGCTCCCCGGCGGCGCAACGCGGCGAGGGCGCGTTCGAGCTCGGCATCGTCGCCCTCGGTGGCCGCGGCGGCGCCGAGCGCCGCGTCGATCACGACGCGATCGACGCCGAGCTCGGACAGGCCACGGCGGATGCGCTGGCTGCCCCAGCCGCTGAGGCCGCGCTTGTCGGCCACATAGCTGCGCGCGAACTCCGCGTCGTCGAGCAGGCCGTCGCCGGCGAGCCGCTCGAGCGCGCCGGCGACGGCCTCGTCGTCGTGCCCCTTCTGGAGCAGCCGGCGGCGGAGCTCGTGGCGGCTGCGGGCGCGGTGCCCGAGCAGGCGGTAGGCGTCGGCCATGACACGTTCGGCCAACGCCTGGCCGCGAAGCTGGGCGAGCGCGTCGTCGTCGAGCTCGCGGCCCTGGTACAGATGCCAGCGCGCGACGCACGCGTCGCTGACGCTGCAGACGAAGCTGCCGTCGACGTGCACGGCCACGTGGCCGCGGCGGGTGGCCCTCAGCGCGGTGACGACGGGCACGACTGGAGCCCTAAAGGACCTCGCCGGTGACCGGGTCGACGCCCTCGGGCGCGACCGCCTCGGCGGGCGCAGGCGCGACGGGCGCTGTGGCGCCGACCGACACCAGCGGGAGCCCCGCCTTCTCGCGGATCTGCAGCTCGATGGCGTCTGCCATGTCGGGGTTCTCCCCGAGGAACGCCTTGGCGTTGGCGCGGCCTTGCCCGAGGCGCTCGTCGTTGTAGCTGAAGAAGGCGCCGCTCTTGGCGACCACATCGTGGACGACGCCGAGGTCGAGCAGCGTGCCCTCGCGCGAGATGCCCTGCCCGTACATGATGTCGAACTCGGCCTGCTTGAAGGGCGGCGCGACCTTGTTCTTGACGACCTTGACCCGTACGCGGTTGCCGACCGCCTCGGTGCCGTCTTTGAGCGTCTCGATGCGGCGGATGTCGAGGCGGATGGTGGCGTAGAACTTGAGCGCCTTGCCGCCGGTGGTGACCTCGGGGCTGCCGAACATGACGCCGATCTTCTCGCGCAGCTGATTGGTGAAGCAGCAGATCGTGCCCGACCGGCTGAGGGTGCCGGCGAGCTTGCGCAGCGCCTGGCTCATGAGGCGGGCCTGCAGGCCGACGAAGCTGTCGCCCATCTCGCCCTCGATCTCGGCCTTGGGCGTGAGCGCCGCTACCGAGTCGATGGCGACGATGTCGAGGGCGCCGCTGCGCACCAGCATCTCGGCGATCTCGAGCGCCTGCTCGCCGTTGTCGGGCTGCGACACCAGCAGGTTGTCGACGTCGACGCCGATGGCCTTGGCGTAGATGGGGTCCATGGAGTGCTCGGCGTCGATGAAGGCGGCTTGGCCACCGAGCCGCTGCGCCTGCGCGATGAGGTGATAGACCATGGTGGTCTTGCCCGACGACTCCGGGCCGTAGATCTCGATGATGCGGCCGCGCGGGATGCCGCCGACGCCGAGGGCGATGTCGAGGGCCAGCGACCCGGTGGGCACGAACTGCATGTCATCGCTCACGGGATGGTCGCCGAGGCGCATGACGCTGCCCTTGCCGAACTGGCGCTCGATCTGCGTGACGGCTGCCTCAAGGGCTTTGTCCTTGTCCAAGGTAGCGCTCCTCTCTTGCTCAGGACGCGGGAAATACTGCTAGGGGAGTGTGCACGGCGCCGGCCCTCTCCAGGAGGCTACTATACAAGACGACGCGGACGACACAAAACTGCGGGATGTTGACGTTTTGCAGGGGAAAGGGGTGACAAGGACGGCGAAAACGGGCGACGGTGAGGTGCGGCAGCCAGGGGCGTCCCCGCGCCTCGAAGAGGCCGGTTCCGGCCAGCGCGGCCGCCACGTCGGCCTGCAGGCGCGCCAGCTCGCCGTCGCGGTCGGCGAGCTTCAGCGCCACGACGCGCTTGGCGCCGCGCACGGGCAGGAAGACGGGCTCCGCGACGGCCACCTCACAACGCTGTACGAGCACCTGCGAGAGCGCCTCTGTGAGCTCGGGCACGCGCGCCGCCGCCACCTTGCCGAGGAACGCCAGCGTGATGTGCAGCGCGTGGTTGAGGCGCAGCCCTTCGTGGCCCTCGAGCGCACTGCGCTGCCAGGCCTCGACGGCGCGCCGCGTCTCGTCGGGAAGGTCGCAGGCGACGAACAGCCGAAGCGTGTCGTCGTCGCCCCCCGCGTTCACCCGGCGAGCTCCCGGCGCAGCAGGTGGAGCGCCGTGGAGACGCTGTAGTCGCGCACCGAGGCGCGGTCGCCCGGGTAGAGACGGCGCACGACCTTCGTGCGGCGCGGCCCGCCGCAGGCCACGTAGACGAGGCCCACGGGCTTGTCCGGCGTGCCGCCGTCCGGCCCGGCGACGCCGCTCACGGCCAGGGCGTAGTCGGAGCCCATCGCGGCGCGCGCGCCTGCGGCCATCGCGCCGGCCACTTCCTCCGAGACGGCGCCGTACTGCGCGAGCATGCCCGCCGGCACGTCGAGCAGGCCCATCTTGACTTCGTTGGCGTAGCTGATCACGCCGCCGACGAAGTAGTCGGAGCTGCCCGACCGCTCAGTGAGCCGGGCGCCGAGCAGGCCGCCGCTGCAGGATTCGGCGACGGCGAGCGTGAGGCCGCGCTCCCGAAGACCGTCGGCGACGACGTCGTCGACGGTGCGGCCGTCGCTGCTGAACACCGGGGCGCCGGCCTCGAGCGCGGCGACCACCGCCGCAGCCTGGGCGTCGGCGGGCGCGCCGCGCCGGTAGCGCAGCCTCACCGTCACCTCTCCCCTGCCGACGTTGATCCCCGTCTCGAGCAGATCGTGCGGCGTCGTCTCGAGGAGCGGCGCCACCTGGAGCTCGCCGACGCCGAAGATGCGCACGATGCGCACGGCCACGTCGGGGAAGAACCCCTCAGCCTGCAGGCGCTCGGCCGTGGAGAGCCACATGGCCTCGAACTCGTGGGGTACGCCGGGGTAGGCGTAGATGCGCGTCGGCCCGCGCCGCGCGGCGATGCCGGGCGCGAGGCCGGCCGGCAGCACGGGAGTGGAGCCGGCCGGCAACAGAGCCTGGCGGCGGGCCAGCGGGAACAGCTCGTCGACGTCGAGGTGGCGGCGCTCGGCGATCCAGCGCACGCGCTCCTCCACCATGCCGAGGGCGGTGGGGTCTTCGTCGAGGCTCACGCCCAGGGCCCTGGCCAGACAGGCGGCGGTGAGGTCGTCGTGCGTCGTGCCCAGGCCGCCGCCGACGACGAGCAGGTCCGGCTCGGCGGCGAGGGAGTACTCCAGAGCCGCTGTGAGGCGCTCCTCGTCGTCGGCGACCGTGAGGACGCTGGTCACCTTGACCCCGCGGGCGCTGAGGTCGGCGCTCAGGAAGGCGCCGTTGGTGTCGCGGGTGCGGCCGTCGAGAAGTTCGTTGCCGCTGAGCACGACGGCGGCGCGCGGCAGCGCGCCGCTCACGGGGCCGCGCTCTTTCGTCGGCCGCCGTTCATCGCGGCGGACTCCCGGGCATGCGGATGACGCCGCGCGCGTTCATGAAGTAGCGCACGCCCGAGGCCAGGGTCACGACCACGACGACACCCGCCAGCACCCACTGGATGATGGTGGCCACGTCGGTCGACACCTTGATCAGGTCGGCGATCTTGTCCGTCGGCACGAGCACGTAGACCACGTAGACGATCTGCAGGACCGTCTTGAGCTTGCCGTAGCGGTCGGCGGGGATGGAGACGCCCTGCGACACCCCGACGATGCGCAGCACGCTGACGGCGACCTCGCGGCCGATGATGAGCATGGCCACCCAGGCCGCGATGCGTCCCTGGCTCACCAGGGCGATGAGCGCGGCGGCGATGAGGAGCTTGTCGGCGAGGGGATCGAGGAACTCGCCGAGTGTCGTGATCTGCTTGTTGCGGCGCGCCACGTAACCGTCGAGCTTATCGGTGGCCGCCGCAAGGATGAAGACGACGGCGGCGGCGATGTCGCCGTAGGGCGCGGGGATCCCCGAGAGCAGCAGCACCAGGAACACGGGGATGAGCAGGATCCGCGAGATGGTGATGACGTTGGCGAGGTTGAACTGGCTGCTCACGGCTCCCGTATCCCGGCGTCGGCCTCGACATCATACCCGACGCTGCCTGACGCCACGACGTGCACGACCTGGCCGCGCCACGCCTTGACGCCGCGCACGAGGGTCCGTCCGTCGATATCCGGCGCCTGCAGGGCGCAGCGCCCTACGGCGACGCCGTCCGCTCTCGCGCCGCGCTCGATCAGCACGTCGAGCGGGCGCCCGACGAGCGCCTGCCAGAACGCGGCGGCCACGTCGTCGATCACTTCGCCGAGCTGGGCGGCGCGCTCGAAGGCGAGCGCCGCCGGGACCTGCCCGGGCAGCGTCGCCGCCAGGGTACCCTCCTGGGCGTCGTAGGGGAACACGCCGGCGGCGGCGAGCCCGGCCTCGCGCACGAAGGCGAGGAGCTCGTCGAACTCCTCGTCGGTCTCGCCGGGAAACCCGGCGATGAAGGTCGAGCGCACGGCGGCGCCCGGGAGCGCGATGCGTACGCGCGCGAGAAGGTCGAGATATCGGGCGCCGTCGCCGCGGCGCTTCATGCGCCGCAGGACGGCGCCGGAGGCGTGCTGGAGGGGGACGTCCACGTACGGCACCGCGTGGCGCGAGAGGGCCTCAAGGAGGGCCTCATCGATACCGTCGGGCTGCAGGTAGAGCAGGCGCAGCCAGATGGGGGCGGGCTCGAGCGCCTTGAGCTCGGCGAGCAGCCGCTCGAGCCCGCCCCAGCCCGGCTGCGCCCATCGCGACGTGTCCTGGCCGACGAGCACGAGCTCTTTGGCGCCGGCGGCCAGCGCGGCGCGGGCGCTGCGCAGGACCTCCGCGGCCGCCACCGTCTCGTAGTCGCCCTTGATGAGCGGGATGGCACAGTACGCGCAGCGCCTGTCGCAGCCGTCCGAGATCTTGAGGTAGCTGGTCACGAGGCGCGGGCGGCGCGGTATCGGCACGGCTGCGCCGTGCCCCTCCGCACCCTCTCCCCCGCCGCCCGCCTCGCGGAGGGCGGCGAGCAGCGGCGCCGTGTCTAGGCCGCACCACAGGTCCACCTCGGGGAGCTCCGCGGCGAGCTCGTCGCGGTACCGCTCGACGAGGCAGCCCACGGCGGCGACGCGCGCCCCGCGCTCGTGAGCGAAGTCCACCGCTTCGAGGAGCGCCGCGATGGACTCTTCCTTGGCGGCGTCGATGAACCCGCAGGTGTTGACCACCACGATGTCGGCCTGGCCGGGCTGCGCCTCGCGGTGCCCGGCCGCGCGCAGCCGGCGGGCGAGCGCGTCGGAATCGGCTTCGTTCTTCGGGCAGCCGAGGGTCTGGATGAAGAAGCCGGCGCCCGTGGGGGCCTCAGCGATAGTTCACGAACTGCAGAGGGATGCCCCAGTCTTCTTCGCTGAGCGCCGCCATGGCAGCCTGGAGCTGGTCCTTGCTCGCCGAGAACACGCGCAGGGTGTCGCCCTGGATCTGAGACTTGACCTTCTTGAAGCGTTGGCGCAGAAGCTTGTTCATGGCTTTGATCTTGTCGTCGGGAATGCCCTGCGCGATGGGCACTCGTTGGCGCACGGTGCCGCCCAGCGCCTCTTCGACCTTGCCGTACTGCAGCGC
>Ga0208080_1001601_pt1 | contig 10993 bp, 14 predicted proteins | sample NGESurdeep092012_3_FD_184476 | JGI IMG/M metagenome (GOLD analysis project Ga0208080, IMG submission 184476) | Arctic peat soil microbial communities from Barrow, Alaska - NGEE Surface sample 210-3 deep-092012 (SPAdes) | ecosystem: Environmental > Terrestrial > Soil > Wetlands > Peat ...
AGACGCTGGCAGAGGCCGAGCTGGCCTACAGTTCGCGCGAACTGGAGAAAGCGAAGAAGCTGTTCCTGAAGACGCTGGAGGAGACCGAGAAGCGGAGCGTACACGCCTCGGCGTATTACGGGCTGGGGCGGATTGCGCTGCTGGAGAAGGATCTGGACGCGGCGGAACGGCTTTTCCAGAAGGCTCTGGAATCGGAACCGGAGGCGTTCGACAAGGGATGGGTCCTGGTGTATCTGGGACGGCTTGCGGTGGCGGCAGGCGACCGCGACAAAGCAACGGAGTATTTCCAAAGCGCTGTTCAATTGGAAGGCGCGACCGACAAGGCGCGCCTGGAAGCGAAGCAGGGCCTGGAACTGACCAAGAAGAAGCAGTAAGGAACCTGAAGGAGTTTTACGCATGAAACGAATGATTCTCACCGGCATCCTGGCAATGGGCGCCGGTGCTACGTGCCTCATGGCTCAGGCCCCGCCCCCGGCCCAAGCCGCGGCTCCGGCACAGGCGTCCGGCCCGAAGGCGCCGGCGCCCAAATCGAAAGCGGAACTGGATGCCGTGAACGCCCTGGTAGCGGCGGCCAACGCCCCCCAATCGGACCCGGATAAGTCGATCGCGGCCGCGGAAGCACTGGTCACGAAATTTGCCGACACCGATTTCAAGGCGATCGCGCTGTACATCGAAGCGGACGCCTACCAAAAAAAGGGCGACTTCGCCCGCATGGAGATCTTCGCGGAGCGCGTGCTGGAGACCAACCCGCAGGATTTCCGCGCCTCGTTGATGCTGGCCAAGCACTATGCCACGCACACCCGCGAAAACGATCTGGACCGCGAAGAGAAGTTGGGCAAGGCGGAAAAGTTCGCCAACCAGGTGATCGAGATGATGAAGACGCTGCCCAAACCGAATCCGCAGTTGCCCGACGATCAGTGGGTGGAAATCAGGAAAGACCTCGCCGCCGAAGGCTACAATGTCATCGGTCTGGCGAACCTGACGCGCAAGAAGTACGACGCGGCGGCGGCGGCGTTCCAGAGCGCGGTGGACACCAATTCGCGCCCCGAGCCGGCGTACATGGTGCGGCTGGCTTCGGCATTGCAATTAGGCGGGAAAAATGACGAAGCCATCTCGTGGTGCGACAAGGTGGCGGCGATGCCGGACGCACACCCGCAGGTCAAGAACGTGGCAGCGTCGATTCGCGCGTTGGCGGTCAAGGCCGGCGGCAAGGCTCCGGGCGGCGCGCCGCCGCAGGCGAAGTAATTTCCCCCTTCATGCGCGCGGAGCCCGCACTTCTCGAGTTGAAACTGAAGCATCGGTTCACCAACCCGGAGTTGCTGCGCCGCGCGCTGACCCATAGTTCGCTGGCCTGCGAGACGCGCAGCGGCGGCGGAGCCGCGGTAAGCGACAACGAGCAGTTGGAGTTCCTCGGCGATTCCGTGCTGGGCCTGGTGGTGAGCGACGTACTTTTCCGGCGCTTCCCGCTGTACAAGGAAGGCGAGCTCTCCACGCTGAAGGCCCGGCTGGTGAGCGCCGCGCATTTGCACGGCGTGGCGCGCCGGCTGGAATTGGGCAGTTACCTGGAACTGGGCCGCGGGGAAGAAATGAGCGGCGGACGCAACAAGAAGACGCTGCTGGTGGATGCGCTGGAGGCCATTATCGCGGCGATTTATCTGGATGGGGGCCTCGAGCCGGCGTGCAGCTTTATCGTGGAACACGTGATGGACGGCCAAATGGTGTTCGACCAGGAGGCGGGCACCGACATACAGCCCGCCGTCGCCAATTTCAAAGAAGCGTTGCGCGAGATGGCGAAAGCGCGCAAGCTGCCGGAACCGCGCTACTCGACCATCCGCGAGCAGGGTCCGGAACACTCCAAGACGTTCACCATCGAGGTGCGCGTGGGCAAGGAGTGGAGCGGGCAGGCCGACGCACGCACCAAGAAGATCGCGGCGCAGCGCGCCGCGCGCGGCGTTTACGAGCGTTTGCTGGGGGAGGCGCCGGGGGTTCCGGTGGAACCAGAAAGCAAATTGGCCGCCGATGAACGCAGATGAACACAGATAAAACCACTGGGATGCTTATCCGTGTTCATCGGCGTTCATCGGTGGCCCAATGTTTTTTTCGGGGCAACGGAACTACGTAGGTATCAGGCTAATGAGCGGCTTCATGAACCCGGCGGAATTTGCCAATATCCGCCAATCCGAGGAAGCATTTTGGTGGTACCGCGGCATGCGCGCGACCCTGTTCCGCATGCTGGAGCCGCATCTGAAGGGGCGCGCGATCGGTAGCGCGCTGGAGGCCGGCTGCGGCACCGGCTACTTGTCGCAGATGTTGCAGCGCGAGCGCGGGTGGAAGATCATACCGCTCGATTTCAGCGGCGATGGCCTGCACTACGCGCGCCAACTGGGGGTCGTGAATCCGGTGCAGGGCGACATTCGTTCTCTGCCCTTCGGCGACGGCGCCTTCGACCTGGTGATGTCGGTGGACGTGATCGCGCACCTGCCGCGGGGCGACGAACATCTGGCGGCGCGGGAGCTGGCGCGGGTGGCCCGGCGCGGCGGCCTGGTGGTGGTGCGCACCTCGGCGCTGGACATGCTGCGCAGCCGCCACGGCGAATTCGCCCACGAACGCCAGCGTTTCACGCGCCGCCGCCTGATGGGCCTGTTCGCCGGCGCGGGCATCCGGGTTTTGCGCTGCAGCTACTCCAACTCCCTGTTGATGCCGATTGCGCTGCTCAAGTTCCGGCTGTGGGAGCCGCTGTTGCGCAAACCGGCGGAGAGCGGCGTGCAGATGGTGGCGCCCTGGCTGGACCGGCTGCTATACGCGCCGCTGGCCATGGAGGCCGCATGGCTCGGCGCGGGACATAACCTCCCGGCGGGGCAATCGCTCGTGCTGATCGGGGAGAAGATGTTGTGATCGCGCGACCTCGGGATTTCCCATCGCTGAGCGTCTTCTTTCCGGCATACAACGATGCGCCGTCGCTGCCCGGCCTGCTGGCCAAGACGTTCGCGGCGCTGGAAGCCCACGTAGCGGATTACGAAGTCATCGTGGTCGACGACGGCAGTCGCGATGACACGGCCGCCGTGCTGGAACGATTGCGCGGCCTGTATAGTCCCCGCCTGCGCGTGGTCACGCATCCACAGAATCGCGGCTATGGCGGCGCGCTGCGCAGCGGGTTCGAGGCGGCCACCAAGGAATTCGTCTTCTATACCGATGGCGACAGCCAGTACGATGTCGGCGAACTGCCGCGCCTGCTGGAACTGGTGGGCCCCGATACCGGCCTGGTGAACGGCTACAAGCTGGAACGTCGCGATCCGGCGCACCGCATCTGGATCGGCAAGACCTACAACTTCTGCGCGCGGCTGCTGTTCGGCATCCGCATCCGCGATATCGATTGCGATTATCGTCTGATCCGGCGCGCGCTGTTGGAGAGGATCCATCTGACTTCGACCAGCGGCACCATCTGCGTGGAACTGGTGCGCAAGCTGGAAATGACGGGCTGCGGGGTGGTGGAAACCGGCGTGCACCATTACGCGCGGCTGTACGGAAAATCTCAATTCTTCCGCCTGCGGTCGCTGGCGACGACGCTTTATGAATTGGCGCGGCTGTGGGTGCGGGTGGTGATTCTGCGCCGCACGGCATACTGAAGCCCGGGCGGCCGCGCGACGGGCAGGCTCAGCACCGAAAGGGTAAACGAACGGGTGGCCACGGTGCCATCGAAGCCTTCGGCCAGCAGAGTGTAGTGGGTGGTGTGCTCGGGCACTACGTCGAAGCAGCGATCCTGCGCCGGCCAGGCGCTCTGCATGGGCGAAATGCGCACCAATCTGGCATTCTCCACCGAATAGCAGAGCTGAGCCGTCTGGCCCGGCGCGAGGGTTCCGACGCTGGCGTAGAAGCGCAGGATCCGTACCGGACCGGGATGCGTGTCCCAGGGATGGACCCACACCTGGCCGTCCGGGCGGCGCGCCAGGCTCAGGCCCCAAAGGGCCACCAGCAGGCTCACCGCGAGGAATATCGTGGCGAAGCGGGAGAGCATTTGGTAGTTGGACTCCACCATGGCGGGTTTAGTTTCGAAAATGCGCTAACCTGCAAGATTATGGCCATTCGAATCGTCCAAGTCGATGCTTTCACCAACCGCCCGTTTGCGGGAAATCCCGCGGCGGTGTGCGTACTCCCCGAGGGTCTCACTGAGCACACCTCCGAGCAATGGATGCGCGATGTGGCGCGCGAAATGAATCTCTCGGAAACCGCTTTCCTGGTTCCGCGGGAGGGCGTCGCGCGGGAGGATGGCTACCATCTGCGCTGGTTCACCCCGGCGGTGGAAGTGGATCTCTGCGGCCACGCCACTTTGGCCAGCGCGCACGTGTTGTGGCAGGACGGCCACCTGCCCGAGGGCCGGCAGGCGCGCTTCCACACGCGCAGCGGCCTGCTGACCGCCGACCGGCGCGGCGACTGGATCGAGCTGGATTTCCCGGCCAAGATCGCCGTGCCGGCCGAAGCGCCCGCCGAGTTGCTCGCCGCGTTGGGAATTGCCGGGGCGAAGTTCGTGGGCAGGAATGCTTTCGATTACCTGGTGGAAGTGGATTCCGAGGAGATGGTGCGCGCGCTTTCGCCGGACCACACCACGCTGCGCAAAGTGCCGGTGCGCGGGGTGATCGTGACGGCGCGGTCGTCGAGCCGCGAGTTCGACTTTGTGTCGCGCTTTTTCGCCCCCGGGTCGGGCGTGGATGAAGACCCGGTGACGGGGTCCTCGCACACGGCGCTTGGGCCATACTGGGCGGGCATCCTGGGCAAGAGCGAGTTCACGGCGTTCCAGGCCTCGGCGCGCGGCGGCGTAGTGAAAGTGCGGGTACGGGGCGACCGCGTGCTGCTGGGGGGCCAGGCAGTGACGGTGATGACTGGGGAGTTGGTGGCGTAATTTGCTTCGCGCGCGGCCCCAATCAGCCTTGACAGGGTCGACCGGCTTGAAGAAAATAGGACAGAGTTATCCTTTGAACGTGGGAGGTTTCCGTGAATACAACTTTCCGGATTGCCGCGATCGCGGTTACCGCGTTCCTCTTCTCACTCACGCCCAAGATTGTCCTCGCGGCACCGGCGGAGCAACTGGCGCTGCGATGGAGTGAACTTCAACCCGTGCTCAAGGGCCGGCAGCTCTCGCTGCGGCTGGCCGACGGGGCGACCGTGGAAGGCAAGTACTCGAGCCTGCAAGCGGACGCGCTATCGATTCAGGTTACAAAGACGAGCGACCCGGCGAAGCATCCGAAGGGTGCGACGAGGTTGGCGAGGCCCGAATTGGCGCAGCTTACTGTAATGCGCCACCGCGGTTGGAAGGGAAGGACCATCGGGCTGATCGCCGGCGGAGCCATTGCCGCTGTCGCTATCGGCACGATTCACGCGATATCGAACAACGAAGTAGGCGGCTGGAGTTCGGGGAGCGCAAGTGCTGCCGCCGCTGGGGGCGCCGGGGCGGCCGGGATCGGTTATCTGATCGGCTGGCTCGGTGATATCGCAGGCTCCCGGCCGGAACGGGCCGTGCAAATTCTGCCGTAGGAAGCGATCCGGTGAACGGCCGAATCGTGGCCGCGGCGATATCATCCGTCTGCAAGAGCGGACTCGGCGCCGCCCCAGCCGCCAGGCTATTGGTCAACGGGAGCCTTGGGTCAGAATCGAGATTTGCGGTACCGTAACCAAGGTAAATTGTGATCAAGACCGGCCAGCAGCGGCGCGGAAGCGCGGTGCTACACTGAGTCCGATGCCTTACAGCCACATCCTCTTCCAGGTGGAAGAGTCCGGCATCGCCTTGCTCACGGTCAATCGGCCGGAGAAGCTCAACGCTCTCTCGGGCGCGGCGATCGGGGAACTGGCCGACGCCTTCGGCCGGGTGGCGGCGAACGCGGCAATCCGCGCGGCGGTCCTGACCGGTGCGGGTGAGAAGGCGTTCGTGGCGGGCGCGGATATCGACGAACTGGCGGCGCTTTCGCCGTACAAAGCGCGCGCGTTCGCGTTGCGCGGGCAGGCGGTGTTCCGTCAACTGGAGACATGCGGCAAGCCGTCGGTGGCCGCGGTGAACGGGTTTGCTCTGGGCGGCGGGCTGGAACTGGCGATGGCGTGCACGGTTCGCTTCGCGAGCGATAACGCCCGTCTGGGGCAGCCGGAAGTGAAGCTCGGGATCATTCCGGGATATGGCGGCACGCAGCGCTTGCCGCGCCTGGTGGGGCGCGGGCGGGCTTTGGAACTGCTGCTGTCGGGCGACCCGATTGCGGCGGCGGAGGCGTACCGTATCGGGCTGGTGAATGCCGTAGTGCCGCAGGTGGAACTGCTGGATTATTGCCGTGGCTGGCTGGGTAAGGTGCTGGCCAACGGTCCGCTGGCGGTCGGGTTAGTGCTGGACGCGGTGGATACGGGACTGGGTTGCGGGCTCGAGGAAGGGCTGCGGTTTGAAGCCGCGGCATTCGGCGTCAGCGCGGCGACGGAAGATTGCAGGGAAGGTACGCGAGCGTTTCTGGAGAAGCGGCGCGCGGCGTTTACGGGGAAGTGAGATATGTCGAAAGTATTTGAAGGCCAGTTATCGGCGGCGGGGCTGCGCTTTGCGATTATCGTGAGCCGGTTCAACAGCTTCATCACGGAGCGCCTGCTGGGCGGCGCGATGGACGCGCTGACGCGGGCCGGCGGCAGTGCGGATTTGATCGATGTCATCAAGGTTCCCGGCTCGTGGGAAGTCCCGATGATTGCCGGGGAGGTGGCGCGGCAGCACCGCTACGACGCGGTGATCTGCCTGAGCGCGGTGATCCGCGGCGAGACGCCGCACTTCGATTATGTGGCGGCGGAAGCGGCCAAAGGGATTGCGCAGGTGGCGTCGGAGACCGGGGTTCCAGTGGCGTTCGGGGTGCTCACCACCAACACGCTGGAGCAGGCGATCGATCGCGCCGGCGCCAAGGGCGGCAACAAGGGTTTCGACGCGGCGATGACCGCGATCGAAATGGCCAATCTTCTGCGCACCCTGCGGCAGGCCACTTAGATGGCTTCCCGCCGCCGGGCCCGGCAGCGCGCGCTACAGATTCTCTTCATCTGGGATGCGCGCAAGCAGCCCGTGGAAGACGCGATCGACGCCTATTACGACGCCCTCTACTCGGAGGAAAAGCTGGAACGCGACCCGTTCGTCGAGCTGCTGGTGCGCGGCACCGTCGAGCATCTGGCCGAGATCGACGGCCGCATCACGCGGCATGCCGAGCACTGGCGCATGGAGCGGATGCCGGCGGTGGACCGCAATATCCTGCGCCTGGCGGTGTACGAAATGACGCGTGGCGGCACGCCGGCGCCGGTGACCATCGACGAGGCGCTGGAGTTGGCGCGCAAGTTCTCCGGCGAGGAATCGGTGCAGTTCGTCAACGGTGTTCTGGATGCGGTGCGCCGCGAAATGACGTAGCCAAAGGGCTGCTTGGCGCGTCTGATTCAACAGGTAGGTTATACTTCACTTAAGAGGACGGATTTCCGCATGGCCCGAAGAAGGCGCTCGCTGTTTGTTTTGCCGGTGATCGTGTTTGCCTGCTCGATGGTGGCCGGCTTTTATGGGCCGAAGATGGAGGTGGCTTCCGCCGCCACGGAGTCGGAAGACCTCGACGCCGACGTGCGGAATTTCAGCAAGGTGCTTTCCCTGGTGGAAGCCAACTTTGCCGACAAAGTCAGCGCCGATAAGACGGTCTACAAGGGCGCGATCCCGGGCATGCTGCGCACCCTGGACCCGCACTCCAATTTCTTCGATGCGCGCGAATACCAGTTGATGCGCGAAGAGCAGAAGGGGCACTACTACGGCGTGGGCATGCAGGTGGGCCCGCAGCCCAACGGCAAGACGGCGGTCAAGGCGCCTTTCCCCGGTTCGCCGGCGTACAAGGTGGGGATTCGGCCGGGCGACATCCTGGTCTCGGTGAACGATAAATCCACCGAGGGCCTGAATACCACCGAAATCGCGGATATGCTGAAGGGGCCGCGCGGCACGCCGGTAAAGATCGTGATTTCGCGCGAGGGCTCCCCGGACTTGATGGTATTCACCGTGATCCGGGACGAAATCAGCCGCAAGAGCGTACAGGATGCCTTCTGGATCAAGCCGGGGTACGCGTATCTCAAAATCCTGAGTTTCGGCGAAACCACCGGCAGGGAAATGGAAGACAACCTGAAGCGGTTGGGCGAGAGCGGCATCAGGGGACTGGTGCTGGACTTGCGCGAGAACCCCGGCGGCCTGCTCGGCCAGGGTGTGGCGGTGGCCGACCATTTCCTGCCGAAGAATTCGCTGATCGTGTCGCATCGCGGGCGTTCCGCACCGGAAAAGGCCTATGTGGCGGAGCACGGCAACCGCGGGCGTGAATATCCCATGGTGGTGCTGGTGAATCGCTTTTCGGCGTCGGCGGCGGAGATTGTTTCCGGCGCCTTGCAGGATCACGATCGCGCCCTGATCCTGGGCGAGACCACCTTCGGCAAGGGCCTGGTGCAGACGGTTTACCCGCTCAGCGACTCTACCGCCCTGGCGTTGACCTGGGCGCATTTCTATACGCCGAGCGGGCGCTTGATCCAGCGCGATTACGCTAAGAAGAGCTTCTACGATTACTACTTCCACCGCGATGAGAATGCGCGCAATCCGGTGGATGTGAAGATGACCGAGGGCGGGCGCACGGTGTACGGCGGCGGCGGCATCACGCCGGACGAGAAATACGAGACGGCCAAGCTGGATCGCTTGCAGGTGGAACTGTACCGCAGCGGGCTCTTCGACTTCACGCGGTCCTACTTTGGGACGCACCCGGCCAGTCTGCCCAAGGCCTGGATACCCGACGACCAACTGCTGATCGACCTGAAGAGCTACCTGAAGGGCCACGGCACGGTGTTCACGGATGCCGAGTTCGCCAAGCATCGCGACTGGATCAAGCGCTATCTGGCCAAGGAAATGTACACCACGGCGTTCAACGTGGAGGAGAGCGATGCCATGTTCGCGCGCACGGACCCTGAAGTGGAGCAGGCCGTCGACATGATGCCGAAGGCTTCCGCGCTGCTGGAAAGCGCCAAGAAGATCGTCGTGCAGCGCATGAATCCGCAGCGGTAGCCATAGGCGCTATTTATCAGGCGCCAGCAGCGCGAGGAACTGCCGGGCGGTGACGATCTTCGTCGTTTTGTAGGGTTTCTTGAAGTGCTTGATGTTGCCGGTGACGATATAGTCGGCCTCGGCCGCCGCCGCGCATTCGTAGAAGCGGTTGTCGGATTCGTCGGGAGACTCGGTCAGACGATTTGCCGGCGTAACCAAAGTGGCCTCGTCCGCAACCAATGTCAGCAGGCGGGTGACCAGGTGCAAGTCCAGCCCGGCGAATTTGGCGCGGCCAAAAACCTCGCGGTACTCGTCGAGCAGTTCTTCAGAGATACATAGTTCGACGGCGCGACTGGCGATCAATTCCAGCACCTGCGCCGGCAGGCCGCGGGGTTGGATGGCGGCGGAGATGAGCACGTTGGTATCGAGCACGATACGCGGGCGGCTCATCTGACGGGCTGTTTCACGGTCTTCAGCCGTTGTTCCCGGCGGTACGCTGCGATCTCGGCGTTGATTGCACGCTGGGGCAACTTGTCCAGGCCTACCCGGATGGCGTCCCGCTGCACTGCCCTGAGGGCGGCAATGAGCTCGGTGTTCACTGGAGATTCCCGCTTCTGTTGGTATTGGCGCAGTGCTTCCCGGACGAGTTCGCTCAGAGTGCGGTTTTCCTTCCTGGCGAGGCGTTCAACCTGTTTAAGCTGGGCCGGAGGCATGGAGACGGAAAGAGTTCTGCTGGTGCGCATATCGGTATCGTGCTTGTTCGTGCTAAGTGTGTGACTCTCTGGAGGGAAGCATATCGGTAAGGGAGACGCTTGTCAAGCTGCTCCGACAGCGGAAGCGAGGTGATAACGTAGAAAGCCTATGAGGCGCTATTTCCTTTCGTTCGCGTTGTTCTTGGGCGCGGGGTTCGCGCAAACACCCGCCATGCCGAAGGCCGACCTGCTGTGGCCCGCGGGTGCGCCGGGAGCGCAGGGCACCGAGGATATCGACAAGCCGTCGCTTGCGCCGTATCTGGTACCGGCGGGCCGTGGTACGGGCACGGCCGTGATCGTGTGTCCCGGCGGCGGGTACAGCGGGCTTTCCATGGATAAGGAAGGCGACCAGATTGCCCGGTGGCTGAATTCGCTGGGCGTAACGGCATTCGTGCTCAAGTACCGGCTGGGGCCGAAATATCACCATCCGGTGGAACTCGGCGACGCGCAGCGGGCCATCCGCACGGTGCGCTCCCAGGCGTCCGAGTACCGCTTGCTGCCGGACCGCATCGGGATCATGGGGTTCTCGGCGGGCGGGCATCTGGCCTCCACGGCGGGGACGCACTTCGACGCCGGGGACGCCGGCTCGAGCGACCCGATCGACCGGATGAGCAGCCGTCCGGACTTTCTGGTGCTGTGCTACCCGGTGATTTCGTTCGGCACCTTCGCGCACCAGGGCTCGAAGCGCAATCTGATCGGTGAGACTCCCGATCCCAAACTGGTGGAGAGCCTGTCGAACGAGACGCAAGTGACGGCGCAGACGCCGCCCACCTTCCTGTTTCACACCACCACGGACGCCAGCGTGCCGGTGGAGAACAGCGTGATGTTCTATGCGGCGCTGCACAAGGCGGGTGTGCCGGCGGAACTGCACATCTACGAACGGGGTCCGCATGGTGTGGGGTTGGCGCAGACCGACGAGGCGCTCTCCACTTGGCCCGCGCGGCTGGCGGACTGGCTGCGCGTGCGCGGGCTGCTCAATTCGGCCGCAAGGTAAGGATTTGTGCTAAAGTACACATATTCGGCCAGTTCCCTCAGCGAGTTGCCCTGACACTCTGCCCTCGCTCGTAATCGCTCGTGGGTTCTAGTTGGTAAGGAAAGACTCATGACTGATTCCGATTCCGTGCTGGTCGTTATCCTGCTGATCGTAGTGCTTCTCGCACTGCTTGCTCCCCCCGGACCGGGTACGCCATTG
>Ga0208080_1001605_pt1 | contig 10974 bp, 11 predicted proteins | sample NGESurdeep092012_3_FD_184476 | JGI IMG/M metagenome (GOLD analysis project Ga0208080, IMG submission 184476) | Arctic peat soil microbial communities from Barrow, Alaska - NGEE Surface sample 210-3 deep-092012 (SPAdes) | ecosystem: Environmental > Terrestrial > Soil > Wetlands > Peat ...
CGCATCTTCGACTTGAATGGCGAGGTCAAGACGGCCAGGACGAAACACAGAAGCCCGATCATTCCGCCAGCTTAGGTGATTCCGTCACGTCATCAATACGGATAGAGTTTTCGGTACACACAGGGCTGCACATTGCTGGCAAGCTCTGCAAGGATCTGATCGCGGACCTCGATAAGTTTGATTCAAAGGACTCGGCCCAAAGGAGAAGGCCAGTCTGGCCATCAATGAGCCGCGCGTTGACTTTTGCGGAATACGCGCTAGTGAAAATTCTCGTTTTGAATAAGCCGGATGCTCCGGACATCGAGCAAGTGAGCGCCCCAACCTCTTTTTGCCATCGTGGTCGCCAGCGTTGGGGCGGCCAGCAGAAATATCGCTGTCATCGCAACAGGCACGGCGCTCATCCAATCCAGACGGACCGGCGTCAATTCCTCGACGCTGTCAACATATGGTCCGCGTCGGGTTAGCAAAAATTCGCACTCGCGGATGACGTCTAGTCGCGTGCCGCCCCGCAGCGCGCATCCAAGCAGCGCCTGCATCGCCAGATGCGTCCGTACGCCGGCGCTGCTGTCCGGAGCGGTCGGTGGCGTTTCCCCTTGCGAGACCTGAAGCAGCAATTCAACGAGATTGAGACCGGCGAGATACGCACTCATCGGTTCGACCAGCCGTGGATTGCAGTCGATATAAATGGGCGAAATGCCCTCATTCGGTAGAATATAATCAACCGAAAGCGCGCCGTGCCAGCCCAGCCGTTCTCCGATTGTTGCAACGTGAGTTTGCACATCCGGCCGCCGTACACTTTCCTTGATTGCATCACCGCCGCCAGCACCGGCGGCAACCTCCCGATAAGCGTGAAACCCGCGCAATTTGCCGCGGCAGAAAATCGATTGCGCATGTTCGACTGCGCCCGCGACGAAATTCTGCACCAGCACCTCGTCCGCGAACGCATCATTCGCGTTGAGGTCTTGCAGGGCCCGAGCCAAACCGGCGTGATCGTCCACAATCCAGATGCCGCGACTTGCAGTCCCGATCGAGGTTTTGACAACGCAGGGAAATCGAACGATGTCGCTCAGTTCGTCGGCGGATTTCGCGAAATGGGTTGCTGGCTGCGGTAGGCCCAACTCATCGAGTAGGCGGCTGAATCCGGCCTTGCTGTGCGCGGTGCGGTAACTCTCAAAACTAGGCAGCGCGATGCCGACACCTGCTCGGAGCCGTTGTTGCACACGGGCAAACAGAAATCCTTGCTCGTGAATTGGAAGCAGCACATCGAATCTTCGCGTGGCCAATAGCTGCTCGACAAACGACAAGAATCCCGACGGATCGTCCCGAAGCCCTGGACAACGATGAAATTTTCTGACAAATCGCGAAAACCTTGCCAGGCAATACGAAGCCGGATCGCAGACTTCGACCATATGACCCGCAAGTCCCAATACGGTGATGGCCTCCCGCGCGGATGTGCTCGAGCCTTCGGAAAGAAGAACGCGGAGCTGTTTTGGAACATGCGGAGTGGTCATGCTCTGGTTCTGCGTTTGTGTACTGAAACCTAAACCCGCGCGTTATGGTTCTGAAGATTTGGATAGGGCCCGATTTGATGCTTCCAAAGCTTTGAACCAGGCGAGCGACCATAGCATCTTTGTCTAACGGACCGCTGCGCTCTGATGCCGTTGTAACAGCGAGCGGCTCGCAGGCCGGCGCAGATGCACCTCACCCCAAGGACGCTGGATGCCGACGTGCGAAGCCTCAAAGGAGGAGGCTGCTACGTAATTTTAAATAATCGGTAACCTTGGCGATCCCTGGGATATTCTCAATGAGAGCTTTCAGAGCATTTCGCTGATTGGGATCGACGATCACACCCCACATCTCCACGTCACGGTCTTTCACGATGACATCGACGAGTGCGCCTGTTGCCCAGCTTTCCTTTCTGATCGCTGCAAGAATATCGTCTCGGCTAGTAGGATTCTGGGAAGTGCCCGGCTCTGATTGGCGAATATCCGCTGCTACCGCGGCAAGTAACTCTGTCTTTGTAATCATGCCGACAACGGCCGCTCCACAAGTGACCGGCAACTGCACGACATGATGGTCATCCATCAGGGTCGCCGCTTCACTTAAATCCGTGTCAGCGTCAACACAGATAAGGTTTTTGGTCATGACTTCTTCGACGCGTAGTCCATGCGTGTGGACGAACTCTGAGGCGCTCTCGCCTGGACCGAAGAATGCATTAAACCACGGGCGATCCGGCCGATCCGTACCCAGTTCGGCGCGGTGAAGGAAGTCACCTTCTGATATGATGCCGACGAGTTCTCCAGCCTTATTAATGACCGGTAGTCCTCTCCTGTTGGTTTCCAAGAGAAGTCGAATCGCATCAATCACGCGGGTATCCGGCGCAACGCTCACGACCGGCGTTCTCATGATGTCTGAAACTTTCAACGGATATCGCCCTTGTGAAAATGAACACTTTGTAGCCTATCATGCGGACCAATGTTCCATATTGATCGGAGTCAATACAGGCCATCAGCCTTGACGCTAAATGCCGTTTGAAGGCGAAGATGAGGTTCCTCGTATTCGCCGAGGCCAGACTCCTGGGCTAGAAAGACGGTAACTCAAATCATCTGTTCGGTTTACTCGATCCTGAGAGCGTATCAGCAACGATGGGGTGTGGTTCACAGAGCATTGGGAACTCGCGATCATGATGAAAGAACTGGCTCTGGCTAAAGTCTATCAGTTGCTTGAACCGGGCCCGGTGGTCCTGCTGACGACCTCCCGCAAGGGCCGCGCCAACGTCATGACGATGTCTTGGCATATGATGGTCGAGTTTGAACCGCCGCTTGTTGCCTGTGTCGTCAGCAACGCCGACTACAGCTTTGCGACATTGCGGGCGACGCGAGAGTGCGTGATCGCTATTCCGGCGTGGAATCTTGCCCAAAAGGTTGTGGATGTTGGCAACTGCTCGGGCCGCGATGTTGCGAAGTTCGAGACATGCGGTCTGACGCCTGTACCAGCCAAGCGCGTCGCAGCGCCCTTGATCGCTGAATGCTTTGCCAATCTAGAATGCAAAGTCACCGATAGCCGTCTGGTGAACAAGTACAATCTCTTCGTTCTTGAAGTATTGAAAGCTTGGACCGATCCAAGGCAAAAGAATCCCAAGACCATCCACCATCGCGGTTACGGCAAGTTCGTCGTGGATGGCGATATAATCAAGCTTAAATCAGGAATGCGATGATCGACACGCTTCCCGATGACGGCGCCTAGCAGGCTGTTGAAAAAGCCTCGCGTTTCGCCTTGAGGATGGCTTCGTCGCCGTTGCGGTATTCGAAGGCGATCTCGATAGCGCCATCGTCGAGCAGTTCGGCGGATCCTTCGCCGGAAACTTCGTCCATTTCGTCGAATCCGAGCCATGTGAAGCCGATCGAAGATTGGCTGTATTCGATATCCAGGGTGCCCTGCATGGCGCCGAAGGCGATTTCCCCGCGGCCGTCGGCTCCAATGGCAATCACGGCCGGCCCGCAGAGATCGAGATAATCGCGATCCCAGAGATCGGCCTCGACGATCCGCCAACGGCCGACGAGTTGGCTGTGGGCGGCCGCGCTCATGTCGGCGCCGCCATGAGCTTGGGCAGTCGCGTCAGATTGTAGGCGGCGGCCGCGAAGGTGAAGGCCCATCCGACGCGCTCGCGCCCTCGGAGCTTGGTCTTCTCCTGTCCGGCGATCATCTTGATCCAACCGAAGGCCTCCTCGATCCGCTTGCGGATGCGTTGGCTTACGGCATAGCCGCAATGCCGCGTCGTGCGACCGTCGATCGCCGACGAACGCCCGCTCGTATTCTGGGCCACATGCGGCGTCACTTTCATCGCGCGTAGTTCGTTGACGAAATCCTCGGCGTCATAGGCTTTATCAGCGCCCAAGGTAATCGCCTGACACCGATCCGCCCGCGGCTCGATCATGTGAAGCGCCGCGATCCGCTCGCCGTGTCCATCGGCTTGCGTAAGGCAGGCGTCAACCACCAGGCCGTGCCGGTTCTCCATCAGGGCGTGCCCCATGAAGCAGAGCTTGGCCTCCTTGCCTTGGCCTTTGCGATAGAGCCTCGCCTCGGGATCGGTCGTTGAGGCGTGTGTTGCGTTCGATCGTTTGGCACCGTGAAAATCTGTTTCCCTGTTCCGTCCGCCCCCTTCAGTCGGCGGTTCATTCGCCCCGTCCTTTGGCTTGAAGCTCTTCATCGACGCCCAGGCCTGGATCAGCGTGCCGTCGACCGAGAAATGATCTGTGCTCAGAAGCCGCTTCACGCCCGGCTGCGAAAGAACCGCACCCAGGAACTTCGCGGCGATATCCCCAGGAGACGGTCGCGGTTCTTCGAAAACACCGAGTGATCCCATGCCGCATCGTCGACGCCGATCCCCACGAACCAGCGGAACAGAAGATCGAACTCCAGCCTCTCCATCAACTGGCGTTCCGAGCGGATCGAATAAAACGCTTGCAGCAACATCGCCCGCAACAGCTTCTCCGGCGGGATCGAGGGGCGTCCGATTGGCGAATACAGCGATGAAAACTCGCCCGCCAACGCCGACAAAGCCTCGTTCACAATCAAGCGGATCGAGCGAAGCGGATGAGTTCGCCCAACGCGAGCCTCAAGGTCGACATAGCTAAAAAGCGATCCAGATCGCTCGTCCCCACCTCGCATGATTCAGTCCTCGCCGCCGTGCAGCGAAACAGAATCATATCTCGATTCCCGTGGCCAGTGCCTTTTTCAACAGCCTGCTAGGCGCCCGGGTATCCCACGGTCTGCGCAAATGTCACGAATTGCTGGTCAGGCAACTTAAGGGCCTGACCGAGCTTCGGACCGTCGACCGCCCCCCGGAAGACTGTTGCGAGCCCTTCGGAGGCGCAGAACAAATAGACGTTCTGGCCGATAAAGCCGACATCGACCGAGGCGTAGAGACGTCTCTCTTCGGGAGAGATGTCAGTCATCCGTTCGCCATGAGCGACATACACTAGGTTGAGCGGCGCGGTCGCAACAAAATCCTGTAGCCCGGTCTGCGCGCGGAAATCATCCTTCAAGTACGGCAGCAGCTTATGGGTCTTCGGCTCGTACAGCCAGACGCCGTCGGCCATTACGAGATAGATATCGATGACCATGACATGGCGCCAATAGGGAGCAGTCCGATCGCCACTTGCCGGGCGATTGATGCCGAAGGCAGCCCACAACAGATCTGACAGGACCTGCGCCGGAAGCGGCCGGTCGGAATATTCGCGTGTGGAACGCCTCAACTTAAGCACCGCGGTCAATGGCTGACCGCCCTCGCTTCGCGGCGGTGGCAAATCTCTCGGCTTGAGGTCTTGCGCCACTGCGGAGACGGGAGCGGCGGCAAGCGCCGCACTGGCGAGAAGAATTCCGGCATTGGCCTGGCGACGCGTCATCATCGTACTCCTCTTAGGTAGTTGCCATATTTGTTCCAACGATGCGCGAGTCATTGGTGGATCGTCGCCTTTAGAACTGCGCGGCGGACCAGCGTTTCGAACAGCGGCAGCTTGTAAGCATTCTTGGTAAGTGGCGTTGCGGCATCCAAGGCTGCATGGCCTGCTTCCGTGGCGGCAGCCTCATCGACGTGTCGGCCGATGAGACTATTCTCGGCTGCCCTTGCCCGGTAAGGCACGGGTGCCGCGGCGCCAAGGATAATCGCGGCGTGCTTGCAGTTTCCCTCCTGATCGAGATCGAGGGCAACAGCCACATCGGCGAGCGGCCAATCGAAGGAGTCCTTTTCGCCCTGCTTGAGATGTGCCATGCGCAGGCTAGCCGGCAGCGCAGGCAACAGGATAGCGGTGAGGATTTCTTGCGGTTTTAGATCGTTCTCCCTCTGGATATCCCGATCCGGCGACACGAAGAAATCCTCAAGCAAGATGTTCCGGGTAGCGCCCTCGCCATTCGTGAGCTCAAGCCTCGCCCCTAACGCGACCAGCACCGTGGCTGCCGTGGATGGGTGGACGATGGCGCAAGACTGATTGTCAAATATCGCGTGGTACTGATTTTCACCGGCAATCGCGAAACAGTGGCCACCGCCCTTCCTGAGGCAGTGATATTCTGTCGCCCGAAAGTACCAACAGCGTGGTCGTTGCAGGAGGTTGCCGCCCAAAGTTGCGACATTACGAATCTGGGGGCTTGCTGAATTTTGCAGTGCGTCGGCCAACGCCGGATAGCGCTGTCGCACCACAGGATGCGCGGAAAGGTTGGCGAGAGTGACCATCGATCCGATGCGCAAGCCTCCGGCCTGCTCCTCAACGATCGCAAGTCCCGCAATATCCTTCAGACCCACGATCTTCGTTGGCGCCAGCAAATTTTCCTTGAGCAGGTCGAGAAGATCGATGCCGCCGGCTTTCACAATGGATGTCTCGCGTCCGCCTGCGGCATCAATGGAGACCTTCATTGCGTCGGCCACAGTTATCGATGCAGCTACCGCCGCCTCTGAAATCGTTCCCGCACTGGCCCAAGCGAACCGGTTCATGTCCGTGAGTTCCTCGAAGGGACCTTGCCGAGTGCGGTCAGTATGGCTGCAGGCGTCATGGGGAGGGAACGAAGACGCACGCCAATTGCGTTGTAGACAGCGTTGGCGATTGCTGGAGCGGTCGCAATGCTGGCGGGCTCGGCGATGCCATAGGCGTCAGTCGCACTTTGCCCTTGATAGTTTTCCAGCAGAACAACATCGATTGCTGGCGTCTCCCGAGACCCCGCGAGCTTGTACTGTTCTAGGTTTGCGTTGACCATGCGGCCGGTGTGCTGATCGAGGATGCGTTCTTCGAACAGGGCGTAGGACACTCCCATCAGAACGCCGCCCTGCACCTGGCTCTCGATCAGCAGGGGATTCATCGGCCGGCCGCAATCCTGGACGGCCACCACGCGCTCAACTCGCACGATGCCAGTCTCGGTATCGACGGCGACCTCGGCAAATTGCACGCCGCCGAGGTCTTGCTGCGCTATGGCCGCATCCCCCATACGCCTGCGAAAACCACCGTAGTCATCACTGCGAGAAGCGACCGCGCTGATGCGGTCCGTGCGCAGCCGCGCCGCTGCCTCAGCAAAGTTCATGCTGTGACTCGGGTCGGCCCGAACCAGGATACGCCCGTCACGTGCGACCAAATCATCCGGAGCAGCATTCAGGGCCAGCGCTGCCTCGCGAAAAAGCAATTGCAGAACCTGCGAGGCGGCGGTGCGAGCTGCGGGCGTAATGGAAGCGGTCGTGCGGCTGCCATACGAAGGCGGACCCGCCGGAAACTCGGTGTCGCCGATCCGAACGGTAATCTGGTCGATATGAAGCCCGAGTACTTCGGCGACGACTTGCGCCAGCACTGTGCCAATTCCGGTCCCGATGTCCTGCACGCCCGACAGAATTTCGACCGTACCGTCGCGCATGATGCGAACTTCGCAGGCACAATTGGTCTGTACATTGGCGCCCCAGAGCGACTGCGCAACTCCAAGACCCCGCTTTATCGGTCCGGGGTCGGCGCCAGGTGCATGCCTTCGCGGCCAGCCGATCCGCTCGGCACCGATGCGCCGCTCCTCGCGCCGAACTGGGCTCAGATCGATCCGGTCGCGCAGCGCAAGCGGGTCGATGGAAAGCCGCTCGGCCATCTCGTCAATTGCCTGTTCAACCGCCCAGGCGCCCGGGGTGTTACCCGGCCCGCGCATCGCGCAGCCTGGGCCGGCGTTGATGAACACGTCATGCTGCGCAGCCTCGAAGTTGGCGCAGACATACATCGCCTGCGCCACATTGCCGATGCCGGCTCCGACGGCGACGCCCGCGGTGCCATAGCTCACCAGCGAGATTGCCGTCAGCGAGCCGTCGTGCTTGGCGCCGATGCGGAGGCGCTGCCACGTGCCTGGGCGGTTGCCCGAATCCATCTGCTCTTCCTGGCGATCAAGAATGATGCGCACCGGCGCCTGAGCCTGGCGCGACAGGGCCACCGCGATGCGTCCGTAGTTGCCAAGCGACGATTTCGAACCGAAACCGCCGCCCATGCCATCGACGATCACGCGGACGCGGTTCAGCGGCAAGCCGAAGGTCTCTGCCAGTTCATGTCGCACGCCGGCAGTGAACTGGGTGGACATGTAGACCGTCAGCCCATCGGCCCGCCAATCCGCGACGACGGCGTGCGGCTCCAGGCAACAATGGGTCTGCACTTGGGTGCGATACTCGCCTTCAACGACCACATCGGCTTGCGTAAAGCCCCGTATCGGCTCGCCGCGGCTGTCGGTTGCGGGCCCGCGAACATTGCCGTTAAGCGGTAGCCCCGGCGCAGCGGGAAACCCCGAGGCATGCCCCGCAGGTGCCGAAGCGCTATCATAAACCGGGGGCGCCGTTGGCTCACGTGCCTTGTCCATGTCCACGACAAACGGAAGAGATTTATAGTCGACGCGAATGAGGTGCAGCGCCTCTTCAGCGGCGGCCATGGACACGGCGGCGACTGCGACAATGGGAGCGCCGACATAGCGCACGATCGAGGTTGCGGGATCGCCCGGAGTAACGATGGGAATGACGGCACCGACACCGGGATATCGCGCGGCCGCCGCGCTATCGATGGCACGAACTTCGGCATGGGGCAGGGACGCCCGCAAGATCCGGCCGTGCAGCATGCCGGGAATCGTAACATCAACCGTGAAGTGGGTTGCGCCGGTAACCTTGGCGCGCCCATTCTGCCTCGGTACCGATTTCCCGATCACCGTGAGAAGGGCATTCGGGGGCAGCGGCGGCGGTTCATCGACTGGGATCTGCCGCTCGACTGCGCCGAGCCCGACGCTTTGGATGCCGAAGGGAAATTTTTCGGTGCGTGTCATCTCGTCAGCCGACATGATCAGGCCTTTCTCACTTTGGCGGCCGCGAGTGTCGCGGCAACAACATGCGGATAGGTGCCACAGCGGCAAATATGGCCGCTGATCGCAGCGTTGACGTCTTCCGCCGTCGGGTCGGATTTCTGCTCCAGCAGCGCCGCGCAGCTCATCACCATTCCCGGCGTGCAAAACCCACACTGGAGCGCGTCGTGATCGATAAACGCGGCCTGCACGGAGTGGAGCTTGTCGCCACTCGCGAGGCCCTCGATTGTCGTCACGCTGCGGGCGCCGACCTCGATGGCCAGCATCATGCAGGAGCAGACAGTCATGCTGTCGACCCACACTGTGCAGGCGGAACAGGCGCCGCGATTGCAGGCGATCTTGGTGCCTGTAAGCGCAAGCGGGCCACGCAACGCCTCCGCCAGCGTCATCCGCGGCTCAACCTGAAGCATCCGAGTTTCACCATTAAGCCGTAGAGTGATCGGAACCGGATCCGGACCGGCGATCGACGCGGTGTCGGCTTCCTTCGCCTCCACTGTTCCAAGAATGGCCGATGCGGTGTCGATCATGGCGGCTCCTGCCGTGGAGAGCGCGGAACCGCGGACAAATGAACGACGTGATATCCCATGAACCGAATTTTCGTCTCGTTCAGGAATTGGCATAACCATCCTTTATCTCTGACGCTGCCATTCAATGGTCAGGCCTGCGGGGTGCGCCGCGGCTCCCAATCAAAACTCAGGGCCGAAATCGGTGACAATGACTCGCCTGCCCGATTGCTCTGCACTCTCCGACCTATGAACTCGCCAACAATCGTCACGCGACCGCCGGATAATTCCGAGGCCAATGCTCAGAGCGTTGGCCCCTCTAGCTCGCCTCTTTCAGTTTCTCATCTTCAGGAGAGTATAAGTATAGACCTGACATGGGGTCGACCCAGCAGAGGTGATCGTGAACTTCCTTGACGCCGGAAACGTTCTCCGCCGCGACGATTGCTGCTTGCCGAGATCGCTCCTCGGAAATCACGCCGCTAATCTGCACGACGCCATCGCGCACGGTCACGGTGAGAGCGATTGGAAACCAGTCATTTTTCTCGATGGCCGCGAAGACACGGTTACGAATATGGTCGTCGTCGGCAGTCGGATCCGGCACATCGCGAGCAAGGTCGGCGACCGCTTGAAGAAGATTGGCGCGCGTCACAATCCCGACCAGTTGATCTCCACGGATCACTGGCAGGCGTTTGACATGGTTCTTTTCCATGACCGTCACGAGCTCTTCGAGCGTGGCCTCTTCCGTCACCGTAAGCGGGTCTGATGTCATAATCTCTGCGACCTTGCGACCTTGCTCATGCACAAAGTCGTTTGCAGCCCGACCCGGACCAACCAGAATCCTTAGCCACCGGCCGCGCTTCCGCTGGGTTCCGATCTCCGCGCGGCGGATAAAGTCACCTTCCGAGATAATGCCGACCAAATTGCCCGCTTCATTGACTACGGGAAGTCCGCTGATGTGTTGTTGCAGCATCGTGTTTGCAGCATCGGCAATGGATGTATCGGGTTTGACCGTGATTACCTTCCTGGTCATGATTTGATGTGCGCGCATTGATAGTCTCCAATAACCGATGGCTAGGAATGATCTATAAACACTACCCGACTGCGCTGTTCCGCTCTTGATTCAAGTCAAATCCAAAGTCGACAATGCGAATTGCAAGCTTAAGCTTGATCCGCGTCAATACTTCCGTAGAAGCCGGACTCAATCTTGATTTTGTAAAAGAGGCTCTCCGCAATTGTCGGACGACAAGCGGCCGGTGGTATCAAATGAAATTACGTGCATTGTCGGTTACACCACCAAAGAGAAGGTTAAAATAGCCGCAGGGGCAGTAGCTGCGCTGGTAATTACGGGGTGGCTTTTCTTGCTGGCCATCGCATTTCTATCGGCACGATAAATCAGAGGCCGTCAACTGAGGCGGCCTAACTGCCCCTGACGACGAGCACCCACAGCGAAGATGCTCCGTATTCAACGATGTACCGATCGACGTTATTGCACTTTGTACATTCGAATGTGCGCCGATCGTAGCCCGGCTTGTCTGGCTCGATGCGAGCAAGCGTCATTTTCGCGCCGCACTTCGTGCATGGTGCCTCCATCAGGCGATCACGGAATAAGGTCGGGGCT
>Ga0208080_1001608_pt1 | contig 10967 bp, 10 predicted proteins | sample NGESurdeep092012_3_FD_184476 | JGI IMG/M metagenome (GOLD analysis project Ga0208080, IMG submission 184476) | Arctic peat soil microbial communities from Barrow, Alaska - NGEE Surface sample 210-3 deep-092012 (SPAdes) | ecosystem: Environmental > Terrestrial > Soil > Wetlands > Peat ...
ACGGCCAGGGGCGTGAGCACCGGGAAGATCTGGTCCCGGAACATCCAGTGCAGCCCGTCCTGCTCCCCGATGCTGAGCTCCTCCCACCGCACGATGGCGATGCCCTCGCCGACCAGGGCGGGGCGGACCTGGTCCTCGAACACGCGCGCATGCATGGCCATCAGATCGTGGGCGACCCGCGAGATCTCGTCCAGGACCTCACGCGGCTCCAGGCCAGAGGCGGAGCGCACGGCCAGCCCCGTCGCGATACGGCGCTTGAGCCCGGCCACCCGGACCATGAAGAACTCGTCGAGGTTGCTGGCGAAGATCGCGAGGTAGCGAGCCCGCTCCAGCATCGGCACCGACTCGTCGGCGGCCAGCTGCAGGACCCGTTCGTTGAACTGCAGCCAGGAGACCTCACGGTCGAGGAAGCGGTCCGCCGGCAGCGCGTCCGGGTCGACCGGCGCATCTGATGCCGAGACCACGCGGACGAAACGGCCGTTCGAGGCGCGTGGTGGCGCGCTGCTGAGGGAGTCCAGGTCGGGTTCGGGCGACCCGGGCGACGCGGAGGACTCGGACGACTCGGACGACTCGGACGCCGCCGGGCCGGGTTGCTCGCGGACGGGCGAGGTCCCGGCTTTCTGCACGCTCATGCCCTCTATCGTGGCACTGGCGGATGAACGCGGCGTGAATACATCACATCTGCGCCAGTGCGGGTGAAGCCCAGCCGGGAGTAGATCGAGACCGCCCTGGTGTTGTCGCCCTCGACGTAGAGAAAGGCCTCGGCCAGGCCGCGCTCGAGCAGGTGCCTCAGCCCCAGCACCGTGACCGTCTGCCCCAGTCCCATGCCCTGGTATGCCGGGTCGACGGCGACCACGTAGACCTCGCCCTCCGTGGGGCTCGCCTGTGGGTCTTGGGGTGGGACGACCTTCGTCCAGTGTGACGCGGCAAGCACCGGCGCCCGGCTCCGGATGTCCTCGACAAGGATGAATCCTGTTGCGTCGAACCACGATTGGGCAATCCGACGGTCGAGGTCGAGCCCGGTCATCTGACCCTGCTCGGGGTGGTGGACAAAGGCCCGGGCGTTGACGCGCAGCCAGGCATCCTCGTCCTGACCGACGACGAAACGTCGGGTCGCGAACTCCTGTGGCAGATGGGCCGCAGGCAGGGGCTGGGCGTCGGCTCGCAGTGACCGGCGCATGGTCCAGAGCGTGCGGACATTGGTCGCGTCTTCGCTTGCGGCGAAGGCCCGGGCGACGCCGATATGACCGTGCGACCAGATCTGCAGCGTCCCGTCTTGCAGAACGTCATCGAGGGCGCGGACCAGCGCGGTCCCGATGCCGTGCCGCCGATACTCGGGGCCCACCACGATCTCAGCGCTGGCGGTCCCTCCCATGTACTGGACCTTTGTCGTCGTCGCGGCCGGTTCCCGCTCGAGGTGGGCATAGCCCGCGAGGTGCGTGCCGTCATACGCGAGGAAGTGCCGCGAGCTGGTGCTGGAGGATGTGGCGGTCCCGGAGGGGAGGCTCTCTCGGGCATCCAGCAGGACCTGCTCGGACAGCGGTGCCACGCCGTCCACCTGCGTCGCCGCCTCGATCAGGGCAACCAGCGCTGAGCGCTGCTCGGTATCGAGCCGGTCCACGTTCTCCACCTGCATGGCCGCATTCCATCACGGCGAGTGCTCCGGATGGCTCACTTCGACGGCCTGTGGGTTGCGACTCGTGATATTCCGGTCAAGTTACCCATAACAGTCTTCACCGGGACAACTCGGGCGTAGCCTGCGCGCGTACCCGGGACCCCGCTTGGCCGCCCCGGCTGAGTCACAACGGACGAGCAGGAGTCTCAATGTCTTTCGTACGTTGTCTTTCGTACGTTCCCGTCGACTTGTCGGCGTTCTCACGGTGGCGATGGCAGCCGGTGTCGGCATCGCCGGCACGAGCAGCCCCAGCATGGCCGGCCCTAAGGGCCCCCTGATGAACATCCAGATCCTGTCGTTCAACGACTTCCACGGCAACCTTGAGGCGCCGGCCGGGTCCAGCGCCCGGGTAGTGATCGGTCACAAGCTCAATCCCACGGGCACGGCGGCCGTCGACGTGAACCTCCTGAACGCCGCAGGCGCCGACGCCGCTGGTGGCGTCGAGTACCTCGCCACCCACCTGCGCAACGCGCGAGTCGGCAACCCCAACACCATCACCGTCTCAGCAGGCGACACCGTCGGCGCCTCGCCGCTGCTGTCCGCTGCGTTCCACGACGAGCCCACGATCGAGGCGATGAACGCTCTCGGCCTTGAGGTGTCGGCACTCGGCAACCACGAGTTCGACGAGGGCTACCAAGAGCTCCTGCGTATGCAGAACGGCGGCTGCCTGCCCGACGGCGACGGCTTGAACAACCAGAACTCCTGCGCGGCAAACACCTTCACCGGTGCGAACTTCCACATCCTCGCCGCCAACGTCAAGTACGCGGGCACGAACGACACGATCATGCCGTCGTACTGGATCAAGAACTTCAACGGCGCCAAGATCGGCTTCATCGGCGTCACGCTCAAGGAGACTCCGAGCATCGTGACGGCTGCTGGTGTCGCAGGACTCGAGTTCACCGACGAGGTCGCGGCGGCCAACGCCCTCGTGCCCGTGCTCCGCGAGCAGGGCGTCAAGGCGATCGTTGCGCTGGTCCACCAGGGCGGCACGCCGGCCCAGCAGCAGTGGGTCGGTCCAGACGCCAACACCTACACCGTGAACCCCACCTATGACTACACCTGCGCTGGCGGCGGCAGCCTGAAGACCGACTCGGCCATCCTGCCGATCGCGGCCAACCTCGACCCGCAGATCGACATGATCGTCTCGGGTCACACCCACGCGCCGTACGTCTGCGACGTGCCCGACCCGAAGGGCCAGCAGCGGCTGGTCACCTCGGCGGCGTCCTTCGGCCGGCTCTTCACCGAGACCAACTTCAAGTACGACCGTCGGACCCAGGACATCGTGCGTTCGTCCGTCACAGCCAACAACGTGATCGTGACGCGGGACGTGCCCGCGGCTGCCGACGAGACCTCGATCATCAACACGTACTCGACCCTGATCGCGCCGATCACCAACAAGGTGCTGGGCACGATCTCGACTGACCTCCTCGCGAAACAGAACCCCGCTGGCGAGTCCACGCTCGGTGACCTGATCGCCGACGCACAGGTCAACGACGCGTCGGTGGTCACCCCTGGCAAGACGCCCGTGGTCGCCTTCATGAACCCCGGTGGCATCCGCGCCGACCTGACCGTCGCCAAGTCGGGGCCTGAGACCGAGGATGGCATCGTCCGCTATGGAGAGGCGTTCGCAGTCCAGCCGTTCAACAACTACCTGGTATCCATGGACATGACCGGTGCGGACATCTGGAGTCTGCTGCAGCAGCAGTGGTCGGGCGGCAACGCCTCGTCCATCAAGTTCCTGCAGATCAGCAACGGCCTGCACTACACCTGGACGGGCACCTCGCCCGCGCAGAGTGTCAGCGCCGTCAGCATCAAGGATCCGGTCAGCCTGGCCTATGTTGCCGTGCCGAATGACGCCACCAAGGTGTACCGCATCGTGACGAACAACTTCCTCTCCGATGGTGGCGACAACTTCGCGGCGTTCAAGAACGGCACCGGCAAGTACTTCGGCGGCCTCGACATCGACGGCTTCGCAAAGTACCTGCCGACCGTGTCGCCGTACACCCCGTTGCCGCTGGACCGCATCACCCAGCAGTAGCAGCCACTTCCACCATCTCGACCGAACACCGCGGATCGCGTGTTTCGACCCCAATTTGGGCCGGATTCGCGCGATCAGCGGTGTTCGGTTGGAAGTGTGCGTCAGGCGTCAGGCGTCTGCGAGCGTCTCCGTCTCGTCTTGCGTTTCCTGGTCCTGGGTTCGGGGCTCGGCGTCTGGCACGAACCGGTAGCCGACGTTGCGCACGGTCCCGATCAGCACGTCGTACTCGAGCCCTAGCTTCGCCCGCAGCCGTCGCACATGGACGTCGACCGTGCGTGTGCCGCCGAAGTAGTCATAGCCCCACACCTCCTGCAGCAGCTGCGCCCGGGTGAAGACCCGTCCGGGGTGCTGCGCGAGGTGCTTGATCAGCTCGAACTCCTTGTAGGTCAGGTCGAGCAGTCGTCCGCCGATCCGCGCCGAATAGCTGGCCTCGTCGATGACCAGCTCGCCGGCGGTGATCTTGCCGCTGACCTGGTCGTCGTCGGCGGACAGGGCGAGCGAGCCGATGGCCAGCCGCAGGCGCGCCTCGACCTCTGCCGGTCCGGCGGTGTCCAGCAGGACGTCGTCGACCCCCCACTCGGCGGTGAGCCCGGCGAGCCCGCCCTCGGTCAGGATCGCCAGCAGTGGCACCGATACTCCGGTGGCGCGCAGCATTCGGCACAGGGACTTGCCCGCAGCCAGCTCCCGACGTGCGTCCACCAGGATGACGTCGGCCGGCGGGCTGTCGACCAGGGCGGCGGGCTCGGCGGGCAGGATGCGCACCTGATGGCTGAGCAGGGCCAGCGCCGGCAGCACCTCGACACTGGGTGCCAAGGCGTTGGTCAGCAACAACAGGTGGGCCACCCTTGGCAGAATAGGACAGAGCCAAGCCGTTTGGGGTGTTAGTTCGCCTCGTGAGACCCTCAAAACGTGCAAGAGATGCCGGTATGACGAGTCGCCCCTCGGCGCCCACCCGCACCAGCGTGAACGTCACGGTCCGCTACTGGGCTTCGGCGCGAGCCGTGGCCGGGTGCGATAGCGAGCGCTTCGGCGGCCTCGATGTCGATGGCCTCCAGGTCGGCGACGTGCTGGCAGCGGCCTCGGCCGCGCATACCGGCCTCTCGGTCGTCCTGGACGTGTCGACGATCCTGCTGGACGGGCGTGCGGTGACCGCCTCCGAGCCATTGACCGAAGGCGCCATCCTCGAGGTGCTTCCCCCGTTTGCCGGCGGGTGATGGGAGGATGCCGCACGTGACTGACGCGACGCCTGACCCGCCCGCGATGACGCGCGCGCAGAGGCGGAGGAAGCTTCTGCAGGCGAAATATGGGACACCGGAACCATTTGCGGCGCCGGAGTCGGCTGCACAGTCCAGGTCATCTGCGACTCCGGACCTCCCCGCGACTCCGGACTCACCCGCCCAGAATCCCGACTCATCTGCGACGCCCGACCTTCCCTTCGCACCGGACACGTCTGACAAGCCTGACTCACACCCGGCGCAGGACTCGCCCCCCAAACCGGACAAATCTGCGAAACCGAAGGCGAAGCCGCCCACGTTGACCCGCGCGCAGAAGCGGGCCGCCGCGGCCGCTGAGGCAGCCGTCGACCCGGTTCCCGAGATGCTGTTGCAGCCCTTGGTGACGATCGCCGTCCTCGCTCTTGCCGGGCTGGTGACCATCAGCGCGTTTGCCGGGCCGGTGCTGGTTGCCGTTTCGGTCGCCCTTGCCGCCGGCGTCATGGCGTGGGGCTGGCCGGCTCTCTTGGGCTTGCCCAGCCCGCGCGGATCGGCTTTCATCCTGGCCGTCGGCTCGGTGGCGGCGATCGGGACGGTGCTGACAACGACGTCGGATCCCTACCTGAACCGGATGCCGGCGGCACTCGCCGGTTCCATGCTCGTGGCGTTCGTGCACCAGCTCGCCCGCAGGGATGGCCGGCCTCGGCTCGTGGAGTCCATCGCCTCGAATATCACGGCGATCGCGATCGTGGTCTCGGGCGCCAGCCTCGTGGCCCTGCCGCGTACCCCGCACGGCGATTGGGTGGTCGCCATCTCAGCGAGCGCGGTGGCGGTCTCCGCGCTGACCGACCTGGTGGGTGGCTCGCGCAGGTTGCGTGCCTGGCTGCTGCCGTTGGCGATGCTGTTCGGGGGTGCTGTCGCGATCGTTGTCGGTGTCACGCTTGCCGATGTCGGTTGGGGAGCGGCGGCTCTGCTTGGGGTGCTGGCGGCCGGGATCAGTCACGCCACTCGCCGCGCCCTGGCCATGCTGCCGTCGATCAGCGCCGCCCGCTCACAGCTGGTCAGCGCCAGCGCCTCGGTGCTGACCGGTGGTGTCGTGATCTACGTCGTGGGCCGCTACTTCCTCGGCTGACCGGGTCAGCTCCGGCCGCGCTTACCGGGTGAGGGGGTCGTATGCCGCCACGTGTTCGAAGACGTGCGGTCGCAGCGGGTCAGGCGGGTCGTATGCCGCCACGTGTCGGAAGACATGCGGTCGCAGCGGGTCCCGCACTCAGTAGACCAGCGCCTGCGCGCAGTCTTGCAGGACTTCCTCGACAAACGCGGCGGACCCCCGGATCTGCACGCCTGGCAACAGATCGGCCTCGGTGAGGTCCCGTCGCGCCGCGCACTGGCTGCACACCGTGAGGGTGCCGTCGGCGATCACCGCGTCGCGCAGCTCGGACAGCTCGGCCGCGTGGGGTAGCGAGAACTCCTCGGCCCGGCCGGGCACAGCCAGCCACGTGGACTCACCGGTGAGCCAGAGGCTGACCCGGGCGCCACTGGCCAGAGCCGTGGTGGCAACGGTGAAGGCCTGGGACAGTTTCTCGGGGGACTCGATACCCGCGGTCAGTTTGATGATCAGTTGGCGCGTCTGAGGCATGGGGCAAGGCTACGATCAAGCCCGTGGTCTTCGAACTCGACGTCAATCTGCCGCCCGCTCTGGCTCCACTTGCGTGGTTGGTCGGTCGCTGGGAGGGCTCGGGGGTGGTGGGCTATCCGACCATCGAGTCGGCCCATTTCGGCCAGGAGATCATCTGCTCCCACGACGGTCGGCCCTTCCTGGAGTGGCGCAGTCACACCTGGCTGCTCAACGACGCCGGCGAAAAGGTCCGCCCCTTGGCCACCGAGCTGGGGTTCTGGCGGGTTCTCGAGGACGGCGAGATCGAGCTGCTGCTGACCCACCCTTTCGGGGTCATCGAGATGTATGCCGGCCGCCGGGACCCCGCCAAGCCGTCCATCCAGCTGCGCACCGATGGGGTCCTGCGCAGCCCGGCGGCCAAGGAATACAACGCCGGCACCCGGTTGTACGGGCTGAAGGACTCCCGGCTGCTTTGGGTGATGGACATGGCCGCCGTCGGCCAGAGCCTGCAGAGCCACGTCTCCGCCCAGCTCCAGCGTGTGGGCTGAGAGCCCCTGAGCGTCCTCGCTCTTGTCCCGCGCCTTTGCTGGCAGCGATCAAACCTTGCTTACACTACTTACTGAAAGTAATGTAAAGACATGAAACTGAGTGGCAGACCGCTGCTGGACACGCGTCCGGACCATGAGCTCTTCGTCGATCGCGTCGATGAGATCGCTCGGGTTCGTGCCGCGCTGGGCCAGGGGCTCAACTGTCTTGTGGTCGGTGAGCGGGGGAGCGGGAAGACCTCGCTGGTGCGGGCCTTGATGTTCGAGGAGCGCCAAGATGCCGATCCTCACAATGTGGGTCTGCCACGGTTGCTCTATGTTCGTGGCTCCGGGGCCGAGAGTGCTTCGGACCTGCTCCGGCGGGCGGTTGAGGCGCTGGCCCAGTACCAGGGCGAAGAGCAGGCGGCTGGCACGTCGAGCGGGCCGGGCACGTCGAGCGGGCTGATCGTCGAGATCGGCGAACGCGCAAGGAGGGGCTCCGTGCTCATGGTTTTGGACGACGCTCCAGCGGCTGCGGGCAATGCCCTGTTCGGCGCGCTGCGAGATGAGCTGTGGTCGATCGACCTGAGGTGGCTCGTGACGGTCGCGACAACCGACAGCGCCACCCTGCTGCGGCCGCCGGCTGATGCGTTCTTCGAGTCCCAGATCGCCCTCGACCCACTCCCGGCGGACGCCTCGATGGAGATCCTGCGGCGTCGGATGGGCGAGGCGCCCGAAAGGCTGCTGACGGAGGCGGCCGCAATCGGTGGCGGCAACCCGCGCCGGCTCCTTGACGTCGCCCGCGAGTTCGACGGGGACTACTCGAAATGGTCGGACTTCGCCTCGGCCGCCGCCGAGCGTGAGAGGGCCCTGGCCGCGCTGGGCAGACCGGCGCACATGCTGGCGGTCGAGCTCGAGTCGTTGGGTGGGGCCAGTGCCTCCGACGACCGACTGCTCAGCGCGATGGGGTGGACCCGGCCCAGGGTGGTCCAGGTTCTCGCCGAGATGGAGGCGGCCGGCCTGGTCACGGCGAGCAGCCTGAAGAGCGGGCAGGGCAGGCCCAAGAAGGTCTACAAGGTGCTATCGCCGGCGCAGTTCCTCCAGCGGCGCACCCAGGCTCAGGCCAAGGGGTCGACGTCATGAGCCGCGAGTCACTGGCCACGCTGCAGGAGGCCCACGCGTTCAACCCGGCGCCGTTGCGTGGCGAGCTCCATGAGCTCCATGTTCCGTTCGACGAGATGACCGGCGGTCACGGGTGTGAGCAGTCGCTGACCGATGCGCTGCGCCGCGGCCAACGGGTGGCCCTCGTGGGCATCAGCGGATCGGGCAAGTCGAGCATCACCCAGAACGTGCTCGGGCCGCTGGTCGAGGGCCTGGCCCCGCTGCCGGTCACGGTCGCGATCGAGCGGCCCGAGATCGCCCAGGACCCGGCCGAGTTCGCCGGGCACCTGGTGCAGCTCGTGGAGCAGTGGGTGGTCAACGCCCTGCCCAAGCAGGCCGGCCGCGGTCGCGAGATCACGACGCCGCACGGGTCGCCGGGGCGGGTCAGCAGACAGCGGTTCAGCGTTGCGCCGCAATGGCTTGCGGCAAAGGTCGAGCTGGCCTACGAGCTGCAGCAGGCGAGCGCCCAGACCCCGCTGACCAGCAGCCAACGCATGGACCAGGCCCGCCAGCTGCTCGACCTGATCCGGTCAGAGGGTCTGCAACCGGTCCTGGTCCTGGACGACACCGACAAATGGCTCAACACGACGTGGCAGCCCGACGCCGCCATGGTGCGGGCGGCGTTCTTCGGACGGGTGGTCCGGGTCCTGGCCGAGGAGCTGGCGACGGCGGCGGTGCTGGCGGTGCACCCGGCATACCTCGAGGACGACGAATACCGTTCTGCCGCAGTGTTTCTCGACACCACGATCCACGTGCCGAAGATCCCCGGAGCCGCCGCGGTCGGGCAGATCCTCGGCCGACGAGCCGGGCTGGCCCTTGACCTTGCGGACGAGCAGTCGGCGTTGGGCCAGGCGATCGACCCCACCGCCCTGGCCGAGCTCTTCGAGCACTACTCGAGGCACAAGCCGGATATGCGCCAGCACGTCCTGCTGACCGCGCACGCTGCCCTCGCGATCGCCTGCGACGACAACGCGGACCAGATCCACGCCCGTCACATCACCGTCGCGATCACCGAAGCCAACGAAGGCTGAGCGCGTCGATCCAGACAACACGAGTGGACAACTGTCACAAACGTTGTATCGATCGGGCCCCGTGAGGTCTATGCACTGTGTGCCCCCCCTACCCGGGACGTATCCGCTGATGGATTACCCCCAGACCGGCACTCTCATAAAATTGGCCTTCAAAGGCTGGTCACGCACCAGGAGTCGGATCGGTGCAGGTCAGCTGCCGGATGCGGTCGAACCCGAGGTTCGTCCTAGGGAGAGACATGTCAAGCAGCAGTCGACTTCGACGGATCACCGTGCCCTGGCGCAAGGTCTGCGCCGCGCTTCCCGCGGTCGCGTTGCTCGGTGCCGGTATCGCCGTCTCCGCCCCGGCCGCACTCGGGCACAACATCCATGGTGTCGCCGTCTCAAGCGGATCGCCCGTGGTCGTCGTACCCGACACCGCGCTGAACTTGCCCGCTCCTGCGGGGGCCTCCACCGGAAGCCTTCCCCTGGCAGTGCCAGAGGCGCCTGCACCGGTGACCGGAGTGCCCCCCACCTCGTCACCTGTGAGCCTGGACAGCACCGGGATCCCGGTCCGCGCCCTCGAGGCCTACCGGCGGGCCGCCACGTTGGTCAACTCGGCCGACCGCGCCTGCCACATCGACTGGGCGCTGCTGGCCGCCATCGGGCGCGTCGAGAGCGATCACGCGCGCTTCGGCGGCAACCAGCTGGACGCGGCCGGCGTGGCCCAGCCGGGCATCATCGGCATCCAGCTGGACGGCACGAACGGGACCGCTCGGATCACCGACAGCGATGGCGGCCGCCTGGACCGGGACACCGTCTACGACCGGGCCGTGGGCCCGATGCAGTTCATCCCCAGCACCTGGCAGGTGGTGGGCGTCGACGCCGATCGTGACGGTGTCAAGAACCCGCAGAGCATGATCGACTCCGCTTCGGCAGCCGGGATCTACCTCTGCTCCGGTCCGGGAGACCTCAGCATCCCGGGCGACCTGCATGCGGCGATCATGCGCTACAACGCCTCTGACTCCTACGTCCAGATGGTGACTGACCTTGCCGCTAGATACCGCCTTGGGGTCAGCGCCCTGCCGAGCCCGGACCCGACCCTCGCCACCACCCCGTCGACCACCGCCGGCCCCCCGATCCTGGCCACAACGCTTGGGCAGAAGGCAGCGGCCACCGGTGCACCCATGCCGCTGACCACGTCAACGCCCGCTGTGACGATTCTTGGCACGCCGGTCCCGACCGTCACGACCGACCCGACTCTGGTCCCCGACCCGACGGCGACGGTGGTCCCCGACCCGACGCTGACGACTGCCCCCGTTCCGACGGCGACGGCCACACCGATCCCCGACCCGACGCTGGTCCCCGACCCCACGCCCACGGTCACGGTCCCCGACCCGACGCCGACGACCGATCCGACACTGGTCCCCGACCCGACGCCCACGGTCACGGCCCCCGACCCGACGCCGACGCCCACTCTCTGACGCCAGCCGCGGGGATCCCGACGCTGACCTGGGGCTAGGACGTCTTCGGCCACGTGCCGGCATACGGGCCACTTCTGGCTCCGGACCGGGACGTCTTCCGACAGGTGCCGGCATACGCGCACTCGGCCCCCCACCGGGAGCATCTCCCTAGAACCTCGCAGGTTCCCTTGCATTGCTACTGATAGTAGTTACTATCAGTAATATGACTTTCGAGACGGAGATCGCCAAGCGGTCCCAGCGTGCCGATGA
>Ga0208080_1001611_pt1 | contig 10957 bp, 9 predicted proteins | sample NGESurdeep092012_3_FD_184476 | JGI IMG/M metagenome (GOLD analysis project Ga0208080, IMG submission 184476) | Arctic peat soil microbial communities from Barrow, Alaska - NGEE Surface sample 210-3 deep-092012 (SPAdes) | ecosystem: Environmental > Terrestrial > Soil > Wetlands > Peat ...
CAAAGACGGCGAATTCGTCGCCGGAGTTCGTTATCGAGCCTGGCAACCCATTTCGTGCCTGCATCCCGACATTCCCATCCATATCGCGGCGGTGAACCCGATGATGTGTCAGGTGGCGGGCGAAGTCGCCGAGGGTCTCCGGCCGCATCCAGTATGCACGCCATCCTACATCGAGAAGGTTATGCTGCCGGCCGTGCGGGCGGGTGCGGTTAAGGCGGGGAGGTCGCTGGATCGTTTTCGAGTATGCATGAAGCCGCTGGTCGCCACAGCCGCCAACGAGGCAGAACTGGTGCCCAAGGTGCGCGACGCGCGCGCGCGGATCGCCTTCTATGCCTCGACGCCGCAATATCGCGCCGCGTTCGACCACATTGGTCTGGGCGATCTCGCGGACCGGCTGAAGCTGTTATCGCGAGCGCAACGCTGGGAAGAGATGCCTCAGCACATTAACGACGACGTCTTGCACACTTTCGTGACGATCGCGACCTACGACACTATCGGCCGCAAGCTCTGCGACCGCTATGGCGGCGTAGTCACTAACTGCGAATTCTCTATCGCGGTGAAGAACGACGGCGATCGCGAGCGTCTGCGCCAGCTCGCCAGCGACATCCAGTCCGAAGGTGTCGCGCGCGCCCGGCGTACCATTCTCGGAACCGCAGCCTGATAGCGGCTCGAGCGCACCTTCAACCGGAGAAAATCGACATGAAACTCGGACGCCTTGGCGTGTGGTACGGAACCGATAAACTCGACGGATCGCAGCTGCGCGATTTCGTGCGCACGGTCGAGAATAATGGCTACTCGACCCTGTGGTACCCCGAATCGCGGGGCTACGAGTCGATGTCGCTGGCGGCCTGGCTGCTGTCGAGCAGCGAGAAGCTGGTGATCGGCAGTTCGATCGCCAACATCTATGCACGCGATTCCTTCACCGCGCAGCGCGCCATGGTCTCGCTGAACACGCTCTACGGTGACCGGTTCATTCTCGGTCTCGGCGTCAGCCACATTCCGATGGTCGAGGGTCTGCGCGGCCATCGCTACGAAAAACCGTTGGCGGCGATGGAGGCCTATCTCGACGGCATCAACAAGTTCGCGCCTGCCGGCGAACTGCCGCCGGTCGTGGTCGCAGCACTCGGACCGAAGATGTTGGCGCTGAGCGGTGCCAAGTCGCGTGGCGCTGTCCCATACAACGTGACGCCGAAGCATACGGCCCAGGCCGCCGCGGTCCTCGGGCCTTCGAAGTGGCTCGCGGTGGAGCAGAAGGTAATGCTCGAGACCGATCCCGCGAAGGCGCGGGCGCTCGGGCGCAAAGAACTGTCGCGTTACATGGTGCTTCCGAACTACCGCAACAGCTGGCTGCGCCAGGGCTTCACCGAGGCTGAGCTCGCCGACGGCGGTAGTGACCGGTTCATCGATGCGATGGTCCTGTGGGGCGATGCCGACACGATCAGGCGCTGCCTGCGGGCGCACTTCACGGCCGGCGCCACGCATGTCTGTCTGCAGCCCATCCACGCGGATGGCAATTTCGCCGCCCGCGACCGCATGCTGGCCGCGCTCGCCGATACCTGAGGCGTGTGTGCCACCCCCCTCAGAGCAGGTCGGCGACGGCGTTGCGGTAGCGGCGCATCGCGTCGACATGGTCGGTCATGCTCCGGCCGGCCATGCGCTTGTGGTGGTAACCGGCGAAGGTGTTGTGCAGCGTGACATGCGTGACGCCTGCCTTCTTCCAGAAGCTGATTTCCTCGCGCCAGTCCTTTTCGGTGCCTGTGCCGGTTGAGGTCCAGACTTCGAGGCCAACCGAGGCCGGATCCCGTCCCTCGGCTTCCACCAAGCGGCGCAGCTTGTCGAATTCCGCGACGGCCTTGGGTCCCGGCGGTTCAGACAGCATGATCCAGCCGTCGCCCCACTTTGCGATACGCTGCAGCGTCACGTCCATGTGACCGCCGAACCACAGCGGAATTTTGCGGCGTGGCGGTAGGGGATTGATGCCGGCGTCCTGGAGGCGGTGCCACTTGCCCTCGAACGTAGTGTAGGGATTGGCCCACAGCGCTTTCATCACTTGGACCTGTTCCTCGGACCGCTTGCCCCTATTGTGGAAATTCTCGTTGAGGCCGACGAACTCCATCTCGTTCCAGCCCACGCCGATGCCGAACCGGAAGCGGCCGCCGCTGAGCACGTCGAGACTGGCAGCCTGCTTGGCAACCAGCACCGTCTGACGCTGCGCGAGAATCAGCACCTGGGTGGAGAGTTCGACCTTTTTCGTGCAGGCAGCGATGAAACCGAACGCCACGAAGGGGTCGTGGAACAGGCCGAGCCCACCCGCACGGCCGCTGGCGGGGTTCGCCGGGTTGCCGCCGAGGACGTGGTCCGCCAGCGTCAGACCTTCGTAACCTTCGGCCTCGGCGAGCTGTGCGAATTCGCGCACGATCGGGCCATCGCCACCGATGTCGCCGAAAGGCAGGGCAATTCCGAGATGCATGGTCGTTTCCTTGCTTTGGCTGGTTGCTGGTTTCCCGCTAATCTATAGATTTCCGCGACGGGTACTACGGCATCGGCATCGACCGGCGCCAGCCAGGAGAAGACGTGTGGTGATCAAGCTCGGATACAAGGCATCGGCGGAGCAGTTCGCGCCGGGCAAGTTGCTGGGCTTCTCGTGTCTTGCCGAGGAAGTCGGTTTCGATTCGGTCTTCATCAGCGACCACTTTCAGCCATGGAAGCACGTCGACGGCCATGCGCCCTTCTCGCTGACGTGGCTGGGCGCGCTGGGCGCCAGAACGTCGCGCGTCGTTATGGGCACCAGCGTGCTGACGCCGACTTTCCGCTACCATCCTTCCATCGTCGCCCAGGCGTTCGGCACGATGGGCGCGATGTTCCCGGGACGCGTCGTGCTCGGCATCGGCACCGGCGAAGGACTCAACGAAGTGCCTTCGACCGGCCAGCCTTGGCCGGAATTCAAGGAGCGCTTCGCTCGCCTGCGTGAATCCGTCACGCTGATTCGGGCACTCTGGACGCAGGAGCGGGTCAGCTTCGAAGGCCAGTACTACAAGACTGAGAAGGCGACGATCTACGACCGCCCAGACACGCCGGTGCCGATCTATGTCGCAGCCGCGGGTGCCCTCGTGGCGCGTTACGCCGGCCGCTCCGCCGAGGGATTCATCTGCACAAGCGGCAAGAAGCCGGAGCTCTACACCGAGACCCTGTTGCCGAAGGTCGCCGAGGGCATCGCGGCGTCGGAGGATCCGTCGCGGTCCTACGATCGCATGATCGAGGTCAAGGTGTCGTTCGACACCGACAAGGTGCGTGCGCTCGAGGACACGCGCCACTGGGCGGCGCTGGCGCTGACGCCCGAGGAAAAGATGACGGTAGAGGATCCCGTCGAGATGCAGCGCCTCGCCGACGCGCTGCCGCTGGAGCGCGCCGCCAGTCGATGGATCGTGTCCAGCGACGCCGACGAGCACGTAGAGCGGATCGGTTACTATGTCGGTCTCGGTTTCCGGAATCTGGTGTTCCACGCGCCGGGAACAGACCAGGCGCGCTTCCTGAAACTCTACGGTGAGCACGTGCTGCCGCGCCTCCGCAAGCGTTTCGGTTGAGTGCGCGGGACCGGCCGATGAAACGCAGCAACGCCGTCGAGATCCTCGCCGTCCCCGGCATTCCGCTGGTGCGCAAGGACGACGATCTCGTCGCCTTGATCGGCGAGGGGCTGGCGCGCGGTGGCATCGTGCCACGTGGCGACGACGTCTTCGTGCTGACGCAGAAGATCGTGTCCAAGGCCGAAGGGCGCATGCTCGATCTCGCGACCGTCGAACCCTCGGCGGAAGCGATCGAACTCGCCGGCAACGTCCAGAAAGATCCGCGCCTCGTCGAACTGATCCTGTCGGAATCGGTGCGCGTCGTGCGGGCAAGGCCGGGCATCCTGATCGTCGAGCACCGGCTCGGCTTCGTGATGGCCAATGCGGGCATCGACCAGTCCAACGTGTCCTCGCCCGATGACCCCCAGCGAGCACTGCTACTGCCGGTCGATCCCGACGGCAGCGCGGCGATATTGAGGAGGCGCCTGTCGCTAAGGTTCGGCGTGCCAGTGGCGGTGATCATTAACGACAGCTTCGGCCGTGCCTGGCGGCGCGGTACCTGCAGCGTCGCGATTGGTGCCGCCGGCCTCCCGTCGCTGATGGATCTGCGTGGCTCGCCCGATCTGTTCGGCCGCGCGCTTCAGGTCAGCATCACCGGGCATGCGGACGAGATCGCTGCTGCAGCGTCGCTCGTTATGGGGCAGGGTGCCGAAGGCCAGCCTGTCGTGGTCGTGCGCGGTCTGACATGGCGCGGTCCCGACAATGGTGCGTCTGAGCTGGTGCGCCCGGCCGCCGAGGACATGTTCCGATGAGCAAACGACTTGTCGTGGCGCTGTCCGGCGGGGTCGGCGGCGCGAAACTGGCGCTCGGTCTGAGCCTCGTCTTGCCGGCCGACGAACTGCTCGTGGTCGCCAACACCGGCGACGATTTCGAGCATCTTGGACTGAGCATCTCGCCTGATATCGACACGCTGACCTACGCTCTCGCGGGCATCGACAATCCCGCCACCGGCTGGGGCCGGCGTAACGAGACGTGGTCGTTCATGGACAGCATCGGCGCGCTCGGCGGCGAAGACTGGTTTCGGCTCGGCGATCGCGATCTCGCGCTGCATGTCGAGCGCACCCGTCGCCTGCGCTTGGGGCAGACACTGTCCGAGGTGACCACCGATATTTGCCGGCGCCTCGGCATCGGTGCCCGCGTGGTGCCGATGAGCGACGACCGCGTGCGTACCCGTGTGCGCGTTGACGCGGGCTGGATCGACTTCCAGGACTACTTCGTGCGCCAGCAGTGCCGGCCGGTTGTCCATGAGCTGGCTTTCGACGGCGTGACGCTCGCCCGGCCGCACGCCGACATCACGGCAGCGCTGCGCTCGGGCGACGTGCGGGCCGTGATCGTCTGTCCGTCCAATCCCTTCATCAGCGTCGAGCCGATCTTGGCGATCCCCGGCATGCGCGATGCGATCAAGGCGAGTGGCGCACCGGTCGTCGCGGTATCACCAATCATCGGCGGACAGGCCGTCAAGGGCCCGACCGCGAAGATGATGCGCGAACTTGGCCTCGAGGCCAGTGCCGCCGGCGTCGCCGCACGCTACGGCGACTTGCTCGATGGCTATATCGTCGACCACGCCGACGCCGATGGGATCGGCAATGTCGGCGCGCGGGTCACGATCGCCAGAACCCTGATGACGAGCCTGCATGACCGGGAGACGCTGGCGCGCGTGACGCTCGACGCGGCGGACGCACTGGCCTCGCAGCGATGAGCGACATCTGGGCGGTCATTCCGGTCAAGGAGTTCAATGGCGCCAAGCATCGGCTGTCGAGCCTGCTGTTGCCGCCAGAACGCCGTCTTCTCGCCGAGACCATGCTGATCGACATGCTCGACGCCGTTGCCGGCTCCCGGCTTCTGGCCGGCGTGATGATCGTCACGCTCGATCCGCATGCGACGGCTCTTGGCGAAAAGATCGGTGCGCGGATCGTGACCGAGGGCGCGCGGGACGGACATACCGGCAGCGTGAACGCCGGCCGCAGGGTACTCGCGGGCGAAGGGCGTGGCGGCATGATCACGCTGCCCGGAGACATTCCAGCCACCCGCGCCGGCGAGATAGACGCGGTGTTATCGGCGCATCTCGCAACGCCCTCTTTCACGATCTCGCCGGCGCATGACGATCTCGGATCCAATGCCGTCGTCTGCTCGCCGCCGGAATCGGTGCCACTTCGCTTCGGCGATAACAGCTATTTCCCGCACCTTGACGCCGCGCGTCTTCAGGGCATCGAGCCGACTGTGATCCGTCAGCCCGGAATCGCGATGGATATCGACCATCCGGTCGATTTGGCGCTTTTCCTGCGCCTGCCGCAATCAGCCGGCACTCGTACCCGCACGCTGCTCGACGAACTTGGCGTGCCCGCGCTGCTGGCCGAGCGGGGCATCGCCTAACCGACCGCCGCCTTCTTGCGCGGCGGCGTTAGCACGATCGGCTCCAGGTCGGCCGCGATCATGGATGCCGCTCGACGGTCTTCCGGCACCGGCCGATAGAGAGTGTCGCGTTGCATCGGTTCGCGGCCAATCGAGCGGATGAGCGCTTCCATGTCGTGAGGCGGAAACTCCTGGCCGTGCTGGGTGCCGGCGGCGCGCGAGATGCTCTCGTTCATCAACGTGCCACCGAGATCGTTTGCGCCGGACTTCAGGCAGACTGCGGCGCCCGCCGGCCCCATCTTCACCCAGGACGTCTGGATGTTGGGGATCAGCGGATGCAGGGCCAGCCGCCCGACTGAATGCATGATCACGGCTTCGCGGAACGTCGGGCCGGGGCGAGCCATGCCGAGGCGGTACATCGGCGCTTCCATGTGGACGAAGGGAAGCGGCACGAACTCGGTGAAGCCGCCGGTTTCGGCCTGCAAGTCGCGTAGCGCGAGGAGATGTTTCGCCCACGAACTCGAGGTCTCGACGTGCCCGTACATGATGGTCGAGGTGGTGCGCAAACCCGCCTGGTGGGCGGCGCGCTGCACGTCGAGCCACTGCCCGGTGTTGATCTTGTCGGGGCAGATGATGGCGCGTACGTCATCGTCGAGGATTTCGGCCGCCGTTCCGGGCAGGGTGCCGAGACCGGCCGCCTTCAGCTTCGCGAGGAACTCGTGGATCGGCAGTCCGAGCGTGGCCGCACCTTGCGTCACTTCCAGAGCCGAGAAGGCGTGGATGTGCATCTCGGGGACGACCGCCTTGATCGCCTGGCAGATCGCTTCGTACGTGGCGCCGGTGTAGTCGGGATGGATGCCGCCTTGCAGGCACACTTCCGTCGCCCCGCGATCCCACGCCTCGATCGAGCGACGCGTAATTTCCTCGATGGCGAGATCATAAGGTGAGCCGCGCAGATCCTCGTGCGTGCGGCCTTTCGAGAAGGCGCAGAACTTGCACCGGAAGTAGCAGATGTTTGTGTAATTGATGTTGCGGTTCACGACGTAACGCACGACGTCGCCACTGACCGCGCGTCGCAGCGCGTCGGCGGCCTGCGTGACGTGCCGGTAGTCGGCGTCGCGCGCCGCAAACAGGCGCACGATGTCGTTCGAGGCGAGCCGTTCGCCCGATGTGGCACGCTCGACGAGTCTCGCGATTCCGGCGTCGACGCCGCGGGCGAGCACCAGCGGCGCCGGTGGCAGCTTGGTGTTGCCCGGTGCCCAGTCATCGTCGCGCGCGAAGCCTTCAGCGTCGCTCATGCGCCGCACGCGGGTGGCGATGTCGGGAGCCAGCCACGTATCGGCGACGCGCACATAGGCGGGGTAGACGGGCAGGCGGCTCACCAGCAGCTTACCGGCGTCCGCGCTCTTGCGGGCGAGTTCGGCAATGGCAGGCCACGGCGCTTCGGGGTTCACGTGATCGGGCGTGACCGGCGAGATGCCGCCCCAGTCGTTGAGCCCCGCGCCGATCAGCTTTTGATAGACTCCGGGCGACAGATTTGGCGGCGCCTGGATATTCATGTCGGGCCCGAGAATCAGACGCGCCGTCGCGATGGTCCGCAGCAGGTCGTCGAGATCGGGTTCCTCGGAATTGGCGAGCTTGGTGTCGGGCTTGGCCCGGAAGTTCTGGATGATGACTTCCTGGATATGACCATGGGCGGCGTGCAGATCCCGAATCGCCTCCAGCGCGTCGATCCGCTCGTCGCGTGTCTCGCCGATGCCGATCAGTATGCCGGTCGTGAACGGAACCTTCAGTTCGCCGGCCAGACGCAGGGTCTCCAGCCTGACTGCAGGATGTTTGTCGGGAGAACCGTAGTGAACGCCGCCCTGCCTGCAGAGCCGCTCGCTGGTGGACTCTAGCATGATGCCCTGGCTGGCCGTCACCTCGCGCAGGCCGGCGATCTCCTTGCGCGTCATCACGCCGGGATTGGCATGCGGCAGCAATCCGGTCTCGCGCAGCACAAGCGCGCACATCGCGGTCAGATAGGAGATCGTCGTTTCGTGGCCGATCGCCTTCAATGCGGCGCGCGCGGCCTGGTATCGCAGCTCGGGCTTGTCGCCCAGCGTGAACAGCGCTTCGGTGCAACCTGCAGCCGCGCCGGCGCGCGCGATGGCGAGCACCTCGTCGGGTGAGAGGTAGACGGGCTTGCCCGCGCGCGGCAGCTCCGCGAACGTGCAGTAGTGACAGACGTCGCGGCAGAGTTTGGTAAGCGGAATGAAGACCTTGCGCGAGTAGGAGATCAGCCGGCCGTGCGCGGAATCGCGCGAGGCCGCGGCTTCTGCTATCAGTTCGGCCAGCGGCGCGTCGAACCGCTGCCGCGTCGCCTGTCTACCGGCCGCCGTCATGATCCGTAGTCTCCGCCCGCAGAGGGTCGCATGTCGTCGCGGGACGCGCTTGCCGCCGCCCGCTAGCGGCCGCATGGTGTCGCATCGACGCGAACGATGCAATGCTAGGAAGGACGCAACAAATGCTGATCGGCTTCAACGCACCGACCGCCGGACCCCTGTCGGCCGCGGATAACCTCACGAAGATCGTGGTTGGCGGCGAGGCGATGGGCTTCGACTACGCGACGTTTAGCGACCACGTCGTGATTCCGACCGCGATCGCGGCCGAATATCCCTACAGCGCCTCCGGGGAATTCCCCAGCGGCACCCGCGGCGAGCGGCACGAACAGCTGACGGAGATCGCCTGGATCGCCGCGAAAACGACGCGCCTGCGTCTCGTGACCTCCGTCATGGTGGTGCCGCATCGACCAGCCGTGCTGACCGCCAAGATTCTCTCGACCATCGACGTTCTCTCGGGTGGCCGGCTGACGCTGGGTATCGGTGCGGGCTGGATGCGCGAGGAGTTCGAGGCCATCGACGCGCCGGACTTCGATGCGCGTGGAACAGTGACCGATGAATATGTGCGCGCCTTCGTTGAACTCTGGACGCGGGATGCGCCGAAGTTCGACGGTAAGCATGTCCGATTCTCCAATATCGGCTTCGAGCCGAAGCCCGTGCAAAAGCCGCATCCGCCGATCTGGGTCGGAGGCGAGAGCGGTCCGGCGCTGCGACGAACTGCCCGCATCGGCGATGCGTGGTATCCGATCGGTACCAACCCACAGAATCCGCTCGATAGCTTGACACGTTATAAGATCCAGGTAGCGCGCCTGCGCAAGATGACCGCCGAAGCGGGTCGCGATCCTAATTCGGTCGGCCTGAGCTTGCGATGCACGGTGTTTGGCGAGACCGCGCCACCACAGGCCGGTGATGGCGAACACCGCCTGTTCGCCGGTCCGCCGCCGCTCGTCGCCGCCGACATCCGGTCGCTGCGCGACATTGGTGTCGGCTGCATCGATTTCGGATTCGGCGGTTCGACAGCCGACGAAGTCCTCACGGGTATGCAGAAATTCAGGGCCGAGGTCCTGCCGCTCGTCTAGCACCGATTCCCGGAAGCGGGGAAACTCGCAGTCGACACGGGAATTCAGCCACGCCTGAGGCGGACGCGACGTCCCGAAATTCTGCCACTGTGCCTGTCGCCGCTGAAGCGACGGAAGGTATCAAGGTGCAATGCGGACTGGTCATCGCCGATCATGCCTCCCAATCGGCACCGGTGAAAGTGGCGGCCAACGAAATGAAAAGATGCCTCAGTCAGCGACTCAGCTGCCGAGCTGGCGGATCAACGTCGCCCAGCGGTCGAGTTCCGGCAGGATCGTATCGGCCTTGCCGGAATCGAGGCTGACTACCAGGCGTGAGACGCCGTCGTCGCGGTCGCGCTTGAGCAGGTCGAGGTTCTCCCTGGAGCCCCAGATCGTGATCGGCACCGACGCCGGGTCGCGGCCCGCTTCGGCCGCCATCTCGCGGAACTTCGGCAGCAGGGCCTGCACGTCCGCATACTGGGTGCGAGAGCGGTGCGGCATCCAGCCATTGCCGTAGCGCAAGGCCCGCCGCGCGCCGTACGGGAAGGCGCCGCCGACGATGATCGGCGGATGCGGTTTCTGAACCGGCTTCGGCCAGGCCATCATCGGCTCGAAGTTCACGAACTCGCCATGATACTCGGCCTTTGACTCAGTCCAGATCACCTTCATGGCCTCGACACGCTCGCGCGCCAGCTTGTGGCGGTTCGCGAAAGCGGTGCCGTGGTTGGCCATCTCGTCCTCGTTCCAGCCGTTGCCGACGCCGAACAGGAAACGGCCGCCCGAGACCTGATCGATCGAAGCGACCTGCTTGGCGGTCTGGATCGGGTCGCGCTGAGCGATCAGGCAAATGCCGGTCCCGAGCAGCAGCGTTTTGGTCACCGCCGCGGCCGCACCCAGCACCACGAACGGGTCCATAACGTCGTAATATTTCTTCGGTAGATCGCCGCCGCTAGGGAAGGGCGACTTGCGCGTCAACGGAATGTGGGAGTGTTCGGGCACCCAGAGCGAATCGAAGCCGCGATCCTCTAGCGCCCGCGCAAGTTCGGTCGGCGACATCGAGTAGTCGGTGAAAAACATGGCCCCACCGATGCGCATAGTTCTCTCCCTCGTGGCGTTGCTCGCGGACCAGGGTGGCCGGCGTTGGATTTCGTGTCGTTATCTATCGGTCGTGGGGACCTTTGGACGTCTCGGCCACCGCGCCTCCGCGCGCGGCAGCACTTGCTCGATTAGCAGATGGGTCTGGGCCAGAATTGCGTCGTCATCGCCGCCCAGTGGCCGCAAAATGAACTTCGACACGCCGGCGTCGACGTATTCGGCGACGCGCGCGAGGATCGTGTCGGCGTCGCCGACCGCGAGCGCGTGCGTGGCGTCGCGTCCGGTGCGTTTGGCGTAGGCATCCATCGCCCTGCCGACGCCGGGCGCGTCTCGGCTGCCGAAGTGGAACGCGAAGCCGGCGCCGTAGTGATCTTCGTCGATTGATCGGCCGGCTTCGCTGGCGGCGGCCTTGATCGCGGCCACGACGCGACCGGCCTCAGCCGGCGGG
>Ga0208080_1001612_pt1 | contig 10956 bp, 11 predicted proteins | sample NGESurdeep092012_3_FD_184476 | JGI IMG/M metagenome (GOLD analysis project Ga0208080, IMG submission 184476) | Arctic peat soil microbial communities from Barrow, Alaska - NGEE Surface sample 210-3 deep-092012 (SPAdes) | ecosystem: Environmental > Terrestrial > Soil > Wetlands > Peat ...
GGGGTCGCGAGAGCGAGGAGCACCGGACGGGCGTGAAGATCGCCGGCGGGAAGGGCGCTGCCGACGTCGTCCAGAATGCCGTGGAGCCGGCGTCGTTTCGTGTCATCGCCGACCACGCCCGCGCCGTCGCCTTCCTGCTTGCGGACGGCGTCTTTCCGAGCAACGAGGGCCGGGGCTACGTCCTTCGCCGCATCCTCCGTCGCGCGGTTCGGCACGCCTATCTGCTCGGCCGTCGCGAGCCGACGCTCGTGCACGTCGTGCAGACGGTCATCGACACGATGGGCGACGCCTATCCGGAACTGCGGACGCGTGCCGAGCATCTGCTGCAGACGACGCGCGTCGAGGAGCAGGCCTTCCTCGCGACGATCGAGGGGGGCTTGTCGCGCTTCGAGCAGCTTGCGCCGCTGCACACCACGCAAGGCGGCGCCGTGGTCCGCGGCACCATCAGCGGCGAAGACGCCTTCCGCCTGTACGACACCTTCGGCTTCCCGATCGATCTCACCGAGCTGATGGCGCACGAGCGGGGCTACACCGTCGACATTCCAGGCTTCGAGGCGGCGCTCCTCGAGCAGCGCACCAGGTCGAAGGACGAACGCAAGTCGCGCAAGCTCGGCGTCATGGCCGACGCGCTCGATGAGCTGTCCTCTTGGGAGCGTCCGGCGACGGTCGGCGCGGTTGCGTCGCGATTCGTCGGCTACGATACGATCGAGATTCAAACCGAAGTCGTCGCCTTGCGTCGCCTCGAGGGCGGGGGGGATCGCGTCGCCATTCTGTTGCGCGAATCACCGTTTTATGCCGAGTCGGGCGGCCAGATCTCGGATGACGGGGAGATTGTTGGCGAGGGGTGGCACATCGACGTCGACGGCGTCCGGAAGGTGGAAGGACGCTCGGCGGCGCTGGGACGCCTCAGTGGCGAGTTCCATTGGGGTCCGGTCACGGCACGCGTACCGAACGACCGTCGAAAGGATACGGAGCGCAATCATACGGCGACGCATCTGATGCATGCGGCGCTACGGCAGGTGCTGGGGGACGCGGTGCATCAGGCCGGATCGCTCGTCGCGCCAGACCGACTGCGGTTCGACTTCACGCATCACGGGCCGGTGAGGGCGGAGAAGCTCGCCGACGTCGAAGCGATTGTGAATCGCGAGATCTGGCGCGCAACGCCGGTGTCGTGCAACGAGATGCCATATCCCGAGGCGAGATTGAAGGGCGCGATGGCCCTGTTCGGCGAGAAGTACGGCGACGTCGTGCGCGTCGTGGACGTGCCGGGCTTCTCGATGGAGCTGTGTGGCGGCACTCATGTGCGAAACACGAGCGAGATCGGATTGTTCGTGATTCTCAATGAGACGGGAGTCGCGAGTGGTGTGCGCCGGATCGAGGCGCTGACCGGGCCTGGCGCATTCGCGCAGCTTCGCGAGCAGGAGCACGCGCTGTCGCGCGTTGCCGAGCTGGTGAAGTCGCCGGTGAGCGCCGTCGAACGGCGCGTCCAGCAATTGCTCGAGGAGCGGCGCACACTGGAGAAGAAGCTGGATGAGGCGATGCGTGGCGGCGGCGACGAGCTGCAGCGCCTGCTCGCGGCGGCGCAGCCGCTCGGAGAAAACGGTGCGCGGCTCGCCTTCGGCGAAGTGACCGTCGGCGACGTCAAAGCGCTCCAGGCGATGGGCGATGCGCTGCGCGAGCAGATCAAGAGCGGCGTCGGTCTGCTTGCCACTCGACTCGAGGATGGAAAGGGCTCGCTCATCGCCGTCGTCACCGACGACCTGCGCGAGAAGGGCGTGCGCGCCGATGTGATCGTGCGTGAGCTCGCGACCGTCGTCGGGGGTCGAGGCGGCGGAAAGCCGCACATGGCACAGGCGGGCATCCCCGATGCGTCGCGCCTCGGCGAGGCGCTGGCGCAGGCGCAGCGGGTTGTCTCGGCACTCGTGGCTGGCGCGTGACGGTAGGCGAGTGGCTCCGCTCGCGCTCGCCGCGACCGCCCGCCGCGCTGTCGGCGCGGCTCGATGCGGTGCTGGTGGAGTCACTCGGCGAATCGGCAGATCGCGTTCCCGACGTCTTTCTCGCCGTGGGCGAACGGCTCGTCGCGGAGATGCTGCGAAACGACAGCACGTCGCGCGATTCGGCGCTCGATCTGCTCACCGCCGACGCCCTGTTGACGTACGCCTTCGAGGCGGCTGGCGGTGACGTCTCCACGATCGACGGGCGTGCCGCCGAGGCGATGACGCGTATCGCGGCGCTCGGCGACGCCGACCTCGCGCGCGCATGATCGACATCCACTCGCATCAGACATGACATCGCCCTTCACATCTGCACTTCGCGAGCTTGCCGCCACCGCCGAGCGTGTCGCGATGGAGCTCGGCCCCGACATGGACCGGGCACTCGAAATGGTGCAGTCCGCGGTGAGTCGCGGAGGCACGCTTTTCTTCTGCGGCAATGGCGGTAGCGCGGCCGACGCGCAGCACATGGCGACGGAATACGTGGTCCGGTACATGAGAAAGCGCCGCGCCTATCCGGCGATTGCGCTCACGACCGATACGTCTCTGCTCACTGCTGCGGGCAATGACATCGGATTCGAGAACGTCTTCGCCCGCCAGATCGAGGCGCTCGCGAAGCCTGGCGATCTGCTGATCATCCACTCGACGAGCGGCAACTCGCCGAACGTGCTGCGAGCCGCCGAGACGGCGCGCCAGCAGGGTGTGCAGGTGCTGGCATTCACCGCGAGAGACGGAGGGGCGCTGCGCGCGCTTGCGGACCACAACGTCATTATCCCCACCGAGCGCACCGACCGTGCGCAGGAACTGCATATCTGCATCGAGCACATCATCTGCGATCTCGTGGAGCAAACGCTGTGATCGACCTTCGTGGGCGCCGCGCGCTGATCACGGGAGGCTCGCGCGGAATCGGCGCCGCGACGGCCCGCCTCCTCGCGCGTGCTGGCGCGGACGTCATGATCGGCTATCGCTCGCGCACTGCCGACGCGGAGGGCGTCGTCGCGGAACTGCGCGCCCTGGGCGTGCGGGCGTCGTCGCGCGCGGCGGACATCGCGACGCGCGAGGGCGCGGACGCGCTCGTCGCCGCCACTGTGAGCGAGCTGGGAGGGCTCGATCTGTTCGTCGCCAATGCGGGCGTATGGCCGGTCGAGGAGACCGGCGTCGCCGACATGGAGGACGAGCGCTGGTCGAACACGATGCGCGAGAATGTGGACTCCGTATTCTATACGACTCGCGCCGCCGCACGGGTCATCACAAACGGTGGACGGATCGTGCTCGTGTCCAGCACTGCGGGCCAGCGTGGCGAAGCGTTTCACGCCGACTACGGCGCGAGCAAGGGCGCGGTGATCTCCTTCACGAAGTCGCTGGCGGTGGAGCTCGCGCCGCGCGGCGTGACGGTGAATTCGGTGGCGCCGGGATGGGTGGACACCGAGATGGTGGCGGGCGCGATGGCGGCCGAGGGCCGGGACCGCATCAATCGGGGCATTCCGCTTGGCCGCGTGGCATCGGCGGATGATATCGCGGGCCCAATCGTCTTCCTCTGTTCGCCCCTCGCGCGGCACATCACGGGGGAAATTCTGAACGTGAACGGTGGCAGCGTGCTCTGCGGATGATCGTCCTTCTCTTTACCGGCGGCACGATCTCGATGAAGCACGATCCGTCAATGGACGGCGCCGTGCCGGCTCTCACTGGCCAGGAGATCGTGCACGCGACTCGCGGGCTCGCCGATGTGGCCGACGTCGAGATCGATGAGTGGGGGATGTTTCCCGGCCCACACATGACGGTCGAGCGCATGTGGGCCCTGCGGAATCGTGTACGCGAGCATCTCGCGCGGCCCGAGGTGGACGGCGTCGTGGTGACGCACGGCACGGATGCGCTCGAGGAGAGTGCCTACCTGGTCGGGCGGTCGATCGCATCGGAGAAGCCGGTGGTGTTCACCGGCGCGATGCGACCGGCGAGCGACATCGGTTGGGACGGGCCGTCGAATCTGCTCGACTCGGCGCGCGTCGCGGCGAGTCCGCACTCGCGCGGCAAGGGCACGCTCGTCTGCCTCGGCGAGCGAATACACAGCGCGCTCGAGGTGACGAAGACGCACACCGAAGCTCGCGATGCGTTCGAGAGTCCGAGCCTCGGCGCGCTCGGCGAGGTGGACGAAGGGATCGTGAGCTATCGTCGCGCGCTGCTGATCATGCCCGAGCCGCTCGATCCGCCGCAGCCCGCCGAGCCGGTGGACATCGTGCAGGTCTGGGCCGGCGCCGATGCGCGGCTGCTCGACTGCTCGCGCGCGAGCGGAGCGAAGGCCGTCGTCGTCGCGGCGATGGGCCGCGGCAACGTTCCGCCAGCGACGTTCGATGGAGTTGTACGCTGGGTGAAATCGGGGCGCCCGATCGTCATCACCTCACGCGCGCTGCGTGGCAGCGTGGGGCCCACGTATGGCTACCCCGGCGGCGGCCGACGCGTGCTCGAGGCCGGGGCGATCTTTGCGTACGGGAAGCGGCCGGGCCAGGCGCGTATCGACGTGATGCTGGCGCTCGGGGCAGGGATGAGCGGAACGGAGATTCGGGAGTTGCTCGCCAGATAACACACACACTCTCTCCGAGTTCAGAGTTTTGAGTGGGAGAGTTTTACTTCAGTGATTAGTTGAAGTTCTCGAGTTTGGCGTCGGTCGTAGCTCCGTGTGGCGTATGGACTGGCTCGGCACGGGGCTGATTCGGAACGGCGTGACGTCGTTCAACGGCGTTTTCATCGATGCTGATCGTGACGCGCTTGATCAGGCCGGAGAGCATGCGACGAATCTCTACGACCTGCTCGGCGAGTCGGTCGTATCTCGCCGGATCGAGCAGGTTGGTGTCTCGAGCTACGAGTAGGTGATACTCGGCCTCGGCGGCGGAGCCCAGCGCGATCACGAGAAAGCGACGGAGTTCGGGCTGCGAATCCTTCGCTGTTCCTTCAACAATGTTCGCGGAGATGGAGAGCGCGGCTCTCCGTAACTGTGTAGCGAGCGCGACTCCGCTGCGGCGCGGCATGGCGTCACACACCTGATGCACCTCGACCGCGAAGGCATGCGCTTTCACCCATACGTTGAGCTTCCGGTAGTCTTGCATGGACGCAAGGAAGCCTGCAAAACATAAACGGCGTCACCGTAGTGACGCCGTTCGTATCGAAAGAGCCCCGTGTTACGCAGGCATTCGTGCGCGAGGAGCAACGACGATCTCTGAACTCGAGAACTTCAACTATTCACTGTAGTAGAACTCCCCCACTCAAAACTCAAAACTCGGAACTCAAGCAGGCTCCCAGCGCTGGAAGCATCGCCATCCAAACTCGCGTGCCGCCCGGGCCTGATCCCAGGACCCAAAGCAATCCCTCCACCCCTCCTGCTCGGCCTTCCACGAGCAGCACCACAAGAAGCTGAAGCGATGCTCGGCATTGTCCTCCGTGATCGCCACCAGCTCGCCGCTGAAATCCGAGCAGCCGGAGCGGCCTTTGAGCTTCACCCGAGTAACGGGTAACGTGGGATGCGCGTGAAAAAGCTGCGTCAGCACCCGCTCCACCTTCACCCTCGGCGCGTACCCTTCGACCTCGATGCGGCTCGCGTCGGCTCCGCGAACGAACTCCAGTACGTCTCGCTTGAATTCCGGGTGGGCGGCGGCGGCGGCGAGATATGGGAGTAGATTGGGCATCGGTGGGGTGCGGTGGCGTGGAGATGCGACGTACGTAATATGCTACAAACGTTTCGCTCTGCCAACCCTATGGGACTTCAAATCTTCCGTTGGGTGGCCTAAGCTCAAGTCTGTCTCTTGATTGTTGGCTCGAATCCTCCATATGCACCGTCTCCGCCCAACGCCAAGCGTGCTCGACATCGCGCGCCGCCTCGAAAGGGCGGGGTTCGAGGCGTGGTGCGTGGGAGGCGCGATTCGCGACGCCTTCCTTGGCGGCGAGCCGCTGGACTGGGACGTCGCCACACCCGCGACCCCGGCGCAGGTCCGCGACCTGTTCGGCCGGAAGCGGACTATCCCCATCGGCATCGAGTTCGGGACGGTGAGCGTGCTCGACGAGTCCGGAGTCCCGCACGAGGTCACAACCTTTCGGCGAGACGTGCGCACCGACGGTCGTCACGCCGAGGTGGAGTTCGGGGCCAGCCTGGACGACGATCTCGCCCGCCGCGACTTCACGATCAATGCGATCGCTTTCCGTCCCGCGACGGGCGAGTTGCGTGACCCGTTCGGCGGCCAGCGCGACCTGGCTGCTCGCGTCGTGCGCGCGGTTGGCGACCCCGATCAGCGCATGCGCGAGGATCGGCTCCGCGCGCTACGGGCCATTCGCTTCGCCGCTCGCTACCGGTTCGCCATCGAGCCGGCAACACTGTCGGCCCTCTATAACTCGGCGCCGCACCTGACGAGGCTCTCGGCAGAGCGGGTTCAGCAGGAGCTCGTGAAGACGATGGAGCAGGTGGAGAAGCCGGCCGAGGCCTTTCGTCTCTGGAGAGACACCGGCGCTCTCGCCGTGCTCATTCCATCGCTGAGCGGCCTCGACGATATCGCCCTGGCGACGCTCGACCATCTCGCGCGCGATGGTACCGCCGGACGCGCACTTCCCCAGCGTACTTCCAACAGAGTCGCCGCGCTCTTTCTCGACGTCGCGCCGTTGCGGGTGCGCGAGGCGATGACGACGCTTCGATTCTCCAGGCACGAGACCAACTGGGCAGCGGCAATCGTGGAGCGCTGGATCGCCGTCGGCCCAGCGATCACTGTGGGTCTCGAAGCAGGCACGCCGACCGACGTGGACGTTCGTCGTTGGCTCGGACGCATCGGCCGTCTTTACGCCGGCGGCTTTCTGCGTGTGGCCGAGGCGCGCTGGTGCGCACGGCGAGCGGCAGGGAAGTCCGCGCCTGCCGCCGCGGCGGTGCGCTCTCTGCACAAACGATTGGCTCGCGCACGGTTCTCGGCCGCGATCGAGATCGGAGATCTCGCGATCGGCGGCGACGAGTTGCGCGCCGCGGGCATCCCTGCCGGGCCGATCTATGCTAAGATTCTCCACGCGCTGCTGGAGCGTGTGCTGGAGGCTCCGGCACGGAACACGCCTGAGGCGCTCCTTGCCGAGCTGCCGCGGGTCATCGCGGCGATCGAGGCAGGCGCGGTTACTTCGCCCAAGCACTAGAGACGCATGCTATTCCGTGGGAAACAGCCTGAGGCATCGATCTGGCGCCGGTTCCGCGCCAGCAGCGATGGATTCACCTTTACCGAAGCAGATGGCGTCTTCACGGCGCACATCGTCGCCAATGCCGAGCGCGTCGTCGATCTGTTCTGGACGCTCACGGATCTACTGGGTCCGGCGATCGACCTCCACATCGATGATCTGCGCAGCGGACGTAGCTGGCATGGCGAGTCGCTGCCCCTGCCCGATGTGCGCGATTCGATGGCTCGGCTCCGCCTGCTGCTCGCGCGCTACGGCGGAATTCAGATCAGCATCTACACCTCCGAGGATCAGCTCTCGCTCAACGAGCACCTCGAGCTGTTCATCTACTCCAAGTGGGACAAGTGGTTGTATCTCCTCGAGGGGCGTGGCCTGGAACAGATGCCGCAGGTGCAGACGAAGAGCTGGAAGATCAAGCGGCAGGTATTTCCCGCCGCACCGGATCTGGTGAACGCCCTCGCGAGCGCCGCAGAGCGTCTCGGACTGGCGCGCGCGTGACCGGAACCCGCGAGGCGGGCACTCGGATACATCGCTCGTGACGACCAATAATCTCGTTTACGCTGTTGGTGCTGCCTCCGCGAATCTCGTGGGAGCGGCCCTCGTGGTGGGCCGTCGGCACTGGAGCACGCGCGCGCTCGACGTGATGCTCGCCTTCGCCGCCGGGTTCATGATCAGCGTCGCGATGATCGACCTCCTGCCCGAGGCGCTCGCTCGCGGCGGGCGCGTCGCCGCTGTCGTGGCGCTTGGCGGATACCTCGCCGTGCACATCACGCAGCACGTGATCGGCACGCACTTCCACTTCGGCGAGGAGACGCATCTTGTGAGCGAGGCTGTGAGCGTCGCCGCGCTCGTGGGCTTGTTGCTCCACACCTTCGTCGACGGCGTGGCGGTGGCGAGTGGGTTCGGCATCGGTGGCGCGGTCGGTGCGCTGGTGTTCACTGCCGTGATTCTGCACAAGGTGCCCGAAGGGCTCGCCATCTCGTCGCTCTTCCTCGCCGCCGGGCAGGGGAGGGGCCGCGCCTTTCTCGCCGCCTGCGCGCTCGGCGTCGCGACGATCCTCGGCGTCGTGCTCACCGATTCCATTGGCGCACTGCGTGAACACGGTCTGGCGCTCTCGGCCGGCGTGACGCTCTACGTCGGGATGTCGAACCTGGTGCCGGAGTTTCGCGCGCGCGGCGGCTGGCAGCTCCCCATCGCCTTCGTCGCCGGCACGGGGATGTACTTCATCGCGCGAACGCTGGCGGGAGCCTAGGTGATGGCCGATCGTCGCGGGTCGCGGGCGAGAACCGGTGGACCGTCGCTATTCGCGGCGGCCGCTCCGCCGCAGCCGCTTGCCGCGCGAATGCGCCCGCGCACCCTCGACGAGTTCGCCGGCCAACGGCATCTGCTCGCGCCCGGCAAGCCGCTGCGCGAGAGCATCGAGAAGGGCACGGTGACGTCGATGGTCTTCTGGGGCCCGCCGGGCACCGGCAAGACGACGCTCGCCCGATTGATCGCCGGCTACACCGATCGCGAGTTCGTCCCCTTCAGCGCCGTGACGGAAGGCGTGCCGCGCGTTCGCGAAATCGTGCGCGATGCGGAGGAGCGGCTCGAGACGGGACGCGGGACGATTCTCTTCGCCGACGAGATTCACCGCTTCAACAAGGCGCAGCAGGATGCATTTCTTCCGCATGTCGAGGCGGGAACGATCACCCTCATTGGCGCGACGACGGAGAATCCGAGCTTCGAGATCAATGGCGCGCTGCTCTCGCGCGTTCGGGTGTTCGTGCTCAAACCGCTGTCGACGGACGAGATCGCCGGCGTCATCCGAAGCGCGCTCGCCGACGCGGAGCGCGGACTGGGTGCGCTCGGATTGGCTGTCGACGACGACGCCGTGGCCCTGCTCGCGCGCGAGGCCGATGGTGACGCGCGTCGCGCACTCACGATTCTCGAAGCGGCGGCGCAGCACGTTGGCACGGGCGGGAAGATCGACGTGCAGGCCGTGCGAGACGCGGCGCAGCTCCGCTTCTCACGCTACGACAAGGGCGGGGAGGAGACGTACAACATCCTCAGCGCCTTTCACAAATCGCTGCGCGGCAGTGATCCGCAGGCTGCACTGTACTGGATGGCGCGCATGATCGAAGGGGGCCAGGATCCGATGGTCATCTTCCGGCGCGCGATCGCGATGGCGGCGGAGGACATCGGGCTCGCCGATCCAGAGGCGCTCAAGCTGGCGGTCGCCGCACGTGATGCGTATCACATGCTGGGTGCGCCGGAGGGCTATCTGCCCATGTCGCAGATGGTCATCTACCTGGCGACGGCGCCAAAGTCGAACTCGAGCAAGGTTGCGCTCTCGGCGGCCATGGAGGCCGCGCGCGCGCACCCCGCCGAGGGAGTGCCACTGGCGATCAGGAATGCGCCCACCGAGCTGATGAAGGAACTGGGGTACAGCGAGGGGTATCAGTACGCGCATGCCGTCCCGGAGGCATACATCCCGCAGGAGTACCTTCCTGATGCGCTGGCCGGCTCGACGTTTTACGCGCCGGGTCCGTTCGGTTTCGAAAAGGAGATCGCGAAACGGTTGGCGTGGTGGGAGGAGCTGCGGCGGCGTGGGCAGGGCAAGGGGGACGCCGGCCACAATGGGCATACACGAACGGAGGAGTGAGTCATGCGTCGTCTCATGTTGGGTGCGGCAACCGCCGCGATCGCAGTGGTGGCCGGGTGCAGCGCGCTCGGGAAGCAGGCGTTTCAGCAGCCCATCGTGCACCTGCAGGACGTGCGGGTCAATGGAGTGGGGCTCACCGGCGGGAACCTCGACGTGAAGCTCAGCGTCTACAACCCGAACGGCTATCGCATGGACGCCACGCGGATGACGTACAACGTCATGGTCGGCGACAGCGTGCGCTTCGCGACGGGTACGGTGGACAGCCGCTTCACCGTGAACTCCAACGACTCGAGCGTCGTGACGGTGCCGGTCAGCTTCACCTACCTCGGAATCGGAGCCGCGGGCCGGCAGCTGCTGAACACCGGTGGCGTGAACTATCATGTCAACGGTGACGTCACGGTGGGCACGGTGGTCGGTAACTTCACCGTTCCCTACTCGGCCATCGGGCGCTTCAATGCCCTCACCGGCGCATCGCGCCAATAAGAGGGCTCCAGCATCTCGCGAATCCTGATCAACGTCACGCCGCCCACCGAGCGAGCGCTTCTCATAGGCGCTCCGCTCAAGCGGGCCGGTGCACGCAAATCGCTCGAAGAACATCTCAACGAGCTCGAGCGGCTGGCGGATACGGCGGGCGCGGAAGTCGTCGGCGTGCTCACGCAACAGCTCGACCGCCCGCACCCCGGGACCTACCTCGGCAAGGGAAAGATCGACGAGCTCAAGACGATGGTGAGCGAGCGCAACGTCTCGCTCATCATCTTCGACGACGAGCTGTCTCCCAGTCAGGGCAAGAACATCGAGGACATGGTGGGAACCCGCGTCGTCGATCGCGCGGAGCTCATCCTCGACATCTTCGCGACGCGCGCGCGCTCGAGCGAGGCGAAGATGCAAGTGGAGCTCGCGCAGCTCGAGTACACACTGCCGCGCCTCACGCGCATGTGGACCCACCTCGAGAAATTCCGCGGAGGCATTGGCGTGCGCGGTCCGGGTGAAACCCAGCTCGAGACCGATCGACGTTTGATCAATCATCGCATCAAGCTGCTCAAGGAGCGGCTCGCGCACGTACAGCAGAACCGCGCCGTGCAGCGACAGAGTCGCGCGTCGTCGTTCAAGGCGTCGATCGTCGGCTACACG
>Ga0208080_1001615_pt1 | contig 10952 bp, 8 predicted proteins | sample NGESurdeep092012_3_FD_184476 | JGI IMG/M metagenome (GOLD analysis project Ga0208080, IMG submission 184476) | Arctic peat soil microbial communities from Barrow, Alaska - NGEE Surface sample 210-3 deep-092012 (SPAdes) | ecosystem: Environmental > Terrestrial > Soil > Wetlands > Peat ...
GATCACCTTGCGGAAGGCGGCGTCGTCGAGATGTCCATAGAGTTTGAGCCCACTCCACACGCCGGCCGCCAGAAACGGAAGGCCGTACACATACAGCTTGATCAGTTCAGCGTTGATGGCGCCGGCAACGCTCAGCGACATGGCGGTCAGCACGAAGGCGGCCAGGATCACCGGCTGGAAAATGGCACGCTGTTCGTCTTTCGACCAGCCGCGCAATTGGCACCAGATGGTGATGAAGGGTCCGGCCAGCCCGGTCATCCCGCCCAGCACACCGTTAACGACCCCAATGCCGACATCGGCCGCGACCCCGGCATCCATCGGCTTGAGCACCGGCCGCGCCAGGCCGTAAGTGCTGTAAAATACCAGCAGAAGGCCGACGCCGATGCGCAAATAAGATGGATCGATGTGGCTAAGCAGTGCCGCTCCCGCCGGCACGCCGACCACGCCGCCGATGATGAATGGCGTCACTTTGCGCCAGCTCAGAGCGTGCCGCAGTTTCCAGATGCTGTAGCTCTGCACCAGCAGACCGTAGCCGACGATCAGGGCCGCGGTCTGCACCGGCGTGAGGATGTGCAGCCAGATGCCTGATACGACCAGGCCCATGGCAAAGCCGGCCAAGCCGGAGACCGCACCGCCGAAAAATGTTGATACAAGAAAAAGTCCGAGAACCATGCCATCCATAGGTCGCTCCTGAGATGAAGTGACCAGCGCTTGGATGGATGGCTGCCATCTCGAGGGGAGGCTGCAATTTCCCCTGCGTTCCGACTATACCAGCAAGCCAAGCAAAATCAATTCATGACCGGCAACAAGATCAAGGCGATCGACATCGCGCAGCAGCGCCGCCAGCGCCTCACCGGCATCGCCTTGATGTGCGGGGCGGTGGCGCTGTTCGCTTGCCTCGACACCACGGCGAAATATCTCAATACCCATATGGACGCCATGCAGATCACATGGGCGCGTTATACAAGCGCCTTCGTGCTGACGCTGTTCGTGTCCAACCCGTTCACGCATACCGGCCTGCTGCGGACCGCGCGTCCGAAGCTGCAAATCATCCGGTCGCTGCTGCTGCTCGTTGCCACCGTGGGAAACTTCTTGGCATTGCGCTGGTTGCAACTCGATGAGGTCCTGTCGATCATCTTCACCTTTCCGTTCATCGTCGCCGTCGCCTCTGGACCGCTGCTGGGCGAATGGATCGGCTGGCGGCGCTGGTCGGCGATCTGCGTCGGCTTTGGTGGCGTGCTGCTGATCACGCGGCCTGGCTTCGGCGGCATGCATCCGGCCGCTCTGTTCTCGCTCGCCGCTACTGTTAGCTACGGCTTCTATGCGGTGATCACGCGCATCGTGTCGCGCGTCGATTCCAACCAGACCTCGTTGTTTTATTCGAATTTCATCGGCGCGCTGGTGATGCTGCCGGTCATCCCGTTCGTCTGGACCACGCCGGAGAATTGGGCGATCGCGCTCATGCTGGTGGGAATCGGCGTGCTCGGCAGCGCCGGCCACTTTTTGCTGATCGCCGGCCACCGGATCGCCCCCGCGGCGGTGCTCTCGCCGTTCGTCTATACCCAGCTCATCTGGGTGGTGATCCTCGGCTATCTGGTGTTCGACCATGTGCCGAACGGCTGGACCATGGCGGGGGCCGCCATCGTCATCAGCTCCGGGCTCTATTTGCTGTACCGGGAGCGCAAGTTGGGCAAGACCACCACCAGCGAAGGGGTAGTGGAATAGGAGAGTTGCGAGGCCTTCGGTATCGGGGCTAAGTTCCCGCCAGCGCATGATCCCGAAAAGTGGGCACCGGTTTTCGGACAAGATCATGCGCAAACAATAAATTGGATTAAGACCCATCGAGGATCATGCATGGCGACAGTAAAGGACCGGGCGCCGGGACCGGCCGGCTCGGGCTTGAACGACGATATCGGCGAGAACAAGCGCCTGCAGCTGTACCGGACGCAGGTGACGATCCGTGAGGCGGAGCAGCGCGCCTTCGATCTGTTCCTGCAGAACCTGGTCAAGGGCACCAGCCATCTGTCGCTCGGCCAGGAGGCGGTGGCCGCCGGCTTTGCCGGCGCCATGATCAAAGGCGACCTGAGCTTTTGCACCTATCGCGGGCATGCCCATACGCTGGCGCGCGGCGTTCCGGTCGAGAAGGTGCTGGGCGAGCTGATGCAGCGCGACAACGGGCTGATGCGCGGCAAGGGCGGCTCGATGCATCTGACCTCGGTCGAACACGGCGTCATGGGCTCCTACGCCATCATCGGCGCGCATCTGCCCATAGCGTGTGGCGCGGCGTGGCGCGCGCAGTACAAGGGCGCCAAGGATGTGTCGGTCTGCTTTTTCGGCGACGGCACCACCAATATCGGCGCCTTCCACGAGGCGCTCAATTTCGCCGCGGTTTGGAAGCTGCCGGTGATCTTCGTCTGCGAGAACAATCTATACATGGAATACACGCCGATCGCCGACGTGACCGCGGTCGAGCACCCGGCCGCCGATCGCGCGTCGGCCTATGGACTGGAGCGTATCGTGATCGACGGCAACGATGCCGACGTGGTCTATCGCACCGCCAAGACGGCGTATGACAAAGCTCGCGCCGGCAACGGCCCGTCGCTGATCGAGTGCATGACTTATCGCCACAGTGGCCATTCGCGTGCCGACCCGGCGAAATACCGGCCCGAGGGCGAATTGGAACGCTGGAAACAACGCGACCCGATCAAGATCTATCGCGAGCGGCTGCTGCAATTCGGCGTGTCGGAGAATGTAATCGGCAAGATCGACGCCGAGGTGCGCAAGGTTGTCGACGACGCGACCGAGGCCTGCAAGGCCGCGCCGAACCCGCCGCTCGATATCATCACGACCGACGTCTACGCCGATGGAGGCTGGGCATGGCGGAACTGACCTATCGAGACGCCGTCGCCCGCGGCATCGCGCAGGAAATGGCGCGCGACCCCGACGTGGTGTTTCTCGGCGAAGACGTGGCGAAAGCCGGCGGCGTATTTAAATCCACCGTCGGCTTGCTCGAGCAGTTCGGGCCGTTGCGCGTGCGCGACACGCCGATCTCCGAGCAGGCGATCATGGGCGCGGCCATGGGTGCGGCGATGACCGGCCTTAAGCCGATCGCCGAGATCATGTTCTCGGACTTCTTCGCGGTGTGCTTCGACTACATCGCCAACGAGTTCCCCAAGAGCCGTTACATGTCGAACGGCCAGGTCAAATGCCCGCTGGTGGTGCGCACCGGCAACGGAGCCGGCTCGCGCTTCGGCGCCCAGCACAGCCAAAGCGTCGAGAACTGGTGCATGATGATCCCAGGTCTCAAGGTGGTGGCGCCTTCGACCCCGCTTGATGTCATCGGCCTGCTGGCGGCGGCGGTGCGCGATCCAGATCCGGTCATCTTCCTCGAGCACAAGTCGCTCTATGCGACCAAAGGCGAGGTGCCGGACGGCGAAATCGTCGACACCCTTGGCACCGCAAAAATCGTGCGTCCCGGCAAGGATGCGACCATTATCGCGCTGGCGCTGATGGTGTCGCGCGCACTGGAAGCGGCCGAGAAGCTCAAGGCGGAACACGGCATCGACTGCGAAGTGATCGACGTGCGCTCGCTGGTGCCGCTCGACACCCAAACCATCCTCGGTTCGGTTGCGCGCACGCATCGGCTGTTCACCGTCGAGGAAAATCCGCGGCTGTGCGGCTGGGGCGCCGAGATCGTGTCGATCGTGGCGGACGAGGCGTTCTACGACCTCGACGGGCCGCCGGTGCGGATCACCACGCCGCATATTCCGCTGCCGGCCGCCGATATTCTGGAAGACGCCGTGTTGCCGACGCCGGATCGAATCGTCGATACGGTGCGGCGATCGTTGGGGAGTTAGTTCTTTCGTCATTCCGGGGCGGCGCGCCAGCGCCGAACCCGGAATGACGACGTGAAGGAAACCGCATCATGTACGAAAATCTTCTCGCCAATGTTCCGACCGATCTGTGGATCGGCGGCCAATGGCGCAAATCGTCCGACAACGTCCGCTTCGACGTGATCGATCCGGCCACCGAGCGCAAGATCGCGTCGGTGGCGAGCGCCACGGTCGACGACGCCAAGGCCGCGATCGACGCCGCTGACGCCGCCTTCGAGGGCTGGACCGGGCGCAAGCCGCGCGAGCGCGCCGAGATTTTGCGCAAGTCCTACGAGCTGATCATGCGCGACGCCGAGCGCTTCGCCAAACTGATCACGCTGGAGAACGGCAAGGCGCTGCCGGATTCGCGCGGCGAGGTGGCCTATGCCGCCGAGTTCTTCCGCTGGTACGCCGAGGAAGCCGTGCGCAACATCGGCCAAAATTCGCGCGCGCCGGCGTCGGGCGCCCGCATCTTCGTGCACCATAAACCGGCCGGCATCGCCGTGCTGGTGACGCCGTGGAATTTCCCGGCCGCCATGGCGACGCGCAAGATCGGCCCGGCGCTCGCCGCCGGCTGCCCGGTGGTGCTCAAGCCCGCTTCCGATACCCCACTCACCATGCTGGCGCTGATGCCGGTGCTGGAAGAGGCGGGCGTGCCCGCCGGCGTGGTCAACGTGGTGCCCTCGCGCCGCTCCGGTCCGGTGGTGAGCGCGATGCTGCACGATCCGCGCGTGCGGGTCGTTTCGTTTACCGGCTCGACCGAGGTCGGCCGCAAGCTGCTGCACGAGGCCGCCGACAACGTGCTCAAGCCGTCGATGGAGCTCGGCGGCAATGCGCCGTTCCTGGTGTTCGAGGACGCCGATATCGATGCCGCCATCGAAGGCGCGATGATCGCCAAGATGCGCAACATGGGCGAGGCCTGCACGGCGGCCAACCGCTTCTACGTGCACGAAAAGGTGCACGACGAGTTCGCCAAGAAGCTCACCGCCAAGATGGCATCGCTGAAGATGGGCAACGGCCTCGACGACGGCATCAATCTCGGGCCGCTGGTCAACAAGGACGGCCGCGACAAGGTGATCGAGCTGGTCGCCGACGCAGTTAAGAAAGGCGCCAAGGTGCTGACTGGCGGCAAGACGCCGGACGGCCCCGGCTTCTTTTATCCGGCGACCGTGCTCACCAATGTTCCGGATTCGGCCAAGATGTTGAACGAGGAAATCTTCGGACCGGTGGCCGCGATTCAGAGCTTCAAGACCGAGGACGAAGCGATCAAGCGCGCCAACGACACCGAATACGGCCTTATGGCCTATCTGTTCACCAAGGACCTGAGCCGCGGCATGCGCGTTTCGGAAAAGCTCGATTTCGGCATGATCGGCTTGAACCGCGGCCTGGTCTCCGATCCGGCGGCGCCGTTCGGCGGCACCAAGCAGTCCGGCCTCGGCCGCGAAGGCGCGCACGAGGGCATGATGGAATTTCTCGAGACGCAATATGTGTCGGTGACGTGGTAGGACGCGTCGAGCACTGCAGGGGACTAGCGTGGACGTCCTGATGCCGCAGCTCGGCGAGACCGTCGCCGAGGGCAAGATCGTGAAATGGTTTAAGTCGGCCGGCGACGCCGTGAAGCCGGGCGACAACCTGTTCGAGATCGAGACCGACAAGACCTCGATGGAAGTGCCGGCCACCAGCGCCGGCACGCTCAGCGAGATCAGATTCGGCGTCGGCGAGGTGGCCAAGGTCGGCGCTGTGGTGGCGGTGATCTCCGGTGCCGGTACCTCGCCAAGCGCCTCGCCCGCAGCCGCGCCGGCGAAGGCTCCGCCGCCGCGCGCCGCCGCCGCTCCAGTGGCCGCGATGCAGGCCGCGCCCACACCGCGCACCACGCCGCTCGACCCCTTCCGCGAAGTGCGCACGCCCGAGCGCAATTTCGGTCCCGCGAAACTCCCGGGCGGCGCGTTCACGACGCCGCTGGCACGGCGCTTGGCCTCCGAACGCGGCATCGACTTGTCACGCGTCACCGGCTCCGGCCCGCATGGCCGCATCGTTGCCAGTGACGTCGAACGTGCAGCGCCTGCCGCGCCCGCGCTTGCCACCGGCGCCAGTGCCGCGCATGTCAAGGCGCTGTACACTGACACGCCATACGAGGAAGTGCCGCTCGACTCCATGCGCCGCACCATCGCCAAGCGGCTGATCGAGGCTAAGCAGACCATCCCGCATTTCTATCTGACCGCCGATATGGATGCCGGCCGACTCCTCGCCATGCGCGAGGAGGCCAATGCCGCCGCGCCCAAGGACAAGGACGACCAGCCGGCGTTCAAGCTTTCGCTCAACGACTTCATCATCAAGGCCTGGGCGGCGGCGCTGCAGCGCGTTCCCGCCGCCAATGCGGTGTGGGCCGAGGATCGCATCCTGCGCTTCCAGCACTCGGACATTGGCGTGGCGGTGGCGATTGAGGGCGGGCTGATCACGCCGGTGATCCGCAACGCCGATGCCAAATCGCTCACCGCGATCTCGGCGGAAATGCGCGACCTCGCCGAGCGCGCCCGCGTCCGCAAGCTCAAGCCGAACGAATACCAGGGCGGCGCCAGCGCCATTTCCAATCTCGGCATGTACGGCGTGCGCGAGTTCTCCGCCATCATCAATCCGCCGCACGCCACCATTCTGGCGGTCGGCGCCACGCGCCGCGCGCCAATCGAAACCGAAGACGGGGCTGTGAAATTCATCAGCCAGATGACGGTCACGCTATCATGCGATCATCGCGTGGTGGACGGCGCGCTCGGCGGCGAGCTGCTCGCGGCCTTCAAGAGTTTCGTCGAAAAGCCGGTCACCGCACTGGTCTAAAGGAGAAAAGCGAATGGCTGGCGAAAAGCCGGACGTGCTGCTGATCGGCAACAAGAAGCCGGTCATTGTCGGCGGACTGGAGCCCAAGGTCACGCTGCACAAGCTGATCGACGCGACCGACAAGGACGCGTTCCTTAAATCCATCGCCGATAAAGTCCGTGCGCTGGTGGTGGCCTATACCAACGAGCGCATCAGCCCGGAATTCATGCAGCGCTTTCCCAAGCTCGAGCAGATCTCGAGCTTCGGCGTCGGCTACGATCACATCGACGCCAAGTGGGCGGGCGCGCACGGCATCATCGTCACCAACACGCCGGAAGTACTGAACGAGGAGGTGGCCGACACCGCGCTCGGCCTCTTGCTCTGCACGGTGCGCGAATTTCCGCAGGCCGAGCGCTTTCTGCGCGCCGGCAAATGGCCGCAAGGGCAATATCCGCTCACCAAGGCGACGCTGCGCAATCGCACCGTCGGCATGGTCGGCATGGGCCGCATCGGCAAGGCGATCGCGCGCCGGCTTGAAGCCTTCGGCGTGCCAGTGGTCTATCACAGCCGCAATCCGCAGAAGGGTGTGAGCTACAAGTATTACCCGAAACTCCTCGACATGGCGCGCGACGTCGACACGCTGATGGTGATCGTGCCGGGCGGACCGGCGACGGCGAACATGATCAATGCCGAGGTGCTGAAGGCGCTTGGTCCGAACGGCATCCTCATCAACATGGCGCGCGGCTCGGTGGTGGACGAGCCGGCGCTGATCGAGGCGCTCAAGAATCGCACCATCTATTCCGCCGGCCTCGACGTGTTCGCCAAGGAACCGCAGGTGCCGAAAGAATTGATGGAGATGGATCACATCGTGCTGTTCCCGCATCTCGGCTCCTCCACCGAGGTGACGCGCGCGGCCATGGACCAGCTCGTGGTCGACAACATCCTGGCCTGGGCGGCGGGCAAGCCGCCGCTGACACCGGTTTCGGAAACGCCGTTTCCGCCGAAACGTACATGATCGGACGCCGCCGCCTCATTCTGATCGGTCTTGCCGTCATGGTGGCCGCGCCGGCGTCGGCGCAAACCCCGGCCACGCTCGGCGATTCCGCCAAAGCCATGATCGGCACCTGGGAATTCTCCAACGCCGATCGCGACAAGATTTGCACCATCACATTAAAACCCGATCCTGTGCCGGTCGGTTTCAAGGCCGAGTTCGACAAGAACTGCGGCACTTTGTTTCCGCTGGTGAACGATATCGCCGGCTGGAATTTTCCGGAAAACGATCTGCTGCGTCTGCTCGACGCCCAGGGCAAGTCGCTGGTGGAATTCAGCGAGGTGGAGGACGGCATCTACGAGGCGCCGACGCCCGGCATCGGCGTGCTGTTCCTGCAGAATGCCGCCACCGCTGCTCCGCCGTCGAAGCCGCCGGAGCAGGTGGCTGGCGATTGGGCGATCGTGCGCGGTGGGAAGCCGCTCTGTCAGCTGACTTTGGCGACGGACCCAACGGAGGATGGCATGGCGGTGAAAATCAAGCCCGGTTGCGATCCCACCATCGCGCGCTTGAATTTCGCGCAGTGGAAGATTGATCGCGACGAGCTCATGCTGGCGCCGGCGCGCGGCAACCCGTGGCGTTTCGAGGAAGCGGATGCGAATTCATGGCGGCGCGTTCCGGAAGCTGCCAATCCGTATTCGTTGGTGCGGCAGTAAATAGGAGCGGTTTTCTACTGATTTATCGGGATCATATTACCGATTGATCCAAATCATTGCGCCGCAATAAATCGGCTACATATTCATAATTAAATGTCCATTCCTCAAGAATGGAAGCCTAAAGAATAGGTGCGCCATGACGACTGCAATCCCTACACAGACGGAGGCACCACCTAACGTGAAGCCGGCCGCCAACAAGGCAGCGTTGCGTCTCGTTCCGAAGGCTGGCGGAATAGCTCCGACCGAGGAGATCGATGGTCGCGATTCCTATGCGGTGACCGCCCTCGCCGACATCACCGATCGCTCGCTGCATGCCACGATCGCGCGTTTCACGTTTGGCTTGTCGCCGGCGGCACTCGGCAAGGCCTATTTCGATTGGGCGATTCATCTTGCCGTTTCACCCGGCAAACGGCTGCAACTCGTCGACAAGGCAATGCGGAAAACGACCCGTTTCGCCAACTATGCATTCCGCTCCGCGTTGGAGGGCGGCAAGACGCCGTGCTGCATCGAGCCGCTGCCGCAAGATCGCCGCTTCGCCGGCGCGGATTGGCAAAAACCGCCGTACAATTTCATGTATCAGGCCTTCCTGCTGCAGCAGCAATGGTGGCACAACGCGACCACCGGCATCCGCGGCGTCACCAAGCACCATGAAGCGATGGCGGAGTTCGTGTCGCGCCAGATTCTCGACATGATCTCGCCCTCGAATTTTCTGGCGACCAATCCCGAGGTGCTTCGGCATACCGTCAGCAAAGGCGGAATGAACCTGGTGAGCGGCCTGCGCAATATGGCGGAAGATTGGGAGCGCGCCGTCAGCGGAAAGAAGCCGGTCGGCACCGAGGATTTCGTGATCGGGCGCGATGTGGCGGCGACCCCCGGCAAGGTCATTTATCGCAATCGGTTGATCGAGCTGATCCAATACGCGCCCGCGACCAGCAAGGTCCGGCCGGAGCCCGTGCTGATCGTTCCGGCATGGATCATGAAATATTACATCCTCGATCTGTCTTCGCATAACTCGCTGGTGAAGTACCTGACCGAGCAGGGCTTCACGGTTTTCATGATTTCATGGAAGAACCCGAGCCCGGAGGACCGCGATCTCGGCATCGACGACTATCGCACGCTCGGCGTCATGGCGGCGCTCGACGCGGTCCGCGCGATCGTGGCGGACCAACAAGTCCACGCCGTCGGCTATTGCCTGGGCGGCACGCTGCTGTCGATCGCCGCCGCGGCCATGACGCGCGACGGCGACGATCGGCTGAAGTCGATCACGCTGCTGGCGGCGCAGACCGACTTCACCGAGGCAGGTGAGCTGATGCTCTTCATCAACGAGAGCCAGGTGGCGTTCCTCGAAGACATGATGTGGGAGCAAGGCTTCCTCGACGCCAAGCAGATGGCGGGCGCCTTTCAGATGCTGGGCTCCAGCGACCTGGTCTGGTCGCGTATGGTGCGCGACTATTTGATGGGCGAGCGAGCGCCGATGATCGACCTCATGGCGTGGAATGCGGACGCCACCCGCATGCCCTATCGCATGCATTCGGAATATCTGCGGCGGCTGTTCCTGAACAATGATCTCGCCGAGGGGCGCTATCTCGTCGCCGACAAGCCGATCGCGCTCGCGGATATTCGCGCTCCGATCTTCAACGTCGGCACAGTGCGCGATCACGTCGCGCCGTGGCGCTCCTCCTACAAGATCAATTTTTTGACCGATACCGACGTGACCTATCTGCTCGCGACCGGCGGCCACAATGCCGGGATCGTGTCCGAGCCCGGCCATGATGGTCACGGCTTCCAGGTGATGACCAGGAAGGCGGACGACCGCTACGTCGATCCGGAAGCCTTCCTGGCGCAAGCGCCGCAAAAGCAAGGTTCCTGGTGGCCGGAATGGGTCGCCTGGCTCGCCGCACGGTCGGGCGAACCGGTCGATCCGCCCGCAATGGGTGCGGCGGATCATGTTCCGCTCGCTGATGCGCCCGGAACCTATGTGCTGCAGCAGTGAGCTCGCGGCGGCCAACGTAGGCCATACCGCGAAGCTTTTGAATTTCAATACGAATACCAATTTGCGGCCGCGTTTGACCTAGAACAACGCGGCCCGGTCGATTTTGTGACGTACTTTCCGGCATGTACGAGCCAACGGGACGGCAAGATCCGCGTCTCGGATTCATGTGGCCGGCGTTTGCCGCAGCCTCAGCAAGCGAGTTTGCCGGGTTACTGGCCAAGCGTTTCGTCAATCTCGCGATGGGCGAAGGGGACGGCCCCGCGGCACGCGAGCCGAAATGGGCCACGCCGAACACGATTGCGCTCGAATTGAAGAGCGTGCGACTGCGCGATTTCAGCACCGTCAAGGATGGCGTTCCCACTTTGCTGTGTGCGCCATTTGCGCTGCATGGAGCGGCCGTTGCCGATCTGGCGCCCGGTCACAGCCTGGTCGTGGCATTGCGCGACGCCGGCCTGCGGCGGCTGTTCGTGACCGATTGGCGTTCGGCCACAACGGAGATGCGTCTTTTAGGCATCGACGACTATCTCGCCGACCTCAACGTGCTGGTCGACCAACTCGGCGGCACCGTCGAT